>Ga0197142_1000572_pt1 | contig 34129 bp, 32 predicted proteins | sample GBS60_MetaG_FD_148614 | JGI IMG/M metagenome (GOLD analysis project Ga0197142, IMG submission 148614) | Sediment microbial communities from Great Boiling Springs, Gerlach, Nevada, United States - GBS 60_MetaG | ecosystem: Environmental > Aquatic > Thermal springs > Hot (42-90C) > Sediment...
TCTGGACGAATCGCGCCCTCAGCGCGGCGCTGTGGGAGAAGGATATTCCACACACGCTCCATGTCTGGCAGGGCGAAGCGCACCGCATCGAGCACTGGCGCGAGATGGTGCGACATTATCTGTGATGCACGGCAGATATCATGCTATACTGATCCAACCGAATGTCTCTACCGGAACGTTCAGCGCAGGGGAATGGTATGCAACCGATGGCGTCCCAAACCGCACCGGCGGAACCCGACAAACCGCTGCTGCCGCTTCGACCGCGTAGCATCGAAGCAACCGGGTTGTCCCTCTCATTCATTGCCGATCAGATCGTCCGCGCGCTCTACATCGTCGGCGAGATGACCGGCATACAACTTGTGGAACTGCTGCACCTGCCGTGGGAAAACGTGCTCGACCAGGCGATGAACTATCTGCGACGCGAGCAGATGGCTGAAGTGAAGGGGAGCAGCGGCCTGGGAGAAAAAGCGTACCGCTACCAGGCGACGACCAAAGGGATCACGCGCGCCAAAGAGATCGGCGAGCGCACGCAATACCTGGGACCGGCGCCTGTCAACCTGCACGATTACAGTGTGATGATGCGTCAGTACACCACCCAGGGATTGATGGTCACCGAAGCGGCAATCCGTGAAGCGTTCGCGCACCTGGTGCTCAACGACTCCTTGCTGATGCAGTTAGGTCCTGCTATCAACTCCGGTCGCTCGATCTTCCTCTTCGGTCATGCCGGGAATGGCAAAACATCGATTGCCGAGGCGACTGCACGGCTGCTGTCTGACTCGATTGCCATTCCTCACGCCATTATGGTCGATGGGCAGATCATCCGCGTCTTCGATCCAATCCACCACGAACGCCGTCCGCTGCCGCAGGGTCAGGAACACCTCTACGACCAGCGCTGGGTGCTCTCGAGGCGCCCGGTCGTGATTGCCGGCGGCGAACTGAACATGGACTCGCTCGACCTTGAGTACGATGAGTACAGCAAATTCTATGAAGCGCCGCTCCAGTTGAAAGCCAACGGCGGGTTGTTCCTGATTGACGACTTCGGGCGCCAGCAAATGCGTCCGCGTGACCTGCTCAACCGCTGGATCGTGCCGCTGGAAAAGCGGGTTGACTACCTGACGCTGCACACGGGCAAAAAGATCGAGGTGCCGTTCGATCAGTTGATCATTTTCTCGACCAACATCGAACCGAAGCAACTGGTTGATGAAGCATTCCTGCGACGCATCCGCTACAAGATCGAGATTGGCAACCCGTCGCCGCCTGAGTACCGCGAGATTATGCGCCGCGTCTGCAAGGCGAAGAATGTGCCCTACAGCGACGATGGGTTGCGCTACCTGCTGGAAGTGGAGTATCCGCGTCGCAAACTGGAACTGCGCTCCGTGCATCCGCGCGACCTGATCGATCAGGTGATCGATTATGCCCGCTTCCTCGGCGTACCGCCGACCATGTCGCGCGAACTGCTGGCTGCTGCGTGTAAATCGTACTTCGTCGAGATGTGACCTGACTTTACTGCAAACATGCACCGCTGCGACGCCGGGAGCGCAGAGAACTTCAGAAACATGCGTGGCGAAGCATGATGCGTTGGAGCGACTCGCTCTGGCATCTTCCTCTGCGGTGAAATAGTCTTTTGCAGCGAACTCGTGACCTGCTATCGCCGCTATGCTTACCCCAGAGATGCTGATTGCGGGATACTGTCAGGGAATTTTCCCGATGGCGGACGAACGTGGCGTCATCACGTGGTACGATCCGCATCCACGCGCCATTCTCCCACTCGACGCCTTTCACGTGCCGCGCCGTCTGGCACGCACGGTGCGCAAGGGCATATTCACCATCCGCACCGATACCGCATTCACTGATGTGATGCGCGCATGCGCTACACCAGCGCCAGGGCGCGAGAGCACATGGATTTCGGAGGAGATGATCGAAGCCTATACTGCGCTCCACCGGATGGGGCTGGCGCACAGTGTCGAAGCCTGGCGCGAGGGGCGGCTGGTCGGCGGCCTGTATGGCGTCGCCATTCGCGGGTTGTTTGCAGGCGAAAGTATGTTCAGCCGCGAACGCGACGCCAGCAAAGTCGCGTTGGTGCATCTGGTCGAGCGACTGCGTCGCGGGGGGTATGTGCTGCTCGACTCCCAATTTCTCGGATCACCGCACCTGCTTCAGTTCGGACTCATCGAAATTCCGCGACGCACCTACAAGCAACTCCTGGCGCAGGCGCTCCAGGTGGAAGCGACGTGGGATGTTCCGGCATAATCACTCACGCGGGCGAGCGCCGAGGGTCATTTCAATCTGTTCCTGGCGGTCGCCGCGTTGCACCGTCATCACCACCGTATCGCCCACCGACGTTTCGAGTTCCAGGTAACTGACGAGTTCATCGCTGTCGCGCACCGGTTGCGCGTTGATGGCAATGATAATATCGCCGCCGACCCGCACCTCGCGTCCGCCGATCGTCACCACCTGCGAGCCGCCGCGCAACCCGGCGCGTGCTGCCGGGCTGTCGGGAACGACTTCGGTGACCAACACACCCTGACGCGCCGGCAGATTCAATTGCTCCGCCAGGATCGGATCAACATCGCGCATACCGATCCCCATCCACGGATGATCGTAGCGCCCGTCGCGGATGAGCGCCGGAACCACACGACTGACCGCATTGGACGGCACTGCATATCCGACGCCCTCGAACGCCCCTGAGCCGCTGCTGATGGCGGTATTGACGCCGATGACCTCGCCATAAATGTTGAGTAACGGACCGCCGGAGTTGCCCGGATTGATCGCCGCGTCGGTCTGGATGATGTTCGGAATGCGGAACCTTCCGCCGCCGCTGCTCGCCGGACCGCTGAGACTGCGACCAATACCGCTGACAACGCCAACCGTCAGCGTGTTGCGCAAGCCAAACGGATTTCCGATCGCAATTGCGCGCTGACCAACCTCAACAGTACGGGAGTCGGCCAGGGGCAACGGCGCCGTTCCCGGCGGCAACTCGTCCACCTTCAGCACAGCCAGATCGCTCCCCGGATCGCCGCCGATCAGGCGCGCCAGCAGGATCGTGCCGTCGGAGAAGCGCACCTGAAACTTCGCCCCATTTTCAACGACGTGGTTGTTGGTGACGATATGCCCCTGATCGTCGAAGAGGAAGCCAGACCCCTGACTGACGGGGACATTGAATGGCGATCCGCCGACCGGCGGATGATCAACGACGACTTCGATGCTGACGACTGCCGGGTTCACCCGTCGATAGAGGGCGATCAGCGCCTCCTGTTCAGCCGCCAGCGGATTGGTCAGTTCCGGCGGGAGCGTCGGGATCGGCGACCGTGTCGGCAGCGGCACGGATGTGGCCAGCGGCGCCGACGGCGTGGCAGGCGGAGGGGTCGCCTGCGTTTGCACTACAGCAGTTGGCACGGCGGTCGAATCGTTGACCACCGGGCGGGGCAATTCAATCGATGGCAGCGCGCACGCGGATGTCATCACGAGCGCTGCCAGCACTGCGGCAAGCATCAGAGCAAGGCGCATGGTGGTGTATCTCCTACGACGAACGCGCAAGCGCCGCGCGCAACGCCGGTTCTAATGTCGGATACGCAAACTGATACCCAAGCGCCAGCGCTTTTGCCGGTACAGCACGCTGGCGTTCAATGAGCAATGCGGGCGCCATTTCGCCGAGAATCAGGCGGAGCACAAATCCGGGCAACGGCAACCACGACGGTCGGCCAAGCACCCGTCCCAGCGTTGCACTGAAATCGCGGTTGCGCTGCGGCTCCGGCGCGACGCCGTTGAAAGGACCGCTGGCGCGATCATCGTCGATGCAGCGCAGAATCAGACCAACCTCATCATCGAGATGGATCCACGACCACCACTGCGTTCCTGGAAGGATGGGACCGCCGACGAACAATCGAAACGGCAGCAGCAATCGCGCCAGCGCCCCCTCGCGCCGATCCAGCACAATACCGGTGCGGATCATGACCGTGCGCACACCAAGGTCGGCGGCACGACACGCTTCCCCTTCCCATGCCACGCATACCTGTGCAAGAAAACTGCGTCCAGGCGGGGCGCTCTCATCGACCGGCTCATCGCCGCGTGGACCGTAGTAGTCGATCCCGGAGGCGCATACAAACACCGATGGTCGTTGTCGAGCGCGCGCCATAGCATCGACCAGCGCGCGTGTGCTGAGGGTGCGACTCTCAAGGATTTCGCGCTTGTAGGCTGGCGTCCAGCGGCGACCGGCAATCGACGCGCCGGCCAGATGCACGACCGCATCGACGGACTCCAGCGTCGCTTCCCACTCGCCGGGCTTTGCATCCCAGGCGACATACTGCGCAGCGCCTGGCACAATGGTGCGTGCCGTCGTGGGGTTGCGGGTAAACACCACCACACGGTCGCCGCGTGCAATCAGGCGACGGCAGAGCGCCTTGCCGATCAGACCGGTCGCCCCGGTCACCAGAACCGATCTCTGTGCCGACATGTCCACCTTTCCAGACGCTGCCGGATCACCCGTCAGCGATATGTATTATAGCCAATGGTGCACGTGCGCGCACACCACCGGTTGCAGAGACGCACCGTGAAGTTCGCGGATGGGCGGAACATTGACGCCGGTATGGAAGGATCGACTACCGGCTCTCCCTGATCAGGCGGTTGAGTTTGCGGGATGTGCGCCAGAGGATAGCCAGTTTGCCCACGAGCGGAACATAGGCGCGTTTCTGGAACACATCGTAGTCATTCGCAACAATGCGCGGCAGGATGCCGCGATAAATCTCCGCCGCCGCCGCGATCGCCATGCGACCATCCGGATCGAGCAGGGCGATACCGGGCCAGGCTTCATCGTACAGCGCGTGGGTACGCTCGATCTCGAAGCGCATCAAAGCACGGAAACGCTCGTCGCGCCGTCCCTGAAGAATATCATCATCAGTCAGATCGAAGCGCCGCAAATCTTCCTGCGGCAGATAGATCCGCCCACGCCGCGCATCCTCGCCAACATCGCGCAGAATATTCGTCAACTGAAGCGCCACGCCCAGTTTCACCGCGTAGGGGGCGGCGCCATCACGATGACCGATAATATGCATCGAGAGCAAGCCAACAACCGACGCGACGCGGTAGCAGTAGAGCCAGAGGTCCTCGAACGTCTCATACCGGTGGAAGGTCAGATCCATCGCAATGCCGGCGAGCAATTCATCGACAAGAGATTGCGGGATGGCATACCGTCGCACGGTATCGTCCCACGCCAGCAGCACCGGATGATCGGCGGGTGGATGCGGCGCATGCACCCGCGCCACCCATTGCGCCAGCGCACGCGCCGGGTCATCGGTTGCCCGATCAACCGTATCATCGCTGGTGCGGCAGAACGCATAGAGCGCCCGTACCGCCATGCGCTTCTCGAACGGTAGCAGTTGCGAACTCAGGTAGAAACTGCGTGAATTGATGCGCGTGATTTCGACACAGTGCCGGTAGGCGGCGTCGAGCGACAACGGCGGGAGTGCATCGACAGGATGCACATCCAGCCCGATCTCATCCGGTTCAACCAGATGCCGGAGACCGGCGAGCAGGGCTGCAGCATCACGAATTGGCGCCTCACGCTCGCCGAATGCCTGAACCGGTATGCTGGCAGAATGCTGGAGCGATGCCATGACCCCTCGCGTGCAGATAATCCTTCTCCCATGGTGCGCTGCCCGGTTACAGGCGCTGCCACCGCACGACGCGCGATTCAGAGCCAAAGCCAGCCAGACGCTGCCCGCAGCGCATGCCGCGTGCAGCGTTTGCAGGCACACTCTGCCGCCAAACCAGAAACACGCGCGCACTTCGCCATGGCGTGCTGGCCGGTTGTTTACTCAGAACAGCGTACTCTACGCGACATTATAGCGCCGTTTGCGTTTGTCGCTGTCAGGGACGTTCTACAGGTATTTACGAACGTTGAGGAGGGGTGGATGTACCATTACTCGACATGAGCGCACTGACTGTTTGAACCAGTTCGCGTGCATCCTGTCCGAGAAAGACGCCTGGAATGGCTGCGCAGAGTTCCGGGTTGACATTGAAAATCCGTCCGCCGTACCCGAAATGCACGTCAGGAAATTCGCGCCGAACCGCCCGCGCCACTTCGAGCAGATTCATCGCCGTTTCGAGCGTCGATGCCGAGAGGCAGACAAGCTTCGGCTTAACCTTGCGAATGGTTTCGAGCAGATCGGCGAGCGGCACCTGCGCCCCCAGGTACACCACGTGCCAGCCGCGCCGCACCAGGAAGAGGCTGGCGAACATGACCCCCACGTCGTGCAATTCCTGCGGAGCGCACCCCACAACGATCGTATCGCGCTGCACCTGGTTCTCGAACACATTCAGCAGGCTTGCCAGCTTGCGCCGCACGAACTCGGTGGCAAAGTGCTCCGCTGCGACATTGATCTCGCCACGGTGCCAGCGCTCACCGACTTCGACCATCGTCGGCTGAATGAGTTCCAGCAACACCTTCTCGAATGGATACAGCGCGAATGCCTCGGAAACCACCCGTTCGGCGTTCTGCGCATCGAATGTTGTCAGCGCAGTAATGAGTTCCTCCGCCATCTGCTCGATTGCCCGCGTCGCCTCCATCTCGACATGCGACGGCGGCTGGTCGGTCACACTGGTGAGCAGCATGATGGCGTGACTGATGTTCACCCCTTCCGCAGTGCGGTCACGCAACCAGCGAATGATGGCGATGTCGCGCTCTGAGTAGAGGCGATGACCACCCGGCGTGCGCTGCGGGCACGGAATACCGTAACGTCGCTCCCAGGCGCGAAATGTGTCGGGCGGTACGCCGGTTTCGCGCGCAACGGCTTTGGTGTTGAAAACGGGCGCGGTCGACAGCTGCCCAAGCGATGGAGGTTGCGCCATTGCTGTATCAGCCCCCGATAATTGTTAAGTTTTCTGATTCGTTCCAGACTGTAGAGTAGCACAACGCACACCTCTTGTCAAAGCCTTGCACAGCAACATCGTAACATTACGCGAGCCGGGCGGCGGCAATACTCCGCACGGCTGCCAGACCACGGCGCACCACCGTCCAGGAGCGACCGCGATCCAGGGTGATCGCAACATCTCCATGGGCAGACGAAGCAAATGCAGTATCCATGTGATACGCGGCAGGAGACAGGACGGTCGTGGCGCTCTCCCAGGGAAGCGCCACAACTGCCGGTTCCCAGGCATGCAGCGTACCACGCACGATGCCGCCGTCTGTCAGGGCTGCCAGCAGAGTCGGCGCGGCGCCCGCCAGCACAGCGCAGGTTGCCGCTTCACCCGGAAGAGCGTCGATGCGGCGCCAGGCATCCTGTGCAAAGACATACACAACCCCGCCGGCAAGCGCACAGAGCGCGCCTGCGCCACCCGGAGGCGTTGCCAGCATACGAATGACATCCGGCAAAGGCGAGCCGAGCGGCGCCCATTGTGCGTTCCGCTCACCACCGATGAGCGCCTGATTGCCTGATGCAACCACAAGGCGCCCGGCGCCATCGATAGCACATCCGTTACACTGTCCGGGCAGCGCAATCGTGCGCCAGGTTCCGCCAGCATCACGACTCTCGAACAGGAGGTCGTTTGCCAGGAGATACACGAGCGCCGGACGACGCGGATCGCCGTACAGAGCGGCGGTCGCGGTCAGGTCGCTTTCGAGCCGAACTGTCTGCCAGGTTTGACCGCCATCGCTGCTGCGCAGCACACGCCTGTCGGCGATAGCGAGCGTGATCAATGGATTAGAAGGATCGACCCATACCGACTGCACAACGCTGCCCTGCAACTGGTGCGCACTGCGCAACCAGCGACCCTGACCGGCAGGATCGCTGAGCAGCACCAGTCCATCATCAGTCCCGATAAACAGCAGCGTCGCTTTCGCCATCAGTCACCTCTGCCCCTGCTGCACTGTGTAAAGATCACGATGCCGTACTGTTCAGAGCGTTCCAGACGCAAACCGGCGGTGCGAAACTGCGTCAGCAACTCCTCACGCGACCAGAACGCGATGCCGCCAGGAGCAAGCGCCATTTGCACCGCGCGCCCGACCACCCCTTGCGCCGCCAGCAGGGTCATTGCCACAAAGCGACCATCGTCAACCAGCACGCGACGCACCTCACGAAGACAGGCGGCGAGATCGCCGATTTCATTGAGCGAGCCGCCAATCGTCACGCCCTGAGCGACGTTGCTGGCAAACGGCAACGCCTGCGCTGAGGCGCGCAGATACGACACCCGCACCCCGGCGGCGCGCGCGCGCTGGCGCGCTTCACGAAGCATCGGCAGCGCATGATCGATCCCGACGACGTGACCGGTGAACGGACGCATCGCCCGCGCCAGCGCGCGCGCATACAGTCCATTGGAACAGGCGACATCGATCACCAATCCACCACGCGCTGCATCGACCCAATCGGTCACCAGCGTCAATTCGCGCTGGTACGGAAACGACTCGCCGCTCAGCAACGTCAGCGCGAATGGACGCCAGAGACGTTCGTATGCCCAGGCGGTCGCAGGAAGTTCATTCGTCAGTTGCGCAATCGTGGGTGGTCGGGGCGGACCGAGAAAATCGGCAATACCGTCGCGAATGGGGTAGACTGCACCGCAGGCGCAGTGCAGCGCGCCGGAGATAATCTCACCTCCGGTATCGCAGCGTCGGTCGCGCAGATCGAGCGCACCGGCGCATGTCGGGCAGCGCAGTGACGGCAACAGTTCATCATCCATGGCGCGGGTCCGCCTGGAGTGTCTGAATATGCGCTTCGAGCGCAGCGGCGGTGGGCGGATCGAGAACGATCCGTGGCGTTGGCGCTGGTGGACCGCCCATAGCCACGAACCGATCCATTGCGGCGATCAGATCTGCAACATCAAGACCGCGCATCGAAGGGCTGACCGCCACGAGTTTGGGGCGACTCTTCGCATAGTTGAGGCGCATACCGCGCGGTTGACCGCGCTTCCACTTCTCAAGCGCCGCAGCCGCCTGAATGATGCCTTTATAGAAGGTCGCCTCCGGTTCGGACGACCGACGCCAGCACCATTCCCATTCTTCGTGCGCGTGCCAGTATTCCCCTGCGTTGAACAGGCGAATACCTTCGAGATAGTGGTCCATAGCGCCTGTTTCGTCTATTCCTGTCAGTAGCGCGGCACAGATGGATCGATACGCAGCGACCATTCCTCGATGCCGCCGATCATATTCGCAACGCGCGCGAACCCAAGCGTGGAAGCGACATATTCCGCCACATACGCGCTACGCAGCCCATGATGGCAAAAAAAGACATACTCCTGATCGGGATCGAGCGTTCCGATCCATTCAGCGGCGCGACTGAGCGGCAAGAGTTCTGCGCCCTCAATACGTGCAAGCGCGTACTCTTCGGCTTCACGCACATCAATGAAGCGAAACGGCTCCCCCCGGTCGAGTTTTGCTTTGACCTGATCGGTGGTAAGGTCGCGATACGACCGCTGCATAAAGGAGCGCATAGATGTTCGCCATCACAACAAGGAGAGGCGTTGCGACGCAACGCCTCCATACCTCGAAAAACCGGGCAAGAAAGGATGCCTAGTGACCGCTGCAGCAACCGCCGCCACCGCTGTAGCCGTCGTACTCATCATCGGCGCCCTGCTGATCGCGGGTGCGGAACGAGTGACCGCAGCCACAGCTCGAAACCGCGTTCGGGTTATCGATCTTGAACGCGCCTGCCAGCATGTTATCCTGCTGGTACGAGATTGTGGCGCCCATCAGATAGCGTGCGCTGATCGGATCGACCATAATCCGCAAGCCGTGGGCATTCCACACCGTATCGCCAAAGCGCTCCTCGTTGTCGAATGTCATCCCGTACTGCAAACCGGAGCACCCGCCGCCGGAGACGAAGACGCGCAGACCATACCCTTCCAGGTTGCGCTCCTTCATCATGCTTTGCAGGCGAAGCGATGCGCCTTCCGTAATTTCGAGCACCGGCGGGAATTCGTTCTCATGATGCTGAACCACGTCCTGCTCAATGGTTGCCATAATGTGTGCGCCTCCTGACTGTCACGAAGAATAATGCCTGTCTGTGTATCACCGGGCGACACTCCTGGTCGCCATCGCACTGCCAGCACAACCCGCATATCTATTCGTGCTGGAGTATACCAGAGTTACGCAAGAAACACAATATCTAAACGAACTTATCCCCCCAGTTCCGACATCCCGCGCAGGGTCGGCAGCACGCCTTCGGGCAGTCCGTGCCCCCAGGGTTTGAGCGCCACCGCATGACGGATGATCTGCTCGATCTCGTCCAGCGTTGCGCCGCCACGGATCGCTGCGCGCAGATCGACCTCCTGATCGCGCAACAGACAGAGATGCAATCGTCCATCGGAAGTCAGGCGCATGCGATTGCATGTTGCGCAGAACGGCTCACTCACCGAACTGATAAACCCCAGTTTGCCCGGTGCGCCGGGAATGCGATACCGTCGCGCCGAGTCAGACGGCGCCAGACCGAGATCTTCGAGCGGTCCGTACACCGCTTCCAGGCGTGCAATCAACTCAGCGCTCGTCACCACGCTGCTCTGCGCCAGGTCTGCCACGCCAGCCAGCGGCATCACCTCGATGAACCGCATCTCCCACGGGTAACGGAGCGTCAGCGCGGCGAGGTGTGGAACCTCATCATCGTTCATGCCGCGTACTACGACCGAGTTGAGTTTGATCGGATGCAACCCTGCGCGGTCGGCAGCCTCGATGCCAGCCCACACCTTTTCGAACGAACCACCGCGCGTCATGCGACGGAACTTGTCCGGATCAAGCGTATCGATGCTGATGTTGACGCGGTCAAGACCGGCTTCCCTGAGCGGTTCGGCGAGTTTTTCCAATCGCAGCGCATTGGTTGTCATGGCGACGTGGGTGATACCGGGAGTGCGCTTGATTTCTCGCACAATCTCGACAATATCAGGGCGCAGGGTCGGCTCGCCGCCCGTCAGTCGAATTTTGCGAAACCCGGCTCTGGCAGCGGCACGCACCACCAGCAGCAATTCACCGGTCGTCAACAACTCCGGGCGCGGCATGAACTTCATGCCGATCTCTGGCATGCAGTAGACACACCGCATGTTGCAGCGGTCGGTCAGCGAAATGCGCAGATAATCGATCCGTCTGCCATACGAGTCGTGTGCGGGAGCATCGGTTGGATAGAGTGGTCGTGCCTGACGAATCTGATCGGCGGTATAGAGCGGGATAGTTCCCCGGCGTACCTCTTCGTACTGCATAGCCCCCTCGATGCGCTAGGCATACTCCATAACGCTGATGCGCGCCGCCAGTTTGCGCGCAATCTCGCAAAAGACATCAGCATAGGCGTCCGGCAGGTCGCTGAGCACCGCCGGTTGACCGTGATCACCCCCTTCGCGGATGCTCAACCCGATGGGAATCTGCCCCAACAGCGGCACCCCAAGTTGCGCCGCCAACCGTGCCGCACCGCCCGACCCGAAGATGTCGTAGCGCTTTCCGGTATCCGGCGCGACGAAGTATGCCATGTTCTCGATGATACCGAGCAGCGGCACGTTCACTTTGCGAAACATTTCCATACTCTTCAGCACGTCGGCAGTCGCCACCTGCTGCGGCGTTGTGACCGTCACCACGCCGGTCAGACCGGCATTCTGCAACGATTGCGCCAGGGTCAGCGCAATGTCGCCAGTGCCGGGGGGCATATCGATGATCAGATAATCGAGCGGCGCCCACAGCACCTGATAGAGGAACTGCCGCAACAGTTGCGATACCATGGGTCCACGCCAGATCACCGGTTGCCGGTCATCGATCAAAAAACCGATCGACATCATCTTGATGCCGTGCGCTTCAACGGGCAGCATACGCGGCTCGCCATCAGGACCGCTCACCGCCTCTGGTTGCTGCGAGCGCACGCCCATCATCAGCGGCACCGATGGACCGTACACATCGGCGTCGAGCAAACCGACCTGTGCGCCCTCACGCGCGAGCGCCACCGCCAGGTTGACGGCGACGGTCGACTTTCCCACGCCGCCCTTGCCAGCAGAGACCGCGATGACATGGCTGACGCCAGGGATGGCGACATGTTCGGGAATACCGCCACGGGGTCGCACCTGAGCGGTAAACTCGATGCTCACCCGTTCACGCGGGATGCCAGCGATCTTTTCGAGCGCTTCTTCACACTCGCGCTGGATCTGATCCTTGAGCGGACAGGCAGGAGTGGTCAATTCCACCGCAAAACGCACCGTATCGCCGTCGATGACCAGGTTTTTGATCATCCTGCGCGATACCAGATCACCGCCGAGTTCCGGCTCCTGGACGGTTGACAGCGCCTGCAACACGCGTTGCTCGCTCAACGCATCATCGCGACGTGAAAAGAGACCCATGCTCCCTCGCTTCCCAGCATGACTGTATCTATTGTCAGTATACCATATTTTGATAGTAAAAACTATCGTAACTCAATAGTCATCCAGCCCGCTGCCTTAACGCATGTGCCCACTATGCCAGAAGGTCTGGCGGAAACCTTCCGCAGCGTTGCAACGGGGCAGCGCAGGCGCTATGCGATGCACGCAGGTGAACACGTGTCGAATATTCTACCACGCTTCCGGGGAAGCGCCACGGTCCGCGGTTGGTTCCTGACGCTTTGGGGGTGCTGCGCACAGTTCAGGACATTCGTAAGGCAAGGATGGCATCATTGGAGCGCGTCGGAGGAGGTTTCATTTTTTGCCAGAAAACGATCAACAATTGCAACAAACACATCTTCGAGCGAAGGTTCGATCCGTTCGATGCGAACATCACGCACCTGCGCCGATTCGAGGGCGACGGCGAGTTGCGGCATGCGCACGGTGGCGTCATCGACGAGCACGTGGAGACGCGCGCCATGCGGGGCGACATCGCGCACGCCGGGGTGCGCCAGCGCTACGGTGTGCGCCAGTTCCTGCGGCGTGCCTTCCACTTCCAGCACCGCGCCATTGATTGCCGTTTGCTTCAGCGCCATCGGGGCGTCGAGCGCGACGAGCGAACCGCCATACATCAGCCCGATGCGATGACAATGTTCGGCTTCATCCATGAAGTGGGTCGTCACAAAAACGGTCACTCCTTCTCCCGCCAGATCGTAGATCTGTTTCCAGAATGCGCGCCGCGCTTCTGGATCGACACCGCTGGTCGGCTCATCCAGAAACAACACCTGGGGACGATGAACGATGGCGCACGCCAGCGCCAGACGCTGACGCCATCCACCGGGAAGCTCAGATGTCAGTGTCCGGTCATGACCGCGCAGCCCGGACAGATCGAGCAACTCATCAATCCGCGCCGCGCGCACGTTGCGCGGAAGACCGTACACATCGGCGTAAAATGTCAGATTCTCGCGCGCGGTCAGATCACCGTACAGACTGAACTTCTGCGACATGTAGCCGATGCGCTGGCGGATCGCCTCCTGATCGCGGGCAATGTCGAGACCCAGCACGCGCCCACTGCCGCTGCTCGGCGTCAGCAAGCCGCACAGCATCCGAATGGTCGTGGTTTTTCCAGACCCATTCGGTCCAAGGAAGCCAAATACTTCGCCGTATGCTACCTGGAACGACACGTTGTCGACCGCGATGAACGAACCAAAGCGGCGGGTCAGGCGGTCGGTTACGACTGCGCAAGAATCATCAGTTGTCGTGATCGTCATGCCTGATCGCTCCATTTCCGCTGCCAGAGGCGTGGAACAGCGCACGGTTCGCCCGGTGTGACGGCGCAGGAGACATGTCCAGCGCACCGGCGCCGCGTCCGACAAACAGAAGTCAGCCTTCTTCCTGATGCACCCGCACCAGCAGCACCGGCAACTCTGCACTATGCACCACCCTGGTCGCCACGCTGCCAAGCCAGAGATGGCGCAGTCCGGTTCGTCCGTGGGTTGCCATGACGATCAGATCGGCGTGTTCGGTTTGTGCGACATAGATGATCTGATCCGCCGGAATACCTTCAACGACATGGCTCTGCACGTTGAAGCGGTCGGCGCGCAGCCGTTGCGCCACACCCTCCAGATATTTGCGCGCTTCGGCAATGTCATCGCCGGTGACGACGCAGACCAGCAGCAGGGTTGCGCCGATCCGCGCGGCAATCGGTTGGGCGGTGGCCAGCGCCTGTTCGGCGAGCGGCGAACCATCGAGGGGAACGCAGATGGTGCGGTAGGGAACTTCGGTCACTGATGGGTGTTCTCCTCCGTTTGAGCGCACGATGAGCAACGGCGTCGGTGTGGCATGCAACACCTTTGCGGCGACGCTGCCGAATGCCCAGCGCAGAGCGCCGCCGTAGCCGTGGGTTGTCATTGCAATCAGGCGAACTTCCGACTCGTGTTCTGCCCGCGCCACGATGGCAGTAGCGGCGTCGTCCGCCGGTTGTACGTCAAACACAACGTGCAGGTCTCTGGCGCGCAGCCGTTCCGCCACGCTTGCCAGATAGACATTTGCGCGCGTCAGCGCCTCTTCGGTCCACTCACGGCGCAATTCCGCCGGAATGGTGGTTTTCCAGAAGAGCGATTGACCGATCTCGCCGGGAGTGATGATGCGTAGCAGAAGCAGTGATGCGTCGGTAGCGCGCGCCAGCGACGTGGCATATGGCAGTACGGCTTCGGCGGTGACCGATCCATCGAGAGGTACAAGTATCCGACGTGTCATTGCGACTTCCTTTCTCGCTGCAAATGCAGAAAGACATCCTCCATACCAGGCATGACGGGATGGACGGTATGCAGTGCGACGCCAGCATCTCCTAACGCCTGGCGCAATGCGGCGGCGTCGAATGAGGTTTCGGCGATAACGTGGAGACGGTCGCCGAAGATGTGCACATCCCGAATGCCAGGCAGTATGCGCAGCACCGCCTCCGCTGCGTGTCGCGGGTCGGCACGCACTTCCAGCACAACACCGGGCACGAGGCGCTGCAATTCGTGCGGAGCGCCGTGCGCCAGCAGCGCGCCCGCGCGCATAAAGCTCACCTCATGACAGCGTTCCGCTTCATCCATATACGGCGTGGTCAACAGGACGGTCATACCGTCGGCATAGACCGCTTCGCGCAGAATATCCCAGAACTCGCGCCGTGACACCGGATCAACGCCGGTGGTCGGTTCGTCGAGCAGCAGCACCTGGGGACGGTGGATCAACGCACACGCCAGCGCCAGTTTCTGTCGCATGCCGCCAGAAAGTGCATCGGCGCGGCGGTTCTGAAACGGCGCCAGGCGACTGAACCCGAGCAATCGCTTCAGCAGCGCCGGACGTTCTGCCTGTGGCACACCATAGACATCGGCATAAAAGCGCAGATTCTCGAGCACTGTCAGATCGCCGTACAGACTGAAGCGTTGCGGCATGTACCCGATGCGCTGCTTTACCCCTTCCGGGTCACGGGTCACGTCGATCCCGGCAACAATTGCGCGCCCGTGATCAGGTCGCAGCGCGCCGCAGATCAACCGCAGCGTCGTCGTTTTCCCTGCGCCATCGGGTCCGAGCAACCCGTGGATCCGTCCTGCGGTGACGGTCAGGTTCAGACGATCAACGGCGCGCACCGGACCGAATGCGCGGCTCAGATCGATTGCTTCGATAGCATACGTCTGATTCATCGAACAGTCGCCATTTCGGTTGCAAAGTCGCGTAGCGCCTGCGTGTACGCTTCGGGCTGATCCAGGTTCGCCAGATGCGCAGCGCCTTCGATCAGGCGCACCCGACCAGCGCGCAGCGTGCGCAGATACAATCGCTCGTCACGCCGGAAGAAGCGATCCGCAGCCCCGTTGAGCAACAAAACCGGACATTCGCACGCGCGGAGCGCCGGCAGCGGATCGAAGTCGATCAGCGCAGCTGAGATCTCAGGATAGAAACGGTAAAAGAACCCACGCGCCACAATAGCGTCAGCCAGCGCCGGAGGGTAGCGTTTGCGGAATGTGCGCTCTTCGGCGCGCGCCAGCAAAGGTGCGAAATTGGCGGTCAGCAGACGCGCAATCGCCAGATATGGCGCACGCAGCAGGCGACCGGCAAAACCATTGAACGCGAATGCGCATCCCGACAGGATCAGCGCCGTTGCGCGCGAAGGATAACGCGCGCCAAACGCCAGTGCAACATATCCGCCCAGCGATAGTCCACACACAATTACACGTTCGCCGGCGATGGCATCGACGACTGCGGCGACCTGCTCCACTGCTGCATCAAGGGAAAACGGAACGCCAGCCAGCGCGCCATGCCCGGGAAGATCAGGGGCAATCACCCGAAACGTATCACTGAGCGCCTCGATCTGCGGTTGCCACATAGCGCGCGTCAGACGCGCCCCGTGGATCAGCACAAAGACAGGCGCACCTTCCGGTCCTGCGATAGCGCAATCGCGTCGCTGCACCACTCTCGTGTCATCGTCAGCGTCCTTCATCTCCTCCTGCCTCCCCTGGTTCTCAGTTCCCGGTTCCTGGTTCTCAGTTCTCGGTTCCCGGTTCTCAGTTCCCGGTTCTCGGTTCCTGGTTCTTGGTTCTCGGTTCTCAGTCCTTCTCCACCAGCACAACATCCGCTGGCATCCCCGGCTTGAGGGCGTAGTCAGCATTCGGCAACTCAATCCGTACCGCGAACACCGTCGTTGCGCGCTCATCGCGCGTCTGCACGTTCCGCGGCGTAAATTCCGCTCTTTGGGCAATGAATGTTACTGTACCATGAAAGACTCGACCTGGAAAACTGTCCACTGTGACCTCTGCCGCCTGACCGAGACGCACACGCCCGATATCCGCCTCGCTGATGTACACCGTCAGGCGCACGGGATCGAGGGCGCCGATGGTCATTAACGGCGTGCCGGGGGTCACCTGCTCTCCTTCGTGGATCGGGCGGCTCAGGACGATGCCGGTGCGCGGTGCGCGCAACCTTGCCTTGTCGATCATCACCTCCACCTGATGCAGGGATGCCCGCGCCTGCGCCAGTTGCGCTTCCGCCGCCTGGATCTGCTCTGGACGCGCGCCATTGCGCGCCAGATCAAGCCGCGCCCGCGCCTGCGCCAGTTGCGCTTCTGCAATCGCTTGCTGCGTGCGCGCAGCATCAACGGCAGCGCGCAATTGCTGCGGATTGGCGCGCATTGCTTCGACCACGTCGAGCAACCGCTGCGCATTTGCGAGTGCAGTCTCGGCAGCAGCAATCTCCTGACGGGTCGGTCCTGCTTCCGCTTTTGCCAGCGTCGCCTGTGCGATACTCACCTGCAACTCCGCCTGGCGCACGCCGATCGCCTCTGCCTGGCGCGCCTCTTCCGCCTGCACCAACGCCTGTTCGAGCGCCGTCTCCGCCTGGCGCAGCGCGGCTTCCGCCTGAACGAATTGCGCATAGTACTGTTCGCGCACCCCGTCACTTACGGTATTCGGCAGACGTTGCACACCGGTCGGCAGTGTGACCAGCACGGTCGGCATCAACGCATCCTGACCCGTATCGCGCACATACTCCCAGTTGGTCTTCGCCTGCGCATACCGCGCCTGCGCCTGGGTCAACGCTGCCGCAGCCTGTTCCACCTGCGCCTCCGCCAGCGTTTTCGCAGCGGAGAGGCGGTCGCGGGCGGATTGTAACCCTTCCTGTGCCAGGTGCATCGATGCGCGCGCAGCATCGATATCTTCCTGGCGGACGCCAGCGCGCAGTTTTTCCAGCGTCCGCAGCGCCGCATCACGTTGCGCGCGCGCCTGCACCAGTTGCAATTCCAGTTCCTGCGGATTGTTCAGAATCTCCAGTGCATGCTCATACGCCTGCTCCGCCCCTCTTGCTGCCGCCTCCGCCTGTTTGACCTGCGCCTCAGCGATGGCAATCTCCTCGCTGCGGGTTCCGGCACGGATCTGCGCCAGGTTCGCCTCGGCTGCTGCAACCGCCGCCTTCGCCTGATCCAGTTGCGCCTCGAGCAATGCAGTGTCGATCTGCGCCAGATCCTCCCCGATCCGCACCTCCGACCCTTCATCGACGAAGAGATACTGCACACGTCCGGCGATCTCGGCCGTCACCAGCACTTCTTCCGCTTCAATCGTTCCCGTGCCGGTCAGGGTTCCGTTCCTCGCCTGCGCCGATTCCTGCAACAACCAGTAGCCACCGCCGATGAGCACGGCGACCAGGACGAGCGGAATGATTATTCGTGCACGTGGGTGCATACTCGCCTCCCAGACCTTCAGTCAAGACGTTTGTGAAACCGCCTTGAACATTACATCTCCTCCGCTTCGAGGCTGAGACCGTGGAGAAAGATCTCAACTGCCAGTGCGACGATCTGATCATCGCTGATCTGGAGGGCTTCCGGCTGACGCAGCACCTCGCGCGCAATCACATGGATCAGAATGCCGCCAAGGAATGTGCGCACACTGACTCCCGTATCGTGCGGGCGGAGACGTCCGAGATCGATCTGATGCTGCAGGTAAGCGCGCACGACACCGAAGACACGATCGACGAAGTGCTGCCGGATCATGGTCGCAACTTCCGGGAAGTGGAGCGTTTCCGCCAGAACGATACGAAACAAGGCGACATTCTCTGGAACGCGCATCATCGTCAGGTAGGAGCGCCCAATCAGGGCCAACCCCTGACGGAGCGGCAGATCCATCAACTGCTGCGGATGATCGACCAGCGCCATAATTGCGGCGCGCTCACGCAACATGCAGAGAAAGAGGTCTTGTTTGTCCTTGAAGTAGTGGTAGATCAGGCCCGGCGAAATGCCGCCCGCTGCTTCGGCGATGTCCCGGTTGGTCGCTTTCTGAAATCCTTTGGCGCCGAACACCTGCAACGCCGCATCGAGAATGCGCCGTCGCCGATCGCGCGTATCGCTGTCGTCTTTCACCGTTATGACATCCTCATTGATCGATCAATCAATCAACATCAGTATACCAGGTGTTGATTGACTGATCAATGAAGATCCGACAATTCAGGGGCTTCTGAAAAAACGCGGCACGAAATCTTTGCCCATCCAGAACAGCACCCGTTTCCATAATGTCATGTGTACTGCGCGTGTCCAGCCGGTTTCCGTTCCATCCAAATCGATCATTGACTCCACTGCGAAAACGAACCGCTGAGACGCCGGGCGCGCAGAGGTTTATAGCAGTTCTCGCAAAGATTGGTCTTGTTGGGCAGGGTTCCACCCGCTAACGAAAGCAGATGCCCGGTGCGCCATCCCTCCGCGTGCTCCGCGTCTCGGCGGTGAACAATACATACACCGCCGAGACGCCGAGAGCGCGGAGAGGCGGAGCGCAGCGCTCACACGGCCGTCTGGGCGGGGCTGCACCTGTCGCCGCAAGCGGGCGCCGCGCGCAATGCGGCAGACCCGGACAAGGGTCGACGTCTCTGAGAACTGCTATAATCGCTCGCGGTGTCTACTGCATCGCTGTGGTGACATGACCCTTTCGGTCATCTCCCGGCACTCCTGATATTGGGGCGGAACACATCGGCTGGGGGCGCTGTTCTGAAGCAACCGGTCGGGCAAAGTTGACCAAATACATCAGGAAAGAGTACCCTGCCGATCCGACACCGAAGCATGTTATACTTGCGAAAGCGAGAGATTGCGGGGGCCGGAGTGGGCGGAACGCTTCGGACCCCGTGCTGTTTCTGAGTGACACCCATGCTGACTGCGGTTCTTTCAGGATTTGGCGGCGCAATTGCTGCGCCATGGTTGCACCGATTCGCGCCACGCCATGCTGGATGGCTCGCGGCATTGTTGCCGTTTGCATTGATGATCTATTTCATCAGTCTCGTTCCGGCAGTCGCTGGCGGCGATGCGCTGCGCTTCAGTTATGCCTGGGTTCCGGGCCTGGGAGTCAACCTGTCGTTTCGCATCGATGGCTTGAGTCTCCTCTTTGCCCTGTTGATCACCGGCATTGGCACACTGGTATTGATCTACGCCGGCGGCTACCTGGCGAATGACCCGATGCTGGGGCGGATGTTAACGCTGCTGCTGATCTTCATGGCGGCAATGCTCGGCATCGTCACGTCCGACAATCTGATCGCGCTGTTTGTGTTCTGGGAATTGACGACGATCAGTTCATACATGCTGATTGGATACAAGCACGAATACGAGAAGGCGCGCAAGGCGGCGTTGCAGAGCCTGCTGGTCACGGGTATCGGCGGACTGGCGCTGCTGGCGGGGATCGTGCTGCTGGGACAGATCGCCGGGACGCTGGAGCTCAGCGAGATGCTGAAGCAGGGCGATGTGGTGCGTGCGCATCCGCTGTACGGCGGCATTCTCGCGCTGGTGCTGTTTGGCGCGTTCACCAAATCGGCGCAGTTTCCCTTCCACTTCTGGCTTCCAGGGGCGATGGAAGCGCCAACGCCGGTCAGTTCGTACCTGCACTCGGCAACGATGGTGAAAGCAGGCGTGTTCCTGCTGGCGCGCCTGAATCCGGTGCTTGGCGGGACGGAAGCATGGCAATTGCTCCTTACCTTCTTTGGCGGCGCCACGATGATCGTCGGCTCGTTTCTGGCAGTGCAGCAGACGGACCTGAAGCGCATCCTGGCATATACAACCGTCTCGGCGCTCGGTACGCTGGTGCTGCTGATCGGCGTCGGAACGGATGATGCCATCAAAGCGGCGATGGTCTTTACTCTGGGGCATGCCCTCTACAAGGGTGCGCTCTTCCAGGTGGCAGGTTCGGTCGATCACGAAACCGGCGCCCGCGACATTTCGCAGCTGGGAGGTTTGCGCACTGCGATGCCGATCACCGCCGCCGCTGCCATGCTGGCCGCGCTTTCAATGGCCGGGCTGCCGCCGATGCTTGGTTTTATCGCCAAGGAAGTGCAGTACAAGGCGAACCTCAGTGAACCGATCCTGATCGGTGTTGCGCTTCTGACGAACATCCTGACGGTCGTTGCCGCCGGTTTCGTGTCGTTGCGCGTGTTCACCGGTCAACCGGTGCACACGCCAAAGCATGCGCACGAAGCGCCGCTGAGCATGTGGCTCGGTCCGGTTGCGCTGGCGCTGGGCGGGCTTGGCGCCGGACTGTTCTCGACACAGATCGGCAATTTCTTGATCGGACCCGCAACCGGATCAGTGCTTGGGAAGGTGAAAGCGGTCGAACTGGTGCTGTGGGCTGGCATCGAGGGCGCCGCCGGGCAGGCGCTGGCGTTGAGCGGCGTCACCCTGCTCGCTGGCATTGGTCTGTATTATGCGCGCAGCATCTTCCCGCGCATCGCTGCTGCAACCGCGCCGCTTGCAGCGCTGGGAGCGGAAAGCTGGTATCACCGCTCGGTCAACGGTATGCTTCTACTGGCAGAACGACAGACCCGCGTCTTGCAGAACGGCTATCTGCGCTTCTACATCGGACTGATCATTACGACAACTCTGATCCTGACCGGCCTGATGCTGCTGGTTGGTCGGGTGACGATCACCATACCACAGAACTGGACTGACGTACGCGTCTACGAACTGGTTGTGGCATTGATCATCCTTTCGGCGACGACTTTTGTTCTCCGTGCAACGTCACGCATGGCGGCAGTTGTCGGGCTGGGATTCGTCGGGTATGGCACAGCGCTCACGTTTCTGCTCTTCGGCGGTCCCGATCTGGCTATTACCCAGTTTGCTGTCGAGACGCTGAGCGCTATTCTCTTCGTTCTGGTTGTCTACCGCCTGCCACGCTTCGGCAATCTTTCGAGCGTCGGTGCACGAGTGCGATCTGCAGCGCTTGCAATTGCCGGTGGTGCACTGATGACGATGCTTACGCTTATCGCACTGGCAGAACCGACCGAGTCGCGCCTGAGCAGTTTTATGGCGGAGAACAGTCAACCACTGGCAAATGGACGAAACGTGGTCAATGTTATTCTGGTCGATTTCCGCGGTTTCGATACCATGGGCGAAATCACCGTGCTCGGCGTGGCTGCGATCGGCATCTATGCCCTGCTCAAACTGGTTCTGGCGCCTGAACGGGATCGGCGAGCGGAGACCGATGGATCGCGCGATGGGAAAACGGAAGGCGTGCCACGCGAGCGCGCCGAGGTGATCGACGCATAACAGGTGAACCGATGTATTCGCTTATTCTGGCAACCGCAACGCGCCTGCTGATCCCGCTGATGCTGATCTTCTCAATCTTTCTGCTCATCCGCGGGCATAACGAACCAGGCGGCGGATTCGTCGGCGGGTTGGTGGCAGGCGCCGCATTCACGCTGTACGCTGCCGCCTATGGCGTATCCCAGGCGCAAAGCGCGCTTCGTTTTGATCCCAAACAATTGGTGGGCTTCGGGTTGCTGGTGGCGGTCGTGAGCGGGTTGCTGGCGTTCATCCAGGGACTGCCGTTTATGACCGGTCTCTGGTACAAGGAGCCGCTGCCGGTGATCGGCAAAGTCGGCACACCGCTCTTGTTCGATGTCGGTGTCTACCTGGTTGTGCTTGGCATCGCAGCAACGATTGTATTTACCCTCTTCGAGGTGGAAGGAGAGTAGCGCGATGGAGTTTATCTGGGCAATCGTCATCGGTGCGTTGTATGCAGCCGGGCTTTACATGATCATGCGCCGCAGCATTTTCAAGATCGTTCTGGGGCTGGCGCTCCTCGGATACGCCGCGAATCTGCTGATCTTCATCGTCTCGAATCTGACGCGCGGCAATCCGCCACTGGTACCGCCCGGCGCAACCGCGCCGATCGCACCGTATGCCGATCCATTGCCGCAGGCGCTGATCCTGACCGCCATCGTCATCGGCTTTGGCGTCCAGGCGTTTACCATCGTTCTGTTCCGCCGTGCGTATCGGAGTTGCGGCGCGGATGACATTGATGAACTGAGAACAACAGAGCACTGATACGAATTGGGAAAGATCCTGGACTGAACATGTGCACACAGGCGCTCTTATGAATATACTGATCGTCTCGCCGGTTCTTATCCCGTTTATCACCGGCATTGTCATGCTCTTATTCTGGTCGCGGCGTGACATTCATCGCTTCCTGAATGTCGTCGGCGCTGCATTGCTGCTGGCGGCCAGTCTCGCACTGCTAGACAGCGTGGCTCGTCATGGCGTTCAGGCGACACAGCTGGGCAACTGGCCCGCGCCATTCGGCATTTCGTTTGTCGCCGATCTCTTCAGCGCCATCATGGTCGTGATCACCGGCTTGACGGCGCTTGCGGTCGCGGTCTATTCGCTGGGGAGCATGGACGAGGCGCGTGAGCGCTTTGGCTACTACCCATTGCTGCACATCATGTTTATGGGGATCTGTGGCGCCTTTCTCACCGGCGACATCTTCAACCTGTACGTCTGGTTCGAGGTGCTGCTGATGTCGTCGTTCGTGCTGATGGCATTGGGAGGCGAGCGAGCACAACTCGAAGGATCGATCAAGTATGTCACGCTGAACCTGCTCTCTTCAGCGCTGTTTCTAAGCGCAGTGGGCATTCTGTACGGCGCCGTCGGCACCCTGAATATGGCTGACCTGTCGCTCCAACTGTCACTGCTCAACCATCAGGGCATCGTGCTGACCCTGGCAATGCTCTTTCTGGTGGCATTCGGCATCAAAGCAGCGATTTTCCCGTTATTCGCCTGGCTGCCGGCGTCGTACCACACACCGCCGATCGCCGTTTCGGCGATCTTTGCCGGGTTGCTCACCAAAGTTGGCGTCTATGCGCTGATTCGTGTGTTCTCGCTGCTCTTCGTTCAGGATATCGCACTCACCCACGGGCTTATCCTGATCCTGGCGGGATTGACCATGGTGACCGGGGTGTTGGGGGCAGTGGCGCAGAATGAGTTCCGTCGCGTGCTCTCGTTCCATATTATCAGTCAGATCGGCTACATGATCATGGGGTTGGGTCTGTTCACCCCCCTGGCGCTGGCAGGCGCAGTCTTCTACATCATGCACCACATCATCGTGAAGATGAACCTGTTCCTGGTCAGCGGCATTGTGCATCGCCTGCGCGGTTCGTATGAACTGAAAGACCTTGGCGATGTGTACAAAACGCATCCCTGGCTGGCGATCCTGTTCCTGATCCCGGCGTTCTCTCTGGCTGGCTTCCCGCCGCTCTCCGGGTTCTGGGCGAAGTTGATACTGGTGCAGGCAGGATTGCAGACTGAACAATACGTTATCGTCGCGGTGTCGCTCCTGGTAAGCCTGCTTACGATCTTTTCGATGATGAAAATCTGGGCTGAAGCGTTCTGGAAAAAGGCGCCAGCTCCGGCGCAACCCGACACGCGCAACCTGGCGTTTATGGTGGCGCCAGCGGTTGGGCTGGCGCTGGTGACGGTTACGATCGGTCTTGCAACCCAGCCATTCTATGAACTGGCGCTGGGCGCCGCCAATCAGTTAGCCGATCCCTCGGCGTATATCGCCGCAGTGCAGAGCGCATCGCTCGCGCTACGGTAGAAAGCGACTGGCATGTTCTTGCTGAACATTTTGCTGGCAATTGCCTGGAGCGCGCTGACGGGACAGTTCAGTCCAGGCGATCTGGCATTTGGCTTTGTGCTTGGTTACGCCATTCTCTGGTCACTCCGGCGACAATTGCGGGGCGAACGTTACTTTACCAAAGTACCGCAGGTGATCTATTTTGTTGCGTATGTGGCGTGGCAGATCATTCTGGCGAATCTCAATGTAGCCAGAACAGTGCTGTTCACCCCAAAAGAGCAGATCCGCCCCGGCATTGTCGCCATCCCGCTCGACATTCGCACCGATGCGGAGATCACGATGCTCGCCAATCTGATCACCCTGACGCCCGGTACATTGAGCCTGGATGTCGCCGATGACCGGAGTTGCCTGTACGTTCACAGCATCGACGTCGGCGACCCGGAGCAGTTCCGGCGTGAGATAAAAGATGGCTTCGAGCGATTGGTGTATGAGGTGTTTAACTGATGTTACAGACGATTGCGCTCTGGGTTGCGTTACCATTGTTGAGCATCGCGGTTGCGCTGCCGGTCATTCGCCTGGTACGCGGTCCGACCCTGCCGGATCGCGTGGTGGCGCTTGATGTGATGGGAACAGTTGCGATTGCGATGTTTGCCACCTACGCGCTGATCAATGCCCAGCCGGCATTTCTCGACGCAGCGCTGGTCGTGGGGTTGATCGGCTTTATCGGAACGATAGCCTTTGCGTATTATGCGGAGCGACGCCTGTGATTGCCATCATTCAAGAGATCATCAGCATTATCCTGATGCTCATTGGAGTGCTGCTTCTTATGGTCGCAGGCATCGGCGTTGTGCGAATGCCAGATATTTTCCTGCGCATGTCGGCAGCGTCGAAGGCGTCATCGCTGGGCGCCGGATGCGTCCTGCTGTCGGTGGCGGTGTCGGCGGCCGATATTGCAGTGACGGTGCGCGCGCTTGCCGGTCTCCTGTTCCTGCTGCTGACCGCGCCGGTCGCCGCGCACATGATCGGGCGTGCCGCCTATATGATCGGCGCGCCGCTGTGGAAAGGCACAATGGTCGATGAGCTTAGAGGGCACTACGACACGCGACGGCATACGCTGAGCGGCATTGGCGCTCAGCCATCGCAGCCACGCCGTGGCACCGGTCCGCTTGGGGATAAATCGTGAGGAGCAGCGCGATCCCGGTGCGACGCGCACTGCTAACCTGACCGCTCGATCATCACCCGATTGCAACCACGGCGCTTTGCGGCAGACATCAGGTCGTCGGCGGCACGGATCACCTGCTGATAATTCTTGTAACTATCGGCAAAAGTCTGGAGCGCGACATCGCCGATCTGACGCGAATACTTATCGTTGATCTCTTTCAGATGATCGATGTCGAGCATCGCAACCGCCAGCGTGCTATGCGAGTCATGATCGGCAAAAAGACAGGCAAGTTGCCCTTCGAGATACCGTCCCTTGAATAGACCGGTCAGACCATCGCGGATGCCGAGTTCACGGATCTGCTCGTGGAAATGCGCAACTTCGAAGATGCGCTGTTGCAACGCTTCTTCGGCACGGCGCCGGTCGGTAATGTCCATGAGCAAGCCATCCCAGAGAATGTCGCCATTGGGTTGTAATTCGGGACGCGAAGCGCCCTGGATCCACTTTTCTTCGCCGGTCGGAAGAATAAAGCGCCCCTCCCACCGCCAGGGGCGAAGGGGAAATAGGAACTACCGTCGGGCCGCCGCACAAACTGGTAGACTATTCCCGGTACGTTGGCAGCCAGTCGGCGGTATTGCGCCTCCATACGATCACTCGCATTGAGTGCAGCCAGCTAACGCTCTAACTCAGCAACGCGCTGACGCAGGCGCTCAACCTCTCGCTCAAGATCGGTCTGTGTCATCATAACCGGATTGTTGGCGGTATTGCTCGACCAACCGGTTTTTCTGGATCTTGCCCGTCGCCGTTTTGGGAAAGGCGTCAATGAACTCGATCACACGCGGACATTTGAAGTCTGCCAGGTTTGCCCGACAGTAGTCGGCAATCTCCTCAGTGCTTACTGCTTTGTCAGGACGGGGAACAATAAATGCCGCCACCTGTTCTCCCCAGATCGGATCGGGCAGACCAACCACAGCAGCCTCGACCACTGCCGGATGGCGATAAAGCACTTCTTCGATCTCTTTGGGATAGATGTTCTCACCGCCACGGATGATCATCTCTTTTTTGCGTCCAACGATGTAGAAATAGCCCTCAGCATCGCAGAACCCCAGATCTCCGGTATAGAGCCATCCATCACGGATGGCGGCGGCGGTCGCTTCAGGATTTTTGTAGTAACCCTGCATAACGTTTGGTCCACGAATGACGATCTCACCGACTGTCCCTGCTGGTGCCGATACGCCGTGCTCGTCCACGATACGCACCTCTTGACCCGGCAACGCCACTCCGATCGAACCGATCTTGCGTGGACGACCGTCGAGAGGATTGAGCGTACTCACGCACGTCCCCTCACTCAACCCATACCCCTCCAGGATGAACGCGCGATAGGTCTGCTCGAAACGCTCGAACACTTCTACCGGCATCGGTGCAGCTCCACAAATGCACACCCGTAGATTGCTCAAGTCGTACTGCGATGCGTCGGGCAGATTGTTCAGAATAGCATAAATCGTCGGCACAGCACTAAAACTGGTAGCGCGGTAACGTGCCAGAGCTGGCAGGAACTCGCGTGGCGAAAAGCCTTCCAGCAGAATCAGGGCGCCACCCTGGTGCAACGCCGAGAGGACGCTGGCAACCTGTGCGTTGACATGGAAGAGCGGCAGCATGCAGAGTAACCGATCCGCTGCACTGATCTGGCACGCCGTGGCATACGACCAGACGTCGAACAAATAATTGCCGTGGGAGAGCAGAACTCCCTTTGGGCGTCCTGTCGTACCGGATGTATAAATGATGCTGGCAATATCGTCCGGGCTGACGGATGCAACAATTGGACGGTCATCCGAGGCGCTGAGACTGCTGAAGGGATGGAGCGGCACACTAACGGGCATATCCGGGATAGCGCCGACGATCACAACGTGGCGCAACAATGGACAATCACCAAGCGTGGGGGCGATCATTGACAGCAGATCGCTTGCAATAACGAGCGCCACGCTGTCGGAGTTCTGAAGGATGTACTGTACTTCTCCCGCCTTCAGACGTGGATTGATCGGTACCGCAACCGCGCCGAGCGCCGCACAGGCAAAGAAGACGCTGAGGAACTCGGGACAGTTGCCAAGCAACAGGGCAACTTTGTCGCCACGATCCACGCCAAGTGCACGCAAGCCGTGAGCTACCCGGCGCACCTGACGGGCAAACGCAGCGTAGCTCACCTCTTCATCACGCCAGTAGAGGTACACACGCGAGCTGCAGGCAGCAGCCTGTCGCTCCAGGAGCGTATAGAGTGAAGTATCCATCATTCTTCCGTCGAGTAGACTGCCTGATACTGGCTGCGACACGGGAACGACTCATACCGGAAGAGCAAGCCCGTGGACAGATACAGGTCGATCCAGGTCTACCCACGGGCAGGCGTTCCATATCGTGAACCCAGGCAAGTGCCAGCGCTTCATTGCATCGTACACGCCCGGATTCTACAGACTGCGCCCCAACCACTCCCGATAGAATGTCTCCAGATCGGGCTGGAAGCTATGCACCACCGGATAGCCGGGAGGCACTGCTTCGACTTCGAGGAGTGTGCCGTCGAGCGGGTCAATATACTCGCGCAACTCCATCCAGCCCGGCGTGCAGTGCATCATCGCCGGGTAGAGTTCCTGAAGGCTTGCATCGGTATCCCGCACACGGATGCGCGCCTTGAGTTTCCAGTTCTGGCGATAGTCACCAAACTCATAGCCGCTGCGACTCTTAGTGACGATGCTCCCATCAGCCTTACGTACGATGAACAGGTGCGGACCCAGAGGTAGCAGGATCTGATCATCCCACGGCACCCGTTCCTGCAACACGGCGATGTACTTATCGAAGCGATCAGGGTCCTTGAAATTGCTCATCATCGCCTTGAGTTGCGACCATTCCAGCCTGCCATCGACCAGATCGGCAATCGTCGATTTATCATAGTGCGTCATAAAACGCCTCCATATGGTTACAGCGACCAGTCAGCATCCAGACCCCAGAAAGAGCGGAAATGCGCAGCCCAGGTCGGGCTGAGACTCATACTCTCCTGATACATCTGGCGCACGGGTTCGATGAAGTCCTTCTGAACGACTCTGGCTCGTTGTTGAGCGATCCACTCCTCCACTGGCATACTCTGCTCGATCCGCTCACGTCGCATCGCTGCACGTCGTTCGGCAGTAGCTTCGGCATCCAGTTCCCACTCGCCTGCAGCATTCTGGAACGCCACCACGCCATAGGTGCTGGCAGCGAAACGGGGCAGCAGGTATCCCTCATTCAGATCACGCACGACCGCCAGCGGATCCCGCTCCAGCACATCTCCAAGACCATTGCCGCCACGCAACACACTCAGATAGAGATCATACTCGGCGTGTGGATCGGGCAGGTGAATGGTGCGTTTGTCGCGCTCCAGCACCCCCTCGACATGAGCCACCATCTGGCTATTCTCAGGATCCTCATCGCTGATCGGGTAGGGGAGTTGATGAGCGATGCGACGAGCCATATCGGTGCGCTTGATACTCTGACGATAGCCAGCAAAAGCCGGGTAGCCGCCAAAGAGACCCGTTCCAAGGAAGACGTTGCCCTCACCAAGGTTGTAGAGTACCTGGCTGGGCGTGTTATACACCATACGGATCGACTCGAAACCGCTACCGCCACGGAATTTGCCCGGACCGAATGAATTGGGGCGGATCCGTCGGCCCAGGTAGAGCAATGGTTCAAGAATCTCCCAGGCTTCGACGTCGCCCATGTCGCCTTCGGGATTCCACATCGCCGCGCAGGTATCCTCCCCGTCCATAACATAGCGCGCCGAGGTGCCGCACGAACTCATCTCGAAGTTAGTCCAACCGCCTTGCTGTCCGTAGTGGTTAGGACCGCCGCCCTGGGTCATGTTCCACGTGCCGGGATGCCCGGCGATTACCTCTTCGAGATAACCCCGACCCACATAAGCCATGCTCAGCGCCCGAAAGATCCCCGAATATCCAGGGATAAGATACACCCAGGCAATGCTTACCGAACAGAACTTATTGTCGGGGTTTGCCCACGAACCGTAGGGGAGATTGTTCTGAATGGCGAAGTAGGCGCCATCATTGACTTTGTCATTCGGAACCAGCGTCTGGGTCAACAGAACCCACAACCCGCCCTGCATGGCGCTCGGCGGAGCATTGAACGAGTGGTAGCCCCACTTGCTCGCCCCTTCAAAGCTTACCTTGAACTCGCCTTCGGGACCGATCTCGACCTCCAGCGGGGCATGCATCAGTGTATCTCTGGCAGCCTCCGGTGGCAATCGACCTGCCTCGCCGCCAAAGGTCACATCCATAAAGCTTGGCACACTGTATTTGCCTGGAACGGTCAACTCCCTGACACGCTGGATGAAAGAACGGCGTCCATCCTCGATAACCTCACGGATAAAGCGCTTGTAGGTCTCGATCCCCTCTTCACGAATCACGCGATGGACCGCCTCTTTGATCATCTGGCAACCCGCAATACGGGTCTGTTGATCAAGCATCCAATAGAAGGGCAGTCTTACTGCCGTCTGGCAGCGCAACTCGTAATCGCGGTGCAGGCGGTTCTTCGAGCCAACCTTCTGCGCCGAGAGCATAAAGCCATCCTCGTAGCGATGGATCGGACCCATCGGCATGCCGGAGGGTAATGGCGCTCCCACGTCAATGACGTGGGTCACCCCGGCAGCCCAACCGATCAGTTCACCTTCCCAGAAGATCGGCAGGATGTCCTGCACATCAGCATTATGGACATCCCCGACGAAAGCATCGTTGTTACAGAAGATATCACCATCTTCGATGCCCGGATTTTCTTCGTAGTTGTTGCGAATCATCCACTTGATGGCATCAGACATAGTATGCACGTGAACCATGATGCCGGTCGAGAGTGTAATACTGTCACCTTCGGGTGTGTAGAGCGCAAAGCACAACTCACCGATCTCACGGACAATCGGTGATGCCGAGATGTTCAACGCTGTCTCGCGTGCATTCACCATACCCCCACGTAGGCGCGAGAAGAGTTTTTCATAGCGAATCGGATCCTCTTCCTTGAGCGTCAGGCGCTCGATGCCATAGTAACGACCGGTCTCTGCGAAAAGGCGCTCACTCTCCTCCAGCATCGCACGGAGTGGACGCCCCCCCCAACCAATTCCGGCACGGGCGATCTCAGTTGTAGCAGTCATGAGTCGTGTCTCCCTCGACAACATTGCAAGAACCTGCGCGTATCCTGCACGTCACACCTTCCGCATATGGAATATATCGTTCCGATCGAGCCATACCCATCGATCAGGCGGAACCACCAGAGTACAGGCGGGCGCTTCGATAATCGCCGGACCGACGATCCGGTTGCCGGCGTGCAGCCGGTCCATAGCAAAGATCGGCGTTGAAATCCAGGATCCTTTCCAGTAGACATCACGCATGCCAACCTGAGCTTCCGGATCGGGATCAGGCCCGGTCTCGACGCGATGCGGCAGAGCAGGCTTCTCCACATCCACCGAGCCGGTCATGATCGCCCGCGTCGCCAGGTAGCCAAATTGGGGTGTGCGCGCAGCGTTGTAGTAGATCTTGGCGTAGAGATCTTCGAATGCACGCACCAGTTGCAAAATGTCGCCCGGTTCCTCGATCCGCTGAACCGGCGAGCGAAACTCCAGATCGTTGAGTTGCCCGTAGTACTGCATGCGAATCGCTGGCTTAAAGCGGATCTGCTCGCGCGGAATACCGCTCTTGGCAAACTCGGCAGCCACCTGATCCGCCAGAGCGTCCCACGCAGCATTGATTGCATTGCCCAGTTGCATTCGGGTTGCATCGTCGATGCCAGGGAAGATCGGCAGGTCAATTGAGCGATCGTAGCGATACTCAAAGTCGCCACAGGCGCACCCAAAGGCGGAAAAGCCGGGCGCCCAGGAAGGGATGAGCACATCTTCAAAGTTGAGACCCGCAGAGTATCCGCCTACGTGCAGCGGTCCTCCCCCGCCATAGGAGAGCAGCGTGTAATTTTCGGGTCCATACCCTTTCCCAATAATGCGTCCCAGCAGGTTATTCTTCAGGCTATCCTCGAACAATTCCACCACGCCGGACGCTGCGGCGTATACATCAAGACCAAGAGGTTCGGCAATCTGTTGGCGCACTGCTGCGATTGCACGCTGGCGGTCAAGCTTGATTTCGCCGCCAAGGAAGTTGTCCGGGTTGAGGTAGCCTAGCACCACATTGCAATCCGTAATCGTCACCGTATCCACGCCGCCTTCGGGATAGCACATCCCTACTCGCGCCCCGGCGCTGTCAGGACCGATCTCGATCCGCCGGTTGCCCGGATTGACCCGCACAAATGAGCCGGTACCTGCGCCAACTGAGTCAATCTGCACGAGAGGAATGTTCAACAGAAAGCGCGCAACGTCTGGCACATTCTTGATCTGGAATTCGCCATCGGTAATCAGCGCAATATCGAACGATGTGCCGCCGATATCGGTGCAGGCGACGTTATGCACACCGATCCGCTCCGCCAGGTACTTCGCACCGATCACTCCGCCAATTGGTCCAGAGATGAGTGTGCGCGCCAGTTCGCGCGCATCGATTGATATCGTGCCGCCGTGGCTGGCCATCACCCGCAGATCAAACCGGGCGCCGTGATCGCGCGTGACCTGACGCACCCGCTGCAACTGCTCACGTGAAGGCTCGGCTGCGTAGGCTTCGAGGAGCGTTGCGTTCAGTCGCGGAAAATCGGCCCGCAGGGGGTACAGTTCTGATGACAGATAGATCGGGACTTGCCGTCCTTCTGCAGCCATCACCTCCTCAGCGATCTCACGCACGCGCTGCTCGTGGGCAGGATTTTTGAAGGAGTAGATGAAATTAACCACGATCGAATCCACCCCCATTGCCAGCAACTGCTCCGCCGCCGCGCGCGCTTCGTGTTCGTACAGCGGAATGGCAACCTTGCCGAACACATCAACCCGCTCACGCACGCCAAAGATTCGCTTGCGTGGCACAAGCGGCGGGTTGTGATGGTGGGTCACAATGTGCAGGCGATCTGAGTAGGAGTAGCCAAGATAGGTTTGAATAGCCCGTTCCATGCGCAGGTAGTCTTCCATGCCAGCGGTGACGATCAGACCGACGGTGCGACCTTTGCGTTCGAGCAGGCGATTGAGCATCGCGGTACCTGAATAGATCCCGCTGACCATAGCACTGAAGGCTTCTTCAACCCCCATCCCCCAGTAGTGCAGCGCATCACGCGCCGAGTTGAGGAAGCCAATCGACTCATCATACGGGGTGGTTTGGGCCTTGCCAACGACAAACTCGCCACGTTCATTAATGATGAAGGTGTCGGTCATTGTGCCCCCGGCATCAATCGCCAGGATGCGCGGACGGTTCCCCATGCCGTTGCTCATGCTGTGCGCTCCTTTGCTCACCGCGCGGGATATGCCACTCAGGAAGGCGGAGATATATGGTATTATGGTGGAAATCCCTCCACCATGGATGACTGAGAGCGAACTGTTTCTTGCCTGTTTGCGAACACTCCGCCAGCGCAAACAGATGGTCAGCATTAGGGATACGACGTGGAGCGACACAACGTTGTGGAGCCTGCCCTGTGGCGCTACGGGGCTGTTGAACTGACAAGGCAGGAGAAAGCGGTGCAGTTCGCGCCCACGCTGGCATCCGAACAGCACCTGACACTCGTGCTGGCTGATGGCGGCACAGTAGATATTACTATCGCAGGACAGGACGCAACCACGCTCGCCAGAATCCCAGATCCTGCGCACAGCGGGAATGAACAACCTCAGTTATCCATCCACAACAAACCGATAGGAGAGACGCCAATCGCATCATCTTCGCTGCACGTCAGGTGCGGTGATGCGGATCACGTCGGTGAGACGCCAGCCAGATTGCCTCAGATGCCCCTGGTTGAACCGCTCCGCCAGTCGCCCAACCGGTTTGAGGCAGGGGACCCAACCGATGCTTTGCCACCACAGAGCAATACATTGATCCCCGGCACAGCACGGCTATGGCGAGAAAGCGCTACATTCGTCGTTACGCCACGTGCTCCTGGTCGCGCACTCATCGTTCGACTTCCGGCAGAGGCGCTCATAGCACGGCTTGGCAGCATCGCAAATCTCGACCGACGACCCCTGTCCTTCGCTCAGGGGAGCGGAGCAATTTGCTTTACTCTGCTGGTTGTCCTCATCGCCCAGGCGCCGTTGTTGAGCCAAGAACAACGCCAGATCCTGGGCGATTGCGCCTTTGACGCGATTGTTGTATGGCTTCGCAGCGAGCAGACGGTTCGTGTCGGCCTGTCCGCTCATCGCCGTGAATTACTCAACGCGATCTATGCCTATATCGAACGCTATCTCGACGACGATCAACTCTGTCCGCGCACCATCGCCAGCAGTTTCGGCATTTCAGTCCGCTACCTGCACTCCCTCTTCACTGCTACTGGCACAACCGTCGCTCAGTGGATCATGATCCGCCGCCTGGAAGCGATCCGCAGCGAGTTGCTGCTACGTGGCGGTGATCGGGGTTGTCTTCGTGACGTTGCTACACGATGGGGATTTCACGATCTCAGCCACTTCAGCCGGGTGTTCCGGCAACATTTTGGGACGCCGCCATTGACCTACATCCGCCAGCGCACAGGCAGCCAACGCACAGAACCATGATCGATCTGCGGCAATCCCTGGCTCACCGTTGCAGAAGGTGCATCCTGCGCCTGCTATTGCACAAGCGTCGCCAGTTTATACGCCGTCACCACCACAATCAGCACGGCAAACACCTGCTTGAGCCGCGGACCTGAGACGAATCGGCTGGTGAGCCGGGCGCCGATGAATGCT
>Ga0197142_1000574_pt1 | contig 34103 bp, 24 predicted proteins | sample GBS60_MetaG_FD_148614 | JGI IMG/M metagenome (GOLD analysis project Ga0197142, IMG submission 148614) | Sediment microbial communities from Great Boiling Springs, Gerlach, Nevada, United States - GBS 60_MetaG | ecosystem: Environmental > Aquatic > Thermal springs > Hot (42-90C) > Sediment...
GCCTGATTGATTGGAAAACTTTTTAATTTTCTATCCACAGATTTAGCGGCTAATAAAACTGAAATAGCCCTTAACCTTTTACCACCCGAACTCAAAAAGTAAATTAAAGGAGCATAGAGAGACTTTGGTTCCCTTTTTGAAAGTTCATTAAGGATCTTATTGTTTATTTGATTTCTATACCGTTCTAACTTTTTTTCAAAGGAATTATTTGTCATGAGGATCAGAGTTTTTGTATGTTATTTTTTCCTTATCCCGATTCCAGGTAAATCGGTTAATGTAACTTTTCCGTCAATAATTTTTGCACCATCAAAAAGATCATTACTTATTAATTCAGCACCATCCAAATCAGCCCAATCGACTAATGGAGAAAGTTGAGCAGCGGCGGAGATTGCACACGAAGTTTCCGTCATGCAACCTAACATCACTTTCATGTCAAATGAACGAGCAAGCAAAATCATTTTATAGGCTTCTCGCATTCCAGTGCTTTTCATTAATTTAATATTAATTCCATCATAGACGCCATAAGCTTTTCTTACATCCGGTAATCTTTGCACACTTTCATCACCAATAATTGGTAATGGACTTCTTTCTCGCAACCAGGCATGTTCATCATGCCAATCTTTTGGCATAGGTTGTTCTATGAACTCAACATTTTTTGTTGCGAGCCACTCAATCATTTTGAGAGCTTCTTCTTTATTTTTCCAACCTTGATTGACATCGCATCTTAAAGGTTTATCAGTAACTGATCTTATTGTTTCAATCATTTCTTTATCATTATCAAGGCCAAGTTTGACTTTTAAAATTTTGTATTGTTCAGCTTCTCTAACTTTTTGGCGGACAACATCAGGTTTATCAATTCCAATTGTGAATGAAGTGTAAGGAGTTTTTTCAGGATTTAAGCCCCAGATTTTATACCAGGGTTGTCCAATTAGTTTACCTACAAGATCGTGCAAAGCTATGTCAATAGAAGCTTTTGCTGCTGGATTTCCTGGTGTAATAGAATCTACATATGCAAGAATTTCTTCCATTTTGAATGGGTCATCAAATTGAGATAAGTCAACTTTCGATAAAAACTCAGTTGCTGTTTGATGCGATTCACCAAGATAAGGCGGCATTGAGGCTTCACCATAACCTACAAGTCCATCAAATTCGATTTCGGTCATCATAACCGGTGTTGTTTTTCTTGAGGCAGTTGCAACAGTAAATACATGTTTTAATTCTAAAGTATATGGGTAGAATCTTAATTTCATTTTTTCTCCACTGGATTTAATTTTTCTAGCAAAAATCACTGGAACACCACCTGTCAAAGATGTTCCGATTGAAATTAAAGCACCAGCTTTTAGAAAATCCCTTCTTTTCATTTATAAAATTCTGCCTTATAAAATTTGTTATTGATAATCTTAAGACTTTCAAGGATGTATTTATTATCTAAAATTCTTTTTATTCGAACAATTGTATTCAATCTATATTCATTATAGTTAGGATCGCTTATTTCAAAGCTATCGAGCCTTACTCTTCCCGAACTATGTATAAACTTTTTATTACCGAGATACAAAGCAACATGTGTTATTCTTTCGGGTCTAGTTTCTGAAGCTTTTCGACCAAAATAGATTAGATCGCCTGGCTTAAGTTGAGAAAATTCAATATCAAATGGAACTTCTTCACCAACCAGAGCCTGTTGATTTGCATCTCGAGGTAAAATCACGCCATTTAAGAAGAAAATGGTCTTTATGAAACCTGAGCAATCAAATCCTTTTATCGAAGTTCCACCCCAGAGGTAAGGGAAACCAATCATTTCTTTTGAAATTTGGATTATTGGTTCAGCGGAAAAATCAAGAGAATTAAACCAATCATCAAATAATTTAGCTTCATTGTTTTTTACAAAGCCAATTCTTCCATCTGGTAATTTTACTTCATAATAATTTTCCGAAGAGTTAATTAATTCCACAATATTTCCGGCAACGATATCACTTATTTTACCAGAAAAGTTCTTGTCAGCATAAACAAATCCAAAAAACGCAGTATATATTATTTTTTTTGATTTGACCCAATTTATCATTTCTTCATAAGTATATCGAGCAATCCCATCATCATCTACCCAACCTAAATACTCATCTGGAGTTTGAATTAGATACCATCCCGATTGCTCTTTTAATACTCGCACAGGAGTGCCCATTAAAGCCTGAGTTGAAAGTTCCTCGGGATGGTCAGGTTTTGAGCGAATATTACAAACGCTAAGATTTACCAGACCATAAACTCTCGTACCGAGTTTTGGAGATGGAAGAACTTCAATATGGTCATCAATTTTATAATTGGTTTTTGAATTCAATTCTTTTATTAATTCATCCTTCAATAATTTCTCCGACACTTCACCTTTTAATGATAAAACATCATTTTCAAGGGAGTAATTAATTTCAAAAATTGCAGTTCGTTTGTCTGGTGCAAATTTAGATTTAATTTGCCCGATAATTTCATCAATATTTTGGCTCATTGCTGTTATTGAAGTTGTTATTATGATTGATATTATTAAAAGTATTGCTTTCATATAAGACAAAATAATTAAAATGGTTTTTAATTTCAATTGATATGGAACAAAGAAAATTATTTTATGATTTGCGTTTTTAATTTATTAATTCTAAAAAGAAATCAAGAAAATTTTTTTAAAATATCATAAATTAGTCGAAAATTTTTCCATTTAAGATATAATCTTAAACAAATTGGAGCTCTTCAATGACAGATACAACTAAAAAGAGAGAACAGTGGGGAAGTCGTATTGGATTAATTTTGGCCGTTGCAGGTAATGCGATTGGCCTTGGTAACTTTTTGAGATTCCCCGTTCAGGCTGCTCAAAATGGCGGCGGAGCTTTTATGATTCCTTACTTTGTGGCTTTTTTACTATTGGGTATTCCTCTTATGTGGATTGAATGGGGAATTGGAAGATATGGTGGAAAGTTCAGACATGGTAGTGCACCTGGTATGTTTGATGTTTTATGGAATAATAAACTTGCAAAATACTTAGGAGCTACAGGATTATTTATATCTCTTACAATTATGATTTATTACACTTACATTGAGTCGTGGACGCTGGGATATAGTATATTTTCAATCTTAAAACTTTACTTCGTTGATAATCCAACCTTTGAAAATATGAAAGGATTTTTGGAAGCATATCAAGGTATTAAATCAGGTCACGGATTTGATTCATTGTGGACAGCTTACATAATAATGCTCATTACTTTTTCTATTAACTTTTTTGTTTTATACAAAGGAATATCAGCAGGAATTGAAAAACTTGCCAAGATAGCTATGCCAATGTTATTTATTTTTGCTGTGATACTGGTAATAAGAGTTTTTACATTAGGTACACCAGATCCAACAAAACCTGAATATTCTGTTTGGAATGGATTTGCGTTTATCTGGAATCCCGATTTTAGTAAACTTGATGATCCTAAAATCTGGTTAGCTGCTGCAGGTCAAATCTTTTTCACTTTAAGTGTTGGAATGGGTACCATTCATGCATACGCAAGTTACTTAAAACCTAAGGATGATATTGCTTTGTCAGGCCTTTCGACAGCAGCGACAAATGAATTTACTGAAGTTGTTCTTGGTGGAAGTATTGCAATTCCTGTTGCTGTTGCATTCTTTGGAGTTGCAGCCACACAAGAAATCGCTCAAGGTGGTGCTTTTAATTTAGGTTTTGTATCAATGCCGATTATCTTTCAAAAACTTCCGATGGGAGAAATTTTTGGATTCTTGTGGTTTTTACTTCTTTTCTTTGCGGGCATAACCTCCTCGGTTGCTATGGGTCAGCCAATTATTGCGTTTCTTGAAGATGAATTCGGTTTCTCTCGCAAAAAAGCGACTCTCTCTCTTGCAGCATTTACATTGATTTGTGTACAATTTGTCGTATTCTTTTTGAAGTATGGTTTCCTGGATGAAATGGATTATTGGGCTGGAACATTTGGACTTGTTGTCTTTGCTTTAACTGAGACAATATTATTTATGTGGGTTTTTGGTGCGGATAAAGCCTTTGAAGAAATAAATTCTGGTGGGGATATAAGAATTCCTGTGATTTTCAAATATATAATGAAATATATTACGCCATTAATTTTATTGGTTATTATGGTCTGGTGGCTTATCAACGATGCAATACCAATTTTATTGTTACAAGATGTACCTGAAGAAAAAGTACCTTATATCTGGGGCGCAAGGATTATGATGCTTATAATTCTTGGATTAATTTTATTTATGATCCACATTGCATGGAAAAATAAAGAATTAAATAAAGTCGAGGAGGTAAAATGAATTTAACTATCGAAGGAATTATATTCTGGATTTTTGGATGGAGTGTTGTTATAGGACTTGTAGCCTTTTGTTTTTATAAAATTCTAACTAACCAAAAAGGAAATAATTTAAGTGAAGAATAAAAATAAAAAGCGAATCGGTTCTAATTTAACCGATTCGCTTTTTTTATTAGCCAAAGAACACTTCGGCTACTTCAAACAATTTAAGATCGACAAGTTTTAATTCGCCTACTGCATCTTTTAGAGGAACATCGACAATTTCATTTCCTCTTAATGCAACCATTCGACCAAATTTTCCATCTTTTATTAAATCGACTGCGGCAACACCGAATCTTGTACCCAGAACTCTATCATAAGCAGTTGGGCTTCCACCTCTTTGAATATGACCTAAAATTGTTGCCCTGGTCTCAAATCCAGTACGCTTTTCAATTTCTTCTGCCAAGACATTACCAATTCCACCAAGTCTAACATGGCCGAATTCATCCTTTTTCAAACTGCTTAAAATCAATGAACCATCTTTATCAACCGTATCTTCAGTTTTAATTTTAGCACCTTCACTAACAACAACGATACTAAAGTTCTTTCCTCTTTCATGTCGTTTTCTGATGATATTTGCAACCTCATCAAGATCAAATGGTTTTTCTGGAATAAGAATTACATCAGCACCGCCAGCCAGTCCAGCATACAGAGCAATCCAGCCTGCATGGCGACCCATAACTTCAACAACAATTACTCTGTTATGACTTTCGGCAGTTGTGTGTAGCCTATCAATTGCTTCCATTGCAATATTTACGGCAGTATCAAAACCGAAAGTGAAATCGGTTGCGTTTAAGTCGTTATCAATTGTCTTTGGAATTCCAACTACTTTAATTCCTTTTTCTGAAAGTTTGTGAGCAACACCAAGCGTATCTTCACCGCCTATTGCACAGATTACATCAATGTTAAATTTTTCCAGATTTTCTCTGAGTTTTTGTTCACCATCCTGAACTTTGAACGGATTTGTTCTTGAAGTTCCAAGAATGGTTCCACCGCGATGTAGAATACCGCTAATTGAATTTAAATCTAAAGGTTCGATTAATCCTTCAATCAAACCTTTCCATCCATTGCGAATGCCCTGACATGTATAGCCGTAATTTAATGCTCGTCTCACCACAGCTCTGATAACAGCGTTAAGACCAGGGCAATCGCCACCACCAGTGAGAATACCAATGTTCATTTTACATCTCCTCTTTTTATTTTACATTAATTCATTTTATTACTTTTAATTTTGCATACTTAACCATTAAATGTTTCCTAACTCCATTTTTAAATTCCACAATTACCTTTTGATTATCACCATAACCATCAAGATAAATTACCCTACCTTTTCCAAACACATCGTGTTCTACTATTGAGCCAGGTTTAATTTGTTTTGTAACCTGCGAATATTCAAAATCTTCAAATGGGTCAACCTGACTGTATTCATCAGTTATTATACTTCTATAATTTGAATTTCTCTTCAAATAAATTTCTGCAAGTGGTGTCGCTTCAAAGTCTACAAAACTTTTATCTATTTCGTCAATAAATCGGGATTGTAGCTGTGGATATGAATTTCCAAATCTATTTCTATTTCTTGCATAAGAAATATAAAGATTCTTCTTTGCTCGAGTACACCCAACATAAAATAACCTTCTTTCCTCTTCAATATCCTCGACTTCACCATCTCTTCTAAGAGGAAGCAATCCTTCCTCACAACCGACAATAAACACAACATCAAATTCCAATCCTTTAGCTGAATGTAATGTCATCAGTACAATTGCATTTTTCCTATCCTCCCAGTTATCAATGTCAGCGATTAGTGAAATTTCGGATAGATAATCAACAAGTGTCTTGTCCGGGTTTGAAATTTGAAATTCTTGAATTGAGTTCAATAATTGAACAACATTTTCATATCTCTGCATTGATTCTTCGGTGCCTTCTTCTTTAAAAGTCTGTAAAATACCAATCTCATCAATTAATGATTTTACTGTTTCATAAAAATCAGTTCGCTCAATTAGACTTTGATATTTTGTAATAAGTGAATAAAATGAATTGAAGTTTCTTTTGATTCGTTCAGATACACTTTCTGAATTCAATAGGTCTGGAATTGATAAAAACAGAGGTTTCTCTTTCTGAAACGCAATTTTTCTTAATGTTTCAATAGATACATCACCAATACCTCTGGCAGGGAAATTAACCACTCTCAAAAAACTTTCATCATCTTTTGGATTGACCAGCAATTTTAAGTATGCAAGGAGATCTTTAACTTCTTTTCTTTTGTAGAATTCAACTCCACCAACGATGACATATGGAATAGAACTTTTTATAAGTGTTTCTTCAAAATACCTCGATTGAGCATTTGTCCTGTAAAGTATAGCAATATCTCTTGGATTAATATTTTTTGTATTAGTTAGTTCAACAATTTTCTTTGCGATAAAATTAGCTTCATCTTTTTCATCAAAACACACAGTAACTTTTACTCGTTCGCCCACCTCGTTGTTTGTCCACAAAGTTTTCTCAATTTGATAAACATTATTTTTAATTACTGAATCTGCAACGGCAAGAATCGATTTAGTTGATCTAAAGTTTTGTTCAAGTCGAATAATTTTAGTTTCTGGAAAGTCCTTATGAAAATCAATAATATTTCTTACTTCAGCACCACGCCATTTGTAAATACTTTGAGCATCATCCCCGACACAACAGATATTTTTGTTTTCATTAACCATTAATTTAAGCAAATGATATTGTGCAGTATTTGTATCCTGGTACTCATCCACCAGAATGTATTGAAATCTATCTTTGTACTCTACAAGCAAGTCGGGATACTTTGAAAACAACTCTATTGGTTTTATCAACAAATCATCAAAATCCATTGCATTAGAATTCTTAAGTCTCTTATTATATTCCTCATAAATCTCAGGAAGCTTTTTATTGTATGAGCCAAAAAATTTTTCAAATCCATTATCTTTAAAAAGTAACTTATTCTTTGCTTTTGAGATTACATTCTGAATGAACTTTGGTGAAAGATGATTCTCAGAAATATTAAAATCTTTCAAAATTCCTTTAATTACATTTTCCTGATCATCTGTATCGTAAATCGAATAATCTCTTGAGTAACCAATTAGATGTGCCTCCTGTCTTAATATTCTTGCAAATATTGAATGAAATGTCCCCATAAAAATATAATCAGCTCTTTTACCAACGAGATTTCGAATTCTATCTTTCATCTCGCTGGCTGCTTTGTTTGTAAATGTTAATGCAAGGATTGAAGAAGGCGAAATCCCAAGTGAAATCAAATATGCGATTCGGTAAGTTAAAACTAATGTTTTACCACTTCCAGCACCAGCTACGACTAAAACTGGGCCTTCGGTTGTAGTTACAGCTTCTCTTTGTTGTGAATTTAGTTTGTCAAGATTTATCAACAGGACTTCCTCTTTAAGTTATACCAATAAAGCAAAATTGTTTTACAAATATAAGATTAAAGGATTTTACTGATAAATATTCCAATAAAATTACTCTATAGAAATTTGAACAATAAAAAAGTTGTCATCCATAAACAAAGGTCTACGGATGACAACTCAACTGAAAAATATTTAGAAAACTTAATGTCTGATTGAATAAACTTTCAATCTGACATTAAGAAAATAATATTACTTAAGCATCATCATCTTCATTGTTTTAACAAACTTACCTGCAACCATTCTATAGATATAAATTCCACTTGAGACTCTTGCACCATAATTATTAGTTCCGTCCCACTCAACCTGATGATAACCTGGTCTTAATTCTTCATTTATTAGAGTTTTAACTTCTCGACCTAAGACATCATAAACTTTGATGGTAACTTTCTCAGCGGCTGGCAGACCAAATCGGATGATTGTACTTGGGTTGAATGGATTCGGGAAGTTCTGACTTAAGAAGAAAGTATTAGGAACTATATTAGGATCAAATACACCAACCTGACCTGAAGCTTCCTGTAATATAATTGCATCAGCACGAGTTACGAAACTATCCTGTAATGCTCTATTGACAACACTATCTTGATAGTAAATAGTGACCTCATTATGGTCGTTTATCAATCTAATATTACCATAAATGGTTCCACCACCATAGATATCCTGACCACCTCTTAGGAAAACATATCTTCCAAGATAAATTCGACCATTTGAAGGAACATCACCACCATAAGCAGTTGAGTTCTGATTCTTTTTAACAATAGTTGTTCCTAAAAGATGGTTGATTTCATAGACAGCCGTTGGATTACCAGTGCTTGAACCTGCTGGAACCACAGCCCAGACATCAAAGCTATCCGGTTCAACAGGTGGATGTCCTGGTTTTGATGGAAATCTCGGGAACCACTGGATGAATCTCAATGGGTCATTTGGTGTTCCATTATACTGGCTACCATAAATGTATGTAATTAATCGTTGATTATTTGTACCGCTTCCACTAATTCTCTGCCACCAATTCAAATTAGTTAAATTATTAGGATTCCAATCAATAACTGGTGTACTGATGTAAGTTGTTGGATCGGAGTCATCAACCAGAATATTTGTTCCCACACCTTGACCAGAAAGAACAATGTTAATGTATCTGTTATTAACTGTATCGTTAGTCCACATTCTTAAAGTGGCACTGTGTAATCTAATGGAGTCGGGCAAAAACGAAATTGTTAAATTATAAACTCCATCAATTGCTGGAAGAGTTAAAGGCTGAGGAGGCATATTCTCGATTCTAAAGTACATACTATCAGCACCAATAATCATAATTGAGTCAACAACCAGTGGTGTTTCACCATTGCTTCTTATCTGTAACCCTCTTTGATAATTAAATTCAGCCTGTCGTATTGAGTCATAAATAGAAACAGAACCAAAACTTAAGATTCTATTTGTTGCATCTGCTGATGTTGTAGCTGTTGGAGCAATTGGTAATAATCTTACTCTTAACAAATCAGTTCTTAAGAAATTACCACTTGCTTGTCCAGGATTTTCAAATATAACATACGTCACACCACCACCGTTCAAATCAAATACTCGAGTATTATTGTCCTGAATTTTTGCCCAGAGAATCGAACCAGTTATCTGACGTTCATTAAAGTTATAAACTCTTTGAGTATCTGCAATAAATGGAGTTACAACAGAAATTGTTGCATTGGTTGCCGCATTTGGCGAACCAGACGGACCAGAATATTCCATTAAATATTTTCCAGATAATGTATCGGGTAATTGAAAACCATAAGTTGCTGTTGGGAAGTCAGCAACACCAGTATACACACGGCTATATTGATTACCTCCAGGTATTGGAAAAGCGAAATTAGATTTTACTGAATTTAACCACGATTCAATTCCTGTTTCAGTGTACGAAGTTGGTTCTGGTGCATTCCAGTGTGGTTCATTTCCTGAAGATGCATTCATTATAAAATTATAATTTATTCCTTCACCACGAACAGGTAAATAAGCTTGAGGCTCCCATGGGTCATTACTATGGATTACCATAGTATCCTGAGTTGCTTCTTCACCTTTAGGTGAAAATCTAATTGTTAATTCAGCTTGACCTCCCGGTTGCAATGTAAGAGGTAACGGGGTTACACAAGAAAATCTATTTGTTGAAAATGTTACATCTGAGATAACCAGGGCTGAATCACCTAAATTCCAAACAGGAATTTTTTTATCTGAATATTCACCAAATTTAAATGTTGTTTGTGGAAAATCTTCAATCATTCGAGTTGTATCGAATGCAGTCATATGTCGACGACCAAATTCTAAGTCTGGACCTGGACCTGGGCTTCTCAGGACACGAATAGCGTCGACACGCATAAATGCGGGAGTTAAGGTATCTGCACCAATTGTAACAATTAAACCTTTATCTGCAGCTGGAACATTAATTATTCCCAAAGGTTTCCAGCTTCCAGTAGCTCCGGTTATAACGTTATTACTCTGAATATCATAACGAAAACTATCAGCAGTAACACCTTCTCCAAATCTCTTGAAAGTTACATAAGCATTACTCGTTGCATTTCCAGTAAAACCCATATAATGATATACTAAATAGTAATCTGAAACTGGAATGTTAATGTAGTAAGTTGCTGATGCGCCATTTGGAGAACCTGCCGTTCTTGGTGTTCTTCTGTGAGAACCTCCATACCACGCCGAACCTACATTTGACCACCAACCATCCGTTTGACTTGGAGTATTTGCAATTGGTGGAACTTCACAATAAGTTGAGTCATCACAAAGGTTAGTTCCTGGACCAGTTCCTGTATTATTATCATTCAGATTGTCAACAGTAATATAATTCGCTGGATCAAGAATCTGCTGTGCCTTAGATGGCATAGCGATTAAAACAATCATTAAGATTGTTAATAAAATGTATTTGTACTTGAACATAGTACCTCCTGGTTTATTTTAGTTTTTTAACGGTTACAATTAATGTATCAGAAGGTGGACCAATAAAAGATACTTTGGTTCCCGTTCTGACATCTGTTTTAGTCCCGATTGGATAAACAAGATAAAACAATCGTAAACTATCGGTGATTGCTGGTAAGACCGAGTCTGCGAAAACATAATCCTTGTAATTTGATACAATTATTTTGAAATTATCAGGATTTTTTTGTGAACGATAAATTTCAAAAAATCTTAAGTTTGATGTATCGGGCATTTCCCAGCTCATCACAATCCTTCTCTTACCCGTTTGAGTTGTATCAATTGCATCTACTTTTAAGTTAGTGACTTTTGGAATTATAGAGAAATGATAGGGTGAAATTAGATCTTCTGTTTTTGAACATCCAGATATGACAAAAATTAAGACTGGAATTAATAATAAAATTTTCTTCATATAACTTTCTTCAATTTAGTGGAATTGCTATTGAAAAAATATTTCCAAAATTATTATCTGTTTTATAGGAAAATTCAATCGGTCCTTTGTCGTCAGTCCAGAAAATATAATCAATCAAATTTAAAGACCAGACAAAAACCGTTGCAGCAGTAAATATATTTCGCGCTCTTTCATGCATTTTTTGTTCATTATAAACATCAACCATTTGTTTCCAGTAATAATCCGCAAGAGTGTATCTATCTGCATTTAAATAATCGAATTGAAGAGTCTCTAATCGTTCTTTGTTACCTATAAAATTATTTTGTGAAACAATTGCACCTACCAGACCGGTAAAGAAAGTCACTGCAAAAGCTGCGCCTTTAGTTTGATGACCGAGATATATCTGTCCACTACCAGGTACGAAAACGCTATATGTAAGCCCGGTAATTCGCCTTGGATTAAATTTAGGAATTTCAAAAAGTTCTTTTTTGCTTTTGTTCGATCTGAATTCTTGATAAACCTGGTAGGTATAATTCAAATTATTCTGTGCATATGAAATGTTGAACATGTAAAATATCAAAACAAATAAAATAAACTTTTTCATTTTTTAACTCTCTACTTGATTAGAACAAATTTTTTAATTTGAGACCTACCGGTCGTGGTCAATTTATAAAAGTAAATTCCACTCGAAATATTATAAAATGATGAATTAAATTCAACTTCATATTTACCCTGCAATTGATATTCATCAACTAAATCTGCGATTTTTTCTCCAAGTAAGTTATAAACTTCGAGCTTTACCTTTTCCGGATAGAAAATTTCATAATTAATTTTTGTAATTCCATTAAATGGATTTGGGAAATTCTGGTAGAGAATAGCTGTTTGAGGAATATTTGCAAAATCATACTCAACATTTGTCGTAACCATATTTGAAAGTCCACTCTCATTATCAAGCTTATCTAATGCTGAAACGGCATAGTAATAAACCTGGGTTGTATCTGAAACAGTATCAAAAAAGAAAGTATCGGCTGTTGCAGTAATTTTATAGAGATGTGCTGGATTATTTTGATCAATTGGTTCGCTTGCTCTAAAAATATTATAATATTCCACAATCTCACCATCGATAGCAGGTTGAGGTTTGTTCCAGATTAACCTGTATCTATCAGCAGAAATTTTTTGAACGGTCAGATTAGTCGGATTATTTGGAGGAACTGGATCTTTCCATGGCATTGGTGGAACATTTGCAGGATACTTATATAAATCTTGAGCTAATGAATCCAGATAATTTATGGAACCTACCATACTTCTAAATCTGAAGAAATTAACCCCAGCTGCACCAATCAATCTTGTATAGATAATTTGATTTTTAATTTCATCGAAATCACCAAAGTTTGGTTCACCAATTCGATATGCAGCAATTCCCATCCAAGCCTGTCGACCGCTTAAATTATTCTTCCACCAGCTTGCAACTTTTGTAAACTCTGGACAACTTGACATATTCCAGTATACTTGAGGATTGTGATAATCAATGTAACCTTTAGCTGCCCATGCTTTTGGGTCAGAACGAAGTTGAGAATATAATTCCCAGACTGGACAATTTAATCCCATTGCAGCTGCTGTATAAACACCGGGCGTTGTTGTTCCAATTTTAACCCATGGTTTATATTTTTTAACAGAATCAGCAACCATTTTAACAAGTCGTTCGATATTAAGTCTTGCAAAATCATTTCGATTTAAATTCCATGGATTTCCGTTTGCTGAATCGGTTCTATTTGTAAACCAGTAATTTGATGCATCACCGTAAAGAAGTGCCTCATTTCCTAAATCTGTATAACGAATAAAATCAAAATGGATCCCATCAACATTGTAATTTTTAACAATTTCAGTCGCAACATTTGCAATATGAGCACGCACTGCTGGATTGCCAGGATCAAAAAAGAATCCACCATCGCTTTTCATCTGTCCTGTAGATGTTTTGGCAAACCATTCTGTTTTCCAGTATCTTTTACCATCAGAACTATCTTTGATTGCTGGATGTCGCGGAAATGAAATCACATTTAAATAACCAGGTAAAGTATCATTCAAAACATAAAAAGTATTTATCCACGCATGGACTTCGATATTGTATTGTTTTGCTCTTGAAATCATCTCAGAAAGTGGGTTGTATCCCGGGTTTAATCCTAAGTTATTTGGATCAACGCAGGGGCTGAAACATGTTAAATTGGAAGCCCATGGCAAATGGTTGGAAGAATAATATGCATCACCTCTTGCACTAACTTGAAATACAATTGTATTAATGTTTGCTCTTCTACAAGCTTCAACAAAAGATTGGATTTCATTTCTCTGTGCCTGGATTCCCTGAGTTGTTGGAAAATCCAACCTTCCAGCAGTTGCAATCCACACCGCTCTAATTTCCCTTCTCTGAGCGATTAAAAGATTACAGATCGAAATTAGAAAAATTACAATTACAGTTAAGAATTTTTTCATTTTATTTCTTTCTATCTGCAACATATTGGATTAAGTTTTCTCCAAATTTCAAAGCGTCAGAGATTTCAGATTTTTCGTGCCAGAGAGCTACATAACCTTTATTGGAAATAATTGCAACCAGCTTTCCATCTATGAAAAGACCATCTACAATATCATTTTTACCAACCTGTGGATTTACATCATCATAACCTTTAGGAAGTTGATAAAAGTTATTTGGTGTTTTAAATATTGGATGATCAATTGAAATTCTTTTTATTTCACTTTTACCCTGCAGTCGATTTGCAATCTGGTTTGTAATATCAAGCATTGTCTGATAATATGGCCAATCCGTGGTTACAAAAGCATTATCAAGATAAATCAAACCACCATTTTGAATTATCCTTGCAAGTTTATCGAACATAACTGAGCTAACATCTGGTTTACCATAACCACCAATTAAAATCACAAGATTGGTTTTATTTACATCAAGAGCGTCAGTTGTTGATCTGGAAAACTGACAATTCGCTGTCCCTTTTGAATTGACAAATCTTACTAATTCTGGGATAGATTCTGGAAATGGATTCCAGGTTTCAAGTGCTTGATATCTTGATTCAGAAGAGGTGTATTGTAATTGAGCAATGATGATTTCTTTTGCACGCTTTAGTGTATCAGCTTTTTGAACAGCAGTTGTATCAAATGTTCTAACTCCTGCAATCCAGTTTTTATCCAATTTAGTTTTCTTAAAATAGAAAGAATAATTAGCAAATTTATCGGGTTCATTATTTTCATTATAACCTAATACGAACTTTCGTAAAGTTAGTTTGATTCTATCAACAGATTCATCAACAGGATCAAAAACAATAAAACCTTCTCTATAATCACCAGCATAAATTGGCTTACCATAGGTCAACATTGTTCGACGAACAATTCCCATTCTTGATTCAAAAACATCATCGTCAATTCCACTTGAACCTTTTCTTTTCAAAAAATATTCTTCAATGCTTTGATAACGAGCATCTTTCTTTTCCCTACCATAAGCATTGAATTTGTCACCACGGTCTGTTTCTAAAAGTGATTCTTCAGGATCAATGTTGATTTTTGAACTAGTGTAGTTGTAAACTGTTACTTTGAAAACAGTAAATCTCTGGGGAGTATATCCTTTCTCTGGATCGATCCAGTCACCGTATGTGTATGGATTTTTTGAGTAAAAACCTCCTTTTGAATCTTCAGGAAATTCGAAAGTATTCAATTGATAATCTGTCATGTATTTAACTTCAATCTTAAAATCTTTTCTATCCATTATAATAGTTAAACTATCCTTAGAGAATCTGTAAGTTGTATCGTTAAAGAAAGAGGTCATTTCTTTATCTGGAATAAACATAAATTCTTCTCTTTCAGGAGGCATAAAAATATAACGATAAACTGAATCACATCCAGAAATAAAAATTAATGAGATAACTACTAAGCTTAAAATTTTCTTTTTCATTTGTTCAACTCTGCTGCAACTTTTTGTTTGTTTTTATCAATTATTCCACCTTTTTGAGTGGCTGCGAATACTATAATATTTAACCCGAGTTGTAATTGTCTTGTATTATCCTGTGGACCGCCAAAACTTCTAGGATTCTTTAACCAATCACCCCAGGCTCTTGAGTAACCTTTGCTTGACAAAACAACGGCCAATCTTCCGTTTAGAAAAACACCTTCAAGATATTTATATCTCTCAGGGACAGGTTTAAGTCTTTGAGCAGGATTTGGATTTGCCAATGCCATTCCATTTGGCCTGATGTTATCGTCACCTGCTGGTGGACCATCAAAATCTTCCCAAGAATGATAAATTGGATGATTATTTGGAATTCTTTCAAAGACAGCATCAAATCCGAGAGCATCTTTAATTAGTTGTCTGACTTTTCGGTTAAATGAACCAGCTTCATACGCAAAAGCATCATCGATAAATAAGAAACCACCTTCACGCAAATACTTACCTAAGTTTTGAGCTTCTTCTTTTGTGTAGATTGGTTCAGCTCGATAACCAATCATAAAAACAATTGGTATGTTCATTAATTCTTTTGAATCAAGTCGCACACTACCCTTTAAGGTAACTTTAATTTTTGTGTTGTTATTTATGAAGTCAGCAAGATTTTGAAGAGCTTGTGGAATGCAGTTCCATCCAGGTTGATTATTATCTTCTACTTTACTTCCACGATATTCAAGTTGATAGAATTCGATAAATCCACTCACATCTTTTTTGTTTGAACCTTGATCAATCATGCCAGAAAAACGATCCTGAAAATTCATCCAATCGATAAGGTTATCTTTTAAGCCAGAAACACCGCGCTTAGAAGACATTCTAGTATTTTCAACTTCCATCTGAATATTTGGTCCATAAAATTGAGCTTGCTGAGGTGTCCAGCTTCTATCGACATAATCACCCGGTCTACCTAAGGAAGCTAAAGCTGAGCCACCGTGAGTTACAGCTGTTGTCATTGTTCTCGGCATCGTAGCCATTCTTGATCGCTGTGGCATCATTCTTTGCATTGTTCTTTCAACAATCTTAGGTGCTTTTTGTAACTCTAATTGTTTTTGAAGTCTTGGTGCTCGTTGTATAAATTTTACAGTTGTTGGTGGACGCTTTACTTCTTTAACGCTTTCAACATACTTAATATTTAGTATCACTGGTAAAAAATGAATTAAAAAAGAAATCAAAATGAAAATAAGAAGGTGTTTCCTGTAATACTTCAGGAATGCTTTTAGTTTTTGACTGATTTCATATTCAGGAATAAAAATTGACTTGACTGACATTTCAGCTCGTCTACTCTTTCTTTTCTTCTTCTTCTTTATCTGTCGCAATTGCCAGTTGATCTATTCCAACAATTTTGGCTGCATCCATTACATCAACAACAATTCCATGTGGAGTTTTTTTATCTGCTTTGATGATTAAAACTTTACTACCAAAAATATCTTTTTGAATTCGTAATTGTTCTTCAAGATTATCAAGTGTAACTGGAGTTCCATTTAAGTCCATCTCACCCTTCTCAGAAATTGTAATGCTCAAATCTTTTTCCGGTGGTGCGTCAGATGTTGCAGCCTGTGGTAAGTCAACTTTTAATCCACTCTGAACTGCAAATACAGTTGTCACCATGAAAAATATTAAGAGCTGAAATACGCAGTCAATCATTGGGGTCATATCAATGCCCCGTTCTTCCCAGATTCTTTTCTTCCTTGCCATTTTATTTATATCCTAAAGATTTTAAAACTTCTTCTTCGAGTTTTTTGCCTTCTTCGTCCGAAATATTTAACTCAATTCTTTTTTGTTTTAAGAATTCTTCTTCCTCTTTATTCAAAACGCCATCTCGATATGCAGTCTTTAACATTTCTTTGTATGTAGAAAATCTTGCAAGATCTTTAAGAATAAGATTAACAAAATGGTTTGTAAATGGCTCGATATATTTTACAAGCTTCATCGCTCTTCGTTTCAAGAAACTATATCCAATCACTGAGGGAATCGCCACAATCAATCCTCCAGCAGTTGTGATTAATGCAACAGAAATACCTCCAGCCACTACAGCAGGATCACCTTTACCACCTTTTGCTATTTCGTCAAATGACATTATCATACCCAGAATTGTTCCGAGCAATCCGATAAGCGTTGCAACACTTGCAATTGTATTCACTATTGGTAAAAATTCTTCGAAATACTCTTCAGCAGCTTCATCACCTGTATCAAGTAATTCATTTCTCATGTCGAGTATTGGTCTTTTTTCAACAACAAGGAAATTAAACCTTTTCAAAACTTGCAGAAAAACATATCCAAAAACACCTTTATTTTTTTCACACCATTGAACCAGAGGTTCAACTGAACCATATCGATTCAACAAGTCTGCAAGTTCGTCCAATATCTTCTGGGCTTTATCTTCATTAGGGACAGTCACATACCTGTAAATTCTTTCAATAATAATTCCAAGAGAAATAATTGAGAAGAAAAGTAGCGGATACATTATGTACCAGCCACCTTTGTTAATGATTTCAATTAACCAGTTTTCTGTTAACCAGCTTCGAATTGTATTTTCGGTCTGTAGTATTATAAGTAGTGTTTCCAAGGTTAATCCTCCATTAAAATTATTGACTTTCTAACCAATCTTTATGTTCTTTAGCAAATAGATAAGCTGCTCGTTCATTTTCATCTTTACTGTTTTCATAGAGTCTTATTACTTCTTCATACCATTTTATTGCTTCTTTATTCTTTCCAAGCATTTCATAAGAAGCAGCAATATTAACCCGACATCCAACGGCAACACTTGCATCAGGATATTTCTTCAAGACTTTCATCAATTCTTCAATTGCTTTCTCGTAATTTCTTTCATCAAAATATTTCATTGCTTTTTCGTATTCAAGGTAAGAATTAATCTGACTTAAATCATAAAGTAATTCATCTACTTCAGAAATCTTTTCATAGTTAGGATATTTTTTCTTCAATTCTGAATAATATGTTGCAGCATTCTGGTAATCTTTAATGTTGTAATAATAATCACCAATTGTGTAAAGGCCATGAGGTGCATATTCGCTATTTGGAAATCTTTGTGCAAGAAGTTTGAAAGTCTCAATCATGTTTTCAGGTTTTTGAAGTTCGTAATAGCACCAGGCTTCATTATACATTGCGGCGGCAGCAAGTTCAGATTTTGGATAACGACGATAAGTTAATTGATATTCTTTTATTGCCTGTTCAAATTTTCTTGAATTGAACATGCACTCACCAGCATAATATTGCATGTCTGGAGATTTTGGATCTTGAGGATAAAGCGAAACAAATGTCTTCATTGTATTATAAGCATTCTGCCAATCACCTATTTCATATTGAGCATAAGCTTTGAACATTATTGCATCTTTTTTATGAACTCCATCAGGATATTGAGCTAAATAACGATTAAAAATTTTAATTGCCTGTTCATATTCTTGATTGTCATAATAAAGTGCAGCTAACTGGAAAAGAATATCTTGAATTTCGGGTGCGGTTGGAAATTTTGTTGATGCTTCAAAAAGTAGGTCACCTGCTCTCTTCAAGTCACCGAGTTCTTTATAACTATTTGCAAGGTTCAAGTAATTAATAATAATTGTTGCAGTATCAAGTCCAGAGATTGCAAGTGATTTGTTTGCGTAATCAATGCTTTCTTTGAATTTACTTCCTTCAAAATAAACCGTAGAAAGTATCGAATAATATTTTCCGATCTGGAGTTCGTTTTTCGTTTGATTGATCAGATTTTGAAAGATAGCTACGCCCTTATCAAGATTTCCGGTCTTTGCATATGAAAGAGCAAGTTTCTCAAAAGCGTTATCAACATTCTGAGCAAATACATTATTGAACAATTGATTATTTAAGACAAATTCTAAGTCTTCAATCGCTTTAGAATAATTTTCAACCTGATAATTTATAATTCCTCGAATGTATTTTACCTGTAAAGCAAAAGTCTCTCGTTTACTGAAGATGGTTGTATCTGACAGAATCTTATTTAAATAATCCAGAGTTAACTGATAATCACCTTTATTTATGTAAAGGTCAGCAAAGTTGAAGTAAATATCGTTGATAATGTTCAGAGTGTCTTTTCTTTCTTCAGCCAAAATTAAAATGTTCTGTAAGAATTTCTCACCGCTATCAAATTCAGAACGAGCAGAGTAGATCTTACAAATTTTGTTTACTGCCCCGGGATAATATGGCGAGAAGAAATTAATTTTCTCGAAAGTTGCAATTGCTTCATCATAAAGCTTGCTATCAGCTAAAGTAATTAAACGATAATAATAGGCTTCACTTGTGTCAATCTTTTTTCTTGCTTCATCATTCTTTAACACTTCGTCAATAATTTCAAGGGCTTGTGTGAAATTACTTAATTTATAATAAGTAAAGCCAAGTTGAACTTTAGCATTGTGAACTTCATCACTATTCGGGAAATTACGAATTAAGGTTTCCAGTGTTTTTTTAGCTCCTTCATAGTCTCCAACAAAATTTTGTGAAGAGGCTTTAATGTTAAAGACTGTAGGCACTAAGTCAGAATAGGAATATTTAGTAATGAATGAATCACAGTGAGCAATTGCTTTTGAAAAATCTTTAGCATTGTAATAATTCAAAATTACAGCGAGCTTTGCTTTATCAACGCTGAAGTCTATTGCTTCAGCTACTGATTCGTAACTATAGATGTAAATGTCATACTCTTCAGCAGCTCTTGAGAATAACCTCGCGTTCTGGTATGTTTCAGCAATCTTATATTGAAATTTTGCTTGCAGTTTTTTGTTCTGGAAATTTTGGTCAATTGCATCACGATATATAGCAATTGCTTCATCAATTCCCTTTTCTTCTCGAGTATATTCAGCGATTTTAATCCAGGCAACTTCCTGCAAACTCGGAATTAAAGTAAAGGTGGTAATAATTTTTCTGTAATAAGAAATTGCCGTTTCATAGTTATTCAGTTTTCTGTGAGAATCGCCAATCTTGATGTATGCTTTTGCAACAAGTTCCAGATCAGTTGTTTCAACATCTCTACCTTCAGTAACTTCAAATAGTCGTCTTTCTTTCTCAGCTCTTAATTCAATTTTTTCCCAGTCTTTTTTAGTAAAGATTTCTGGTTGAAATTTGTTTATTAACTCTAACCAGTGTTCAAGTGCAGCTTCGTAATTTCCCAGGTCAAAATAATTTTGTGCAATTTGATATAAAGCTCTTGCATAATATTCAGTAGCGGGATATTTCTCCAATAATTTATGGAATATAACAGATGAGCTATCGAGTTTATTCAATTCTCGATAAGCCCACCCAATGTCATAAAGAGCTTGTTCAGATTTTTTGTCATCTGGAAATTTAATGAATAACTTGAAGGCTTCATCAATTGCTTCATCGAAACGACCAAGTTTATAATAAATATCGTAAATCTGAAATTGAGCTAATGCTGCAAGCCTTGGTTCATCTTTTCGCAAAGACACTAATCTAAAATAATAGATTGCTGAATCTGAATAGTTCAATTGTTTGAATGCATTTGCCTTCATGTATGTAGCAGCAGCTCTAACACTGATAATGTATTCATTATTCAAAATTCCGACTTTAATTGAGTCTTCATTTACAAATTTACTTTCAGTATATAGAATGTAATCATACATTCTAATTGCATTTTTATAATCTCGCGAGACAAAATAATTCTGCCCCGACTGAAAAGCATTTTTAAATTCCTGTGGTGTCGGGATAAAATAGCTCGCAATGGTTGCGACTAAAAATACAATAAGCTGCCACATACTCGATTAAAAACCAGTGTAGATTGAGAAATATAAAGTTGATTCTTCGCGACCTTTAAATCTATCTTCTTCTCTCTTGAAATCTCTTGTTGTGTATTTATAACCGAAGTCAATAACAATGTTATATCCAGCATACTGCGATTTATTGCTCAATGAGAGAGCAATAGTTCTACGATCTTCACTTTCAAAATCATCTTTCAAATTTCTAATTCTATAAGCAAGCGGCGAAACACCTTTCAAAAATGTAATTCCCTGCATTCCAAAGTGTAATGTTGTGTTTTGTGTTAGTTTATAATCTACTCTAATGATTGGAATAGTCTCTTGTAGATGTTTGTTAATTACTGTAATTTTTTCACCATCTTTATTCTCGGTGAATTTTGATGATTTCTCGGTTCTAACTTTAAATTGTGGAGTAACTTTTAAAGCATTATCTAAGAATGAAAACTCATATTCTATTTTATTAACCATTCCAAAGAAAGAAATTCTTCCTTCAACCTGATCGTTAAGTAATCTGCTTTCATTTACAAAAGCAAGTAATCTATTTCCTTGAGCAAATTGACGATTAAGTTGTAGTCTTAGATTGTTCTCAATTCTAAGATTTGGAATCTGTGTATATGTTGTTCCTATATAAAGATTGTTGACCAAACTATTTTTGTATAACAATGGATCAAGCACATAATCAGGAAATGGATCAGCAGTTGTAATCACACCAGGAAATTGATAGCAATCATTAGGGATATTGTCTTTAACCTGTTTCAAAACATAGAATATTCTTAACGAACCAAATCTGGGAGTTTCAGTAAAGTAAGTCATCTTGAAATAATTGACATAATTCTTTCCACCTTTTAATAAACCTTCTTCTCTCAACAATCCAAATCCAATATTGAGATTCTTAATTAACTCAAGGGTTGTAAATAGGTGATAACCTTTTTGATCTGGAACATAAGGATAGTCTGGCAGAATATCGTTTTCCTGTTCATCAATCACATCGTTATTGTTCCAATCATCACCATAATCGAGACTTGGAGGATCGGAATAAAATGTCAAAAAATCCTGTGCGTAATCAGGGATACCATCAGCGTTTTTATCGTCATCAGGAATTCCATCGCGGTCTCTATCTTTTCCCGGGAAAATTCCAGTATCGGGCCTCCTCAAAATTGTAGCTAGACTGACAAGCTCATTTGTATTTTGACGATATCCTAGCAAGAAGAAATCACCTACTCTGTTTAAAACATCTCTATTCTTTTGTCTTGCATCAGTTGTAAAAACATTGTAATGGTAGAAACCATCCTCCCATCTATCGTTATCATCATTATCATCAACCAAAGCATAATAAGCACCACCTGGGATAATTGCACCACTGCTTGATGCATCATAACCTAAAAAATCTGGAAAGATTGGATTTGGAATTAAGTTATCTGAAGGTGAGCTGTAATAACTATTTTCAAGTGTATAAATATTTAAAGCAGTTGTATAAGTTCCATCAATTCGATAAATCTCACCTCCAAGGGTTAATCGACCAAGTTTTTTCTTTCCTCTGATAAACCAGGCTTGACCCGTTAAATCCTGTTCTTCTCCAGATTTACCAGTGAATCTTCTGTCACGAATAATTGGGTATTTAAAATGTTCTTTACTTTGATTGAATTCACCTTCTATTTCAAATCCTTTCCAATTAAAAGTGAAATTGAAACCAAAAATTTCCATTCCTGTTACAAGTCCATAAGAGAAAGTAACTATTTGTTTATTTGAGGCATCTGTAACATTTCCTTCGGCTCTTCTAATTGTTCTAAATGGAGTTGGGGTTGCATAAAGTTCTGGATCAGTATGAGATTGGAATCTTGCGTCTCCAGTATATTCATCCAATCTGTTCAACCAATCATGGGCAATATCAATTCTATAATCATTTGCAAGAACTAATTGGAATTGAACGGAAGTTGCACCTTCAGGAATAACGAATGCATAAGTGATGTTTTCACCATCACGACTTCCTATTTTCAATGGATAAGTTGGCGGAAAAGTTGAATATCTATCTCTATAATTTATATAACGAGTAAAGCTTGTCGTATCAGCACCAGCAAAGAAATCTTTAGCATTGATCCAGAAATTCCTGAACACCCAGTACTGAATTGGATCGTTCAATGTTGTGGCTGATTGATTGGGAACAGAACCATGAATATTCTTAATTGGTCTCGCAACTCCATTAATAATAATTGTTGGAGGTTGGTATAAAATTGGACCAGAGAGATCGCCGGGACTATCATCACTAATTCTAATAAAAATAACTCTTGGAATAGCATTCGAAACAACTCCTTTCAGTGAAGATTCTCTACTATCAATACTTGCTCTTCTTTGATGCTGGTTCAAGTATGTAATTCCAACTGTTAAAACATCACCAATATCTGTTTCAAAATGACCACCGAGTAAATACTGAGTCCAGTCTCGAATTCTTCTCACACCATCTGCATAAAATCCCTGGTCGAATCTAAATCTGATTGGGTCACTTATTCTTGAAACTAAAACGGTACCTCGTGTTTTAGGAGTTGCACCATCCCATCTAATTCCATTAAATCTCGCTTTATCTAAAGTTAAACTTGTGAATTTTGTTCTGATTGCATCGCCAACCATTAGTCTTGTTGTAAAACCGCCATAACTATCATTACCGATTACCAGGTTGCTAAAATAGTTTTCATAGTATCTCGATTTTAAAAAGTTACTCTGCCCGCCCGGAATTGTTTGATCGATTACCTGTTTCTGTTGCTCATTAAACTCAACTACTGGATAACCTTCAATCAAAAAATTACCAAAGTTATCAAAGAATTTTTTCTTCTCAATCTTAGAACTATAATTCTCATAATTTCTACCAGAAAGGTTAATGTATTTTTCTTCTTCCTTTCCGAGATTGGAAATGAATTGAGCATTTACAACAGAAATTAAACTTATAATAAAACACAGTGAAGTAAATAATCTTTTCAATTTAACCTCCAAAGGTTTTCATCAATTAAAATTGATATGTAAAAGAAATTTTATGTCCACCACCAAGTCCTGTAATTTGAATATGACTTTCATAAGCATAATCAATCTTTAGCTGATTTATAAATACACCAAATCCGCCATTCAATGAGTTTTGTTTGAATGGTGAATTACTGACAATTCCATTATAACCACCTCTTAAATAAAATCCAGATTCAACACCATATACTTTTGTTTTCATTCCTAAAAATTCAGCACCAAATTTCAGTAAATAATTATCTTCTTCCTTAATTCCATCAATGGCAAACATATAATCATAAGTTGGTGAATAGTAAGAAATTCCAAAAGACAATTTCATGGGTAACTTTGCCTCATCCGAACCATTGATTGAAATACTTGGTTCAGTAATATCTTGAGCTACTGCACCAAACCTTAAAATTCCATTCCCGAGGACTTGATAAATAGAATAAAACAAACCTGCATCAAAAGTAAAACCTAAATAACTTTGAGCTTCTTCACCTGGTGCTGCCTGTGCATTCCATCTTAACAATTTAAAGTTTCCACCAAGTCCAAAATTTCCAATATCTTTTGCATAACTAAATATTAAAGTGTTTTCCTGCCATGCACCAGCTTTCAAATGAGTTAAGCCGGCACCGAGTTTTCCAAATTTCCACAATGGAATGCTCGATGAAAAAGTTAGGTAATATAAATCGTCATCAAGACCGGTGAATAATTGATTGTAAGTTGATGAAAATTCAAACTTTTTTACATTAATCAATCCAGCTGGATTATAAAAAACAGTATAGGATGCATCACCCACACCAGTGAAGGCTCCTCCCATACCTATAATTCTACTATGAACTCCAAGGTTTTCAAAACCACCTGCAAAAGTTTGTGAACTAATTATAACGCTCAATATGATAATTAACTTTTTCACCTTTGACCTCAAAATTAATATACAACTGTTACAATTTTTGCAACTTGTTCGACTTTAGCATCAGCTTCAACTACCACCTGAACAATATAAGGTCCAGGTCTAACTGTTTTGCCATTGGCATCTTTTCCATCCCATCTGAATGCATTTTGAGCAACAAATGCTGCTGCACCTGATTCTGAATTATAAAGTTCTTTTACAAGTCTTCCCTGCAAATCATAAATTAAAATTTTGAGTTTTCTTACTTCATTACCCACGAGACTTTTTGGCTCTGCAATATTAGCAAGGAAAAATGAAAGTGTTGTTTGATCATTTAATCCATCCCCATTTGGTGTGAATGGATTTGGTTCAACTCGAAAATCAATAATTAACTTTGGAGGAACGCCTATAGTTATAATACTCCAACTTTCAATGTTACTCGACTTTTTAGTATCAACTCTTTGTGGATTATCTGCGCTTTGTTTGCTGTGAATGTAAGATACAAATCTATTCACTCCAAGAAATGGAGTACATTTTAGTGTTGCTTCGAATGTTGTCGAGGTTGTAATTGGATTTTGTGGAACGATAACAATTTTATTCGCATAAATTTCTGCTGAGTATTGTATTGGATTATTATCTAATCTTACCCCCAATAATTGAGTTGGAGTCGGAGTAAATATTGTAATTGTATCAATTGGATAATCTGTTGGTGATTTGTTAATTACAATTTTATATGTAAAAGTATTTTCCTGTAAGATTGGTGAATATTGCGGAGTTATAGTTGCATCAGTTGATTGAGCAATTAAAATCTTATCATAAAAGATTTCTATTTCATCGACTTTTGGAGTTTCTAAGGTTAAAGTTCCAAGCCGAACTTGATATTGAACATATCTTCTTGGTTCATAAACTGGCAATTGAACTCCTGAGATAGTGGTCGAATCGTCAGTCCATTCGCTCCAGGTTGAGTCAACTTTAGGAGTATTACCAGTTCTCATTCTAAGTGAAATCTGTGTTCCTTCGGGCTGTTCTGCTTTCCATGTAATTTTTGACCAGTTTACAGGTTGACCGGCGTCAAGAACTTTTGAAGTAAAATATCCTTCCGGGAGATAACCTTTTCCAAAGACTTCAATTTCAGAAATTACTGTACTCTGAACCTGATCGATTACATCTATCGTGATTTTAAGAAAACGAATTTCTACTACACGATCGAAATAATCATCAGTCACACCTAAAGTATTTTCAGGAACCTGTACAAGTTTCTCCATGGAAAGAGTATCAAGTCCACCATAAATTGTATAAGCTCTAACACGAAGATTAGTAGGAATATTTGTTGGACCTCCAGGATAAAATCCAAGTTGCCACATTCTAACACGATTTACAGCACGTACAGCCTGCAAATCGATTACTATGTAAGTTCCTTCTCCTCCAGGACCTGCATTAAGTGAGAGAATTTGAACATAACTTGGTGAGAAAAATTTTCCGTCAATAAGTTTAAGTGCGTTTCTTGCAGCAGTATCTGGTGGTAAATTTCTACTTTTATAAACGATATATGCAAACTTATTCCTTGCAAGATTTTCATTTTCACCAGTTTGAAGAAGGAGTTTCCCTGGTTCAGTATTCCAATCAATTGCAGAAGTTAAAGATGAATCTACTGACAAATCATTCCAGCTTGTATCTTTAATCGAAAATTGACTATAGAGAAAAGATGATGTTAGGAGTGCCAGTATAAATGTTAATTTTATTTTTCTCATTTGTATTTTAGCTCTATATTTTTGTTTTATTAAATCACTACAAAATTAACAAGCTCAAAAAACTTAAAAAATTAATGAATGACAAAGATTATACTAACCGGTCGAGGGAATTTCTAGATAAGTAAAACCCCACTCTCCATTATCACTACATCATCAATCAGCACAGTTGGTTTTTTGACTAATCCATCAAGATGAATAGGAACGTTTATATTTCCACCCATCGATACATTATTTCCAAAGGCAATATGAATTGTTCCTAAAACTTTTTCGTCTTCAAGAATCTGTCCAATAATTTTTGCTTTATAATTTGTTCCAATACCAAATTCAGCTATAGCTCTTGCATCTCTCCCAACTTTATCTAACATTTTCTGAAATTTTTTAGCTTCACTTTTACCAGAAATTTTCTCTGCGTATCCATCTTTAACAACAACCTTAATTGGATTTTTCAAAATTCCAATTCCAGCCATTGAACCATCAAAAACAATTATTCCATTTGTAGAACCTTCAACTGGTGCAAGATAAACTTCACCAGATGGGAGATTGCCACTTTCACCTTTGTTTCTTAAAACACCTGTGCTTGGTAAAATTTTTCTTCCTTCAATGTTCATTTCAACATCGGTTCCATTCTTTGAAATTACTCTGATCACTTTTGCATTTTCAAGGGCTTGTTTGACTGAATTTGTTAATTCAACAACTTTTTTTGCGTCTGCAGATAGACATCTTACCATTGTAGATTTTTTTATACCTGGCATCGTTGCGACACGAGCACCAACTTTTACAGCTTCTCTTCGGGCGTTTGTGTGAGTTAAAGATTTTGCAGTAGGACAAACAACAACATCAAACATTTTCATCAACTCTGCAATTTGCTGTGGTGGTTCCTGACCATTCATCTCTCGTGATTTCATCTCAACAAAGACTGCTTCTTTGCATAATTTTTTTCCAGTCTCATATAATGAATAACCAATCTCTCTTTCAATCTCATCAGTTATTATCAATAATGTTTCTTCTTCTTTTAATCCGAGATAATCTCTTAATGCAATTAATGAACTCTTTTGCAATTCTTTGTTCATATTTATTTTCTCAGTTTTTCAAAATTAAAGTTTTTTCTTCTTTTCTAAGCAAATATGAAAAGAATAGTCCGGAAAATCCAAGGATTGAAAATATCCACATTCCTGGAATGTAACCATCAGGATTTGTTGCACTGGCACCAAAAAGATCATTGCTAAAACCTATCAAGAGATTAAATGCAAACAATCCAATGTTTTGTATCATGGTCATCAAGCCATAAGCTGTTCCTAATTTTGATGAGTCAACTACCAAAGCAACATAGGGCCACATAACTGCCGGTATAAGTGAAAATGCAATTCCCATCATTGACATGGGAATTATCAAATAAATAGGAATTGATGTATGAATATCAAAGAAGTTTATATGAATGTCTACATTTCCGGTTAGTCCAAGTGGGGTTGCTAAATCAATTTTGTAAGCCATAATTAAATAAACAGGAACAATTAAAAAGGAACCAAACATCATCAACAAAGATTTTTTCTTAATTCTATCAGCTATAAATCCAAAAAGTGGAGTGAATATCATTGCGGCTAAAGTTAAGATACTTGATAGATTTCCACCAACTTCTCTTGATGTTCCGTGAACTTCCTGAAAAAATTTTATAGCAAATGTTTGAAATGGAAACATGGCAGAGTAAAAAGTTACACACAACGCCGATATAAACCAGAATGATTTTTTAAAACTAAAAATTTCTCTCAATATAACTTTATCCTGATTTCCCTCTGGTGGTAATTCGTATTTCTTTGAACTTGCAAGATCAACAAAGAAATAAATTGTGATAAAAATAAGAGCAGAAACACCGGCATATACAGAAATCCACAATGGATTCTGCCAATAATCATAATAACTTTTTGCCCACATCGGTGAGTTCAGAGCCATAAAAGAACCCAAGCGAGCAAGCGTTAAATTCAAACCAAATGCAAATGAAAGTTCTTTGCCTTTGAACCATCGAGCGATGATGGTGGTTATTGCAACTATCATTGATTCAGCACCTAATCCAAACAATAATCGTCCAGCCGCCATCACAAAGATATCACCTTTGATAGCAGTAAGAAGAGAACCAAGCATCACCAGTGTTGTGAAAATTAAAACCGCTTTTCTTGTTCCAATTTTATCTATAATAATTCCACCGATTAAAACCATTATGATGTTAGGAAAGCTATAAATTGCATTAAGAAGTCCTATGTTTGCGTCTGAAAAACCAAGTTGTGTTTTTAACAGGTCAGCAAGTGGGCTGATACTATCATAAATGTAATAATTGCCAAACATTGCAAGACTGATAAAAAGCCAGACAATCCATCTAATTGATGCTGGTGGTTCTCTTCTTACCTGTTCCAATTTTCTACTCCTTTAATTTTTTACTGGAATATTTTTCAGAACTGCTAAGAGTAAATCATAAAATTTTTCAACTGTGCTGATTTGCACTCTTTCATCTGGTGAGTGAGCGCCCATTATTGTTGGTCCAAATGATATCATATCCATGGTTGGATATTTCTCTTTAATAATTCCGCACTCAAGTCCTGCATGAATTGCTTTCACTTCAGGTTCTTTTCCATATTTATTCTTGTAAACTTCCTTCATTACTTTCAAGATTTCAGAATTAATATCTGGTTTCCATCCCGGGTAACCATCACCATGTTTTACTTCTGCATTTGCAAGTAAAAATACACATCTGTTCATAGTAACAACATCTTCTTTCTCACTTTCAACAGAACTTCTTTGACTTGTTCCAACAACAATTTCATCTCCAAAAGTTATTGTGGCTAAGTTTGTTGATGTTTCAACAAGGCCGGGAATATCAGCACTCATTTTGATCACACCATGTGGAAGTGCATATAAAGCATTTAATAAATTCATCTGTGTTGATTTATCAATTACAAATTCGGGCAATTCAGATCTCTCGAATTCAACTTTAAGATCTGGTTCAACAGTTGAAAGCTCACTTTTTACAACTGTGTTATAGTAATTAATGAATCCTTCAAGTTCATCTGCTTTTGATTTGTTAACCACTATATTAGCAAAAGCTTCTCTTGGAATAGCGTTTCTCTTACTTCCACCCTCAATTTTTGAAAGCCTAATGTCGAATTGATTTTGAAGATTCCAGAGAAGTCTGCTTAAGATTTTAATTGCATTCCCTCGACCAAGATGAATATCGAGTCCCGAATGACCACCTTTTAGTCCTGTAACCTTAATCTTGTAGCCCAATGAATTATTAGGAACATTCTGTTTAGAATAGGTAAATTTTCCTTCAGTATCTTTTCCACCTGAGCAACCAATGTAAAGAGCTCCATCCTCTTCTGAGTCAAGATTTAATAAAATATCAGCAGTAACAAAACCAGGTTTTAAATTATTTGCTCCAGTTAAACCTGTTTCTTCATCAAGTGTGAAAAGAAATTCAAGTGGACCATGTTGAATATTTTTTGCTTCCATCACAGCTAAAGCAGCGGCTACGCCAATTCCGTTATCTGCACCAAGTGTTGTTCCTTTTGCCTTCACCCAATCTCCATCTATATAAGGTTGGATAGGATCATTGTCAAAATCGTGTTGAACATCACTGTTTTTTTCACAGACCATATCCAAATGGCTCTGCAGACAAACAGTTTTTCGATTTTCAAATCCTGGTGTAGCTGGTTTTCTAACCAATATATTCCCAAACGAATCCTGTTCGTATGGTAAACCGAGTTTTTGAATCACCGATAGAACATACTCAACAACTTTTTTTTCTTTTTTTGAAGGTCTTGGATAATTACACAATTCTCCAAAATATCTCCAGACAGCTTCCGGTTTTAAGTTTGCTAAAGGATTTGACATATTTAATTCTCCTCTTTTTTAAAATCTATAAATTGATGCATTTTAAGTTGTGTTAAAAACTTTGAAAGCCTTTCTTCAATTGGTTGTATTTTCTCCCCAAATCTTGCCTCTAAATTTTCTGCAATTTCGCCAACACTTTTTTTGCCATCGATTTCAAGCCAAACAGCCGACCCAATTTCATCTAGCTTAATTTTGATATAAGGATATTTCAATCTTGGCATTAAATGTTGAACTAAAAATTTGTTTTTAAACTTTGGAATCAAAATCGTAACTAATTCATTTTCAGATTTTTCGAACTCAAATTTTCTTATCGGGATCAGTTCCCACAGATTTAATTCACGATTTTGTTGTAATGTTTTCTTAAATAAAGCCATAGTATTGTGATTATTATTAAATTAAAAACGAAATACTAAAAATATTTTGATGTTCTTTCATCTGTCTTCGACCAAGCTCAAATTGAATTAAAAGTTTGTCATCCTGAGTTTATCGAAGGGTGACGCACATATCAACTTTCCAGAAATTCAATAACTTTCATCGTCAGGCTTCGTCAAGCTCAGCCTGACACAAGTTTTTTGTCACCCTGAGCCTGTCGAAGGGTGACCGAAACTTTTTTCACACTGCGACTGTCGTAAACTAACAATTAAAATACACAATTTTAGAAATTATTTATTCAATTTGAGATTGAATTCAAATCAGCATCGGTTATATAAAATTATTTCAGTCAGGCTTAAATTGAATTCAGCCTGACTGAAACAATCAAATTACATCATTGCACTTGGTGGTGCTGGTTCATCAGGACGACCAGCATTCTTTACTGGAATTTGTACTAATAACCAGGCAATAAACAGGAACACTAACAGACTAATTGCAAATGTCGGCTGTTCAAAAATCTTAAACAAAGAAACCTCAAAGAAAGCAAATCCAGCAAAAACCAATCCAATTAACGCTTCACCTGCAATCAATCCAGCTGCTAACAAGACACCTGTATTTTCCACTCTTGCTCTTTGAGCTTCGTTGAAATTCTTTTTATTGTTAACCTGTTCAACAATTCCTTTAATTAATCCACCAATAAAAATTGCGAATGTAGTTTCAAGTGGTAAATACATTCCAACAGAAACAAGCATTGGACTTCTAACCTGCATTAGAATAAATCCAAAACCCATCAACATACCAACAATAATTAAAGGCCATGCCATTTCACCTTTAACAATTCCCTGAGAAAGTAAAGCCATTAAACTTGCCTGTGGAGCTGGTAAATTCTTCCCACCAAAGCCAGTTCCACCAGTATTTATATCACCCTGATGCAAAATCAAAAGTGGAATAAACATTACAGCTGCAGCAAGCCCAACACCAATAATATCTCCAACCTGCATTTTCCATGGAGTACCACCAAGTATATGACCAACTTTCAAGTCCTGTAACATTTCACCAGCAACAGCAGCTGCTACACAAACAACAGCAGCAACACCAAGTACAGCTGCGACTCCTGTTGTTCCCTTCATTCCAAGTGCAACCATCAATAATGCAGCAACTAGTAAGGTCGATAGCGTTAATCCACTGATTGGATTATTACTTGAACCAATTATTCCAACCAGGTAACCAGAAACTGCAGCAAAGAAAAATCCAGCAATTATCATTACTACAGTTGCTACCAGCGCAGCTACAACATCCTGAGCGAAGTAATTATAAATAAAGAATGTTGCAACAGCAGAAAGTAAAATTCCTAGAATAACCCACTTGAAATTAATATCCTGTTCCGTTCTGATTTCAACATGCTCACCTGTGGCTGCTTTTTTAACATCACTAACCGAACGTTTTATTCCGGTAATTAAACTCTTTCTCATTCTATATAGTGTATAACCTGCACCAACTAACATTCCACCAATTGCTATTGGTCTAACAATAAATCTCCATACATTTATGGATAAGTTCATCCAGTCACTTTCGGCTGGATTTGGATTTGAAGCGAGTAAAGAAGGAGCTAAGAAATATGTGATGATTGGAACGAACAATCCCCAGGCCAAAAGTCCACCACTGAAATTAAGAGATGCCAGTTTTGGACCAATTATGTAACCTACACCAATGTAAGCTGGACTAACTCCAGGAGAGCTTAATAAAATTCCACCCTGAGCAGTAGCTTCCCCAGAACTCCTAAGACCAATTGTTGTTTTTGAGAAGTGAACAAATTTTTCCCAGCTTTTTGCGAAGAAATTAAATTGTCCCAGTGCCTGAATTAAAGCACCGATTCCCATTGCCCCAAAGAGGAATTTTGCGCCTGTTCCACCAGTTCTACCTGCTTTGTGGATTTCACCAGCTGCAACAGATTCGGGGAAAGGTAATTCAGCATCTTCGACCATAACTCTTCGTAATAATGCAACAAACATAATTCCAAGAACGCCCCCAACGAACATTATGAGTGAAGATTCAAGATAATATTGCATTGTAAACTCAGGCCATATACCAGCTATAAAGAATGCCGGAATTGTAAAGATTGCACCTGCTGCAACTGATTCACCGATTGAGCCGACAGTACGTGCAAAATTTTCTTCAAGGATCGATCCTTTCATTGCTCTGAGTAATGCCATACCAATAACTGCTGCTGGATAAGTAGCCGCGATTGTCATTCCAGCCTTTAGACCCAGATAGGCATTAGCTGCCCCAAGAACAACGCACATTATTAAACCAATTATTAATGCACGTACAGTAAACTCTGGAAGAGTTTTATCAGGTGAAACAAACGGAACATATTTTTTGCTTTCCGTCATAGTAACTCCTTTAATTTAGTTATTGATGGGAATTTAGATTTTTGTTGTAAAGATTTGATTTCCACTCTCTCCTGATGTTTTAAATCAAAAAAATTTTTTCAAATATATGCATGAAAACAACTGACTTCAAGAAGGGAGGGAAAGATTTTTATTCTTTAGAGTTTTTATATTTTGTTTATTCAATTTTTCCACAATGATATTAACTTATGTTACAAACTCTATCAGATTTTAATTAGAAATAAAATGCACCTTTAATTATCAAGTTTCATCTAATTAAAAAAAAGGAAATTTGAAATGTTAATTTTAATTGGTTCTGATGGAAAAGATTTAACCAGCAAAGTTTCAATGAAATTTGGACACTCAAACTATTTCTTAATCTACAATACAGAGACAGAAAAATTCTATGCGTATGAAAACAAGGATCATGATGATAAACATCAAAATTTAAAGTCATTCATCGAAAAAAGAGTTGAAGCAGTAATTGTTGGAAACATCGGTCCACATGCTTTCAAAACTGTGAATACTCCCAATAGCAAAGTTTATCTTGCAAGAAAAATGTATGTTGGTGAAGCAATTGAAAAATTTTTAAAAGTCGAACTTCCACAACTCACCGAACCAACGGTAAAGAAAAGTATTGGACACGGACGATTTAAGAATCATTACTTTCTTAATCATCAAAATGATGATGAATGAGATAAAAGATTTGAACTCAATTACTTGCTGTGATTGACCAAAATCTGATTAGCTATTCTTTTACACTTCCAATCATTATTCCAGAGATGTAATACTTTTGAACTAAAGCAAATAGAATCACAATTGGAAGGACAGTTATAACCGAACCAGCCATCATTAATTCTGTATCCTGAGTATGTTCACCCATCAGATTTGCAAGTGCAACTGGTAGAGTATACATCGAAGAATCTGTCATTACTATCAATGGCCATAAAAAATCATT
>Ga0197142_1000575_pt1 | contig 34064 bp, 28 predicted proteins | sample GBS60_MetaG_FD_148614 | JGI IMG/M metagenome (GOLD analysis project Ga0197142, IMG submission 148614) | Sediment microbial communities from Great Boiling Springs, Gerlach, Nevada, United States - GBS 60_MetaG | ecosystem: Environmental > Aquatic > Thermal springs > Hot (42-90C) > Sediment...
TCTTTTTTTTCCTTAAAATGTTCTTCGACTATCTCAAAATCGATGTTTGGTGATATTTTTTTTAAAAATTTTGCAACAATAATTAGGTAATTGATTCCAAGAGTTATGTTTGGTGACCAAAAAACGGCAGTTGACTGAGAAAGTTCTTTAAGTTTTCGTATGGTATGCTCGGGATAGTTGGACACAGCCGATATGATTTTGATTTTTCTACGAGCGCATTCGTCTCCATAGTAGTATATTGCTTCCTCGGAAGCAAAGTCGATTATGATGTCAATTGGTTGAATATCGAGAAGTTCAGAAATTGTTATGTCTTGAATGGAGTAAATTATACCTGGTTCGTCGGTTTCAATACCAAGAAATTCAGGTACCGAACGGTGTTCTAATTGGTGAGACTTTCTCAAAACCCATTCCAAACAAAGGTCTTTGTTTTGCAACAATACTGATGCAACAGGCTTCCCTGTTCGACCAAAGCCAACTAATCCGACTTTCATAATTGTTCCATATGTAATTTTAAAAGAAAAGCAATATAATAAAAAAATTTAGAAATTCAATTTTAACAGGGTTAATTTAAAATAAATTTTACGTGTAAGTGTAAAAAGTGATAAATTTAAGATTAATGGTTCCTAAAAGGAAGAATTTAACAAAGAAAATTTTGAAAAATCCAATTTTACAAAGTCCTACATTGTTTTATTATAAAATTTTTAGGGATTTCTTATTAATTTTGCTTTTTTTTAGGAGTGATTATGAATTTTCCAGAAAACTTGAAGTATACCCAAAGCCACGAATGGGTTTTGGTGGAAGGAAATATTGCTACGATTGGAATCACTGACCACGCCCAAAGCGAACTCGGCGATGTCGTTTTTGTCGATATTTCGAGTGCACTCAAAGAAGTCAACAAAGGTGATGTTATTGGAACAATCGAAGCGGTGAAAACTGTTGCAGACATTTACGCTCCAATTTCAGGGAAAGTCGTGGAAATCAACACCTCTATTAACGACAACCCCGAGGTTGTGAACAAAGACCCTTATGGTGCTGGCTGGCTCATTAAAATTGAAATCTCAAATCCCGAAGAACTTGCCGATCTTCTCGATGTAAATTCCTATAGACAATTAATCGGACAGTAAAGCTAATACCAACTCTTTAAACAAAAGGCTGCCTTGAACGAAAGGTAGCCTTATTTTTTACCAGAGCCTAACATTTGGTTTGTTATTGTTTAGAGAAAAAGAAAATTATATGAGGCTACGAAAAATATAATTGCGAAAAGAACGATAAGTTCGGTTTTGAGAAAAAGCAAAACCCAACCTCGTGTTGGGTTGGGTTCGGTTAAATATAGGTTACAAAAACCATCGGTTATTTTATGGGCGGGTTCCGCCCCCATTTCCTTTCCCGCCACCACGATTGTCACGATATTTAGCAAGGAGCTGGTCGAAGAGAGCATTTTGCTCCTCGGTCAATATGTTCTTAATATTTGTAATCAAAGTCTCCCAGCAATTTTTCAATTGTTCGAGAGTTTGCTGGCGAACTGGATTATTTAACAAGGCTTCGCGAGTTCGCTGGTTGATTTGACGGAGCTGTTCCATTGCGGTTTGGCGGTCGATTTCACCATTCTTCAATTGTTCCATAACCTGACGGCGAGCTTGGTTTGCCTGGTCGATGATTTGCTTCTCCGATTCGCGCAAAGCCATCATTGCTGCTTTAACACATTCGCGATATTGATTAAAGAATTCACGAACTTGTGCTTTTTGTTCCTCTGTCAAATTCAATTCTTTCAGAATTCGCCCCAGTGGTGTCATATACTTAATGGGACGCTTCGGGTAAAAAGGGTCATCGTTTGGTGTTAGTAGCATCGCTGGCTTTTCGAGTGTAGCTTCGTTAAATTCCGAGGGTACACACATTTCTGTTTCCATTGGTATGTTTGCGCTAAAGATAAGTTCTTGTGTGTCGGGCGCAACGGGGTCGTCCAACTTATTGCATCCAACAAATGCAATAAGTCCGATTGTCATTAATGCAAGAGTAAGAACCGTTATTCGCTTCATAAAAACCTCCTAATTGTTTTGTTGAACATCCGTTCAATTAATTTGACAAATAATTTTTAAAAAAGTTTAATAGAAACCAAAATTAATAACAAAAATTTTGTAAAATTGTTACTCAAAAATATAAAATTTTTCGAAAGATGGAGATTTTTGATTTAGAAGCAAAACATTACGACGAATGGTACAAAACCAAACTTGGCAAATTTGTGGATGAAATTGAAACTTGTGCAGTTTTAAAGTACCTTGAAGGCGCCGAGAAAATTCGTGTTCTTGATGTTGGATGTGGAACAGGAAACTACTCAATTAAACTTGCTGAAAAAGGGTTCAAAGTTGTCGGGATCGATAAATCTCCTGAAATGTTAAAAATTGCTCGGCAGAAAGTGGAACGTAGAGGATATTCAATAGAATTAATCCAGGGTGATGCACTACGGTTGCCCTTTGCCAACAAGGAATTCGATGCAGTTATTTCCGTAGCAACTCTAGAATTTGTTTCTGCTCCCTTAATAGCCGTTGAGGAAATGTTTCGGGTCGCCCGTAATGGTGGTAAAATAATCATTGGATTTATCAACAAAGAAGGTGAATGGGGGAAACTTTATCTTTCGAGTGATTTTAGAGAAAAGACAGTGTTCCGTTACGCTGAATTTTTTACTAAAGAAGAAATTACAAAGATACATCCCGATGAGTTAGTCGAGATTATCGAAACTCTTTACACACCTCCGTTTGTGAAAGAAGAGGAGATTTCATTGGAAAACGAGATTCGCTTTTCAAAGATGTATCCTCCAAGTTTTTTGGTAGGTGTATGGGAAAAGAAATAATATCATGTGAAATTAGCTTTGTTCCTATCGAAACTCAGAATTACATTGAAGATGTTGAAAAGGTTTTAACACTTATCAGCGATTCGGGTTTGAAATATCAGACAAATGCTTTTTCGACTATCATAAGTGGCACACCAGATACAATTTTCTCTTTGTTAAAGGAAATTTCGACTAAAATGTGCGAAACAACAAAGTTTATTATGATAACGAAAATTTCGAATGTATGTGGATGTACAATTGAAATGAGCGATAAGGAAAAGTATAAATAGAATAATGATCTAAAAGACTAAAATAACTTTTTCAATCGTAAAGTTAAAATCATTGTTAAAATTCAAAACTGACACCAATGCTAGGCAAGACTCCGATAGCTCGACCATAGTCGACACTTTGAGTTCGAGGATTCCAGCGGTATGTGGACACATTCTTTCTGCCATAAAGGTTTTGGATGTCGAGATAAGTTATCAACGAGTAATTTCCCAAGTTCCATCGCTTGTCGACTCGAAAATCCAGAGCGTGGAAAGTTGGTAAACGTTGCCCAAGGTTATAATTTTTCCAGTCTTTTTGACCATTAGGAAGGAATGGTGTTGTTGGCTGACCTGTAGCAATCCGGAACTTCGAGCTTACTTCCCATTCCTGATTAAATCGATATCCTAAAGCAATATTAAGGATAACACGAGAATCGTAAGTGCTTGGGCGATAACCGCCTTCAAATGATTTGAACTTTGTTTCGCTCAAGGTGAAACTAATTAAACCATAAAGTGGTATTTCGCTTAGTTTCTTTTGAATGAATATTTCAAGACCACGAGAGTAACCTTTACCTTCACTTGCGATAGGCTCTAATGCAAAAGGAATATCATTACTCAGGTCGTCGAAGCCTGTTGGAGAAAGGACTGAATAAGGTCTCCAAACTCGTGCGGGGTAGTTGGAATACCACTTGTGGTAAACTTCAACCTGAACTTTGACATCTTCCAGAGGGGTGTGGTCGTAGGCAAGCACAATTTGATCAACGCGCATTGCTTTGAGAGAGTTGTTATTTGGAGAACCGACTAACCATATCTTAGAGGGCGATTGGTAATATCGACCTCCGCTAATACTTATTGCTGAGACCTCGTTAAATTGATACAGAAAAGAGAATCTCGGCGACAAAAGCCATTTGTTTGAGACATAGTTTATATACTCAACTCTTCCTCCCAGGGTGAATTTAAAGTTATCGATTCCTTGTGTCCAGCTAATGTAAGTAGCATTTTTGTATGTTTGGAACGTGGTATCAACAGATAAAGTCTGGGGTAACCCAAAATTGTCGGTTCGGAAGAAACCAGCAACGAAAATATCATATTTCAAGCGAGTTGCCCATTTTAAAGTATTTCCAAAAGAAATCTGGGTCTTTTTACCCAGCATAAAGTCAAATTCAGTTCTTAATGAAGTTTCTGCTTCACGAGAATCATTTTTCAAAATCTGCACAAGATTGCTATCATTCTGATAGGTGAAATAATCTGTAAAAGTTTGACCTAAGGTGACAGTTGAATATCCATTGGCGAATAGGTGTTTCCAGGTTAGTCCGGAGAAATATTGTTTTTGATTAGGAACTGCAACTCGACTATTATCGAAGCGTTTATCACTGTCACTATTATTTAATTTTACATTGCCAATCGCTCCAATTGTTAGAAAAGTTAGTGTATTAGAACTATTAAGCCTTTGATTAAATTTTGCGTGGAAATCCCAATACTCTGGAATAAAAGCAAAGCCGGCTGCCTTGAAAACTAAATCGAGATACGAACGGCGGGCGCTGAACAAAAATGAACCTTGGCTGTTTATGGGTCCTTCCAGATTTAAGCCAAAACCAGTTGCCGAGAGTGTTGCTTTCCCGCCAAATTCCTGTTCGTTACCATTTCGCAAACTGATATTGGTGATTGAAGAAAGTTTGTCGCCGTATTTTGCACCGAAAGCTCCAGCGGAGAAGGAAACTTCGCGAACAAAATCGATGTTGATGATTGAAAGGGGACCTCCGCCGGTTCCTTGTGAACCAAAATGATTTATGTTAGGAACTTCTATATTATCAACAACATAAAGATTCTCGAATGGTGCTCCTCCTCGAACAATTAAATCGTTTCGGCCAGCGGATGTAACAGCGACACCTGGTAGTAGTTGGGTTGCACGCAATATATCTTCTTGAACTCCTGGTGCCCGCCGAATGTCCTCTGAGTTGAGAGTTTGAGTACTTGTCACTGTTTCAGCTTTTTTAATAAAGTAACTTGAACGAACAACTGCCCCTTCGAGTTGAACAACAGTTTCGGTAAGGTAAATTTCGAGCTGTACGGTTTTCCCCGAAGGTATACTGGTATTAGCATTTACATAAGTTTCGTAGCCAACATAAGAAAATTGTATCGCATAAACACCGGGTGGTATGTTGTCAATTCGAAAAGTTCCATCCGAACGTGTAAAAGTTCCTAAATTTGTGCCAAGAACCCGAACAGTAACCCCAGGAAGGGGTTTTTCGTTCATTTTCGAAAGAACGCGACCAGAAAGGCTACCAGTGCCTTTGGCTTCGGAAAACGCATTATTGTTTGGAATAATTGCAGAAATCAATAAAATTATAATTAAAATTTTAGTGTATTTCATAACCTTGAACTTGCTAGTTGAACTATAAAATCTATAACGCATTATTTAATAAAAAATTTTATACCCCCGAAGTTTTTTCTTAAACCATATTAAATTCAGTACGAGAAAATAGAATACTTCTATATCTTTTGAATTTGTAAAATTTCTTACTAATACAGCATAAAATTAAATGTGGTTATTCCTTTTAGCAAAATTTGAAGATATAAACTTTAGGTAAACCTTCAAGATTATCGGTATGTAGGTAGTTTTAGATTTATGATATTTTTTTCGAGATGATTAAACATACTTTTATTTTTCTGATTTAGAAATGTTGAAAGTTTGTTTAAATTTTTCGAAAGCAAATTCTACGAGAAAGTATATTTTTGTTTGGTAATGAATTCGATTTGGTTATTTTGTAAATGATTGTTATAGTACTTTAATGTTTCTTGCTTGGGAAATTTGCGACCAATAGATTAATATTCAAAGGGGTTGTGTAATTTAAAATCCCCTTTTTAACCTATCGAATCCGTCTAGGTATTGGATTGATTTTTTCCGGTGTTGCGACCTGTATAAATTTAAACCGTAAAGAACATTTGTGAATTTCAAAGATAAGATTGCTTGTGAAAAAGTAGTTTGCAAGCCAAATTTTTTGACTGCACCGGAAGATAAAAAAATAGGGGGTCTTAAATTAACCGGTGAAGAATCGTTCATCACCAGTTTGTATATTTGATTGATAAATTTCATAATGTCGATAATATCTGACCCACCGAAATGGTAGATTCCAAAAAGTTCCATCTCGATAATTTTCATAATTCCCCAGGCAACATCGTCAGCATATACAGGATTAGTTAAAAATGAAAATGGCAAAGTTAACCCTTTTGCTTGGTCCAAATTCATTATCTTTCTAACAAAGTCGGTTTTACCAAGTGTTCCGTAAACAAGTGGTAGACGAACAATAGTGTATGAGCTGAGAGTAGTTTGCACCACGTTTTCGGCTGCGAGTTTCGATTTACCAACATAATTAATTGGATTAGGGCGGTCCTCTTCGGTATAAGGTCCTTTGTTTCCATCGAAAACCCATTCGCAGGAAAATGTGAGCAAGTGTGCTTGCAATATTTTGGATAAAGAAACCAGGTGTTCGACAAGTTTAACGTTTATGTCCCAGGTGAGCTTTTTGTTTGCTTCAGCAAAAATGGGATCGGATATACCAGCGCAGTTAACAATTACATTAGGTTTTTCTTCAAGAATCGCTTTTCGAAGCTCTTTGAAACTCAATGAACTTACTTTGTGTAAATTCAAAGGGATTACGTTGATGTGCTTAGGTAACTCGAAGCAGGAAACTGCGATTTCGTGGTCAGTCTCTTTTGAAAGCATTTTTAGAGTGGTTTCTCCAATAGTACCACTGCATCCAACAATAAAAATTTTTTTTGATTTCATAACCTTTCAAAATTATCGTAAATATAAAGCGAGAATAGCAACATCCGAAGCTGAAACACCAGGAATTCTTGAAGCTTGGCCAAGAGATTGAGGGCGAATTTTTGAAAGTTTCTCACGAGCTTCTTTTGAAAGAGAGTTTATTTTCCAATAATCGAAGTTTTCTGGGATTTTTTTATTCTCGTTCTGTGTAAATAGTTCGATTTCTTGCCTTTGGCGTTTCAAATAACCTTCGTAGCGAATTTCGATTTGCAATCTCTGCACCAAATCGGCATCCTTTTTGAGTTTGACAAAAACTTCTGGTGTTGAATTAATAAAGTTTAAAATATCTCGCAAATCTGTATTGTTTCTTTTAGCAATGTAATGCAAATCTGTGATTTCTTCGACGGGAGTTTCACCAACCGACAGAAGGTATGGGTTGATTTCATCGGGTTTAATTTTGTAGAACTTCGATTCTTTATATGCTGAGCGAAGTAGTTCCATCTTTTGTTGATGTTTGTCGAATTCCTCTGCTGAAATCAGACCAAACTTGTAGCCATATTCCATAAGCCGTTCATCTGCATTATCTTGTCGGAGTAGCAAACGGTATTCAGCAAGTGAAGTAAATATCCTGTAAGGTTCTTCGGGTGCTTTATTAACAAGATCGTCAATCAAAACACCAATATAGGCTTCGTTTCGCTTCAAAATAAAAGGCGGTTCACCTCTGAGTTTAAGGGCAGCATTTATTCCCGCTATTATTCCTTGGGCTGCAGCTTCTTCGTAGCCAGAAGTACCATTGATTTGCCCAGCAAAGAATAGTCCTTCGACAAGTTTGGTCTCGAGCGTTAGTTTAAGTTGATAGGGGTAAAAGAAATCGTATTCTATTGCATATCCTGGTCGAATCAGTTCTGCCTTTTCTAAACCAGGGATTGTATGTAATCCTTTTATTTGAACATCTTCGGGTAAGCTTGTCGAAAAACCGTTTACGTAAATAGAATCGGTGAACAAACCTTCGGGCTCCAGAAGTATTTTATGGGACGTTTTATCGGCGAAGCGGTTTACTTTATCTTCGATCGATGGACAGTATCGGGGACCGATGCCTTTAATTCTACCGGTAAACATCGGAGATTGGTCGAAGCCTGTTTGTAAGACTTCGTGTGTTCGCTGGTTAGTTGCAGTTGCGTAGCATACGATACGGTTTTTCACTTGTTTTGTATTTCGGTGAAAAGGTTGAGGTGGTTCGTCGCCCGGAGAAATTTCTGTTTTACTGAAGTCGATTGAATGGCGCCAAACACGCGGTGGCGTCCCTGTTTTCAATCTTCCAGTCTCGAAACCGAATTTGTTTAGCAAATCCGATAAATATTTTGATGCGGGTTCGTTGTAACGACCACCAGGGGTTGCTTTCAGCCCAGTCCACATTACTCCGTTGAGGAATGTACCAGCACAAAGAATCACGGCTGGAGCATAAAACGTTTTACCATCAAGGGTTTCGATACCATACACTTTGTAATTTTTGATAAGTATTTGTTTGACCGTTGCTTCAAAAATGGTCAAATTTTTTTGTTTCGATAATAATTGATAAACATAAATAGGATAGAGGTCTTTGTCGATTTGGCAGCGTGGGGACCAAACGGCATAACCTTTGGACCGATTAAGCATTTTGAAGTGGATGCCAGCTTTATCGGCTAAAATTGCCATTGCACCGCCAAGTGCATCGATTTCCTTGACTAAATGACCTTTTGCAGTTCCGCCAATCGAGGGATTACAGGAGGGTCGCCCCATAGTCGTTTTGTTCATCGTAACGAGCGCAACCTTGCACCCCATCCTACTTGCCACGTAGGAAGCCTCGATTCCAGCGTGACCTCCACCTATAACTATTATGTCGTATCGATTTTCCATAAACGAATTAGTAAAAATGTAGACGAAATTTATCCTGAATTATTCAATTTGAAAAAAATTTCTATTCTGAAAATCCCTGGGGGATGTAATAAAAGGGACAGCAGACCCTTGTTCAGTAGGGAAGGTAAAATTTCGTAGCAAGGGGCAACAACACTTTGGTTAATGATTTTCAAAATTTTTTCAACCTTTTAAAAAATTTTTTGCAAAAAAAATTTGGAAATAAAATTTTTATGTTTAATTTTGCAGTGGATAAAAGTGGAAAAATTTCCCAAACAAATATTAAAAAGTGGGGCAAAGTGGAATGACTTTTTTTCAGGGTAGCGAACAATATGTTATCGACAACAAAGGGCGAGTTACTTTGCCCCAGTATATGAGGCGTTCTTTGAATCCTGAAGCCCGCGATACATTTAATTTGACTCGAGGCTTTCGTCGGTGTATTTTGGCTTATCCAGTGGATCAATGGGAAAAAATCCAAAATATATTGCGTGGTTTGAACCCATTTAATCCCGAGAATGACAAGATTATAACATTTTTGACGATGTATTCGAAGGAAGTTACAATCGATGCTCAAAACCGGATTCTTTTGCCAAAGGTTTTGCTTCAATATGCTAGGATTGATACTAAGGTGCTTATTGTTGGAAAGATTGACCATATCGAAATTTGGAATCCCGAAGAGTTCGAAAAAATTTATACATTCGACGAGCAGGAATACGAACGGATTTTCGAAAAAGTTCTCGGTTCGAGTTATTACAACGACGATAAGAAAGAGGAGACAGGTTGAAAAAATTTTTGGCGTATGAAGAATAAATTAGAATATTATCATACGCCTGTTCTTTTACAAGAGACGATAGAGTTGCTGTTCACAAAGCCCGATGGGATTTATGTTGATGGAACGATTGGTGGTGGGGGCCACAGCGAAGTTCTACTTGCGAAGTTAAGTTCTGGGGGGAAGATTTTCGGATTCGACAAGGACCCAGAAGCAATTGAATATTGCAAAGAAAAGTTTAGAAACGAGCTTGAAAAGGGGGAATATTCAAGAATTGAGCTTTTCAACGAATGCTTTAGTAAGGCATGCAGTATAACGAGACATCGGGGGGAATGGACAGGTTTTCTGCTGGATTTGGGGGTATCGTCACGGCAGCTCGATGAGAGCCGCCGTGGCTTTTCGTATCGTGCGGCTGGACCTTTAGATCTGCGATTTTCGCCGCACGGCAGAACAGCGGAGGACCTTGTCAATGCAGCAAGCGAGGAAGATTTGGCGGCTCTTCTTCGAAAATTCGGAGAAGAGCCTTTTGCCAAAAAAATTGCCCGCAGAATTGTCCAACAAAGAAAAATCGCACCAATTCGAACAACGATTGATCTTGCAAGGATTGTCGAAAGCGTGGTTCCTAAGCGGACTTTAACAGGCTCACTTTCCAGAGTTTTCCAAGCGCTGAGAATTGCGATTAACGATGAACTAAATGTGCTCCATAATGGGTTGCATTCCTCGTTACAGTGTTTAGGTAACAGAAGCCGAATAGTTGTTATTTCATACCATTCGCTCGAAGACCGCATAGTCAAAAATTTCTTCCGTCAATTTTCCAGAAGTGAAGCTACATCAAGTTCTGTGCCAAAAATCAAAGTATTGACTAAAAAGCCAGTTATTCCAGGCAAAGAAGAGATAAAAGACAATCCTCGTTCGAGAAGTGCTAAATTACGCGCTGGTGAAATTTTGATTTAAACTAATGTCAATAAAATAAGTAACGAAACCAAACCGTATTTGAAAAGTGGCTTTAAAAGTTTTTTATGAGAAGCAATATTTTCAAACAAAAAAACTACACTAAACGACGAAATCATTACAAAAATGGCTAATATAAAGGATTCCAAGATTCCAAATTGGCGCCGGAAAAGCGCAGCAAAACTTGGATACCAGGGCAAACCATAAAGAATTACCAGATGCACAAAATAAACAACTAAAGCGTTTTTCCCCAAAGTTTTGGCAAAATTATTAATAAAAACATTATTTCGTAAATACTTCTGATAGAGTACAGTTATTAAAGCCAAAAGCAAAAGAACGAGTGCAAGTCGAATAATTGACATACCAGGATTGCTTTTGAAAATGTCGTGAAAAGGTAGGTTGAGTTGATTGATTAAAAAGTAAATAATTATACCAAGGGCTAGCAGCGGAAGGCTTAACGAGAATGCAGTTTTTCGAATGACATTAGCTCTTTTTTCGAGTTGAAATTGCTCAAGGTAAGTTCCGAACGCAACACCAAAGAAAATAAAGCCCGAAAATGGGAAAATTGGGAAATAGGAGCCTTTGCTTAATGTAAAATAGGGAGCAATTGAAATTGGAAGATATTTGTACCAATCTACCAAAAGAACAAAAGGAGTTAAGGTAAAAATCAGGATTCCTGTTATGAGCGAGATAATTCCAAGTTGTCTGTTGTCTTTTGTAAGCAAAAAATAGCCTAAAACCCAGAGCAATGTCACACCAATTAGTTGGAGAATGTTAATTTGAAAAAAAGGAAATAAGATACTTTTTTGAACGAAGAAGATATGGAATGCTTTTTGAACAGGAAAATTCAGGAAATAACCAAGAAAAATTAAAAGCAAAGCTATACGAATTCGTTTAAGAACTAAATCTTGGGGGAGTTTATTTTGTATTCTTTTATTTGCAAAAACTTGGACAATGCCCGAAAGAAACAGAAAAGTTGGAGCCGTAAGACCTCTCAAAAATTCCCAAATAATCCAAGGAAATTGGGTTATTGAGTACAATTCAGGTTTAACAAGGTCGAAAAAAGAATGACCCAAAATCATCATCATCATTGCGATGACTCGCATCAAATCGAGATATACGAGCCTTTGGCTTTGTCGTTCCATAGGTGTAAAATAAACTTTAATAAGTCGAAAGTAAAATTATTTTATTTTAATACATAACCAGTTTCTTTAGCCCAAAAAAGTAAATCCAGATCCGAAGGAGGTATTCCGATTGAATGTGCAAATTCGAAGAATAATTTTTCAATCTCAAGATATTTTTTGGGTGAAGAAATCTTAACATCTCCTGAAATAATCCCATATCTATTCAGATTTTTGAGAATGTGGCGGTCTAAAATTGCAAAGTCCCGGTATCCAATATTACGAAGAAAATGAGAAGCTTCTTTAAACCCAAAGCCATCGACCATAGCAACAAGAAATTCGCGTTTTTCAAAGCTCGAAATTTTGCTTTCTAATATTTCAATTATTTGTTCCCAAATCTGTCGAGCCGCCAAAAGCCGCTTTGATTTAGTGTTATGAAATCGAATGTAAAATTTTTTTGTTGAGTTATTACCGATTTCTGTCCCTCTTAATATTTCCACAGGGTCGAACCCAAGTTCAAAAAAATTCTTTTTTTTTAGTAAGTTTGTGGCCTGAAGGGCATTTTCAGCTTTTGTAGCGGGAGTCAAAAGACAATAGCAAAGCTCGTAGAAATATTCATTTTTTGGAACGTTGGCAAAAGCCCTTTGGCATTCTTTGATAGACTTTTTAAATTTTTTATAAAGTAAAAATATCTCGTCCATCCCGCGTAATTATGCAAATTTAAATTTCTTGCGATAGGCGTTTAATGTAACTCCTGCCAAAAAGCAATTAACAATAAAAAAGGAACCACCACTGCTAACAAAAGGTAGAGGTATTCCCATAACAGGGAAGATACCTATTGCCATGCCAACATTTTCGGCGAAATGGAAAATCAGCATAATAGCATAGCCCAAAGTTACATATCTAAGAAATATCGAAGGCGTTTCTAATCCAATTTTTATGGTTCGACGAATTAGAATAAAAAAGGCAAATATTATCAAAATCGAGCCAATGAAACCGAATTCTTCGGCTGGAATGGAAAAAACAAAGTCGGAACTTTGAGCATAAACATATTGAAGTTGAGTTTGAGTGCCCGAAAAAGGACCTTTACCAAATAAACCACCGCTACCAACTGCAAGCAACGATTGAACGAGGTTGTAGCTTCCTTTTAGGGGTTCATAGCTGGGATCAATAAATGCTTTTATTCTTTTTTGTTGGTGTTCGGGTAAGTAATGGATGATTTCTTTGCTTGCCAAAGCAATTACAACACATAATGCGATTGTAATTATGGTTGTGGCAAACTTTCTTTTGTTTGCTAACACAAGAATAAGACCGAAAAGAACAAGAACGAACAAGAATTCGGTTAATCCCTTCAAGTAGAATAGTGTAAGAAATGGAATACCAATCAAGGCAAGAAGGAAGTTGAGGTTTAAGCCAGACCAAAAGAGCAAACCCCAAAAGATAGCCAATATTACTACTGATGTTCCAAAATCAGGCTGTAAAATGATTAGAAGGATGGGAATTATGAAAATGAAAGAAAGTATTCCCAACCCTCTATAATTGGTTAATGAAACCCCTGGTATAGAAAGAAAAGATGCAGAAGCAATGAGCAAAGATAATTTAGCAAATTCTGCAGGTTGGATAGAATACGAGCCAATTCGCAGCCAGCCTTTAGTTCCAAATTGCGCTGTTCCAAAAAATAAGACCACAATCAACAAAAAAATTGAAAAAATATATAAAGGAAGGGAAATGCTGCGAATTTTTTCTTCGGGAACCAATGCAACAACAAAAATTGTTATAATTCCCCAAAAAGCATAAGTTATGTGTTTATTGAAGTTTGCTAAATTATCGGCGTTCAAACTATTGCTATAAACGGAATAGAATCCAACAAGTATTAGAAAAAACACACTACCGATGAACCAAAGGTCGAAGTACTTGTTGAGCGATTTAGTACCAATTTTAATTTTTTGCATTTCTAAAATTCAAATGGCTTCCCTGTAATTCTCTGGTAAGCTTCTTTGTATTTTTCAACTATTTTTTCGATTACACTTTCGGGTAAATGCGGTGGTGGAGGAACTTTATTCCAATTTAAAGATTCAAGATAATCGCGAAGTACTTGCTTATCGAAGTTGTATTGTGGCTTGCCAGGGGCGTAGTCTTCTTTTAACCAGAATCGGGAAGAATCGGGTGTCAAAACTTCGTCGATTAGCATTAAATTACCATTGTCATCGATACCAAATTCAAATTTTGTGTCTGCAAGAATAAGATTTCTCGATTCGAGAAAATTAGAAGCAAAATTGAACAGACTCAATGAAATTTCTCGAACTTGTTCGGCGAGTTCCGTTCCAAGTATATTTTTAGCATATTCAAAGTCGACATTTTCGTCGTGTCCTACTTCTGCCTTGGTCGATGGAGTAAAAATAGGTTCAGGTAATTTTTGAAACTCAACTAAACCTTTGGGCAAAGGGATACCGCAAATTGTACCATTTTTTTGATATTCCTTCCATCCCGAACCGGCAATGTAACCCCGTACAATTGCTTCGATAGGGAGTGGCTTGCACTTACGAACAAGCATTGAACGACCGCGAAGTACTTCGCTATATTCTTTACATTCATCGGGATATTCTTCTACATTGTCGGTGATGAAATGATTAGGAACAATGTGTTTTGTATTTAAAAGCCAGAATTTTGAGATTTGCGTGAGAATAATTCCTTTAAAGGGTATTGGCTCGTGCATTACGACGTCGAAGGCAGAGATTCTATCTGTTGCTACGAAAAGTAAGACATCGCCGAGATCGTAAATATCGCGAACCTTCCCTCGGTTCTTTAAGTTGAGTTTTGGGAAATTGGTTTTTAAAATCTTTTCCATCATAGCACCATATTACTAAAATAAAACATATATTCAAAAAAATTGTATAAGTATTCAAGGAAAAGCAAATAAATAAAAGCAATAAATAAAATAAAAGAAATAGCCCAGAAATAAACCTTCGAGGGTCTAACATCGAAAACTATCCAAATAGATTTCATTAATCTTTGTAAACACCAGAGAATTACAACAACAAAGAAAGTATGAAATAAATAAGTTAAGACAGTAGAAATAGGAAGAACTCTGTTTATGAAAATTGCAATTGGGAGCAAAAGAATTATGGGCTGAAAAGCCCAAATGACCATTTTAAAAGTATCGTCGAAGAATATTTTTGAACGAACGAAAAAGGAAGCAATTTTCAACAAAATTGCAATTAGTAATATTTTTAAATAGGCTATAATTGTTAAAACAATAATAGCCAGAAGAGGATTCCAGGCTAATTTGTAAAGCCATTCTCTGACAAAAAAGTTGGGAATTAAAAGCCCAGTAATTATTTGAAAACCTTCATTAGTTCTATAATAGTCTAGAACTGCAGAAGTAAAAGTAGCAAAAATCATAGCAAGTACGAAGCCAAAGGTAGCAGTTTGGAATTCCGAAATAATCCTATTGTCGCGAATATCTGCAAAAAAATTATATGTTCGAAAAGCGGAACGATAGGTATATTCTCTGAATCTTTTGCTTCGGTTTAACATAAAACCCCAAATAAATAACGCAATTAAGCCAGAAACAATATAATCAACACGAAGTTCATTTTCGGGCAGACCGGGATTGATGATTGGAACCTCTTCATTGTTGAACAAGGCTTTTATAACATTGAATGCGAGTCGTTGCTGAGTGTTGTTCTGAATTCCCGAAAAGCAAGTATACGGATCAATAAGGGCAGATTTCGAAAGAGGATTTTCGGTGAGATAATCATTGTAGCTCCATACAACAACTCCCGAGAGTCCAATTCTATTTTGCAAATTGAACCTTTCTAGAAGGTGGTATGCTTGATACTCAACAGACATCTGATTGTTGTAGCCTTTGTGGTTATTAGGGTCAACAATCGTACCAAAAGCATAAATTAGAGGTTTTTTAACCTGTTTATTATAACTGGTTAAGTATGAAAAAGCTTGAACCAAATGGCGAGCGAATAAAGAATTGTCATTTATTATAACGAAATCAAGATCACCGAAATAATCAAGATTCTGACCTAATAAATACGAAGCATATATTTGACATTTGCCATATTGCTTTAACCGTTGGCTCAATTTCGAATAGTAATTTTTGATTTCGATTGAATTTGTTTCCAGACCACTTCCGATACCAATCGCAAACAAAGAGGGGTTTTGGCTTAAGTGTCGGCAAATATTTTCTGAAATAGTCTGGAAGCGAATGAATAGGTCTGATTTTTTTAACAAAGTCGAGGGAATATAGTAAACAGGCAAGTCGACAAGAACAAGCAAACCGTATCGATTGGCTAAGTTCAAAAAAATTGGGTTAGGTGAATCAAATAGATATCTTACAGCGTTTGCCCCGAGCGATTTTAAATTTTTCAAATCTGCTTCATATTTCTGGATGTTTCTTCCAGAATTATAATAATCATAGTCTTCTATGAAATCAACAGCCTTTAAAATGAATGGTTTGCCATTCAAGAGCCACAAATTACCATTTTTGTAGCTTGTTACTTCTATTTTAGTTATTCCAAGATCACAAAATACATTGTCGACCAAGCTGTCGCCAATGGATATTTTAATCTCGAGCCCATAAAGATTAGGATTATCCGGATCCCATAAATTTGGATTGACCAGAGCTAATGAATTTTCGAGGAGAATATTGCGAAAAGAAAAAATGTTAAATATTTGGGGATTTGATTGAGCAACTATTTGATTGGTTTCTTTGTTTCGAAGAATTTGTTCAAGTTTTAAAGAAAGTCGTGTTTCGCTTGGAGATACTTGAGTGAACTTCAATAACGAGCTAATATCAAAAGAACTTATGCTAATGCGAGTCTTGATGTCGACTTTCGATAAAGATTCGAAATTGAAAGAATAAAAGTAGGAATTAACCCAAACGGGCGAAGTGCGTATAAGAAAGAAATCTCGTGAAATTCCTGTAACAATTTTGCGAAAATACTGATTGTTTCTACGAATTAGATATGCAATTGATTGAACAGGATTTACAACGAGGGAAATTTCATTTACTTCCTTAATTGTAAATTTTTTTGGAATAGTTACCCAAAGGGGTGAGCCATCGGAAACAAACCTTCCAATGAATTGAGTATTCCAGTAAATTTCTATTTCATCGTTTAAGCCAAGAAAAAAAAGGTGCCAAACTGAATTTGGAAGTAATTTTTTATCAATATGTATGGTTTTTTTAAAGATTGCTTTTTTACAGTTGTAAAAAACTTTGGGAAGATAAAAAGAGCCAGTTGTACCATCGTCGAGAGTAGTTTCCCAATATCCGTTGAGTTTAAAAATTTTTCGGGTGTTTGAGTTTAAAACTATTTTTGATATGTCGTCTTCGAGAGAATTTTCCTGCGAAAAAATAAAAAGTGAGTTTAAAATAAACCAAATAAATGTAAAAACGGAAAGGAGTAAATACCTCATCCTTGCACCTTACGACTAAAATTCGGGGTTTTTACTATTGCAATTAAAATCATACCGAATAAAAAAAACAAAATTAATGATAAAATTGCATATCGATATGATTTGGTCAGTTGTAAGACAAGACCAAAAACCAAAGGACCAATCCAGCTCGAACCCTTTTCGCTGATTTCGTAAAAACTAAAATATTCGGCGGATTTGCTTTCGGCTATCAGGTTCGAAAAGATCGACCTGCTCAAAGCTTGTGTACCTCCAAGAACCAATGAAATTAGGACAGCAAGACCTATAAATCCAACCCAGTCGCGAAGCAAAAAGAAAGAGTATATTACAATCAAATTCCAAATAATTAAGCAAAAAATCAATGTTTTCTTTGAACCGTATTTTTCATTAATCTTAGAAACCAATAGAGTACCAAAATATGCTAAGAACTGAACAAAAAGAATTACTACAACCAAAAATTCAAATGAAAGGTTCAATTCACGTCGACCAAATTGTGTCGATATTACAATGACTGTTTGAACCCCATCGTTAAAAAATAAATATGCTAAAAGGAAAAGCAAAATATTCTTGTTTTTTGAAAGTTCCCCTAAGGTTTTGAGAAGGTTCTTGAAAACACCTGTTCTTTTAATAATTATACTTTGATTTACTGAATCTATTTCTTTTAGTAAAAGATACGAGACAAAAGAGAAAATGAACCACCAGAGCCCTGTCGAAATAAATGTTATACGGACAGCTGTTTCCAATGTAATTCCTAAGGGTTTGTGCAAGAACATAATCCCAAGGTTAAGCCCTAAATTTATGCCTCCGCCGATATATCCAATAGCCCACCCTTTTGAAGAAACCCAATCTCTTTGGTTTGATGGGCAGATCTGAGTTAGCAAGCTATTATAAACAACAATGCTCGCACCAAAGAAGAAATTTGAAAGGACAAAAGTGATTGAAAGGAATTCGATATCGTATTCTTCGAGAAAAAAAAATGACAAGGTTAAAATTGAACCAAGCGTAGAAAAGAAGAAAAGTAACAGGGACTTTTTTCTTTTTAAATCGGTATATGATCCAACCGCAGGAAGTAAAACAAATTGAAGTATTACTGAAACCGTTACCAAATATGGATAAAGAGATTCGGAATAAATTTGCAAGCCGATAATATTAATGAACCCATTTTCGTTTGCGATTTTTCCACAAAGTTCAGTTATAAAAGGACCAAAAAAAACTGTGAGGATGCTTGTAACATAAGCAGAATTTGCCCAATCGTAAAGATACCATCCTCGAAGTATTCGATTTGAATTTTGTGTCATTAGTTCAAGATTTAAAAAGCTCGGGGAAAAGAATTTCTTCGATTATTTCACACCAGATGTGTCCAACCATTATATGGCTTTCCTGGATTAAAGCAGTTTCGGATTCAGGAATGATCACGGAATGTTTGCATATTTCAGCGATAGGACCGCCATCGCCCCCGAGCAAGCCAATAGTAATCATATTCAAATTGTTTGCAGTTTCAATAGCGCGAAGAACATTTGGGGATTTACCACTTGTTGATATTCCAATGAGCACATCGCCACTTTGTCCGTAAGCTTCGACCTGGCGAGCGAAAACATATTCAAAGCCAAAATCGTTTCCTCCTGCGGTCATAATCGAAGGGTCAACAGTTAATGCAATTGCGGGCAATGCCTTGCGATTTATCTGGCTGCGAAAACGAATTACAAGTTCGGCGGCAATATGTTGACTATCGGCAGCGCTACCACCGTTACCGCAAAGTAGAACTTTTTTGCCTGCTTGAAGTTGTCGGGCAATCACTTCTCCGGTAAGAATTATTTTGTCTGCAATTGTCTCTATTATCCGTTTCTTTACATTTATGCTTCGCTCAATTCGTTTGCCAATATCGAAAGAGTTTCTTGCCATAGCCCCTTTTGAAAATTAATATTACAAAATTTCTATTTTTGTATTTAATTTTTTTAATAACAAATGAAACCTGCTACTGTAAGAACAATAAAAACAAATTTAAAAATTTACCTCGACATACTTCTTCTCTTTATTGGAATAGTTTCTGCAATATCGTTTATACTTTTAATTGGTTACGATTTAACTCGATTAGAAGTTCTTCTTATCCAAAGAGTTATAGATTTCATTATTTATTTTTTTATTTTTGAAGAGATCCTTCGGCTTTTAACTTTTCAACGTTTTTGGGTAGAAGTGAAAGCCCGATGGATTGAATTATCGCTTGTAGTTCTTTTAATTCTTGAAATGATCTTTAAACCTACCCTGATTCAAACCTTTCGATTTTATTTTCCATTTGTTACTTTTGACCAAATTGCAATTGGCTATTTGATAATTTCCCAATTAATCATCTTTGTAATTGGTGTCTTTAAAATTGTTCGGCATAGTACTTCAATAACGAAATTAAAAGTACCACCGGGGGCAATTTTTGCAATTAGTTTTGCCTTTTTGATACTTGTTGGTTCTTTTTTGCTTTCATTGCCAAAAGCCTCTGCAACAGGAAATCCGATAAGTTACATAGATGCTTTGTTTACTTCTACCAGTGCAGTTTGTGTTACAGGACTGATAGTACTCGATACATCGAAAGATTTCTCGCTTCTGGGTCAGATTATTATTTTAATTTTAATACAACTTGGTGGTTTGGGTATTATGACCCTAACTACTTTCTTTTTTACATTTGTCGGTGGCGGTGTTACTCTTCGTATGCGTTTACTTTTGAAAGAGTTTCTAAGTACCGAAACTTTTTCGATCATTGGGACAATTTTGCGAAAAATTGTTTTTTACACTTTCACAATTGAATTGCTTGGATTTTTGGTTCTTTATTATTCTTTATCCAGTATTGGCAATTTCGATGGGAACTCATTCTATATTGCTCTTTTTCACTCGGTTTCTGCTTTTTGTAATGCAGGATTTTCTTTATATTCAGAAAATTTAGCCACACCTTTATTGGAACAAAATTATCTATTCAAATCTACCATTGCTTTTTTAATCATTCTTGGTGGCTTAGGGTTTTTAACACTTGCCGAGATTTTTTCCTTAAAAATTTGGGGCAAAAAAGTTCCCCGAATTCGCTTTCAATTGTCTGTTACTTCCAAAATTGTTCTTTCTACAACTTCAATTTTGATTGTTTTCGGTTCAATCTTGCTTTTTCTTTCAGAGTTTCGAACAGAAGTGCTTGGGAGCAACAACTTTGATAAAATATTTAATGCTTTTTTCCAATCGGTTACAGCTCGGACAGCGGGTTTCAATACTGTGGCTATCGAGAATCTGTCGGTGCTAAGTGTTATTGTGTTGATTTTTTTGATGTGGGTGGGTGCTTCTCCTGGAGGGACTGGCGGAGGAATCAAGACTACTACTTTTGTGGTAGTGCTGGTATATATACTAAATTATATTCGTTCAAGGGAAAAGTTAATTCTTTTCGAACGCGAGATTGCACACGAGACAATTCAAAAGGCATTTGTCATCTCGATATTGTCGATTTTCGTAATATTTCTTTCAACATCTGTTTTAATTTATTTTGAACCTGAAATTAACCCGATGAATTTACTTTTCGAGGTTACTTCGGCTTTTGGTACGGTTGGGCTTTCGCGGGATGTTACTTTTCACATCTGCGATGCTTCGAAATTGGTTTTGGTGTTTGTGATGTTTGTTGGTCGTATTGGTGTCTTAACGTTTTTTTCCGCTGTTTTTAAACCATTCCGAGAATATAACTATACATTACCCAAGGTAAATGTTAACGTGGGGTAATGGATTTTGTGTTTATCCTTTTCCAATGGTAAATGAAGGGTGGATAAATTGAAACCAAGTTGAAACCCTCGGGTAAAGAGATTTGAGGTAAAATGATTCCATTTGTATCTTTGATTAATTCCTGGTAAGGAACTTTAGCCTCCAAGGAATGGAGATCTGTCTCGATGAGTTTCTTAATCCCAGTGCGAATTACAGCACGAAGATATTTGGGTTCAATGATATGGTCAGTTGGCAACGAGCCACCTTCGATAGTAACAGGTATATCGAAAATTTCTTTTTCTGCTTGTAAATCGATTTCTGCGAAAAGAGTTACTTTTTCTACCCCCACCGATATTTGCGAACGAAGAGTATCGCTTAAAGGAATTTCCATCTGTATTGGTTCAGACACATCTTCTAAAACAATTTCTTTTGTTTTCCAGGTTTTGATTGCATCGACTAATTCGCTCCTACCTCTGATAAGAACAAGGTCGGGCCTTACGATTGGTTTTCCTATAAGGATAAAATTTTCACGAGGACGAATAATTACATTTGGTTCGATTGGTACAATCTTTTCAACTATTGTTCCTATTTCGAGGGAAATTGATGCAGGGTTTACGTCTAATGTTCGAGCGTGGACACTCAGGTGAATATTTTTTAAAAAATCATTTTTTGTCAGAATAATTTTATTGTTGATAATTTCACTTTCGTTAAGATTGATAGTACAGTGGGAAGTTTTAGGTAGAAAAGAAAGGTTCAAAATCTGCCAACCTGTGGCAGAAATTAGAACATCGATTTCGTCGGGAATTCGCCCCGAAATAGAATACTTCTCGGGTGCCACAATTTTCAAAGGTATTTTGAAGTAGAAATTATATTGGGAATTCATTAAAGAATAAACCCATATTGAAAAGCTTATCAAAAAAGCGAAAAGGACATTTTTCAAACTTTCTTGTTTAGGTTTAGCTTTAATTTTCATTTTTTCAAACTATTTATAAGCTTTTGCTTTGTTCTAACTAATTCTTGTAATTCTTTTAGATGTTTATCCTGATTCAAAGGGTCTTGTGTTATTAATTTTTGCACTTCACGGGTCTTGAATTCAATTTTTTTGATTTTAAGTCGAGTGAATGCATCTCGTATGATCTTATGGAAATCATTTTCAATTTCTGTGTATCCAAATTTTTCCCAATTTTTGCTTGTTTTTTCTTTCGAAAAAACCAAATTAATGAAATAATTCTTTGTCTTTTCATCGACTGCGATATTCGATAGTATTGAATTTAGGGGATTCTTTCCTTTGTGGGAATAAATCAGAGAAAACAACTCCTTCCCTTCCTGGGTTACCATATTAGAGCTCTCGAATTTATACACATTTTCGAGGACATCAATAGCTTCGGGCTCTTCAAGGCAAATAAGCATTAGATATTCCTCTTCGGGCAAGATTTTTATTTCTTGCTGAATTGTTTGGTTTATAGGTTTATGTTCAGTTTGAACTTTCCTGGAAATTTCTTTTTCTATTTTCAGTTTTTCGTTAAAAAGTCCCTCAAGTTGGGAATAGGGCATAAGCAGAAGATTTGCTAATTCTTGAATATATTCGTAATGTTGTAACTTATCGGGGATTTGCGAAATTAATTCAAGGCAGTATTGGATGAACTGAGATTTTTTGGCTGGCCTGCTTAGTATTCCTTTGCTTTGTGCAATTTCGAAAAGATATCCAAGAAAGCTTTTTGCTTTGTCAAGAAGATTATGAAATGCCTGGGCTCCAAACTTTTTTACAATACTGTCGGGGTCTTCGTTTTCAATTAATTTGACAACAAGGACTTCAAAACCCAGAGGAAGGGCAAGTTGAATGGCTCGTTCGGTGGCTTTTTGTCCTGCTTCGTCGCCATCGTATGCAATATAAATTGTTTTGCAATACCTTGCAATTTGGTGGAGTTGCTCCGATGTGAGTGAAGTTCCACACGAAGCAATAGCGTTTTTTATTCCAGCTTGATGTAATGCAATTACGTCAGCGTAACCTTCGACCAGAACTACGCTTTCTTTGGAGCGAATTTCGTTTCGGCCCTTGAAAAGTCCAAACAAAAGTTTGCTTTTGTCGAAAACTTCTGTTTGTGGTGAATTTATATACTTGGGCTGATTATCGACTTCTTTCAGGATTCTTCCCCCAAAGCCAACAACTTTACCCATTGTGTTGTAAATCGGGAACATTATTCGTTCACGAAAAACATCATAAAATTCGTTTTCGGTTCCTTCTTTTTTTTTGACCAAGCCTGCATCCAGAAGAATTTCTGGACTGAAGCCTTTCGAAGTCATTTCGTGGAATAATGTATCCCATCCCGAAGGAGCATAACCTATTTCGAATTCGTTGATTATATTCTGGGTATAACCGCGATTTTTTAAATAGGCAAGGGCAACGGCACCGCTTTGGGTTAGAAGAACGCGTTGAAAATATTTTTTTGCGTATTCGAGTGCCTGCAAAATCTTATCTTTGTGTGATGTTTCTTCTTTCTTTCCGTGCGAGAGTGTATTGATTTTGATTCCAGCACGCTTGGCAAGTTCTCGAATTGCTTCGGGATATGTAAGACCGTAGTATTCCATAGCAAAAGTTATAATGTTTCCAGCTTTTCCACATCCGAAGCATTTGAAAATCTTTTTTTCGGAGGAAACCGTAAACGATGGGGTTTTTTCTTGATGAAAGGGGCAAAGACCAACAAAGTTGGTGCCTCGACGGCGAAGATTAACCGCTTCGGAAATGTAATCAACTATGTCAATTGTTTCGATAATTTCTTCTGTAAGTTCTTTGTTCATTTTTAGTATACTTTTCGATTTAAACGAAAATCGAAATAACTTTCGGCGTTGGGAGCTTCAAGAATAATTTTTCCTTCGTGATTAATGTAGCCTTTTCTACCATCAGCAAAAGAAGCCCAAGCAATTCCGTCGACGAAGCTATCTACATATATGTAATCATCTGGAAGTACTTCGTTTCCAAGTTTATCGATGAAAAACCATCTACCGTTTTGCTTGACTGCAGCCACGCCTTCGGAAAAGTTGCGAACCTCTTCGAAGATGTACCCTGTTAATCTTTCGCCATTGCGATTTATCAGAGCCCAGCGCATTTCCTTCTTTTCGTTCAGAACTCCAACGAAAGCCATACTATCGGAAAAAGGCTTTCCAACATAACCGTCGACTGTAAATTCAAATTGTCCAGTTTTGTTAATGTATCCAACGGTATCACCTTTAATGGCGAATGCCAAACCTTCCGAAAAATTGTCCAAAAGTTCAAATTGCAAAGGAATGACAATTTCACCTTTTTTGTTCATAAAGCCTTGTCGGTACCGCTTGTCGTTTATATCTGCCAAGCCTTCGGTAAATTTATTTCCAGCAGAATTTTCCATTTTTATTACAGGGCGATTATTAGTATCTATAAAGCCACGGAAATCTTTGTTTTTTACAAAAGCAAGACCTTCGCTAAATTCAGTCGCATCTTCGTAAATCAAAGGGATGATGGGTTTACCATTTTTGTTGATGTAGCCAAAAAGAAATTCATCGCCTTTCGAATCGTTTTCCTTTATCAGCTTTTTGGCAACCAATGCACGACCATTCTTAAAATCAAATAAATAGTTGATTCCATCGATAACAATTGTGTGCCCACGCAAATCGACAATTGCCCATTTTGGTTTTTCGTTAATTTTGATATTGACCCGGAAGATACCTTCGCTATATCCCAAAACTTCCGAAAATTCTTTCGGCTCGAAAAGCAAATTACCCTTGTAATCTAAAAAATACCATTTACCATCTTTTAAATACGCAAACAAGGGTTTTTGGTCTTTTTTATTTCTTTTTTGAGTTGTCTTATTCTTTTGTCCAAATATTTCAAAATTTGAACCCAAAAGTGAAATTATAACAAACAGGGTTATGAACCGAATTGCAAGTATCAAGATTTTCATATCACTTTAGTCTTATATCTTTCTAAAAATTCAAGAACAATTGGATCGTTTGAATAGCAAAGTTGTTTTACATCTCCGTTAAAGTGCAGATTTCCATCTTCAAGCAAAGCAACATAATTTGCAATTTTGACAACAGAGAATAAATCGTGGGTAATTATAACCGAGGTAATAGAGAGCTTTTTGGCAAGGCTGGCAATTAGGTTATCTACTTGTTCAGATGTTATAGGGTCTAAACCAGTTGTTGGCTCATCATAAAAAATATACGAAGGCTTGCCAACAAGAGCACGAGCCACACCAACCCTCTTTTTCATTCCACCCGACAGGTCCGATGGCATTTTATCTTTTAAAATTTTCCATTCATTTTGGAAAGCAGCTTCGCCAACTTCTTCAGGGTCGGGGAGTAAACCGACAGCTGTTAAAACCCGTATTGCTTCGCTTTTTAATGTCTTTTGGTTTCGAATTCCACGTTCATACAGTCCTATTACTACATTTTCGAAAACAGTGTAAGAATCGAAAAGAGCAGAGCCTTGAAATACGAAACCAAATTTCTCGCGAATTTTGAACAACTCTTTTCGCTCAAGGTTGTGGATATTGTATCCATCGATTATAACTTCCCCTTGGTCGGGCTCCAGAAGTCCTACGATATTTTTGATCAAGACGCTTTTTCCGCATCCCGAACGACCAATGATGCAATATGTTACTCCGTCGGGAATTGTAAGATTAATTCCGTTTAAAACTTTCTTTGTTCCAAACGACTTATGTAAGTTTTTAATTTCTATCATAATTACTTCGCTGGTATTTCTATGACATAATAATCCTTTGGTTTGGGTAGTGAGCGTTTCAAAATCCAAGGGTTAAGAGTTTTAACCCAGAGATAAGTAGTTCCTTGGGATTTTGCCCATTGGGCAAGGTCGGGTATTTCGGCATACCAAGTTATTCTTTTAGTTTGATAAGGGTAGTAAAAATCTTCCTTGGATAAATGGATGCCATATTTTTTGTGGTTTGAGAGCAACTCCTTCAAGATAGCAATTCTGAAAATGTAACGGGAAGTTTCCTCGTTCAAAAACATTTCATAAAAATTGCGTGTGTTTTGGAAATCTATGTTATTCGATAAATTCGCAAATCCCATATTGTAGGCACAGGCAGCAAGTGTCCAAGAGCCATAAGTCTCGTATGCTTTTTTCAAGTATCGGCAAGCGGCATCGGTGCTTTTATAGATATTCAGCCGTTCATCGACATAATCGTCGACCGTCAGTCCCCAATCTTTTGCTGTAGAAGGAATAAATTGCCAGATACCATAAGCCGATTTAGGGGACATAGCGATTTGCAAGCCACTTTCGGCAACAGCCAAATATTTGATATCGTCGGGAATATTGTATTTTTTAAAGATACTATCGAAAATTGGAAAGAAACGACCGGAACGCTTAAGATATAGAATTAATTGCCCTGGGGATTGAAGGTTAATGTAAAACTCACGTTCTGCTCTTTCCCTCATTATAGGGTGGTCGAGTGGAATTGTTTCTCCACAGAAGTCAAGTTTTTCGGGCAACTTCAACTTGCTCAAAAATTGCAAATAATTGTTTTCGGAACTATGCACCTTTCCATCGTTTCCCGAAATATATAACCAATCCGAAAATAACAATATTAATGTCAATGAATAAATAACAATTTTCCACATTGAAACTCCAAATTTCAATTTTTAAAGACGATAATATACAAAAAAACAGGAAGTTTATTGTGTATTTTGGCTTTCTAACATTCGTATTTTCTGAACTTTTTCCCAAAGTAGATACTTCAATTCATCGATGCCTGTTCTTGTAACAGATGAGATAAACAGAACATTTGAAAACTCATTGCCGAATCCTACCTTTTTAAGTTTTTCCAGCCGTTTTTGGTCGATAGTATCGATTTTGCTAAAAGCAACAAGTTTTTCCTTTTGTAGAATTTCATTATTGTATTTTTTGAGTTCGGTCAAAAGCACTTTCAAATCTTTTTTGGGATTTTCGCTGTTCGAATCGATTAGAAACAGCAAAATTTTAGTCCTTTCGATATGACGAAGAAAATCAATTCCCAAGCCTTTGCCTTCCGAGGCGCCCTCGATTAGCCCCGGGATATCGGCAACTGTAAAGTTTTTACCTATGCCAATTTGGACAACACCTAAATTGGGAGTCAATGTTGTGAATGGGTAATCAGCAATTTTTGGCTTGGCTGCGGAAATGACAGAAATTAAGGTGGATTTGCCAACATTAGGGAAACCGATAATGCCTACATCGGCAAGTACTTTTAGTTCGAGAAGAAGTTCCAATTCTTCGCCTTTTTCTCCTTTTTCTGCAAAGCGTGGGGTTTGATTTGTGGGGGTAGCAAATTCAGCATTTCCTCGACCCCCTTTTCCGCCACGAGCAACAATAAATTGCTGGTTTGGTTCAACAAGGTCGACAATAACCTCGCCAGTCTCGGCATTTTTAACAACTGTGCCACAGGGAACAGGGATAATCAAATCATCGCCATCGCGACCAGTTTTATTGTTGCTACTGCCGGGCTTGCCATTTTCGGCTTTGAAAAAGTTTTTGTATTTAAAATCCAAAAGTGTTGTCAGATGTGGGTCTGCCATAAGAATAATATGTCCCCCTCTGCCACCATTTCCGCCGTCGGGACCACCTTTTGGAACAAATTTTTCTCGGTGAAAGCTGATTGCACCATTACCCCCATTGCCGGCTTTTACTTTGATTCGGGCTAAATCGATGAATTTCATTTCGCCTATTGTTCGTCGGCAATAACGATAATCTTATCCCCTTCGGAGAAAAAGATTCTATTCGATTTAATAGGATTTACACGAACACCGTAAGCAAGCATTGAGTTGGTTACATAACGTGGCTTCGCTTCGTGCAATTTGTAACCTATTGCAATTTCGTTACGCTGTCGGGCTGCTTCCAAAACAGTGTAAAAATTAACTGGTCTGCCTAACTCGACATAGTATTCAGCAGGTTTGATGTATATCGATGGATTTGAGGCACTAAATAATGTTTCGAAAATAGTTTTCAGCTCTTTGTTTTCGGAGATTTGCGATAGCATTAAACTATCGAGCTTCACGCTGACGATGAAATCGTCGGCGTGTGTGATTTCAGCAAGTTCGCGGTTGCGGTCGTCGAGCATTTCGCTTACGATTGAGAACCTGTGCTCGGTTCGGTCGGCAATATCACGGAGATGGAGCAAAGTGCTCAAAGTTCTTGCATCCACTGATTGAACATCGAGCATTTCTGTTTGGCTCAAAACAATGATGTGGTCAAATTGTTCAACAACTAAATTGTCGAGGACCCGACGGTCGGTAGTATCACCATAGACAAATGAAATTTCGTGGTTTTCGAGCTCGTAATTTATTTCCAAAATTGTTCTTTCAACATAGGAAAGGTCGGAAACCACTACAAGTTTGGAGCCTTTAAGAACATATTTATCCAATTCGTTGATGATAAGAGGAGCTCGGCGGTTCCAACCTAAGATCAAGGTGTTTTCAGGTCTTCGCTCTTTAACTTGGGGCTCGGTGCGAATTGCACCGGGGTCGATATGATAGTCGAGAATGCCCGAAAGGATAATTGTATCGTCATCTTCCGAAATTGCTATTACTTTGTCTCCTTCTTCGATTTTCGTATTCATAGGGGGTTTAAGCAGTATTTCGCCGTCTCTTTTACGCAAGCCAATAACTGTTGAAGTTTCGTAAGCAAACAATGCTTCGACAAAGGTTTTTCCGACCAGTTTTGGTTCGTAGGCGAAATAAATCTCATCGCCTTTGAAATCGAGTAGTTCAGTAAAAACAACAGAAAGGCCTGGTTGACGGCAGGTTTGTGCAATTATTCTTGAGACAACATAATCGAACACCACAAGTTGGACTTCGTCGCGTCCTGCAATTTCGGCAATTGGGACGTTCCTTGGGTGGCGAATTTCGGCAACGATATGGTATTTTTCGGGCAAAGGCTTTCGATTTGGATTGTTTGTAATGGCTAGGATTGTCTTTATGACATAAGAGTCGGGTTCCGGAACATCCGGCGCGATGATAATTATTGATTTCGCTTGGTTGAGGTTTGCCACTTCGAGGTCTCGCAAATCGATAGGATTACCAGTTCGGCAGATTACCCTTGTGTTTTTGGTATCGCCAACCTTCGCCCGAATTTCGTCATCCATTTCGACCTTGTCCTTTTCGGCAAGCACCACAATAGTTGAATTTTTCTGGTTTTCGTTTGCAATGACAAGTTCAGAGATAATTTGAAAAACTTGGAACGACCAGCCAAGAATAACCGTATGGTTTTTAGCTAAAACGAAACTTCGCCCTTTGCGAAGTTCGTTGATTCTATCCATAACAACACTGCTAACAATACCAATAAAAATGCTTGTCATCAATAAGCCGAGCAGTGTTGCAGCAAGCATAAAAAGTAAATAAAAGAAATCTATCGGGTCGTCCGAAATTACCCCACCATCGAGTGTTCGAAGCAAAACTACCCAAAAAACATTTAGCAAATTGTAGTTCTTGGTGTCGGGCAAACCAAGAATTTGTTGAGCATTAGAGGGAATCACATTAAAGAAATAAACAATAAGTGAAATAATCCATAAGAAAATGAAACCTAATAAGAGTAAAAAAATAAATGGTGGTAATGGTCCTTTTGACATTAGGTGGTCGAATTCGAAACGAATTCGCTCTTTAAGTCTAATTTTTTTCATATAAATACAATTAAAAAATCAAATTTAATAAAAAATTTTTCTGTTGGGTAGGTTTTATGCAAGTGATAGCAAAATGTTCATTGTTTAGAAATGTCAAAATTTTGTTAATTTGTTTTTTCGAAAAGTTAAGATGAGTTGAAAAGATATGAAGTTTTTTTTAATATATGTTTTATTTCCTTTTTTCTTATTTACGGCAAGCGACGTATCTGTCGATATAATTCAATCGAATTTGAAAAGAATTTATTACGAGGCACATTTAACGAATCAGGCTTGGGAAAGGCTCGCTGTGCTTTGTGATGATTATGGTCCACGTTTGAGTGGGAGCCAAAATCTCGAAAGAGCTTTAGATTGGATTAATGATATGCTATTGAAAGACGGGTTCGATAGCGTTTGGAGTGAACCCGTAATGGTTCCAAAATGGGTGCGAATTCACGAGGAATGTCAACTTATTTATCCACGCTCAAAATCTATTCCTGTCTTATCTTTTGGGGGCAGTGTTTCAACACCTCAAAGGGGTATTACTGCCGAGGTTCTTGTTGTAAATAGTTTCGATGATTTGGAGCACAAAAAAGACAAGGTTAAAGGAAGAATCGTAGTTTTCAATCCTCCTTTCGAAGGCTACGGGAAAACTGTTCAGTATAGGTGGATTGGTGCTGTTCGTGCTGCCCAATATGGTGCCGTTGCAGCGTTGTGTCGGGCCGTTAGCCCGATGTCTATGAATAATCCACACACTGGTGTTATGCATTATGAAGATTCTGTTCCGAAAATACCGTTTGCATCAATATCCGAAGAAGATGCATTATTGCTCGAAAGATTTCAAAAGCGTGGGATAACCCCCAAAGTATTTTTAAATATTCATACTGCCGATAGTGGGATGTCGCCATCACGCAATCTCATTGCAGAAATAAGAGGTGCTGTATATCCCAACGAGATTATTGCCTTTGGCGGGCACATAGATTCTTGGGATGTTGGCAGCGGAGCCCACGATGATGCTGGAGGTTGTGTTGCTTCTTGGCAAGCTTTAAAAATAATCAAAGACTTAGGATTGCGACCGAAACGAACACTTCGTCTTGTTTTTTGGGTTAATGAAGAAAACGGATTAAAAGGTGGGATAAAGTATGCTGAACTTCATAAGCACGAAAACCATCGATTGCTTTTTGAATTTGATTCCGGAGTGTTTCCACCAAACCGAATAGGTTTTTCGGGACCCGATTCGCTTTGGGAAAAAGTGCTGTCTTTCGGCGATTTGCTAAGGAAATTTTATCCTGAACTTAAAATTCAGAAAGGTGGTGGGGGAGTTGATATATCCCCGATGACACAACTTGGTTTTCCCGGTTCTTCTCTTGGTACCAATGATGGGGGTAAGTACTTCTGGTATCATCATTCACATAAAGATACACCCGATAAAGTTGACCCAAAGGATTTAAATGACTGTTCTGCGGTTATAGCTATGTTCATTTATCTTTTTTCGGAATTAATTTAGGCTAAATAAATGGGAAACGAAAAAATTAATGTAGAAGTTAATGACAAGATTTTTGAAGCCTTTGTTGAAAACGATAAGGACTTAATTGTGTTGGGAGGCAAACCCTACAAGGTTGAAGTTTTAAAAGAAAATGCACCGGGAGTTTACTCCTTGAAAATCAACAACCAGGTTGTGGTTGTCGAAGTTCAGATTAACGAAGATGGTTCATTTACGATAGTAAAAGATGGCTTGGTTTACAAGTCGGAAGTGGTAACCGAGGCAATGGAACTTCTTCGGAAATTTGCATCCGAAACCGATAGAAAACAGATTGAAGAGGTTTTTGTAAAGGCACCTATGCCAGGCTTGGTTGTGAAAATTCTTGTTTCCGAGGGTTCTACAATCAAGCGAGGCGACAAAGTAGCAATTCTCGAGGCAATGAAAATGGAAAATGCTCTTTCGAGCCCAATATCGGGCACAGTTAAAAAAATTTATGCTACCGAAGGACAAACAGTTGAAAAGGATGCTATTTTGGTTGAAATTTCATCTAAATAAATTTTTTCTCAGACCCTATCGTCCTATTTTATTCTTTAAGTGGGCTTTATGAAAGTCAGATTTATTTTACATTTCCTGCTTGTTGTAATTTTACTTTCGTGTTCTACAACAAAACGAAAGAAAGACTTCGAACTTATGCGGGAATTTGTCGATGTTTACGATACTCTCTTAACAACAATTTATCTAAAAGGTACGAAGCCAATTTACTTGGTCGACCCAAATTCCCTTCGTTACGACATCTGGAGAATAGAAATAAACAAATATCCTGATACTGTGAAACTTTTTGCTCGAGTTTTCGACGAGGAAGGGAACTTTGTTACCAATATGGCTGAGCCATACAATAAAAGTGGGCACAGATATTTTGCATTTTTGGAAGAATTTTTGGGAAAAGTTTACAATGTTCGGCATGTTGAAATTCCTGAATTTAAAGTAAGGGAATTCGGAGCTGGAGATTCCATTCCTTATTATCTTGTGTTAACAGTTGATTATAGTGGTTCAATGAGTGGTGTTACAAATGCAATTTTCGATGGAACCGAATTGTTTATTTCAATGAAATATGATTCCGACCGAATTGCATTTTGTTCCTTCAACAAAGATTTCGATTTGAAAATCTCTTTCGAAAGCAACAAAGATAAACTATTGGGCCAATTCAAGGAAAAAAGAAACCTTGGTTTTGGATTTTACTCAGCTTTGTACGATGCGATACGACGAAGCGTTGAGCTATTTAAGGAAATTCCCGACGATGGTAATCCTCGGCTTGTTGTTGTTTTTTCAGATGGTGATGACAATTATTCAAGAACAAAAATCGGCGAGATAATTGGTCTTGCACGCAGTTTGAATGTTCATATTTTCTGTGTTGCCTTTGGCTATTCAATCGATGATAATTTGCAGGAAATTTCTTTTAATACTGGTGGGAAATTTTATAAAGCATTTTCGAAAGACGACTTAAAGCGGATTTTTTTAGATATTTATATGAGTCTTCGAAATTATTATTTGATTACATACAAACCCCCGAAGTTCTGGGGGCTCCATCGTGTTGTTTCTCATCTGGAGGTTCCGGGTCGAAAAGATTCGCTCTGGGCAGAAGGGTTCTACGATACTTCGGAAATGTGGCGTGATACGGGGGATAGCTTCGTCCGCCCAATTTTGTTTGATTTCGATAAATGGGACATCAAACCTGAATCGTATGCTATTATCGAGGAAATAGTTGACCAAATGCTTTCTCGTCCCAAGCTTCGGCTGGAGATTCAAGGGCACACAGATAATATTGGAACTGTTGAGTATAATCAACGACTTTCGGAGCGAAGAGCAAAAGCCGTCTACGATGCTCTGATAGAACGAGGAGTGGATCCAAAACGGCTCCGTTGGCGCGGCTTTGGAATGTCGCAGCCTGTGGCTCCAAACGATACCGAAGAGGGCCGAGCCAAAAATAGAAGAACTCAGTTTGTTATTTTGGCAAAATAATAGGTTAGGCTATGAGATTAATTTGGATTTTGATGTCGTTTTTTTTAGTTTTTTCAAGTTGTGTTAAGAAGGACATTGGTAAAAGTCATTACGAGAAATTTGATGCTAAATTGAAATTGCTGATGAAAGACCCTGAATATTCAAAAACAGGCAAGCCAATACGCTGTGTGGTTGAAATGTATAAGAATATGGATTTTATTCTTAAAGATAAGTTTGAAAATGTTGGTTTACAAGTTATTACTACTGCAGGGAATATTATCATTGTAGAAGGTTCAGTTGAGTCGTTACACAAAGCAGCCCGTTTTGACTTTGTTCATAGGATTAGTCTCTCGCACGATTATCAAAAGAAATAGTATGTTCGAAAAAAATTGGTAAGTTTATGCATAAGCTTTTTTCAATTTTAGGACTTTTCTTAGGTATCTTAAATTTATCAGCTTCGGAAAATTACAGCAAACTTGACGCCTACTCGAAAAAATTATATAGGACCATTTTGCAAACAAAGACCGAAAGCGATTTATTACACTTAACTCGGAATTATGGCTATCCTTTTCAACTTGAAAGCGGGAAAGTTTGGGTAAATTTGCTTGTAGAAATGGATGATTCTGCCCCCCAGATTAACTTAGCCGACGAAGTTAAGGTTGTCTCTTCCGCAGGGGGAATTTTATCCTTGCGTGTTCCAGTGAACAAGTTGAATTCGATTCTTTCGAATGAGAAAGTCAGGCGAGTTCAATTTGGTCGAAAGTATCGATTAAAACTTGATTCAGCACGAAAAAGCATAAGGGCAGATGAGGTCCACGGGGGAAATTTTTTGCCAAAACCATATACTGGTAAAGGGACTATCGTTGGAATTTTTGATACGGGGATAGATTTTCATCATCCTGATTTTATTGATGCCAATGGAACTCGGATTCTTTTCCTTTGGGATATGTCCGCAGATTCTGCTGCAAAGCCTCCCAAAGGCTTCGATTGGGGATGTGAATACACTAAGGAAGAAATTGACAATAATCCTGAAAGTGTTTTGCACCGAGACCATTTGGGGCATGGCACTCACGTTGCCGCAATTGCAGCAGGAAATGGCAGTGGCAAGCCTTCTTACAGAGGAATTGCACCCGAAGCAGATTTGATTGTTGTTAATGGTTTACGAGACCCGTTTGACAACGACTTTTCGGATGCCGACATTATCGCCGTTGCA
>Ga0197142_1000576_pt1 | contig 34062 bp, 31 predicted proteins | sample GBS60_MetaG_FD_148614 | JGI IMG/M metagenome (GOLD analysis project Ga0197142, IMG submission 148614) | Sediment microbial communities from Great Boiling Springs, Gerlach, Nevada, United States - GBS 60_MetaG | ecosystem: Environmental > Aquatic > Thermal springs > Hot (42-90C) > Sediment...
TGCCATCGTACCGGGTGACCCTGGTCGCAGCGAGCTTTACCAGCGCATCGTCGCAAAGAGTCCAGCCCGGCGGATGCCGCCCGCCTATCTCGGACACGCGCCGCTCAGCGAACGGGAGATCGATCTGCTCCGGCGCTGGATCGAGCAGGGCGCCAGGTGGGAAAAGCATTGGGCCTTCCTTCCGCCCCGGCGCCATCCTCTTCCGCCGGTGAGCCGGACCGACTGGCCGCGTAACGAGATCGATTATTTCGTGCTGGCGCGGCTGGAGCGCGAGGGTCTGGCGCCGGCACCGGAGGCCGATCGGGCAACCTTGATCCGTCGGGTCACGCTCGATCTGACGGGGCTGCCGCCGACGCCTGCCGAGGTCGACGCTTTTCTTGAGGACCGCTCGCCGCAAGCCTACGAGAAGGTGGTGGATCGGCTGCTGGCCTCGCCTCGCTATGGCGAGCGCATGGCCATCGGCTGGCTTGAGGCAGCCCGCTATGCCGACACCAACGGCTATCAGACCGACGCCGAGCGCTACATGTGGCGCTGGCGGGACTGGGTGATCGAGGCGTTCAACCGAAACATGCCGTTCGATCAGTTCACCGTCGAGCAGATCGCCGGCGACATGCTGCCCGGCGCCACGCTCGAGCAGAAGATCGCCACGGGCTTCAACCGCAACCACCGCGGCAACGGCGAGGGCGGGATCATTCCCGAGGAGTATGCGGTGGAGTATGTCGCCGACCGGGTGGAGACCACGGCGACCGTATTTTTGGGCCTCACGCTCGGCTGCGCGCGCTGTCACGACCACAAGTACGATCCGATCTCGCAGAAGGAGTACTACCAGGTCTTCGCCTATTTCAACAACGTTCCGGAAAAAGGCCGGGCCAACAAGTACGGCAACTCGCCGCCCATGATTCCGGCGCCGACGCGCGAGCAACAGCGCGAGCTCGAAGAGATTGAAGCAAAGGTGCGCGGCGCCCGAGAAGCCTTCGCCACGCTGCGGCCCGACATCGAGCGCAGGCAGCTCCAATGGGAGAGATCCCTCGATGCCGCCGCGCCGGACTGCTCGGTCGATCGGGGCCTGATTGCGAGCTTCTCGATGGAAGAAAGTCCGGCCAATTCGATCGCGTTAAAAAACGGCAGCCCGGCGCCGTCGACGTTTGCCGACGGGGCGCCGAGCTACGCGCCGGGCCGCATCGGGCAGGCCGCGGACTTTGACGGCAAGCGTTACATCGACGCGGGCGACATTGCCAACTTCGGCTTCTACGACAAGTTCACCCTTTCGGCGTGGATCTATCCGACCGCTCCGACCGGCGCGATTTTGACGCGCACCCATGAGATGCCGGAGATGGACGGCTACGGGGTGTACTTGAAGGACGGCAAGATTCAGGTCAACCTGGTGCAGCGATGGCTGGACGACGCCTTGCGGGTGGAGACGGCCGAGCCGGTGGCGTTGAACCGCTGGCAGCACGTCGCCGTGACCTATGACGGTTCGCGAGTCGCCGAGGGCGTGAAGATCTACGTCGACGGCCAGGCGCGGAAGCTGACGGTTCTGCTCGATGAGCTCAACCAGTCTTTCGCGGTCAAACAGCCGTTTCGCATCGGGGCGGGCGCCGGGCCGGAGAACCGTTTCCGCGGCCTGATCGACGAAGTCCGCATCTACGATGTCGCTCTGGCGCCGCGCCAGGTCCAGGTGCTGGCGACTTCCCAGTCGGTTTTCGAACTTGCCGGGATGCCGCCCGAACGGCGGACGGCGGCGCAGCAGGAGAAGCTGCGGTTTTGCTTCCTCGAGCATCACGCGCCGGAGGAGATCCGGCAGGCCTGGCGCCGACTCAATGAGCTTGAACAGGAGCGAGAGCGGTTCCTCGAAAGCCTGCCGACCGTCATGGTGATGGAGGAGCTCCCGACGCCGCGCGAGACCCGCGTGCTGATTCGCGGCGCCTACGACAACCCCGGCGAGAAGGTTTCGCCCGGTGTGCCCGCCGTGCTGCCGCCCCTGCCCGAGGGGGTTCCCAACAACCGTCTCGGTTTTGCGCGCTGGCTCGTGCATCCGTCGAACCCGCTAACGGCGCGCGTCATCGTCAACCGGTTCTGGCAGATGTACTTCGGCACGGGCCTGGTCAAGACGGTCGAGGACTTCGGCTCGCAGGGCGAGTGGCCCTCGCATCCGGAGCTGCTCGACTGGCTGGCGACGGAGTTCATCCGCACCGGCTGGGACGTCAAGGCCATGCAGAAGAAGATCGTCACCAGCGCCACCTACCGCCAATCCTCCAAGGTCAGCCCGGAACTGCTCCAGCGAGATCCGGAGAACCGGCTCCTGGCGCGCGGCCCGCGCGTGCGCCTGCCGGCGGAGATGATTCGCGACCAGGCGCTGGCGGTTTCCGGGTTGCTGGTGGAGAGGCTGGGTGGGCCGTCGGTGAAGCCGTATCAGCCGGCGGGCCTGTGGCGGGAGCTCTCCGGAGGCGCCGACTACCAGCAGGATCGTGGCGAGAAGCTCTACCGCCGCAGTTTGTACACCTTCTGGAAGCGCACCGTGCCGCCGCCGATGATGATGACGTTCGATGCGGCCTCCCGCGAGACGTGCGTAGTGCGGCAGACGCGGACGAATACTCCTCTGCAAGCCTTGAACCTGATGAACGACGTGACCTTCCTCGAAGCGGCGCGCGTCATGGCCGAACGCATTGTCCGCGAAGGCGGACCGGATGCGGCGTCGCGCTTGAGCTACGGGTTTCGCCTGGCGACCGCGCGATGGCCCAAGCCGGGCGAGCGCGAGATCCTGCTCGGTAACTTCAATTACTTCCGGGAGAGGTTCAGAATCAATCGTGAGGACGCCGTCGGCTTGCTCAGTCAGGGTGAGCATCCCCGCGACACGAATCTCGACGCAGGCGAGTTGGCGGCTTACGCCGCCGCGTGCAGCCTGATCTTGAACCTGGACGAGGTGGTGACCAAGCAATGAACCCTTCACCGTTAGCTGAGGCGCGACTGCTGATGACGCGGCGCCATTTCTTCAGCGTTACGAGCAGCGGCCTGGGTATTGCCGCCTTGGCGTCGCTGCTTGCCGAGGACCTGCCGGCCGCCTCGGCCTCCCCCGGCGGTCTGCCCGGCTTGCCGCATTTTGCGCCCAAGGCCAGGCGCGTCATTTACCTGTTTCAGTCCGGCGCTCCGTCACAGATGGACCTGTTCGACTACAAGCCGAAGCTCGCCTCGCTGCGCGCGACCGAGCTTCCCGACTCGGTCCGCATGGGCCAGCGCCTGACGGGCATGACGGCGACGCAAGCGAGCTTTCCTGTGGCGCCGTCGATTTTCCGTTTCGCGCAGCACGGCGAAAGCGGCGCCTGGCTGAGCGAGCTGCTGCCTTATACCGCGCGCGTAGTTGACGAGCTGTGTTTCATCAAGTCCATGCACACGGAGGCCATCAATCACGACCCGGCCATCACGTTCTTCCAGACCGGCGCCCAACAGGCGGGCCGGCCGAGCATTGGCTCGTGGCTGGCCTACGGGCTGGGCAGCGAGAACCGCGACCTTCCGGCGTTCGTGGTGATGGTGTCGCAGGGCTCAGGCAATCCCGGGGATCAGCCGCTTTACGATCGCCTGTGGGGCAGCGGGTTTCTGCCCAGCACCTATCAGGGGGTGAAATTCCGATCGGGCGGCGATCCGGTGCTGTTCCTCTCCGATCCGCCCGGATTCGACCGCCAGGCGCGGCGGCGTTTCCTGGACGATCTGGCGGCGATGAACGAGATGAACCTGAAGGAGTTTGGTGACCCGGAGATCGCCACTCGCATCGCCCAGTACGAGATGGCCTACCGCATGCAGGCCTCGGTTCCCGAACTGACCGACCTCTCCAAGGAACCGGAGCGCACCTTCGAGCTCTACGGCCCCGACGCCCGCAAGCCGGGGACCTTCGCCGCCAACTGCCTGCTGGCGCGCCGCCTGGCCGAGCGCGGGGTGCGCTTCGTGCAACTGTTCCATCGCGGCTGGGATCAGCACAACAAGCTGCCGGCGCAGATTCGCGGCCAGTGCCGCGACACCGACCAGGCCTCGGCCGCGCTGATTCAGGATCTCAAAGAGCGCGGCATGCTCGAGGACACGCTGGTGGTCTGGGGAGGGGAGTTCGGTCGCACCGTGTACTGTCAGGGCCGGCTCACCGAGGATGACTACGGCCGGGACCATCACCCGCGCTGCTTTACGATCTGGATGGCGGGCGGCGGCATCAAGGCCGGCATCACGCACGGCGAGACGGACGATTATTGTTACAACATCGTGCGCGATCCGGTGCACGTTCACGACCTGCACGCGACGATCCTCCACTGCCTGGGCATCGACCATACGCGCCTTACGTTCAAGTTCCAGGGGCGGCACTTCCGCCTGACCGACGTGCACGGCAAGGTGGTCAAGCAGATCCTGGCCTGAAGCGGTTGCGGCCTGCGCGGCGTCAGAGCTCGGTCACCACGGCGGCCACGGGCTGAGAGCCGACGGGTATCATCGTGAACAGGGGAGCGAAGAGACGGCGTCGGCCGGCAAGCGTCGCGATTCGGATGACCGCCATATCGCCCGAGGCGCGGTTGAGCACCAGGGCGTACTCGTTATCCGGCGTGACGGTGATGAAGCTCGGCTCCTTGCCCACGGTCACTACCGCCACCACGCGCTGCGTTTCGATATCCAGCACAGTGACGTCACTGGTTGCGGGATTGGCGACAAACAGGTAATCGGGATCGCTTGAGACGGCCAGAAAGCCGGGGGCGCGTCCGGCCAGCGTAGTCGAGCCGACCTCGGTGCGGTACGGGTAGACGGTGACGACCGCATCCATGCCTGAACCGGAGATGAAGAGCTGGCCGCCGTCGTCTTTGAAGCAGAGATGGGCGGGCGCCAGCCCGAGCGGCAGCTTGACCACGGTGCGACCTTCGCCGGCTTCGAGCACCGCCAGGAGCCGCTCGACCGGATCGCCCACCAGCAGCAGGCGTCCGTCACTTCGGTAGCGGAGGGGGCCGCAGGAGGCGCTCGGCCGGACCAGGCGCGGCTGCGCCTGGCGGGACAGCTCCACCAAAGCCACGCCGGCGCTGCCCAGGCTGACGGCGGCCCGCTCGGAATCCGGCGCCAGGTCGAAATCAAGAGGGGGCGCAGGAAGATCGATCCGGCGAATCACCTGGAGCGATTCGGTGGCGATTCCAACCAGCCGGGGCGGCTTCCGCGCCAGCAGCCATAGCCGGTCTGCTGAGGGCGCCAGGCGCATCGAGCTCGCCTCCTCGGCAATCCGCAGGCGCCGTCCGGAGGCCAGCTCGCCGAGGCGGATCTCATGCACCGCGCCGGGTTGGGGAACGAGCGCGTAAACTACGGCGCGCCTCTGGTCGGCCGCCACCGTCGTCGGCCCCCCATCCAGGCGAATGTGGCGTACGACGGCGAAGGCGCTCAGATCCACCACAGCGATGGCGGCGCCGCCGGAGTTGGCCACGAAAGCGTAGCCGGAGAACCGTTGCGCCTTCCTTGCGCGGCAGGCCGCGATGGCGCCCGAGGCGAGAAAGGCGAACGTCCGGCGGTCGACAGCCTCTTGCATTTCGCCTCCATGCTACCGTGATCGGTGTGAGGCGGTTCTGGGCGGTCTGGTTCCTGTTGGGCGCGGCCTCTCCTGCCCAGTGGGCCACCGAGCGGAGCGGCGCCGTCCAGCTTACCGAGCGTCTGAGCCGGTGGAAGCAGGAGATCGAGGCGGTGCGCGCCGGCAAGGTGGTGCTGGCGCGCATCTACACGGACAAGGAACGCAACGAAATCCTGCTTCCCGACGACGTCGACGAGCGGCCCCTGTTGCGGGAATACTTCTTGAACCCGGCCTTTGTCGCCGAGTTCGTCCACATGCACGCGGCCAACCTGACGCTCAAGCGAGGGGCGCGTTGGATCCACTTCGTGCTGCTCAACATGGCGCGCGCGGGCGAGTGGGGGGATGAAGAGGAGGCCGTGATCGCGCACGAGTTCGGCCACATCTGGCTGTTTGTGAACAACTATCCGGCGCCGGCTTTCCAGGGCGGGGCGAACTCCTGCGTCGCCATCCAGGCCGGCGATGCCGTCCAGCACGTGCTGATTCGCGAGGAGATGCGTCGCCGCGGCATCGACTTTCGTCCCTACTGGATCAACAACCTCCGCACGCAGCTCGAAGCGCTCGAGGCCGCCGGATCCGAGGCCTTCGGCTCGCTCCCCCTCTGTCGCCGAATGGCCCTTCTGACGCAGTGGGTAGACGTCTTACTGGGGCTGTCAGCGGCAAGCTGGCCGGACTACGACCGGTATCAGGCGGCGATGGCGAGGGCGTTCCCGGACCTCAAGGAGGAGGCCGCGGCGATCGCCGGAGCGCTCGAGGGCGTCGAGCTGGCCGACCTGGAGGCCTACACGGGGGCGCTCAAAACGGTTCTGGAACGGATGTGGTCGCTGGCCCAGATCTTCTCGCGCCCTGCCAACTGATTGAAATTTCATCACTTTTCTGGGATCGCGCTTGCCCTCGCTCAGGGAGTATGCTATGGTCTTGGGTAGACTGCCCGGATTGCTCCTCCCGCGCTCTTTTGCCGGTCCGCCCTGTCGGGCGGGCCGCCCTCCGAGGCAGTCACAGGCAGCAGGTCTATGAACCTTCGGTCTGTTTTCAGTCTCTTCTCATCGGACTTGGCGATCGACCTGGGGACGGCGAATACGCTTGTCTATGCCAAAGGCCGGGGCATCGTCGTCAACGAGCCATCGATCGTAGCCATCAATAAGGTGACCGGTGAGATCGAGGCCGTTGGCAAAGACGCCAAGGAGATGCTCGGCCGCACGCCGGGCAACATCGTCGCCATTCGGCCCTTGCGCGACGGCGTGATCGCCGACTTCAAGGTGACCGAGCGCATGCTCAACTACTTCATCCAGAAGGCGCACGGCCGCAAGCTGTTCGTCCATCCGCGGATCATCATCGGCGTGCCGAGCGAGATCACGCAGGTGGAAAAGCGGGCGGTGATCGACTCGGCCTATCGCGCCAACGCCAGTGAGGTGCACCTGGTCGAGCAGGCGATGGTCGCCGCCATCGGCGCGGGCCTGCCGGTGACGGAGCCCTCCGGCAACATGATCGTCGACATCGGCGGCGGCACGACCGATGTCGCCGTGATCTCGCTGTCGGGCATCGTCTACTCGCGCTCGGTGCGCGTGGCGGGCAACGAAATCGACGAGGCCATCATTCAGTATCTCAAGCGCAAATATAACCTTTTGATCGGCGAACGCACCGCCGAGCAGATCAAGATCCAGATCGGTTCGGCGTACCCGCTCGACAAGCCGCTCACGATGGAGATCAAAGGGCGCAATTTGATCGAGGGCGTCCCCCGGACGATCGTCGTCGACGACAGCGAGATCCGGGAGGCGATCTCCGAGTGCGTGGCGGCGATCCTCAATGCCATTCGCGTGGCGCTCGAGCGCACGCCGCCGGAACTGAGCGCCGACATCAGCGATCGCGGCATCGTGCTGACCGGCGGCGGCGCCCTGCTGCGCAACCTCGACAAGCGCATCCGCGAGGAGACGGGGCTGCCGGTCTCGATCGCCGAAGATCCGCTGGCGTGCGTCGTGCTCGGCACGGGGAAGATGCTGTCGGAGTTCAAGCTGTTGCGAAAGATCGCCATTGAGTGAGCCGCGGGCGCTCCGGGACGGCCGAATGGAACTGTTTACGCACCGCTATCGAAACGTGAGCGTGCTGGTTGCGGCGGTGCTGGCGCAGTTGCTTTTGCTCGGGTATCAGATTCGCAGCCGCGAGGATGTTCCCCTGGTGCGCGTCTGGGTGGTCACGGCGGTGACCGAGGCGGCCTCGCTGGTGGAATCGGCCGCCGCGGCGGCGGCGGACGTCGCGCGCAACTATCTGTGGCTCATCGGCGTCAGGGAGGAAAATGAGCGGTTGCGGCGCCAACTGGACGAGTTGAAGCTGGAAAGCCAACACCTGCGGGCGGAGCTGGCGCGCGCCGACCGCGCCGAGGCGTTGCGGCTGTTCCAGGCGCGAACGCCCTCGAGGACGCTGGCGGCGCGCATCATCGGCGCCGGCCCGGTGCTGAACTCCAAAGTGGTTTTCGTCGACGTGGGCTCTCGCCACGGGGTGGAGGCCGGCATGGCGGTGATCACTCCGGCGGGCGTCGTCGGGCGGGTGCGGGCCGCCTATCCGACCTCCTCCCAGGTGGTGCTGCTGACCGACCCGAGCTTTGCCGGCGGCGTGATCTCGCAACGACACCACGTGCAGGGGACCCTGAAGGGCAAAGGCGTGCGCCTGTGTACGGTCGACTACATCCAGAATGAGGAGAAACTCGAGGAGGGCGAATGGTTCTACACCTCGGGCGATGACCGCGTCTTTCCGCGAGGCCTGCCGGTCGGGCCGGCCGTGGTGGTGCGTCGCGGCCGGCTGCTCAAGGAGGTGCTGGTGGCGCCGAGTGGGCTGGAGAACGGGCTCGAGGAGGTGCTGATCGTGCTCGAGGGCGTCCACCAACCCGTCCCCGCGGCGACTGCGCCGGCCGCTTCCACGCTCCGTCTGTTGCCCCCGCCGCCGGCCGATCCGCTGGGGGCCGAGGAGCAGGGCGGCCCCACTGCCTCGCTAGAGACCGACGCGGACCGACTGCGCGAACGCTACCGGAGAATCGGCGAGGCGCAAGGGCACACGTTCGGGGAAGGACTTCCGGGCTCGCCGCCGCCGGACTTCACTCTGGAGGTCGCGCCTGCCAAGCCCGGTTCCCCCGGCGGCGCCGGTTCGCCTCCGCCGGCGCCATGAGGGTCGACTCCGATCTGCTGGCAAACGGTCTCGGAAGACCCCGCCAGGAGGCCCGCTACCACCAGCTCAAGCTCGTGGCCGTCCCGGTGGCGGCCCTCGTCTTCCAGGTCTATGTCCCTTTGGTGATTGTCTATCTGGGTTACCTCGAGCTGCCTTTGCTCGTGGTCCTCTATTATGCGCTCACCCGGCGACGTCAGCTGGCAAGCCTGTTTTACGGCGCCGCTGTCGGTCTGTTGCAGGATGCGCTTTCGCACAATCCGGTCGGCATGTTCGGCATCGCCAAGACGCTGACCGGCTACTTTGCCGCGGCAGCGAGTTTTCGCTTCGACGTCGACAACCCGGTGGTGCGGTTCCTGCTTTCCTTCTTTTTTTACTTCTTTCACCAGTTTCTTTATTGGGTGCTTACCCAAGCGTTGCTGGCGCAGCCGGCGAGCTTCAGCCTTCAGCAGGCGCTGATGTTGGGGCTGCTCAACGGCGCCGTCGCGGTGCCGTTGTTTCACGTCTTGGCTAAACTGTTGGGAAGAGGATAGACGCCCCTGACCGGCAGCGCAATGATTCCTCCGGAGCTAGACAAGCAAGAGGTCCCGCTCAAGCTGCGCGAACAGGATGACCCGAAATTCGCCGCCGGCAGGATCGCCTTTTTCCAATATCTCACCGTAGGCGTCTTTCTCTTCCTGCTTTCGGGATTCTGGGAGCTTCAGATCGGCAACCCGGACTATTACTCAGAGCGGGCCGAACGGAACCGAATCAAGGCGTTGCCGATCCTCGCCCCGCGCGGCAAGATTCTGGACCGCGACGGACGCGTCATTGTCGACAACCATGCCTCCTACAGTCTGATTCTGTCGCGCGAGAATCTCAAACCGGAGCACCTGAGGACGATCGCTGCGGGGCTGAATCTGGACTATGAGGAACTTCTGGCGCGCCTCCGGCGCTTTGAACGCACGCGTCCGAAATATGAACCGATCATCATCAAGGAGGAGCTCACGCCGGGCGAGCTCGCCTTCGTTGAGGCAAACCGTCACAACGAGGCCTTTCCGGAAATGGAGCTCATCCACGCGCACCGGCGGCTGTATCCGAAAAACGGTCTTGCCGCCCACGTGCTCGGCTACATCGGCGAGGTGAGCGAGGCCGAGCTGAATACGCTCGAGTTTGCCCGCTACCGCCAGGGCGATGTGATCGGCAAGGCGGGCATCGAGCGGTACTACAACCGGACGCTGATGGGCGTGGACGGCCAGCGGCGCGTGGTCGTCGACAGCCTGGGCCGCGAACGGGAGGTAATCGGCATCCAGGAGGCCACTCCGGGGCAGGACTTGCAGTTGACGCTCGACCTCGACCTGCAGGTGGTGGCCGAGCTGGCTATGGAGGGCCGCCGGGGCGCGGTGGTCGCCCTCGATCCGCGCAACGGCGAGGTCCTGGCGATGGTGAGCCGCCCGGCCTTCGATCCCAATAAGTTTGCCGGCCGGATCCGCTCCCGGGACTGGCAGGCGCTGATGGACGATCCGGAGCGACCCCTGCTCAACCGGGCCATTCAGGCGCAACTGGCGCCGGGCTCGACGTTCAAACCCTTTGTGGCGCTGGCCGCCTTCCTGTCCGGCGCCGTGGACGAGGATTTCACGGTCCATTGCCCCGGCGGCGCCACCTTCTACGGGCGGTATTTCAAGTGTCACCTTCGCGGCGGCCACGGCTTGGTGGGACTGCACAAAGGTTTGGTCCATTCCTGCGACGTTTATTTCTATAACGTCGGCAACCGCCTCGGCATCGACAAGATCGCCGAATACGCCGAGCTGGTCGGCTTCGGCCGCAAGACCGGCATCGACTTGCCGCACGAGGCCGCGGGCCTGGTGCCGTCGAGCAGTTGGAAGGTTCGCACCTTTCGCCAGAAGTGGTACGCCGGCGAGACGATTTCGGTCGCCATCGGGCAGGGGGCCCTTACCGTCACGCCGCTTCAGCTGGCCTACGCCACCGGGGGCCTGGCGATGGGAGGTGTCTGGCACAGGCCGCATCTGGTCAAGCAGGACAGGCCTGCGGGATCACCGCACACGGCGCCCTTGAATAAGGAGGTAGTCGCCAAGATCGTCGACGCCTTATATGGGGTGGTCAACGAAGGAGGCACCGGGGCGCGCGCGCGGATTCCGGGCGTCGAGGTCTGCGGAAAAACGGGCACGGCGCAACTGGCCTCCAACGCCGCACTCAAGTCCGCCAAGCTCGCGGAGGTGCTCAAAGACAACGCCTGGTTTGTCGGCTTCTACCCGCGCCAGAATCCCGAGATCGTCGTGGTGGCGCTGTACGAGGGCGGCGAACACGGCCATCTGGCGGCGCCGATCGTGCGGGACGTCATCAAGGCCTATATCGACAAGCACCGGAGGCGCCAGGAGCTCCGGCTGCTGGCGGCTCGAGGCGCCGGCTCAGGAAGGCTCCCCGCCGGATCGAGAGACTAGTCACCATGGCGCGTTACCGCTCCGCCCGCGATATCGACTGGACCCTGGCAGCGCTGGCGCTCGTGCTGTGCGGTCTTGGCGTGATCCAGATTTTCAGCGCCACCCGCGAGTCGGCCTTCGCCTATGCCTGGTGGAAGCAGATCCTTTGGGTGGGGCTCGGCCTGGTGGCGATGTGGATCTTCGCCTCCATCGACTACCGTCATCTGCTCGACCGTGTTCCGCTGCTGTACGGGATGTCGCTGGTCACGCTGGCGGCGGTACTGGTATTCGGCACCCAGATCTTCGGTTCCCGTCGCTGGATTCCCGTCTACGGCGGCTTGCGCCTGCAAGTTTCCGAGTTTGTAAAGTTGGTGATAATATTGCTGGTAGCGCGGTGTTTGGCGGAGCTCAGACGCGACCGCATCGAATTGCGCGATCTGGCCCGCCTGGTTGGGCTTATCGCCCTGCCGATGGCGCTGGTGGTGAAGCAGCCGGATCTCGGCACCTCCTTCACCTATGCAGCGATCCTCTGCACCGGGCTGTTTGTCGCCGGGCTGTCGTGGCGCTATTGGCTGGCCGGGGCGGTGCTGGCCGTCGTGCTGCTTCCGGCGGCTTGGATGCATCTAAAAGATTACCAGAAGGAGAGGATCAACGCCTTCGTCAATCCCGGCCGCGACCCGCGCGGGGCGGGCTATCAGGTCATCCAGTCCAAGATCGCCATCGGCTCCGGCGGCCTCTGGGGTCAGGGGACGACGCAGGGTTCGCAGACGCAGTTGCGGTTTTTGCCGGTGCCGCACACGGATTTCATCTTCGCCGCCTTTGCCGAAGAGCACGGCTTCGTCGGCGTCGTCGTGGCGTTGGGGCTGTACTTTCTGTTGCTGATGCAGATCGTGCATAATGCGCAAACCGCTTCGGATCGGGCCGGCATGTACGTTTGCATGTGTGTGGCCGGCTTGATCCTGTTTCAGATCTTCGTGAATGTGGGCATGGTGGTGGGCCGGATGCCCGTCACCGGATTGCCGTTGCCTTTCCTGAGCTACGGCGGATCCAACACGATATCGGTCTTTGCGATGTTGGGGCTGGTCAACAGCGTCCGGCTCCAGAGATTTGGGAATTGAAGCGACTGTAGGTGGCTTCGTCGGGATTTCAGAGCAAACGGGATTTCGGGTTCGATCGCCGGTTGGGAGCTGCCGCCGACGGGCGGCGCGCGCCCTGCCCCATTGAGGCGCCTCCGGCGAGAATGGAAGAGTTTTTTCAACCGGCTTGCCGGCCGCGGCGAGAGTTCGGACTCGCGCAGGGCGCGGCCTAGAGGCAGTGGGCGCCCGGGCGGGCGACCGGCCGGCGGGCGGGGAACTGCACCGTCAGCTTTGGTCCTTCCCGCAGCCCTCCCTTCAGCGCTTCTCGGTGGTAACGCCGCTTGCCGGGTGCAGGCGGCGCCAGAGAGCTCCGGCGGCGGTTGCGCCGGGCGGAGAGAAGTGCGATGAACAAGGAACTGGTGGTTTCTTCCAATCGCCACGAAACCAGAGTGGCGATTCTCGAAGATGAGCGCCTGGTTGAACTCTATTTCCAGCGCGCCAACGAATACTCGCTGGTGGGAAGCATCCATAAAGGGCGGGTGACCCGGGTGCTTCCCGGAATGCAGTCGGCCTTTGTCGACATTGGTCTGGAACGTGACGCCTTCCTCTACGTCTCCGACTTTTTTGAGGAGAGCGACGAGTACGAGCCGGTGAGCGCGCCCGAGGAGAAGGCGCCCCGAGTGCAGGCCGCTCCGAAAGTGCCGGCCGCACCCGTGCCGGCAGAGCGCCCCGGGCCGGAGGCGGAGACAAGGGATCGAAAAGGGCGCCGCTCGCGCCGCCGGAGGGGACGGGGTCGTCCGCTGCCGGAGTCGAAATTCGCCTCGCAAGTAGGCCAGCGTCCGGGAGCTGCCTTGGCTCAGGCCGGCTCCGAGACGGAGCCCGGACGCGAGGATTTCCCGGTGCTTCCCGGCGAGTCGCTGGCCAAATACCGTCTGCGCCGGCCCGCGACGTACTCCTGGCCGGCGCCCCTCGAGCCGGAAGAGGACGAAAAGCTGACCGCCCACGAGGAGGCGGCGGCCGAATCGGTTGAGGAGGCGCCGGAGGCCGAACTCTCCGAGGCTGCCGAAACCGAAGAGGCTGTCGAGCAGGAAGTGGGCCCGGGGTGGCCCCTTGACGAGGAGAGGGCGGAGAGTCCGGGTGAGCTGACCCCGGAGGGTGTCTCGCCCGAGCTCGAAGAGGACGAGTTCGGCGACGAGGAAGAGGACGAAGAGGAGGAGGACGAGGAAGACGAAGAAGACGAGGACGCGGCGCCACCGTTGGCGCAGATGGCGGAGGGGCCCGAACAAGAGGAGGCAGGCGAAGGCGCAGGCGAGGCGCCCCAAGCGCTCGGCGTCGAGGGTCTCGAGCTAGAGGTCGGCTCCGGCGCCGGCATGGGAGCAGAACTGGAGCCAACCTCGCACCGGCGGCTTGAAGAGGAGATCGAGACGGAAGGACCGGTGAGGGAAGAGGCCGAGGAGGAGGCAGAGGCCGAGGCTGAGGCGGAGGAAGCCGAGGAAAGCGAGGAGCAGACCCTTCCGGGCTCGCTCTCTGGCGTGCCGGCGGCGAGCGCCGAGGTCCGCGAGCTCGAGCCGCGGTACTTGCATCGGCCCTCGCGACGCTCGCGACGCCGCGGCCGAACCGGCCAGCCCGAGGCTCGGCCGCGGGGTGAGAGCCCGGCTGTCGAGGCCCCGCCCAAGGCGGAGGCGGCGCCGGCGCGCGAGAAGTCGCCGCTGCCCTCCATCACCGAGCTGCTCAAGGAGGGGCAGGAGATCATCGTTCAGATCGCCAAGGAGCCGCTCGGTCAGAAAGGCGCGCGCATCACCTCCCACATCGCTCTTCCGGGACGGTACGTCGTCTACATGCCCACTTTGGATCATTTGGGCGTCTCGCGCAAAATCTCCAGTGACGAGGAGCGGCAACGGCTTCGCCGCATCCTTCAGACTCACCGAACCGGCATGCCCGGCGGCTTCATCATGCGGACGGCGGGCGAGGGCAGGAGCGAGGAAGAGATTGCGGCCGACATGAACTTCCTGTTCAATCTCTGGCTGGATATCCGCAAGAAGGCGGAGAAGAAGCCCGCTCCCGCTCTGCTGCACCACGATTTGCAGGTGGTCGAGCGCGTACTGCGCGACCAGGTGACCTCGGAGTTCAAGACCATCTGGGTGGACAGCGAGGATGCCTACGAAAGCATCTTGCAGTTCCTCCAGCGCTTCCAGCCCAACCTGCTGCCGCGCGTGCGCTTGTATACGCGCCCGACGCCCATCTTTGACGCTTTCAACATCACGGCCGAGCTCGAGCGGGCCCTGCGGCCCAAGGTCTGGCTGAAGTCGGGCGGCTACATCGTCATCAATCAGACCGAGGCGCTCGTCGCCATCGACATCAACACCGGCAAGTTCGTCGGCGGCAAGTTGAACCGACTCGAAGACACGATTGTGAAAACGAACCTGGAGGCGGTGAGCGAAATCGTGCGCCAGATTCGGCTGCGCGACCTGGGCGGCATCATCGTGGTGGACTTTATCGACATGGAGGAGCGCAAGAACCGCCAGAAGGTGATGCAGGCGCTCGAGGAGGCGATGCGCGCCGACCGGGCTCCCTACAAGATTCTCCAGTTTAACGACTTCGGCCTGGTGGCGATCACCCGCAAGCGGGTCAAGCAGAGTCTGGAGCGCACGCTCTGCTCGCCGTGCCCGTACTGCGAGGGGGCGGGCTACGTCAAAAGCGTGACGACGATCATCGGCGAGATTCTGGTGGAGGCCAAGAAGCTGGCGCCGGCGCTCGATCGTGACAGCGTCGTGCTGCGGGTCCATCCGGAGGTGGCCAAGGAGATCAAGTCGAGCAAAGAGAACTACCTGGAGGAGCTCGAGGAGATTCTCGGCCGGCCGGTGCTGGTGACGGCGGATCCGCTGTTGCATCACGAGAAGTTCGACCTGGCCTGAGGCGTCCGAAACCGCGGGCGGCGGTTTCGCCTAGAATTGAAGAAGTCTCGGTCGGGGCGTGGCGCAGCCTGGTAGCGCACCTGCCTTGGGCGCAGGGGGTCGCAGGTTCAAATCCTGCCGCCCCGACCAGCACGGAATCTTCCGACCGTTTCAGCTCTTGGTTTCGGCGGAGCGGACCTCGCCGGTTTCCTGCGGCGCCGCAGGCGCCGCAGCGACCGCCTCTTTGAGCGGCTCGTAAACGACCCTCCGGTGCAGCGAGAAATAGACGACCATGAGCGTCACCAAGGCCAGGCCGACCGCGGCCAGAAACGCCGTCAGCCGCCCCACCAGACGAATGGATGCGAAGGCATCGCGCGCATCCTGCGAAACCAGCACCACCCAGCCGAGCTTCTGGTAGTCATCCTTCAACCCCGTGTCCGCGAAGCCGATCAGGCGGCGGCCCATGTTCGGCACGTCGGTCACCAGGTAGCCGGTCTGGCGTCCCTGAATCGTGGCAAAAGCATCCTGGACGGCGACCCACTCCGGCGACTTCAGGTTCGCCTGAAGCGTTGCCTCCGGCGAAGCGATCACCGTGCCGTCATCCTTGACGAGCGAGGTCCGCAGGTTCAGCGGCGGATGCGCCTGGTTGACGATGCGGAAGAGGCTGGAGACATCCACCAGAGCGTCCAGCGTGCCGATGAATCGGTTCGTCCCCGGCTCCAGCACCGGGACGCCGATGCCGATATAGTGCGCCTTGGTGACGTCGTCGTAGAGGATGTCGGTGACGCTGACCGCGCCGCGGCCTTCCGCGTAAATCGCCTGCCAGTACTCCTCGTCGGCCTGAAAATAGTCGAGCGTCTTGTGCGTGGCGGCGACGGTCGCCCCGCGCGCGTCGGTGAGGGTGATGCGCAGGAAGCGCGGGTCCAGGTCACGGTATTTACGCAGCTCGACAGCGGCGGGCGCTGAAAGGATCTGCCGCACGACGGGCTCGGAGGCCGCCCCGGCCCAGGACTGCTCCACGCGCCTGATGCGCTCGGCCACGGCCTCCGCCGTCAGGCCCTCCCACGCCCGATTGGCCGTCACGACCGCCTCGACGACGGCATTGGAGGCCGCCATTTTCCCAGTCTCCAAAACCCGCTCGTGAACGAATTCGGCCACCTCCCAGGCCGTGGCTTCGGCGAAGATCTTGAAGTGCGTGCCGACGGTGTGGCGCAACTCGCGGTCACTTCGGGTAATGGCGTAGATGCCGGCCAGGCTGATCGGCACCACGGTGACGAGCAGGCCGATGAGCAAACGCTTGAACGAGATGTGAAGTTCCAAACTCTCACTCGGCATGGTCGACTTCCTCCCACGAGAGCCGCCGGCTGCGCGCCGCGCTGCTCCGTTCTCAAGAATACGCGAAATGCGGGGGTCCGGTAGCAGTTTTTTGTAAAGGCCTCAACCCTGGGAGTCCGGATGCCGGGCGCCGCCGCGCTCCAAGGCCTCGACCAGCTCGGCTTCCAGCGCCGGTGCGAGAAACCGCTCGAGCAGGGCCACGAGGTCGCGCTCTTCCTCGATGAGATGGTGAGCGAGCAGGGCATGGAACCGCCGCCCGAGCAGAAGGAAATCGCCGCTGCCCGACTCGGCCGCCGCTTGGAAGGCGACCGCGGCTTCGCGGACTTGGGCGTGCTGGTCCTCCATCCTGGCGATCAGCTTGGCGAAGCCGGGCTGCACGGCGGCAAACAGGATGCGTTCTTCGACGGCGAAGTGAGCCGACGCGGCGCGCCACGCCGCGGTGAACCACTCGAGCGCCGTCTCCGGTTCGCCGCGGCGCAGCGACTCGGCGAGCCGGTCCAGCTCCTCCTCGATCCGCCGATGCTCGGCGACGATGAGCTCAGCCAGCCGCACCGGGGGCGGGCGGAAGCGGCGCCAGCGCCAGCTCGACCAGGGTGCGCACGCCGATTCCAGTCGGGCCTTTCGGCATGAAAGGCTTCGCCTCCTCAAGCCAGGCCGTACCCGCGATGTCCAGATGAACCCAGGGCACGGGATCGGCGAACTCCCTGATGAATCGCGCGGCCGTGATGGCGCCGGCGGCGCGGGGGCCCACATTGGCCAGATCGGCGAACGGCGTCTTCAGCGGCTCCAGATATTCCTCATCGAGCGGCATCGGCCAGAGCCGCTCGCCGACGGAGCGGGCGGCCGCCAGCACGCAATCCAGCCAGGCGGGATCGTTGCCGAACGCACCGGCGTAGACGTGGCCGAGGGCGACGACGATCGCCCCGGTCAGGGTGGCCAGATCGACCAGGTGGGTGCAGCCGAGGCGGCGGGCGTAGGTGATGGCGTCGGCCAGGATCAGCCGGCCCTCGGCGTCGGTGTTCAGCACCTCGACCGTCTTGCCGGAAAGCGTGGTGACGATATCGCCCGGCCGCTGAGCGCGCGGGCCGGGCATGTTTTCGACCGCGGGAACCAGCGCGGTCACCGGCAACGGCGGGCGCAGTTCGGCGATGGCCCGCATGGCGGCCAGCACGGCGGCGCCGCCGGCCATGTCGTACCGCATCTGGTCCATCTTTTCGGAGGGCTTCAGCGAGATGCCGCCGGTGTCGAAGGTGACGCCCTTGCCGAGCAGACCGAGGTGAGGCGTCGGTGCGGGGGCGCCTGTCGGGCGGTAGCGCACGAGGATCAGGACGGGGGGTTCGGCGCTGCCTTGCGCGACGCCGAGCAGGGCGCCCATGCCGAGCTGGCGCATGCGTTCCCGGTCCAGAATCTCGCAGGCCAGCCCGCGCTCCTCGGCCATCGCCAGCGCCGCTTCGGCAAGCGCCGTCGGGGTGAGCCGGTTGGCGGGTTCGGCGGCCAGTTCGCGCGCCCAGTTCTGCGCCTCGGCCACCAGGCGGCCGCGCGCGAGGGCCGCTTCCAGCTCGGCGGTTGCCCCATCGGGAACGAGGACGGCGAAGCCCTCCAGGCGCGAGTCCTCCTTCTTGGGATCAGTGCGGTAGCGGTCCGGTTCGTAGGCGCCGAGCAGCGCACCCTCGGCGGCCGCCCGAACCCAGGCCGCCTGGCCGAGGCCGCCTCCCATCCACAGTGCAATGCGTTTGATGGCTTTGGATTTGAGCGAGCGAACGGCGGCGGCGCTTGCCAGGCGCAGTTGGGCGGCGTCAAAGTCGGCCCGCTTGCCGCAGCCGATGAGAATCAGCCGCCGGGCGTTCAGCCCTTCGGGCGAGTGCAGCCGGGCCAGGCTGAACCGCTCACCGGTGAACTCGCCGACGGCGTAGAGTTCGTCGATGCGCGGCTGAGCCGGCAGATCGAGTTTCGGGGGGCCGTCCTCGAAGGCCGGAATCAGCAACGCATCCACTCGAAGCTCCGCGAGGGGTTCCACGATCAATTCCAGTTGCATCCTTGCACTCCTTGTCAAGCGATCTCATTGACCTGCGCGGCGCCGGATCGCCTCTCGGGCCTCCGTCTCGCGCTCCCGGGCCCGGATGGCTTCGCGCTTGTCGTGCTGCTTCCTGCCGCGGGCGAGTGCGATTTCGCACTTGATCCGCCCGTCTTTGAGATAGATCTTGGTCGGAATCAGCGTGAGTCCTCGCTCGCGGGTCTTGCCGGCCAGCTTGTCGATCTCCTGCCGGTGAAGAAGCAGCTTCCGCCGCCGGTCGATCGGGTGATTCCAGATGTTGCCGTGGGAGTAGTGGCCGATATGCACGTTGACCAGCCAGGCCTCGTTGCCGGCGATTTCCGCGTAGCCGTCGCGAAGCTGGATCTGACCGTTGCGCGCCGCCTTCACTTCGGTGCCGGTGAGCACCAGGCCGGCTTCGTAGCGCTCGAGCAGGAAGTAGTCATGGCGCGCCTTGCGGTTGTCGGCCAGGATCTTGATGTGGGCGTGTTCGTCGGCCACCGCCGGGGAGCTCTCAACGCGCGCCTTGCGCTCAGCGTCAACCACTAATGTGGCGGGATATTGCGCGCATCGTCATCCTAGCACAAGCCAGGAGTCGCGATAAGATGCGGCTTTTCATGAGCTTAGTGGTGCTCGCGGGCGCCTGCGGCCTGCTCGTCTCCCCGCTTGAGGGCCGCACCAGGAAAGGGGACCGCTTCTTCAAGCAGGGCCAGGCGGCTCAACTGGCCGAGGATTGGGACAAAGCGCTCGAGGCGTACGAGAAAGCGCTGCTCGAGGACCCGGCCGACCCTCTCTACCAGTTGGCGGCGCGGCGGGCGCGCTTTGAGGCTTCGCAGCAGCACCTCAGTCGGGGCAAGCAACTGAGGCGCGAGGGGCGGCTTGAGGAGGCGCTGCGGGCCTTTCAGCAGGCCTTCGCTATCGATCCGAGCTCGACCATCGCCGAGCAGGAGGTGCGCACCACCTACCGCATGATCGAGCGCGCCGAAAAGGAGCGCCAGGCGGGCGAGCCGCCGCCCGAGCGCCCGCTGACGCCGGCCGAGCGAGCGCGCAAGGAGGCCGAGGATCGCCTGTCGCGCATTACGCCCGTTCCGGAGCTCAAGCCGATCTCGCCGACGCTGAATACGCTCAAGATGGCCAACCAGCCGGTGCGCGTCCTCTACGAGACGGTCGGCAAGCTGGCCGGCATCAACGTCGTGTTCGATCCCGACTATCAGGCGCCGCCGAGAACCTACTCGGTGGACCTGACGAACACGACGCTCGAGGAGGCGCTGCGGTATCTGTCGGTGCTGACGAAGACCTTCTGGAAGCCGCTGTCGGAGAACACCATCTTCGTGACGGAGGACAACCCCACCAAACGCCGGGATCACGAAGAGATGGTGGTGAAGGTCTTCTATCTGGAGAACATCACCAAGGTGCAGGACCTGCAAGAGATCGCCACGGCGGTGCGTTCGGTGACCGACATCCGGCGCTTCTTTCCCTACAACGCGCAAAACGCCCTGGTGGTGCGCGACACCATCGACAAGGTGCTCTTGGCCGAGAAGCTGATCCGCGATTTGGACAAGCCGCTTCCGGAGGTGGTCGTGGACGTGATCGTGCTGGAGGCCAACCGCAGCCGGACGCGCGACCTGGCGGCGGCCATCATGTCGGCGGGCAAGGCCGGGCTGACGGTTCCGATCACCTACGCGCCGGGAGGCAAGGCGCCCCCGAGCGGCCAGGACGGCGGCTCAAGCGGCACGGGCACGGGGACGGGGATGAGCTCGGGCGCAACGAGCGTGCTCACGCCGCTCGGGCAGATCGGCAGGCTCACCGAGAACGACTGGGCGGCGACGCTGCCCGGCGCGCTGCTCCAGGCGCTGATGACCGACCGGCTGACGCGCATCCTCCAGCGGCCGCAAGTGCGCGCCGCCGACGGGCAGAAGGCCTCGCTGCGGCTGGGCGACCGTTTCCCGTACGCCACGGGCAGCTTCCAGCCGGGGGTGGGCGCCATCGGCGTCAGTCCGCTCGTAAGCACGCAGTTCCAGTTCGCCGACGTAGGCGTCAACGTCGACATCACGCCCAAGATTCACGGCGACTCGGAGATCTCACTGCATGTGGAGATCGAGATCTCGGCCGTTCGCGACCGGATCGACGTCGGCGGGCTCTCGCAGCCGGTCATCGGCCAGCGCAAGATCATCGAGGACATCCGCGTCCGCGACGGCGAGGTCACGCTTCTCGGCGGGCTGAGCCAGGATCAGACGACGCGCGCGCGGTCGGGCTTTCCCGGCCTGGGCGACATCCCTCTGATCCGCTGGTTGGGCTTCTCCACCGACAGCAAGGAGCGCAATGAGGGCGAGCTGCTCATCGCGCTGATTCCGCGCATTGTCCGCAGACCGGAGATCGAGGAAGTGAACCTGCGGGGCGTGGCGGCCGGCACCGAGCAGGTGGTGAAGGTGACGCTGGCGCCGCCGGCGGAAGCTCCCCCGGCTGCGCCTGCCAAACCGGCCCCGGCCCCTCAGACGCCGCCCGCGCCGGAGGTCGAAAAGGCGCCGGCCGAGGAGGCGCCCGAGCCCATCAAGCCCGAGCCGATCGCCGGCCCACGACTGCGCTTCCAGCCGGCCCAGGTCGGTGTGAAACGAGGCGCCACCTTTACGGTGACGCTGGCGCTCGACAACGCCACCGACGTCTTTAACGTTCCCATCCGCATCAAGTTCGACCCGCGGATGTTGCGACTCAACGAGATCGAGCGCGGCGGGCTGTTTGTGGCCGACGGCCAGGAGGCCATCTTCACCCGCAACATCCTCAACGACACGGGCGACGCTTCGGTGATCCTGAACCGCATGCCCGGCACGCGGGGCATCAGCGGCAGCGGCTCGCTCATCAATCTGATCTTCCAGGCGGTCGAGGCGGGCGTCACCGAGGTGCGTCTGGCCGAGATCGCCGTGCGCAACTCCGAGATGGCGCCCATTCCGGTCGAGGCGCCGGTGCTGACAGTCAAGATCGATTGAGACGATGTCGAGGAGAAGGCAGCGGGGATTGACCCTGGTCGAGCTGATCGTCGCCTTCACCATCATGCTGGTGCTGACCACCATGGCGGTGCCGCTGGCTCGCTACAAGGTGCGCCGGGACCAGGAGCGGGAGCTGCGCTGGGCGCTCAGAGAGATCCGCACGGCCATCGACAAGTACAAGGACGCCTGCGACGCCAATCTCTTGGGTCCGCCCGAGCTCGGCACCGAGTGCTATCCCAAGGACCTGGACGTGCTGGTCGAAGGCGTCAAAGCGGCCGGTTCGGTGGACAAGAAGTTCAAGTTCCTGCGGCGCATCCCGCGCGATCCGATGACGAACTCGACCGACTGGGGCAAGCGCAGCGTGCAGGACGATCCGAACTCGCTTACCTGGGGCGGCCAGAACGTCTTCGACGTCTACACGAAGTCGACGGCGCGGGCGCCCGACGGCACGCCCTATTCGGAGTGGTGAGGACCGACAATGCGGCGGCGCGGATTCACCCTGATCGAGATTCTGATCGTGATGACGATCATCTCGATTCTGGTGTCGATCGCCGTGCCGCTGTATCAAAAATCGGTGATCCGGGCCAAAGAGAGCGTCCTGCGCAACAACCTGTTTACGCTGCGGACGGTGATCGACGAGTACACCTTCGACAAGAAGAAGGCGCCGCAGTCGCTTGAGGACCTGGTGCGGGAGGGCTATCTGAGGCAGATCCCGATCGATCCCATGACCGGCTCGGACAAGACCTGGGTGGTGATCATGGAGGACGCCCTCACCAGCGTGGACCAGAGGGAGCCGGGCATCTACGACGTCCGCAGCGGCTCCGACCGCATCTCGCTCGAAGGGACGCCGTATTCGGAATGGTAAAATACGGAACGGAGCCGGTTCGGCGCTGCTCCCCGGTCGTCTAATGGTAAGACAACGGCCTTTGGAGCCGTGAATCGTGGTTCGAATCCATGCCGGGGAGCCACACACCAAAACCATAGCTTCCCGCCGCCCCGTTCTGCTTGACGCCATCGCTGTTTGCGGCCGCCCGTTATCCCAAACATTCTTGAGTATTTGCGTTTCCGCGCGGTTCTCCGGTTGGAAACGCCTCCGACCGGGCCACGCGCTGAATCATCATGGTTCAGTTCGTGGGCCTTTCTGAACCCTCCAAACTCTCCGTTTTCTCCGTTGACAGGTGCGCGTTTGTTGACAGGCCGATCCAGAGAGGCGCCCCGGTTGGACACTTTCGAACTCGCCTGAGTATCTATTGACAGAGCCAGACGACGCGCCAGGCCGCGAAGCGGAAGCCGTTGTGGGTCGGAAGGACCGGCGCCCATGGATTTCCGAGACCGCACCACGCGCGACGCTGTCGCCGAGATTGCTCAACTGCTCGCCATCGCTTACCAGCACTATCGGCGCGCGCGGCGCATCGAAACCACGGCCAAAGACGCGCCCGAATCCGGCAACGGAGAACTTGATAACCCGCGCCCGGAGGGGCTTCATGTCAGTGAGGTTGACGCATGAAGAAGACGCCCCGGGAGCGGATCGCCGCGCTGGCCGCGACGAACGTGGCGGCGGGGCGCCGAGAGCATCGCAAGGTCTTCGGCAAGGAGCCGGTGAGTTGGCGATTGCGGGCCGACGAAGAAGGCGGGCAACCTGACAAGCTCCGCGAACTGGCGCGCGCCATCGCGCGTGACACGCCGTTGCGGCAGCGGGTCATCGCCAACGCGGGTAAACGGCGCGCCGGCCTCCCGCCCGAGCAGACCGCGGTTGCGACGATTGAGCCCAACCACGATCCGCGGCTGCCGATGCCCGGCGGCTGGATCATGAAACACCACAAGGGCAAGACTCATGTCGTGAAAGTGCTTGACGACGGGCGTTTCGAGTACGAAGACCGGCGGTACAAGTCGCTCAGCGCGATCGCCCAGCAAATCACGGGCACCAAGTGGAACGGCCTGCTGTTTTTCGGGCTGACGGAGAAGAAGAATGGCCGACGGTAACGGTTTGCTCGCACCTTCCCGGCGCTCCACGGTCCGCTGCTCGATCTACACGCGGAAGTCGACCGAGGAGGGACTCGAACAGGAGTTCAACACGCTCGAGGCCCAGCGCGACGCAGCCGAAGCCTTCATCCGCAGCCAACGCGGCGAGGGCTGCGTGGCGCTTCCCGAGCACTACGACGACGGCGGGTTCACGGGCGCGAACATGGACCGGCCCGCGTTGCAAAAGCTGCTCCAGGATGTTCGAGACGGCCTTGTGGACTGCGTGATGGTCTACAAGGTGCACCGCCTGACGCGGTCGCTACTCGACTTCGCGCGGATCATGGAGGTGCTTGACAAGCACGGAGCGAGTTTCGTCTCAGTGACGCAGCAGTTCAACACCACCAGTTCGCTGGGCCGCCTGACGCTCAACATCCTGCTCTCGTTCGCGCAGTTCGAGCGCGAGATGATCGCCGAACGCACCAAGGACAAAATGTCGGCGGCGCGGCGCAAAGGCCGGTGGGTTGGCGGAGGCGTGCCCCAGACATCCGGCGGCTGAATCTGCCGCCGTCACTTGTCGCCGGTCCTGCGCGGAGAACCACACAAGTTACTACGGATTCAATGGGAATGGTAGGTACTCGCCCTTTCAGCCCGGGATGTTGTGGACAAGTTTTGTTAGGGTAAGTACCAAGCTTGATAAGGGCGCGGTCCTGGCGGCCGCGCCCAGCGTGCTACCTACGTCCGCCGCCCCTGCGCTGGCCCTGCCCCTGCCCCGTGCCGCCGCCGGTGCCCGGATTGTGGATGGGCCCTGAGCCGTCCTGCGGCCCACCCCTCTTCATCTGCCGCTGGCCCTGACCGGAGCCCTGGCCCTGACCCTGTCTTTGCTGGAGCTCGGTTTGTGTGCGGAGATGCGCCGGAATGTCGAAGGCATAAACGCCAAGACTGGAAACTGTAAACATCGCTGCAAGTAGAAAGGTCTTTTTCATCGATGGCGTCCTCCTTGTTGACGCTCACTTATGCAGACGATTCGCTGCAATGGCGGGATGACAACACGGAGGCACAGACCTCGAGTCGCAGAGAGGACAACGCGATGGCTGCACGGCGGAGCCTACGGCGGGCGGCTGGGCAATCAGCCGGGGCGGCCCGCTAATCTCTTGGACTGATTTCCCCCGGGCTCGCCGTCGCCCGCGCTTCCACGCGGATTCAGCTCGGCCGTGGGGCGCACTGAGGGGCGGATTGACGAGGCCGCCGCAGCTAGAATTCGATCGTCGCCTTCTTGATGTAGTCGAGATTCGGGAAACGCTTCAACAGGTAGGCGTTGCCCTGCGTGCGGATCATGCCCTGGTCGGGCGATTCGCCGTAGCCGGCGTAGAGGCTGTCGATCACCTCCATACCCTCGACGACCTGGCCGAAGGGCGCAAACCCCTGCTGATCCAGGAAGGCGTTCCCCCGAAGATTGATGAAGACCTGCGTGGTGCGCGTGTTCGGGCCCGCCGTGGCGAACGTCACCGCTCCCCTCCGGTTGGTCTTGAGCACCGGATCGTCCTTGATGCGGGCATTCTCCCAGGCGGCGTTCACCGCCGGGTCGCCGTGCAGCCCGAATTGGACGACGAAGTTCGGTACGATGCGGAAGAACCGGGCCCCGTCGTAGAAGCCGTTCTTGACGAGGTTGTAGAAGCGATCGGCTCCAAGCGGCGCCCAGGCGCGCTCCACCTGGATCTTGACCTTGCCCTTGCTCGTCTCAAAGACCACCGCATACGTTTCCGGCGCCTTTTCATTCAACCTGGCCGGATTCAACAGCGCGCTCACCGGGGCGGGCTTCGGGGCTTGCGGTTTGGCTTCTTCCATCGGCTTTTCCTTCGGTTTCTCCTTGGCGATCTCAGGCGGCGGGGCGGGAGGCGGCGCCTCGGCCGGCTTGGCCGTTTCTGCCGGTTTTTCGGGCGCTCGCGGCTGCTCACGGCAGCCGGAGACCGCCAGGGCGGCGACCATCAATGCTCCGCTCGCCAGGCAGGCGATCGTTGTGCGGTTCCAGTGACTCCTCATGGCGGGTTTCGATGCCTCCCCCCTATCTTACTCCCGGGTCTCGCCGATTGTCAGCGGAGGGCGCCCATGGCCTGACAAGCCGTTTGCCGGGCGCAGGTTTTGCCCTGGAATCTCGCGTCATTTGTTAAGTTGAAACTGTGAGGAGCGCGCGGCGGGCTCTCTGGTTATCCATCGTCGCCCTCGCACTGGCGGCGGCCCGCCTGGAGTCTGCTTCGGCCGACCTGCTGCGCGCCAAACCCACCTCTCAGCTCATCCAGAATCGGCGTGCCGATGAGGAAAATCTCTCCCGGATCCGCGATCGCGCGATGTTGCGCCGCTTCATCCGCGCCGGCCTGCTCGAGCGCGTGCCCCACCGCACCCGCTACTATTACACGCGCTACATTCCCCCCGAGTATCACTACCTGCGGCCGTGGAGCAAACTCTTTCTGGAGCGGCTGAGCCGCCAGCATTATGCCCGCTTCAGAAAGCCTCTCCGCGTCACCAGCATGGTTCGAACGGCCGCGATGCAGGCGCGCCTGAGCGCGTGGAACATCAACGCCGCCGACGCCCACGGCCCCCGCCGGTCCTCCCACCTGACCGGAGCCACCCTCGACATCTCGAAAGCCGGCATGAGCCCGCAGCAGATCGAGTGGATGCGCGGCGTGCTCCACCGCCTGAAGCAGCAGGGCTACATCTATGCAATCGAGGAGTTCGCTCAGCCGACTTTCCACATCATGGTGTTCCGCAGTTACGCCGAGTACGCCGAACGAGCACGTCAGGGCTCCGACGCGATGGACTGAACCGGAGCACTCTGCCGGCCCGGCGATTCCTGGCCCGGCCGATCAGAGGTGAAACTCCTGGCCGACGTGCTCGAGAGCGATCCGGTCCTGATGAGGTCCGGCAGCGGCGCGCAAGCGTTCGATCGGCTCGTCGATCGGCTCGCTGCTCAGCGTGAAGGTGCGATGGTGGACCGGGACGAGGAACTCAGCGCCTGCTTCGTTCGCCATGCGCCATGCCTGCTCGGGCGTGCAGTGGTAGCGGATCCAGGGGTTGTAGGCGCCGATGGGCATCACCGCCAGATCGATGCCGCGGCCGTTCCGAAGCCGCCGGAACAGGTCGGTGTCGGCGGTGTCGCCGGCGAACAGAACGCGCCAGCGGCCGGCTTCGATGAGGTAGCCGTTGTAGCCGCGCCAGGTGTCGGTGCGCATACGGGCGCCCCAGTGATTCACCTCGACCGCGCGGACAACTGCGCCTCCGATGCGCACAACCTCGCCCCAACCGAGCTCGTGCACCTGTGGGTAGCGCCGGGCCCGGATGAGATCGCTGGTCTGGCGGGCGGTCACCAGCGGGGCTCGCCCTTCCAGCCGACGCAGCGTCGGCGTGTCGAAGTGATCCATGTGGGCGTGGGAAAGCAGGATGAGGTCGAGCCGGGGCAGTTCCTCGAGGGCCAGCGGCGGGGCGATGAGGCGCTTGACGCCGAGCGTCACCGGCCCGAGGTGAATTCCGGCCCGTTCACTGAAAACCGGGTCCGTGAGAATGGTGAAACCGTCGAGCCGCATCAGCAGGGTGGCGTGGCCGAGCCAGGCCAGGTATAGACCCGACTCAGTCCAGGCGCCGACGTCGGGCTTGAGCGGGGGCGCCGCCACGGGACGTCGCATCTCGTGGAAATACTGCCGCCAGAAGCGCGGCGCCGTCCGGTAGGCCATCGCTCCCAGGATGCCCGCGCCGCCAAAACCCAATCCTGCCAACCAAGCTCGTCTAGTCCAGCTCATCCAAGGCGATGGGCGCCGGTGGCGGAGCGCCGAAACCGTTCCGCCAACCTTGCCCCTCTATTTTACAGAGATGCGCGCCCGCCACCGCCGGACTCAGGTGTTGCCCCGGCTTGCATTCGGTCGAGATTCGGGATAGCATCGTGTTGGGAGGTGGTTCGAGATGAGAAGCTCTTTAATCCCGGCAGTGCTGATCCTTTTGATTGCCACCGTCGCCTCCATGCCGGCGTCCGCCCAAGCGGCGTTTCCGAAGTTGAACGAAGTCACGCCCGACACCGGCAAGGTGGGTGACGTACTGACTGTCGCGGGAGAGAACCTCGAGGCCTCCACGGTGAAAGCCCTGTTTTTAACGGACGGCAAGACGGACTACAAGACCGAGATCACTGAGCAGACGGCGACGAGCATCAAGTTCAAGATCCCGGCGGATGTGAAGCCCGGTCGGTTCAGCTTGATGATTCTCACCGGCGGCAACGATCCGAAACTGATCGAGCAGCCCGTCAAGGTAACGGTGGAGTGAGCCCCTGGTTCGGTTGCGGCCAGGCGGGCGAGGCCGGCGCCGCATCCTGAAGATCGCCGTGGCTCGAGCGGCACTTGGTGTGCTGGCGTTGGCGCTCGAAGCGGCGTGGGTGGTCAAGATCCCGGTCGCGAACATGCATTCCCGCCCGTCGGAGGAGGCCGAGGTCGTCTCGCAAGCCCTCTACGGGGTGACGGTTTCCGTTCTGGAAGAAGTTCCCGGGTGGGTTCGGGCGCGCACTCCCGATGATTACTCCGGCTGGATCAGCCGGGACTCGCTCGCAGCGCGCCACGAAGGCCCGTACGCCGCAAGCGGGCGCGTGGCGCTTGTGACCAGCCTGTTTGCCAACGTCTACCGCGAGCCCGACATTCGGCGTCGGCGCCCGGAGCTCACCCTGCCGTTTGAAACGCGCCTGGAGGTCATCGAAGAATCGCCGACGGAAGACCGCTGGGTTCGAGTGCGCCTGGTAGATGGGCGCGAGGCCTGGGTGCAGCGGGGCGACATCTCGCTCGAAGAGCGCCCGCTCGCCGTCGAGGAGACCCTGGCGCTGGCGCGGCGATTTCTGGGATTGCCCTACCTGTGGGGCGGCACGTCGGCTTTCGGGTTCGACTGCTCGGGCTTCATGCAGATGCTGGCGCGGCGCCGCGGGGTGCTCATGCCGCGCGACTCGCTGCCCCAGTCGCGCTGGGAGGGCTCCGAGCCCGTGGCGCCGCAGGATCTGCGGCCGGGCGATTTCCTGTATTTTGGCGACTCGCCGGAGAAGGTCAACCACACCGGCATGTACCTCGGCGGCGGCGAGTTCATCCACGCCACCTCTCAGGGCCGGCCGATGGTGCAGATCAGCCGGTTGGATGAACCGCCCTGGAGCGAGCGGCTGGTGGGTTGCCGCAGGCTCAAAGTCGCGAGCGGGAAGTGAACCGCCGGGATTGGATCAAATCGTTTGGCGCCTCGGCCCTGCCGGCCGCAGGCCGCGAGAAAGCCGCCGTGGATGTCCGCATCGTTCGCCTCCAATTGCGGCACACCTGGACGACGACGATGGCCTCGAGCGAGTTCCGCGATACCGTCCACGTCACCTACCGGCGGGACGGAATCACCGGGCGGGGTGAAGGCGCGCCGATCGTCCGCTACGGCGAAAGCGCCGAGAGCGCCCGGCGGGCTCTGGAGGCACTGGGCCCGCTGGCGGCCGAAGCCGACCCGTGGCGCTTCCGCAAGCTCGAGTCCGAGATGGACCGACTCGTCGCGGGCGAGTATGCCGCCAAGGCGGCGCTCGAGATCGCCCTCTGGGACTGGATCGGCCAAAAGCTCGGCGTGCCGCTCTATCAGTATTTCGGTCTTGATCCGGAGGACGCCCCGGTCACGACCTTCTCCATCGGCATCGACACGCCGGAGATGACGCGCCGGAAGGTGCGCGAAGCCGAGCCGTTTCCGGTGTTGAAGATCAAGGTCGGCCTGGCCAACGACGAGGAGACGATCGCCGCCGTGCGCAGCGAAACCGACAAGCCTCTGCGCGTGGACGCCAACGAGGGCTGGAAGACGAAGGAGGAGGCGCTCGAGAAGATCCGATGGCTCGAAACGCAAGGGGTGGAGTTCATCGAGCAGCCGCTGCCGGCGGCAATGGTCGAGGAGACGCGCTGGCTGCGCGAGCGCGTCCGCATGCCGATCTTTGCCGACGAGGCGGTGCTGCGCCCGGAGGACATTCCGCGGCTCGCCTCGGCCTACGACGGCGTCAACATCAAGCTCGACAAGTGCGGCGGCATCCTCCCGGCCTGGCGCATGATCGAGATCGCCCGGGCGCTGGGTTTGAAGACCATGCTCGGCTGCATGATCTCGAGTTCGGTCTCCGTGACGGCGGCGGCGCACCTGGCCCCGCTTGTCGATTATGCCGATCTCGACGGCAACCTCCTGATCGCCAATGACCCCTATTCGGGCGTGCGGGTCGATCGCGGCAAGCTGATCCTGCCACGCCGAGCCGGGCTCGGCCTCGTCGAAGCCGCCTAGCCTGCTGTATCATGGGGGAACGTCCGGGGGGACGCGCCGGTGGCCACTATCCTGCTTGTCAACGATGAACGGATCTCGCGAACCCTCCTGCGGGTGGCGCTTGAACGCCGGCGGCATGAGGTGATCGAGGCGGGCTCGAGCCGGCGTGCACTGGTTCTGGTCCGCTCGCGGCAGGAGCCGATCGACCTCGTCGTTGTCGAGCTCAACTTGCCCCGGACCGACGGCGTCGAGCTGGTCGAGAGCCTGCGGAGGCGCCATCCGGCGCTGCGCGCGCTCTTCCTCTCGAGGTCGCTTGCCGCTCAAGAGCTCGAGAGCCGGGCGCGTGCGACGGGAGCGGCCGTGCTGAGGCAGCCCTTCGAGATGGCCGCTGTGGTGGCGGCCGCCGAGGCGCAGCTCGCCGGACGGGACGAAGTCCGCAAACCGCCGGCGCAGGCCGGCAAATCTCCCAGGTTGAGGAAGGCAGAATCGGGATGAAGAAGACCGGATCGATCTCACGCAGGCGCCTGCTGAGCGGAGCGGCCGCGGCGCCCCTGGTTGTGCCCGGCTCGGTGCTGGGAAAGAACGGCGCCGTGCCTCCGAGCGACCGCATCACGCTCGGCGGCCTCGGCATCGGGGGGCGCGGAACGGCGGTGTTGCGCGCATTCCTCCAGCAGCGCGACGTCCAGTTCCTGGCGGTCTGCGACGTGCGTAACGAACGGCGCGAAGCCGTCAAGACGATGGTGGATGAAAAGTACGGCAACCGGGATTGCGCCGCCTATGGCGAGCAGGAGGAGTTGTTTGCGCGCCGGGACATCGACGCGCTTCTGATCGCCACCGGCGATCGCTGGCATACGCTGTTGTCGGTGCTGGCGGCGCGCGCGGGCAAGGACGTCTTCTGTGAGAAGCCCTGCTCGATGACGATCGCCGAAAGCCGCGCGCTGGCCGATACGTTCCAGCGGCTGGGGCGCGTCTATCAGGCGGGCACGCAGCGGCGCAACGGCGCCAATTTCGTCTGGGCGTGCGAGATGGCGCGCACCGGCAAGCTGGGCCGGTTGCGCACGCTCCACGCCGAGGCCGGGCCGGGCAACCGCTGGCCGCCGCTCACCCGGCACGATTGGCTTCCGGCCGAGCCCGAGCCGTCGCCCCAGGTGGTGGACTGGGACCGGTGGCTGGGGCCCTGCCCCTGGCGACCCTATAATGCCGAGTACGTGAAGGGAGGCTGGCGCGGGTATTTCGATTTTCACGGCGGCGGTATTCTCGAATGGGGCTCCCACACGGTGGACCTGTGCCAGTGGGCGGCCGGCAAGGACGAGACCGCGCCGGTCGAGTACGTCCCGCACGGCATGGGCGCCGATACGCCGTACTCGATCGAGTGTCGCTATGCGGACGGCTTGCGCCTGGTGTTGCGCGACAGCGGATTCCTCGGCCTGGGAAGCTGCCATATTCGCTTCGAGGGCGAGGAGGGCTGGGTGGAGACGGCCGACGGCGGCCAGATCCGGACCTCGGAGAATTTGCGAGCCCTTGCGCCGGCGATCTCCAAGGAAGAGGCGGCGCGCGCCACCGAAAATCACGTGCGGGATTTTTTGGATTGCGTCAAAAGCCGGCGCCAGCCGCGATCCCATGCGCTGGCGGCCGGGCAGGCCCACATCGCCTGCCACGCCGCCTACATCGCCTTCCAGCTCGGCCGCAAACTCGAGTTCGATCCGGCCACGGACACGTTCCTTGCCGACGAGGAGGCCAATCGCATGCGCTCGCGCGCCATGCGTGAGCCGTGGCGACTTTGATTTTGAGGAGGCAAGCCATGGGCGAGGTCATGCGAGATCCCAAGTACGGAACGGCGGCCGAGATTATGGCGCTGGACTGGGCGCGGCTGATGGGGATCCTCCGGGATCCCGAGGCTACGGTGTTTGCGAAAGCCAAGGCCTGCCAGCGGCTGGCCGTCGTGGGCAATCATTTCACGGTGGAGGCCGTCGCGCCGCTGCTGGCCGACCCGCAACTATCGCATTACGCCCGGTTCGCTTTGGAGCCGGCTCCGGCGCCCGCCGCCGATCAGGCGCTGCGCGAGGCGGCGGGCAAGCTGAAGGGCCGCCTGCTCGTCGGGGTGATCAATTCGATCGGGGTGCGGCGGGATACGGAGGCGATCCCTCTGCTCGGCAGACTCATCAACGATTCGGATCCGGAGGTGGCCCGGGCGGCTGTCGAAGCCCTGGCGCGCATCCGCCCGCCGCTTTGACCGTCAAGCGCGCATCCGCTGGGTCTTGGGGTCGTACTCGATGCGCCGCCCCTTGCGTAACGACTCCATGGCCATGCACAGCGCGACGTTGGTCCACTGCCCCATCTCGACGGTGGCGGTCGGGTCCTCTCGCGTTTTGACGCATTCCAGGAAATTGCGGATGTGGGCGCGCGTGGCCCCGGCAAAGCTGCCCGGGCGCCGCTCGGCGACGGAGGGCTTCATCTCGATCTCGTTCGATTGCGGATACAGCGCGTAATGTTCGCGGCCGAGGTCCAGCCGGCCGCGTGCGCCGTGGTACTGCTGGAGCTGGTCGTTGTGCGGGTGGTAGCGCATCGCCTTGTAGCCCAGGGTGAACACGGCCAGATAGTTTTCCGGATACTCCACGGCCATGGTGGCCGTCTCGGGTATCTCGGCGCCGTCGAGGTTGATGCGGCCGCCCGTGCAGTTGACGGCGAGCGGAAACGAGGAGTTCATGTACCAGTTGATGCAGTCGATGATGTGCGCGGCCTGGCCGACGAGCAGCCCGCCGGAATAGTCGTAAAAGTAGTACCAGTTGAAGAAGCGGAGAGGGTCGAATTCGCGTTTCGGCGCCGGGCCGAGCCACTTCTGCCAGTCGAGCTCGCCTTCGAGGTTTCCGCGGCGGAGCGTCTCCTGGCGGTTCAGCCACCAGGAGTTCACCAGGCGCACCTCGCCGAGCTCGCCCATCAGCTTGCGGCCCTGCTGGAACAGCTCCGCGCTGCGCCGTTGCGTGCCGACCTGCACGACGCGACGCGTGCGGCGGGTCGCCTGGATGATGCGGAAGCCCTCCTCGATGGTGTGCGCCAGCGGTTTTTCCAGATAAACGTCCTTGCCCGCCTCGACGGCGTCGATGGTCATCTGAGCGTGCCAGTGATCCGGCGTGGCGATGATGACGACGTCGATGGACTTGTCCTCGAGCAGGCGCCGGTAGTCGTCATAGCCGCGCGCGTTCGTCGACGCCTGTTTCAAGCCCAGTTCAAGATTGGGCTTGTAGACGTCGCAGACGGCCGCCATCTCGACGCCGATCTCCTTGAACTCGGCGGTGAGCAGGCGGCCGCGGCCGCCGCTGCCGATGACGCCGCCGCGGAGGCGTTCGTTGGCGCCGAGCACGCGCGAGGCGGAGGCGGCCGTCGCCGCCAGAAAGCTCCTGCGTTTGAGCATGGGGTCAGTCCTCCAGAATGACGCGCCGGCCCTCGATGCGAAACTTTCCCGAGAGCACGATGTTGATGGCCTCGGTGTAGATCCGGTGCTCCTCCTTGAGGATCCTCGCCGAAAGCGTCTCCACCGTGTCATCGTTGAGCACCGGAACGGCAGCCTGCACGATGATGGGGCCGGCGTCGAGGTTCTCGTCGACGAAGTGCACCGTGCAGCCGCTGATCTTCACGCCGTGCTCGAGCGCCTGATGCTGCGCATCGAGACCCGGAAAGGCGGGCAGCAGCGAGGGGTGGATGTTGAGAATCCGGAACGGGAACTCGCGGACGAACATGGCGCTGAGCAGGCGCATGAAGCCGGCCAGACAGATCAGGTCCACCCGGTGCTTTTTGAGCTCCTCGATGAGCAAGCGGTCGTAGGCCTCCCGTTCCATGCCCTTCGAGGGAATGCAAACGGCGTTGAGGCCCCGCTCGCGGGCCACTTCGAGCCCGCGCGCCTCCGGGCGGTTGGAGATGACCACGGCGATTTCGGCCGGGATCTTGCCGGCGGCGACGTTATCGGCGATGGCCTCAAAATTCGAGCCGCGGCCGGAAAGCAGAATGCCCAGGCGCTTCATCGGTAGATCACTCTCTGGGAAGCGCCGCGCGGTGTGCGCACGACCTCTCCGATTCGGTAAAACGGCTCGCGCAGGCCGCGGAGGACCCGCTCGACCTGCCCGAGGCGCCGGGCGGAGACGACTACCACCAGACCGATGCCGAGGTTGAAGGTCCGGCGGCACTCCGCCTCGGGGATGTCCGCCAGCCGCCGCAACAGCTTGAAGATAGGCAACTCGGGCCAGCTCGAGGTCTCGATGCGGGCGGCCAGGCCGCGCGGGAGGATGCGCGGCAGGTTGTCGGTGAGCCCGCCGCCGGTAATGTGCGCCGCGCCTTTGACCAGCCCGGCCCCAAAC
>Ga0197142_1000578_pt1 | contig 34025 bp, 29 predicted proteins | sample GBS60_MetaG_FD_148614 | JGI IMG/M metagenome (GOLD analysis project Ga0197142, IMG submission 148614) | Sediment microbial communities from Great Boiling Springs, Gerlach, Nevada, United States - GBS 60_MetaG | ecosystem: Environmental > Aquatic > Thermal springs > Hot (42-90C) > Sediment...
GTATTACGCACAAGCAGATATAATGAGGAATTGGCAGAATGAAATAAGAGTTTTTGATGTAGATACTTGGAATTTCTCATTAAAAACAGCACATAACAAATACTTGCACTTTCTGATGATACCATTGGACGCCGGCGGAGGTATGCACTACGCCCGCACCCGCTACCAGGATTGGCCGGCCCAAACCTATACCCTCAGCCAATCCATCAAAATCCCCGATGCCTCGGCGCAACCCACCCTATCCTTGTTCTATCGCCTCCAGCCAGCGCCCGGCCTTCGTCCCACTCGCTGGCAGGTGGCCCTGACCACGGCCACTGGCACGACCACACCGATTACCGCTAACACACGGACCGATGAGTGGCAACACGCCTGGGCTGATCTAACCCCCTGGGCCGGCCAAACCGTTACCCTGTCCCTGCGTCTGGAACAACCGGCCGCCAGCCTGTGCGCTCAGGCCCATGTGGATGACGTGGTCGTGGGGCCCATGCGGTATCCCGACTTGTGGGTGACTGCCCCGGCCCTCACCCCTTCGCCCGGAGAAGAGATTCCGCTTCGGCTGTTCTACGGCAACGAGGGGCAGGCTCTGGCGCCAGGCACGCAGCTCACCCTGAGTCTGCCCTTGAGCCTCACCCTGGTAACCGCGGACCCGCCGCCCTCGGCTACGCCAAACGACCATACCTGGCGCTGGAATGTGGGCGACCTGGCGCCGCAGAGGCAGGCCCTTCCCGTGACGGTTATGGTAACAGCGCCGACGCTGCCGGAAGCAGGTACCGTCTTAACCGGCACCGTCCATATCGGCGCAGAGGCCATCGAGCCTGTGTACGCCAACAACGACCGCTATGTGCGTATCTTCGTGGAAGGCAAAACGCTCTACTTCCCTCAGGTGGTGCGCTCGCACTGAAAGCACGAGCCCCAAAACGCCAACTGGTCTAACCTGCCCTCGAAAACCGACTGGTAGGAAATCACCATGCCCGTCATGAAACGCTACCTGATTCTGAAAACGACCGGCGAGACCGTTGTCAATTCAGTCCAGGTCCTACTGGCGCAACTCGAGAAGGTGATGGCAGCCGAGGCGGGTGTTGAAAGTCTGCCGGGATGGCCCGAAGGCGCCTGGCCCCATGCTGAGGGCAGGCTCTGGCGCAGCGAAACGGACGAAGAGGTGCTATGGGAATTGTGGGCTCGTTTGCAGCGCCATGCATACGATTGGAAAGCGGAATTGAGCCTGGGCTACACCCATACCGAGATGATCCTGGGCGAGACATGGCATCTCGAGATCGCCAACCGGGCTATCCCCTATGAGGAGATGCCACCTCTGACCGTTTTCCTCAAAGACCTCAAGGACTTTCCGATCCTCAACGTAGACGGTCGTGAGGCCCTCGGGGTATTTTCGTTGGCTCAAGCACGGGTGACCGCTTTTGCCGACTTCCTGGCTTCACCGACGCGACGGCTTCCCGTCGTTCTGGTCTCGCCACGGCCCAGGGAACAGCATCGTCAGTTTGCTCGCGACCTCAGGGATGTGCTCTACGGCCTGAGTCATGTGGTTGTCCTCAAACCCGAAGCCCAGAAGACCTACGGGGAAATCATGGCCGTCCATCCCTGTTTCGACGGCGCCGTTCGCCTTTATATGCCCGGATATCAGCCCACGGATAAAGCCTGGTTGCATCCGTTTTGGACCCGTACCACCGATCCGGCCGAGCTACGCCGCGAGTTGATGGACCGGATTGCTCGAGAGTCGGTGCTGCAAGACGAACCCGAGGCGCTGACCGACCTGCGACAGCGGCGAGATGCGAGCGAACGGCGACAGGCCGAACGCCTGCGCCGCGCCAGGCTCGAAGCAGAACGACAGCATTCCCAGGCGCAGCAGGATATCGAGTTTTGGCGTCAACTGGCCGAAGACCGGGAGCGCGAAAACGAGGCATTGAATGCAGAGAACGAGGAGCTCAAACGCGAGCTGGCAAAAAGCCAGGACGAAGTACGCCGTCTGCACTGGAAAGTGCGCAACCTGGAGTGGCAACTCAACCGGCAGTGGGGGTCCGAGGAAGAGGCACTACCTCCGATGGCGCCGACCGGGCGGATCTGGCTCTCGCAGGAGGCACGGGCGAGGTACGAAGCCCTGGACACCTCGGAGCAAGCCTATTGGGACAGGCACATCTTGCCCAAGCTCGGGCAACCCGAGCAGCGTAACGCCCAGAGGGAACCGGTGTCCGGCAAGGGCGATCGGGATTGCTTTGTTTTTCCGCGCGGCCGCAGCGGCGACGGTCGCCGCGTGATCTACTATGAACAAGACGGTGATGTGTACATCTGCGAGCTATTCACGGCCGCGCAACACGACCACGAATACGAGACCCTGCGTAACCGGGGCCTGGACCCGCAGGCTTACGGCGACTGGACGCTCTGGGAAACCTGACCGTCAGCGGCGCGGCTCTCGTTCCCGTTCGTTGCTTTGGAATCCTTCCCACCTCCTCAGGTGGGGGACGGCATTCGCTGCTTGCGCAGGACGCCTTTATAATGGGATTCCCGTTGCCGCTTCCATAACCTTTCCTTCTGTGGAGTGACATGATGTCTCAAAACGAGGATTTCAACCCCATCGGCACCGTCTGGATTTTAGTGCTTTTCTTCCTGGGCATCATCTTCTTCTGGGGATATGCCTATATCGAGATGTTGTTGCGTAGCTGAGGAGCGAGAGCCATGCACGTCCATCGTTACGAAAAAGCCTGGGCTTATTTTTCCATCGGCCTGGTTCTGGTCTTTTTCCTGGCCCTGGTCACAGCCGCTTTTGCCGGCGGCGTGCAGGTCCCGAGTCCGGCCGGAATCATCAATCCGGCCAGGCTATCGGCCACCGATTTCGCCCAGCCGGGATTGCGCCAGCTGGCGCCGGGCGAATACGAGGTGTACATGGTGGGCCAATTCTGGCAATGGACCCCCAACGAAATTCGCGTGCCGCAAGGCGCCCGTGTCAAATTTTATTTGACCAGCGGCGATGTCCAACACGGCTTCAAGGTCCAGGGTACCACCATCAATGTGATGGTGATTCCCGGCCAGGTGAGCTATTTTTCCTATCGGTTCAAAACCCCCGGCGAATACCTGATCATCTGCCACGAATACTGCGGCTCGAATCATCATCTGATGAGCGGCAAGATCATCGTGGAAGCACCGACGGCGGCGACAACGGCGGCCACGCCGTGACGACCGTTTTTGCACTCCCGCGGAGAAACGACCTATGTCCACCGGTTTGAAGCGTATTGCCCTTCTCTACATCATCGTCGCCACCCTGGCGCTGTTCATCGGAACCCTGTTCGGACCGTTGCAGGCCTTCGATCAGGCGCGGCTGGACCTGTATCCCCTGGTCCAGAAGCTGCTGCCTTTCGTGCGGAGCTACTATCATGGGCTGAGTCTGCACGGCGTGCTCAACGCCTTGATCTGGACGTTTGCCTTCACCGCCGGTTTTCTCCTTTTTGCCACGGCCAAGGCCCTGGGCCGCGATTATCCCCGGCTGTGGGTGCCGTGGCTGAGCCTGGTGCTCATGGTGGTGGGCCTGGTGGTGACGGCCATCCCCATGCTGCGCAATCAGGCCACCGTGCTGTATACCTTTTACCCACCCTTGCAGGCGCCGCCCATGTTCTATTTCGGCCTGGTGCTCGTGGTGGTGAGCACGTGGGTGGTGGGCCTGGCGCTGTGGCAGATTTACAGGGCCTGGCGGCGAGAGCATCCCGGTGAGCGCACGCCTCTGCCGGCCTTCATGGCCCTGGTGACCTATACCATGTGGTTCCTGGCCTCGTTGGGCGTGGCGGTGGAAGTGCTCGTGTTGCTGTTGCCCTGGTCGCTGGGCTGGACCCAATACACCGACCCGCAACTGGCGCGCACCCTGTTCTGGTATACGGGGCATCCTCTGGTTTATTTCTGGCTGCTGCCGGCCTACATTGCCTGGTACACGGTGTTGCCCCAGCGCGTGGGCGGCAAGCTCTTCTCAGACCCGCTGGCACGGCTGGCCTTTTTGATCTTTCTCATCCTTTCGACGCCGGTGGGTTTCCATCATCAGTACGTCGACCCGGGCGTACCCGTGGGTTGGAAGCTGCTCCACGCCCTGCTGACCTTCCTCCTGTTCATTCCCTCCATGCTGACGGCCTTCACCGTTATTGCCTCCATCGAACACGGTGGCCGGCGTCGCGGGGGCAAGGGCAACTTCGGTTGGTTGTGGAAACTGCCCTGGGGCGATCCGGTGGTTTCGGCGCAATTGCTGGCCGGCATCAGCTTCATGTTCGGGGGCATCGGCGGGTTGATCAACGCCTCGTACAACATCAACATGGTGGTCCACAACACCGTGTTCATCCCCGGCCATTTCCATCTGACCGTGGGTTCGGGCGTGACCCTCACCTTCATGGGCATGGCCTACTGGCTGTTGCCGCAACTGACCGGCCGGAGGGTGTGGGCGCCCAAACTGGCGGTGGCGCAAGCATGGCTTTGGTTCATCGGCGTCATGATTTTTGCCCGCGGCATGCATTGGTCGGGCCTTTTGGGCGTGCCGCGACGCGTCCCCATGTCGTTGGCCAACTACTGGCAGCCGGAATGGCAGTTGCCCTCGTTGCTCACAGCCGCCGGCGGCACCATCATGTACCTGGGCGGGTTGCTGTTCTTCCTGGTGTTCCTCGTCTCGCTCTTCGGCAAACGGGTCACGATCGACGAAGCCGAGTATGCCTTTGCCGAGGCGCTCAGTCCCTCGGAGCGGGCGCCGGCCCTCTTTGAGCGTTGGGGGGTGTGGATCGGCGCCGCCATCGTCCTGATCGTCATCGCCTACGGGCCGTTCCTGACGAATTACACCTACAACTTCGTGGCGCCCGGCTTTGCCAATTACTGGCCGCGCTAAAAGCGGCAGGCGCCGTCGCCGTGGGTGGTAGAGGGCGTTGGCTTCTGCCACCCACGCCGGGCTATACCCCGTGGCCGCCGCGCCGCCACCGGGAGGACGCCCAGGCCATGGCCGACCCGGCGTGAAAAACCCGGGCCGGGAGGCAGGCTTGGGTGTGGGCCACGGCCCCATTTTCATCCGGCCCGGGCGCTGCCAACGGTGTGGGGCGTCAGGCGAGGCATGGACGCATCCCGCCCGGCGTCCATCCCCTTTCGGCACACCGTCCGGAAAAGGCTACCGCCCGCTTTGCGAACGGGCCCTTAGCCCCCCTCGCCGAAGTTGCTCTCGATCAGGCGTTGCAGCGCGTCCAGGGCGGCTGCCGCCGCTTCCCCCTCGGCCTCGATCCGAATGCGGTGCCCCTGGCTCACGCCCAGGGAAAGCACGCCCAAAATGCTTTTGGCATCCACAAAACGGCTGCCGGTGCTCAGGTTCGCCACGCGGATGGCACAGGGAAAGCGGGCAGCCGTCTGGATAAACTTAGCCGCAGGACGGGCATGGAGCCCCACGGGATGGGCCACGATCAGCTCCAGGGCAGGGGCCCCTGTAGCCGTCGCCGGGGAGGCCTTCTCCTCCTGCTCCTGCAGATGCGGGTGTAACAAGGCCACCACCTCGGCCGCCGAAGCAGCCTCCAGGAGCCGGTTGAGCAACTCGGGCTGCTGAAAACAATCGACCAGGCGCCGCAACCAGCGGACCTGAGCCGCCGGATCGGTTACCGAGAGCATAAAAATCAACCGGGTTTCCACCGTTTGGGTGGGATCGCCGATCATGCCGAACGGCACCGGTTGCGTCAGACGGGCGATGGCCAGGGCGGGCTGCAGGCAATGCTCCACATCGGTATGGGGCAAGGCCACGGGGATCACCGTCGGGAAGCCGGTAGGATAAACGGCCTCGCGCTGCAAAACGGCTTCGATATAACTGGCTTTGACAAAACCCTGCCGATAAAGCTGCGTGGCCAGGGTGCGCATGGCCGTGGCCGCATCATCGGCGGAAAGGTCCAGCAAGACCAGCGATTCAGGCAGGACCGGGGAGACAGAGGCAGTGGTCATCGTTTTGTCAACAGTTGCATCATCAGGACACAATAAGCATTGCCCTCGATCCGTTCGGCGGCGTCAAACGCAGCTTCCAGATCGCGACCCAGGACAAAAAGGCCGTGTTTGGGCGCCAAAACGGCCGCGGCTTGTTTGCGTAGCCGTTCGCGTTGCCCTTGCATGGCTTTGGCGATGTTCTCGGCCAGCTCGGCCGTATGGGCCGGGGCATCGGCCACATGCTCGATGAGACCGAATTTCTCCGTGGCATAGAGGACGGGCGGGATCGGCTGACCCGTGGCACAAAACACCAGGGCATTCCGCGCATGGCCGTGAAAAACGGCCGTGCCTTCGGGATAAAACTCGGTCAACAAACGGCAATGGACACGATACTCGCGGGAGACTTCGCCCACGCCCTCTTGTTTATGGCCGTCGAGATCGAGGACCAGGATCTGCTCCGGTTGCAAGCGCCACAAATACCGGCTACCGGCATAGCGAGGGGTCATGAGAATCACATCGCCTACGCGGGCGCTGATGTTGCCACCTGCGGTGTCGGTTAAGAAGCGCGCGTAGGCGATAGCTCCCAATTCGGCGATAAACCGCCGCATTTCGCTGATAGCATCGCTCATGGTGCTTTATCCTTTTGACAAGGCGATTTTGTCAGGTTATGAGGAGGGAAAAACGCGCTTGAGAGTCACGGCGGGCAACAAGCGTTCCACCTGTTCGCGCCGGATAAAGCCGGCGCCGATCACCTGGGTGTTGGCCGCACCGCAGGCCACTCCCCAGCGTACCACGGTAGGGAGGTCGGCTCCCTGGCTCAGGGCATAGGCCATACCGGCCAACAAGGAATCGCCACACCCCACAACATTGACCACCCGCTCCATGACCAACATCCCTTCCCAGGCCTCAACCCCATCGGTGGCGAGCAGACCGTTGGGGCCTCGGCTCAGGGCAACGAGGGAAATGCCGCGTGCGTGCAGGTCCTGTAAAGCCTGGAGCTGGGCAGCAGGCTCGGTCAAAGCATAACCCACGTACTCGGATAATTCATCCAGGTTGACCTTGACCCCAAAAGGAGTGGCCGCGATCCCGGCGCGTAGAGCGGCGCCGGAACTATCAAGCAGGCAGGGCACTCCGTAAGCGCGAGCCTGGGCCACGATCGCACCAAACAAGGCGGCGACGGCATCGGTCTGGCCGGAACCGCACAACAAACACCAGGACACACGCGGCAGGAGACGCTGAACCCGTTCGCGTACGGCCGCCATCTCCTCCGCCGTAACGGGCTGCCCCGGTTCGTAGAGCGCATAGACAGCGCCGGATGCTTCCTCGTAAATCAGCAGAGAGGTTCGGGTCGGCTCGGCACAAAGGACAAACTCGGTCTGAATGCCTTCGGCCGTCAGCCGTTCGATGGCCAGGGCACCCGTATGACCGCCCTGAAAACCGGTGGCAATCACCGCTGCCCCCAGGCGCACGAGGGCACGGGCGGCGTTGTTGCCTTTGCCTCCTCCATACAGCGCCTGCACCGTGGCCCGGGTCGCTTCACCCGGCTTCAATTGGGATACGCGTAAGACCTTGTCAACGGCCGGGTTTGGGGTAACCGTCAGGATCGGCATGGAGGAGGCGTGATACGAGGTGCCGCTTGAGGAACCCGGCAAGACAACCGGGTTCCTCAAGCAGGTGGATGACGGGATAGGCGTTTTGCCGTTCTTTCACGCGGGCACGACCCCGGCAATACCGCCACTCTGTTCGGCCGCAGCGCGTTCGCGGCGCTTCATGGTGCGGAAGTAGTACCAAACCAAAATCGGGAAGAGAATGAGGAAGACAATCCCCGGGACAAGGCGGCCGTTGAGCATATCCAGGATGGAGAAGACCATCAGCCGTACCCCGGCGGCATTCATCTCCAGCCAGGTGATCATGCCGTACCCTTCCGGGATCTGGAAGGTGCCGGTCTGTGCGGCCAACTCGGTGAAGTAGGGCGCAAAATACGAAGCGGCCCCCAAATAGACCGGCAGACCGATGATGGACAACAGGGTGGATTTCACCAGGTCGCCCTGGGCCAGGACGGTGGTGGTGGCGATCAGCGAAACGACGATGATGCTGGCGAAAGGCAGGGTGGTGTTGTAGGGCAGGATGATGGCGAACAGCAGGGCAAAGGGCGCCACCAGAATGCCCGTCACCCACAGGGCATCGATACCGGCCAGGACCGGCCAGTCCAGACCGATGTAGAAGGAACGGCCCGGGAAACGCTTCTGCATGAACTCCTGGGCCGCCTCGGAGACAGGGGCCAGCGCCCGGGCAAACAAGCCGGCGATCAGGGGGAAGAGGGTGACGATGGCGGCGCATTGGATGACCAGGGTGGCAATGCCCTTGAGATCATAACCCGCCAGGAGGCCGAAGATCAACCCCAGGATCGCGCCCAGGACATAGTTCTCGCCGAAGACCCCGATGCGCTTGCGCAGATCGGCCGGGCTGGTGCGAATGCGACTCAGGAAGGGAATCCGGTCCAGCAGATCCAGAATGGGCGCCATCCAGAGGATGTCCAGGAGCATGTTATGCGAGACGGCGATCCCCGGGATCTTGGTCAGGTTGTAAACCTGCTCCCGGGTATTGTCGGCGCTGATCAGCTCCATCACAACCCAGAGGCCGGCGACGACGAAGCCGATCACCAGGGCTGTGGGGGTATTGCCGAGCAGGGCCGTTGTGAAGGCTCCCAGCGTGGCCTTATGCCAGACATTCCACATATCCACGTTGAGGCACTTGGTCCACCCCAGAGCCAGCATGACGATGTTGATAGCGATTTGCAAGGGGAACATGAACACGGCAAAGGGCCAGGCCCAGGAGATCGTGGCCGCTACGGTCCAGCCGAAATCGTAGGCTTCAAAACGCAGACCGGGGATGCGGGCCACCATCGCCTGACCGGCTTTGGGCAGCGCGTCGAAAGCCAGCCCGAAGAAGGTGAACATCCCGGTGAAAGCCACGCCGAGGAGCAAACCTGCTCCCAAAGCCCTGGCCGGCTTCATCCCGATGGCCAGTCCCAAAATGAACATGATCAACGGTAAGACGACGTTAGGACCGTAATCGAGAATGGAACGGATGAAATCAAGAGCGGAACTCATGGGGTAATCCTCCGGAGACGGGCAAAACAGGCTATAGGAAAGATGAGGTCGTAAACACAAAAGTTAACGTTTCAACAATCCGGTCAATCACCTCCTTTATTTATTCGCAAAATTGCATCTAATCACCCCTTTTTCACCATCTCCTCAATCTGATCGATGAGGGTTTTCACGCCCACTCCCGTCAATAAGGGAATCCCGTTGAGCATAGGAATGGGCAACTCACGATCGCGTGCGGCATAGGGGGTGATAGACACCAGCAGATCGGCGACTTTGGCTTCCGATTCCAGGCTTTTGATATCCACTGCCCGTACTTCAAGATTCAAACCACGTTCGCGCAACAAATCGCGCAATTTTTCGGCAGCGACATTCGAAGTCGCTACGCCAGAACCACAGGCAACGATAATGCGTTTTATAGGCATAATTCATCTCTCCGCTAAGTAATCAAAAAAACGAGAAAAATTCGAAGGATGCGTAATGAACCTACCCTGTCACTGCGAGCGAGCACAGCGCCTGCCACGCCTGCCACGAGCGCAGCGCCTGCCTTGAGCGCAGCGTGGGGGTGATGGAGCAGAGCGTGGGGGTGGTGGAGCGTGGCAGTTTCCACGCGAAAATCGGCGATCGCTTCCACCACGCTACACTTGCAATGACAGAAGGGGACGCTTTCGCTACCATTTTTGACAATGATAGGTAGTTACAAAGATTGAACAGAAAACCATCGGATTGAGCAGTATCGTGTCGTGTCGGTCATACCGGGCGTCCTTCGCTTTCTACTTCGCGCAACACACCGCCGGCAGCCACATCATCGGTGATGAGCACATTGACCAAACCGGCCCGCACAGCGCCTAAAATCGGCAGAGGCTTGGCCTGGCCCCCGGCAATACCTACTTTATTCGGGATAGCTGCCAGCGCGGCAGGGTCAATGGTGATAATGCGACGGGTCAGCGGGATATCGACGATGTGACCGAAACGATCGAAATAGATGGCGCTGACATCCCCCACGGCCCCGGCGCGGGCCAGCTCGGCGGCCTGTTCCAGGCTGAGATAGCCGGCACGGACCAGGGTGGAGTATTGGGGTTCGACGGCGCCGATGCCCAACAGAGCCACATCCATGTGCCGAGCTTGCGATAACACCCGTTGCACGCGATAGTCATGGCGCAAGGCCTCGCGAGTGGTCTCGCTATCCACCAACAACGGGGCCGGGAGAATGGAATAGCGCCCACCCAGCGTCCGCGCCAGCCGTTGGGTCAGCTCCGGATTGTCGATCTCCGGCAGTTCCGATGTCCCGATCAGGCCGATGATCTGCACGACATGAATCCCCGTCAGCGGTCGTGCGCGCAGCGCATTGACCAATTCGGCCAGACCTGTTCCCCAGGAGATACCCACGGTGGCATGGTCGCCGATCAGCTCGTCCACGAGGGGGGCGGCCAGCGCACCCAACCGCCGCAACATTTGGGCATGATTGAGCAAGCCCCGCTTGAGCACACGCACCGTCTTCAGCGGCAACCGTTCCAGCAGGGCTTGCTCGAGATCCTGGCGACGTTCCAGAGGATGATGCACACGAATCTCGACGACACCCTGCTCACGCGCCTCGGCCAGTAACCGGGAGATGGCCGAGCGGGAATAGCCCGTTTGCTCGGCAATTTGGGACTGGGTGAGACCGTCCTCGTAGTAGAGGCCGGCGATGCGTGCCAGGAGTTCCAGCCGCTGGTTCTCCATGAAGAAGGGGTTTCACATAAGTGCAGTAATGATAAATTTGTGAAGACATTTTAGGGAACTGACACCCTATTGTCAATAAGCGATGGCAATAAAATGATATATTTTCACATATGTGAGAACTCATCCTACACCCCTGACGGCTCTCCGCCGCCATCGTTGGCGACCGGCCTTGTCCGTTTTTCTACCCTCTCAGCCTTTATGCTATGCTCCGGCCATGACCGACCCCGCCATCTTCGACCGTGACTGGGTGATCGCGCTGGCCAAAGCGGCCGGCGCCATCGCCCTGCGCCACTTCCGGCGCACCCTGGCCCAGCGCAAACCCGATACCACCATCGTCACCGCCGCCGACCGCGAGATCGAACAGTTCCTGGTCGGCGAATTACGGCGTCGGTATCCGGCCGACGGCATCCTGGGCGAGGAAGGCGCCGCCACCCGGGGACAAAGCGGCCGTCTATGGGTGCTCGATCCCCTCGACGGCACGGCCGTCTTTGCCGCCGGTTTGCCCATTTGGGCCATCAGCATCGGCCTGCTGGAGGGCGAGCGCCCGCTGGCGGGAGTAGTCTATTTGCCGGCCACCGGGGACTGCTTCGCCGCCGACCTGACCGGCCCGGCGACCCTCAACGACGTGCCCATCGCCGTGATGCCCCCGGAGCCCTACCACGACGAGACCATCCTCTTCGGCGTGGCCGACGCCCATCGGGCCTGGGCGATCGACTTCCCCGGCAGGGTCCGGGCCTTTGGCGCCTGCGCGGCCCAAATCTGCTACGTTGCCCGCGGGAGCGGGGTGGGCACGATCAACACCCACACGGCCATCTGGGATATCGCCGGCGCGTTGCCCATCCTGGAACGGGCCGGCGGTCAAGCCGTCTTGCTCGACGGCTCCCCCTTGCATCTGGCAGCCTATCTCGACGGAAGCAAGCTCCCCCAACCCCTCCTGGCAGCTCCGCCCTACTACCTGGACGATCTACGGCGGCGATTGCGCTACAAAGGAGGCTGAGGTGCATCTGCTCCTGCTCACCCCTCAGTTTCCTTATCCGCCCCATCAGGGCGCCACCCTGCGCAATTTCCATCTCCTGCGCGGGCTGGCTGCCCGTCACACCGTGGACCTCTTCAGCCTGCTGGCGCCGGACGACGATGCCACGGCCGGTCCCGTGCGGGAATGGGTGCGCCTGCTCATCACGGCACCCCAACCGCAACGCCGCCAGCGGCAACGCCTGCGCGACCTGCTGACCTCGCCCTGGCCCGACATGGTCCTGCGCCTGTGGCATCCGGCGGCCATGGCGAGGTTGCAGGACTACCTGCGCCACCATCGGCCCGATCTCATTCAGGTGCAGGGCCTGGAAATGGCCCATTATGCCTTCCATCTGCTGCGGCGGAGGAAAAGACCGCCGATGGTCTACGACGCCTACAATGTCGAAGCCGTCCTCCAGTGGCGAAGCTTTCTGGCCGACCTCCGCCGACCACAGCGCTGGCCCGCCGCGGCTTATTCGGCCATACAGACCCTCAAATTGCGCCGCTACGAACAGCGCTTTATCCGCCAGGTGCAGGCGCTCACGGCGGTCAGCGCCGTGGATGCCGCCCTCCTGCGGACACTGGCGCCGAACACACCCCTGGCCATCGTCAGCAACGGCGTGGACATGGCGGCCTACGACCCCGAACGGGCCTATCCTTCGCCCTATCCGTTCCCCGGCCCGCATCTCGTCTTCACCGGCAAGATGGACTTTCGGCCCAATGTGGATGCGGCCCTCTGGTTCGCCGAAGCCGTGTTGCCGCGGCTGCGGGCAGGGGGATTACGACCCCATTTTTGGGTGGTCGGCCGTTCGCCCCATCCGCGGCTGCAACGGCTACGCCAACACCCCGATATCACCCTGACCGGCGCCGTGCCGGACGTGCGGCCCTATCTGGCCCACGCCGACCTGTTCGTGGCCCCGCTGCTGGCCGGCGGCGGTACCCGCCTCAAATTGCTGGAGGCCATGGCCATGGCCCGCCCCATCGTCTCCACCCGGATCGGTGCCGAGGGTTTCCCCGTGCGCGACGGCGAGGAAATGGCCCTGGCCGATACCGCTGCCGACTTCGCTGCCCGTTGTCGCCATCTCCTGCTCCATCCCGATGAGGCCAGGGCGCTCGGTCATCGCGGCCGCCAACTGGCCGCCCATTACGACTGGTCTCGCATCGTCCCCCGGCTGGAGTCCCTGTATCAGGAGTTGGGCCTGATCTGAAGCCTCCGGACTATGACGAAGCCTCCCGGCCTCCGTACCCTCCGGTTCTACCGCCGGCGCCGTACCCCGCCCGGCGCTCCGCCCGGCACCCTCATCCCCGACCCGACCGAACCGCCGCCGGTCATCCGGGTGATGGCCTACGGTCCGGAGGCCTGGACCGAGGAAACGATCACCGAGGTGGCGGCTCTGCGGGACTTTCTGGCCACCTGGCCCGTGACCTGGGTCAATGTGGACGGCCTGGGCGATATCGGCGTCATTCAGGCCCTGGGCGAACTGTTCGGACTGCATCGCCTGGCCCTGGAGGATGTCATCAATCTCCATCAACGCGCCAAAGTCGAGGACTACGGCGACTACCTGTTCCTCATCACCCACATGGTCGCTCTGAACCCGGCCCTGCAGATCGAGCAGATGAGCCTGTTCCTGGGACCGAACTACGTCCTGACCTTTCAGCATCTGCCGGGCGATTCGTTGGAACCGGTGCGGGTCCGAATACGCGGAGGCAACGCCCATTTGCGCCGGTACGGCGCCGGATACCTGACCTATGCGCTACTCGATGCCGTGCTCGACGGCTATTTCCCGGTGTTGGAGGCGTTGGGCGAACGCCTGGAAGGCTTAGAGGCGCTGATCACCACGGACCCGCACCCGGACGTGCGCACCCGCATTCACGATCTGCGCCAGGATCTCCTGGCCCTGCGGCGGGCGGTATGGCCCCAACGCGATGCCATCAACGCCCTGTTGCGTGAACCCACGGCCCTGCTCGGCCCCGAAACGCGCGTGTATCTGCGGGATACCTACGACCACAGCTATCAAATCATTGACCTGGTCGAAACCTACCGCGAACTGGCCGCCGACCTGACCGACCTGTACCTCTCCAGCATCAGCAACCGCATGAACGAAATCATCAAGGTCCTGACCATCATCTCCACCATTTTCATCCCCCTCAGCTTCATTGCCGGGGTCTACGGCATGAACTTTGACACCCAGTGGCCGCTGAACATGCCGGAATTGGGCTGGCCTTTTGGTTATCTGTGGGCGTTGGGGCTGATGGCCGGGGTGGCAGCGGGGATGCTCTTGTACTTTTGGCGACGACGTTGGCTGTAAAAGACCACTCTCGGTGGGATGGATGCCTGCACGGCCATGCTTTCGCAACCGCTTTCCACGGCGATGGCGCCGCTGGCTTTTCCGGCGCCTGTACCACGAGCTGGCCTGGGCCTATGACGCCGTCAGTTGGGCCGTCAGCCTGGGGGCCTGGGACGCCTGGCGTCGCCTGGCGCTGGACTACGTGCACGGCGAACGGCTGCTGGAGGTGGGCAGCGGCACCGGCGCCCTGCTGGTCACCGCCGCGCAGATGGGGCTGAACCCGATCGGGGTTGACCGTTCGGCCCCCATGCTGCGCCGCAGCCAAAAGCGGCTCCAACGCTACCGGCAGCCCGCACGATTGGTACTGGCCGATTGGCGGGCGCTACCTTTCGGCCGGGCCACGTTCGATACCGTCATGGCCACCTTCCCCGCCGAAGTCATCCTGGAGCGCACGGCCTGGCACGAGCTGGCCCGCGTCCTGGCGCCAGACGGCCGTTTCGTCGCCGTGCTCACCGTATTCCCCCAGAACCCCCTGCTCGACCTTCTGCACCGGTGGCTGGACCGCCTCTTGCCGCCGGATGAGGAGGCCGGCGCCCAATGGCGCCGCCTGCCGGAACTGGCCCAGGCGGCCGGATGGGCGGTGCAGATCGAACGGCGCCAGGCCCGGCAGGCCCTCGTAGCAGTCCTCATCGCCACGCGGCCTCAGGAACAGAGCGTCGAAGCAGTCACAGCCGGAGAAACGGACCGGGAGGAAAGGGCAAATGCGCTTTGACTTTGGCCCCCATCTGCCCCCGCCCTGGCGCCGGGTGGAGACCGGCGGCGGGCGCGTCGAGGCCGGCGAGGGTTGGTTGCGACTGGTCAATGTCGCCACCACCGCTCACGTGTACACCAACGCCCAGATCGACGATTACCACGGCCTGCCCCGCCGTCGTTTTCCCCGGCGACCGCCGCTGACCCTCACCGTCCAGGCCCGCTTCTCGACGCCCGATCCGCCCGGTACGGCGGGCTTCGGTTTCTGGAACGAACCGCTCACCCGGTATGGGGATCGCCTGCCGGCGTTGCCGCAGGCCCTGTGGTTCCTGTACACCTCGCCGCCGTCGCACATCCCCCTGGCCGTGGGCGTGCCCGGCTGCGGCTGGAAGGCCGCCGTCCTGGATGCCCGTCGTCCGGCGGCCCTGGCCCTGGCCCCCACCGGCCCGGCGGCCCTTCTGCTCCTGAACCTGCCGGGGTGCTACCGCCGCCTGTGGCCCTTTTACCAGCGGGCGCTGGGCGTGGCCGAAACCGTGTTGACCATCGACAAGACGACCTGGCACACCTACCAGATCGTCTGGGGTCGGCGCCGGGTCCGCTTGCGGGTGGATAACGAGGACGTGCTGACGGCGCCGGCCCCGCCGGGACCGCTGGGGCTGGTGGTATGGCTGGACAACCAGTACCTCATCGCCACACCCTGGGGACGCCTGCGGAGCGGCTTACTGGCGGCCGCCGAAGAACGCTACCTGGAGATCGCCCGGCTCGAGGTCACCCCATCCCTTCCTGCCGGGGATGAGAGCAACGGCTGAGAACCCCAAGGGCCACCGGACCGATCGCGACTTTCACGACTCCGGCCAGCGATACAGGACGGTGAACCCGCGATAATCGGCCTCGTCCTCGTGCCAGGGCCGACCGTCGAGGGTATTCCAGGCATGGCCGGCCAGGCCGGGCCGTTCGTGGGGCCGGCGGATGCGCACGCCAAAGGCAAGCCCCAGGGGCAAACCGGCCCGGCGGAGAAAGTGATAGCGCAGCAGCGCCCGCCGCAAACACAGCCCGAAGGGATGCCGCCGGTCCACCCGGGCCAGAGCGTCCACCAGACGCCGCAACCGTTCCGGATCCATCCCGACCAGATCGGCCTCGGCCGGGGTCAGTTCGGCCAGAAAGGCCGGTAGTGACTGCGCCTCCTGACGGGCGGGCAGTTCGCGGGCGACCCGGCGGATGACCGGGATGAGCGGCCGCAGCTCGGGGTCCAGGCTGCTGCGCGCCAGGGTCACCAGGGCCTGCAAACCCCGTCGGCAGCGTAGGGCATAGACTGTAAACGATGGCATGGGTTCCTCTCCTTCATCCGGTCGCAGCCCTCCCGGCTTTGGGAAATGACACCTCATGGCCGCCAGGGCCGGACTTCAGGCCATGGTGCGTCTAAGTCTATACCGACTTCGGGAAGCGTTCAAAAAACGGCTTAGCGACCGTTGAGCCCGCCCAGGATCCACGCGTCCACCAGATGCTTCTCGGCCTCGCTCAGTTCCAGCTCCACATCCTCGCAGCGGGTCAGCACGCTGTTGCGGAAAATGCGGGCCAGGACCGGCGCCGTGTCGCGCTTGCTGAAGCGGTGACCCCGGTAAATGATCCCCTTGAGCACAAAGCCCACATCGCCACGGGAAACGGCCTGCCCGCGCTCGATGCAGCGGTCGCGCACCGCCTTGGAGGTTTGGGTCAGGTTGTAGGCATTCTCGGCCAATTCCTCGGCAATGGCCTCAAACAGCACGGCATATTGGGCCGGCGTCAGATCGGGCGTGCCCGTGGCCTGATGGATGCGATTGATCAGCTCGGCCAACTCCCGCGGCAGGGCCGGATGTTCCACGGTCAGGGACTCCCGGGGAGGCTCATGGCGCTGGGGATCGTAGATGAAGCCGGGTGCAGGCACAGGCGTAAAAGCAAAGGCGGGGTCTTCGACGGCCAATAACAGGTCCTTGAGGGTGCCGGCGCCGGCCCAGTGGGATTCGATGACCTCAGGCCCCAACCGGGACGTGATGGCGGCGGCCGCCTCGGTGACATCCACGGGTTCGGTCGCCGTGGCGACCAGGTCATGAACGGCCTCCAGGATGCGCCCGCGCAGCGTATCGCCGGTATCCGCCTGCCGTTCGCCGATGGGCACTGTCGCTATAGTCGCAGGCCGCGTCGGCGGCTGTACCGTCACCCGCCAGGGATCGCCCTCGCTGATGCGCAGGGACGGATGGCGTCGCGTCAGCTCGGCCGTCAGCCCCCGCAACGAGTAGAAACCGAACCAGTTGCTGTCGCGAAAGCCGGGGAAGCTCATATACAGCCGGGGCAGATGCGTGGCCAGCACTTCGCCGTTGGCGCTGGCTTCGGCATAGAGGCGCGCCGCCATGGCATCCAGCAGCTCCGGGGAGGCCAAAGTCCCGCCCTCGCGGGTACGGCGGCGACGCTCCTCCTGCTCGTCTTCGGCCCGGCCCAACGCATAGGCGATGAACACATCCTCCAGGATGACCCGATCGCAGGCGGCCTTATAGGCCTCGGAGGCCGGACCGGCAGCCAGGATGGCCGTGCGGCGGTCGTGGGCGCGCAGGCGCAACAGCACGGGCGTGAAATCGGCATCGCCGGAGAGGATGATGAATTCATCGAAACGCGTTTTATGCTCCAATGTGTCGATAATATCCATTACCATGTAGATATCGGCACTGTTTTTACCCTGCGTCGTCAATGGTGGACAATCGATCACATTAAAAGCAGAACGCGTAAAAGCCGGACGATAGCGATAAAAATCTCGCGGGTTCAGGTAACAACGACGGATCAAGATGCGGCGCAGTTGCAGGACTTGTTCGGTCTCCATCTCCGGGATGGGCATACCACGCTCCATCCAGGCCAGCCAACGTGCGGGTTCGGTGGCAAAGCGTTCGGCAGCGTCTTCATCCAACTGCTTGAGTCCTAAGTAGATGTTATCAAAATCAACAAAAAGTGCCGATTTTAGAATATTTACTTCGTTTTTTGTATTTTCGTACATATTTAATCAAAAAATAGTGTTAAGATTTTATTTCGCTCTATATTGTCTAATATGCCTGAATGTACGGGAAAATTTCCCGCACTTTTATTAGGACGATTCTGGCGTGATATCATCTTTTTAACACTTTTTTGGGCGAAACACCTCCTCTGTTTGGGGACAGGTGCTTACCCAACATGACGTGCTATCCGCCAAAGAAAGGGGTAGATGAGGGCGGTCCCTTCATCTACCCCTTTGTCTTCACCGACTCTGCTTGCGGCGCACGGCCAGGGTCAGGCGGATGCCGTCGAGTTTGTGCTCTTCGCGATGGGCATCGACCGGCGGTGGGCCTGCCACCAGCTCGTCGCTCAAGGTCTCGGCCCGAATGTAGTCGCCCCACTCGGCCAGGGTGCGGTTCAGTTCGGGGTCGGCCGTCTCATACCAGGTGGTGATGTGGTCGGCAATGGCAAAGTCGGCGTTCTTGCGCATGCTCTGGATACGGCGCACGACCTCGCGGGCCAGGCCTTCGGCCTTGAGTTCGGGCGTAACCGTGGCATCCACGGCTACCGTCAGGACCTTATCGGCGGCCACGGCCAGCCCGGTGGCGGGTTGGGTCTGGACCAGAATCTCCTCCGGCGCCAGCTCGACCTGGCTGTCGTCGAGGTGGATCGTGACCGTTTCGCCGGCCTGAACCCGTCGCGCCACCTGGTTGGGGTCCATGGCGGCCAGAGCCGCGCGCACGCGGGGGAAGTCTTTGCCCAGGCGCGGGCCCAACAGGCGATTGTTGGGCAGGAGGCGATAGGTGACCAGTTGCTCCGGCTCGGTGACGAACTCGAGGGCCTTCACATTGAGTTCGTCGGCGATGATCGCGACCAATTCCGGCGTCAGATCGTGACGGCCCTCACCCACATGCACCAGGGCGCGGGCCAGAGGCTGACGCACCCGCAGGTTGGCGCTGCTGCGGGCGCTCAGGCCCAGGCTGGTGATGCGCCGGGCCAGGGCCATCTGCTCCAGGAGCGTCTCGTCTACGGCCTGGGGATCGGCCACGGGCCAATCGGTATGATGGACGCTGAGCCGGGCTTCGGGCCGTACCTGGACCACCAGGTTCTGGTACATGACCTCGGTGACGAAAGGCACGATCGGCGCCAGACAGCGGATCATCTTGACCAGGACGTGGTAGAGGGTGTGGTAGGCCTGGGCCTTGTCCTCGTCCTGTTCGCTCTTCCAGAAACGGCGACGGCTGCGGCGGACGTACCAGTTGGTCAGGTCTTCGAGGAGGGCCTCCAAAGCGAGGGTAGCGCCGAAGGTATCCGAGTTGGTGAGGGCATCGGTGACCCGCGCCACCACCTGGTTGAGCCGGGCCAGGATCCAGCGGTCGAGGGGATTGGGGCTGGAAGGCGTCGGGCCTTCGGGATGGGCGGGATCGAGGGCGAAATGGGCTGCCGGATCCCAACCGTCGAGGATGGCATAGGTCACCAAGAAGTTGTAGACGTTCCACAGCGGGATGAGGAAGCGACGGCGGGCCTCGTCGGCGCGATGATAGCCGAAGAGCAGGTTGTTTTCGGGCTTATGGTTGCAGTAGACCCAGCGCATGACGTCCACGCCCATGCGATCGGCGGCTTCGTTGAATTCGATGAAATTGCCCCAGCTCTTGTGCATGGGCCGACCGTCTTCGCCGTAGAGCAGGGCGTAGCCGAAGTTCTCGCGGAAGGGCGGCGAGTTGTCGAGAACGGTGGCCATGGCCAGCAGGCTGTAGAACCAGTTGCGGAACTGGCCGGGGAAGGACTCGCTGATCCAGTCGGCCGGGTACCATTTCCGCCAGTACTCCCGGTCGGTGCGATAGCGCAGGGTGCTGAAGGGCACGATGCCGGCATCGAGCCAGGGATTGCCGACATCGAGGACGCGACTCATGATGCCGCCGCAGCGGTCGCAACGGATTTTGATCAGGTCAACCCAGGGCCGATGGGGCGTATGGCCGACGAATTGCTCCCAACCGGCGATGGCCCGCTCTTCCAGCTCGGCTTCGTCGCCGATGACGTGGTAGTGCTTGCACGCCTCGCACACCCAGAAGGGCAGGGCCAGGCCCCAGTAGCGATTTTTCTTGCTGATCATCCAGTCGTGCATGTTGCGCAGCCAGTCCAGCTCGCGGGCATGGCCGAATTCGGGGATCCAGCGGATCTGATCCACGATGTCCATGATCTGGTAGCGCAGGCTGCGCGCCTTTTCCTCCGGGGTCAGTTCCTCGCGCGGTTTGTCGTAAATCGGCCCCATGCTGATGAACCATTCGTCCACCAACCGGAAGACCAGCTCGGTGCCGCAGCGCCAGCAGGTAGGATAGCGATGGGTGTAGGGCGCGACCTTGTAGAGTAGCCCTTTGCGCTGCAGATCGGCGAAGATGGGTTCGGCCACGTCGGCCACATAGGCGCCCGCCAACCAGGCAAAGGCCGGCAGAAACCGACTCTCGTCGTCGAGAGGCGCCACCACCGGCAGGTTGTATTGCTTGCTGAGGGCGAAGTCCTCGGCGCCGCAGCCGGGCGCAATATGGACGATGCCCGTCCCTTCATCCTCGCCCACGGCCTCCCAGAGGATGACGCGGTGCGCCTCGACGGCGCTGATATCGCCCGTGAGCACGCCCAATTCCTCCAGGGGATGGTAGCCGCCGGGCATCTGCGCCGCCGGCAGGTCATCGAAGGGGCCATCGTAGGTCCAGCCTTCCAGCGCTCGTCCCGGCATTTCCTCCAGGATCTCGTAGGGGCCTTCCAGCATGTGGAGCGTGCCTTTGGACAGGTAGAGGATATGCTCGCCCTGGCGCACCCGCACATAGGTCAGATCGGGCCCCACCGCCGCCGCCACATTGCTGGTAAGGGTCCAGGGGGTCGTCGTCCACACCAGCAGGCTTTCCCCCGGTCGTCCGCGCAGCGGGAAGCGCAACGTCACCCCGGGATGGGTCAATTCCTGATAGCCGTCGGTGACGATCTCGTGCTGGCTGATGCCGGTGCAGCAGCGCGGACACCAGGGCATCACATCGGCCCCGCGGTAGAGATAGCCCTTCTCCCAACACTTCTTGAGAAACGTCCAGATCATGTAGTTGTTCTCGTTGGAGAAGGTGAAGTAGCTGCCGCCGAGTTCGGGCATGCCCAGGCGGCCGACGATCATCTCGACCGTATCGGTCACAGGACCATCGGGCCCCGGCACGGTGATGACCTGGGAGGGGTCTTCCAGCAATTTCGCGGCCAGATAACGCAGCATGTCCGGGTCGTTCCAATCCATCCAATAGCCCAGGCGAATGGACTGTTCGGTCTGCACGGCGGCATAACGCAGGACGCGAGCCTTGGAATGCCGCACAAAAGGCTCCACACCGAAGGCATCGATGTCGCGTTTGGAGGTGAAGCCCAGCTCGCGCTCCACGTGGATTTCCACCCACAGGCCCTGGCAGTCGAAGCCGTTTTGATAGCGCAATTCGCGGCCGCGCATGGACCAGAAACGGTTGAAGACATCTTTGTAAGTGCGGCCCCAGCCGTGATGGACGCCCATGGGATTGTTGGCCGTAATGGGGCCATCGATGAACGACCAGCGCGGTTGGCCCCGGCGCAGCTCACGCAGCCTGGCGAAGGCCTGGGTGCGTTTCCAGAAATCCAAAACCTCGTGTTCTTGTTGCACAAAATCAACTTCGGCAGGAACAGACTTAAACGGCATAATCACTACTCCTTTACACAGGAGATAAAAACACTAGAATCATTCAACTTTGATGTAAATCCGCTTGTTAATGGCGCCTTTGGACTTGTAATCAACCACCCGAATCGAACCGACCTCACGGGTATTGGCCACATGGGTGCCGCCGTCGGCCTGGAGGTCGAGACCGACGATCTCGACGGTGCGCACAACGGCGATATCGGGGGGCAGCAGGTTGATTTTCGTGCGGATCAGGTCGGGGATGCGGAAGGCCTCCTCGCGAGGCAACAGACGCACGCGCACCTCGCGGGCGGCCGCCACTTCGGCATTGCATTTGGCTTCGATCGCGCCGACCAATTCCTTTTGCAGGGTGGCAAACTCAAAGTCCATGCGGCCCTCGCCGGGCTCCATGTTGCCGCCGGTGACCTGAGCGCCGTAATCGCGCCAGACCACGCCGCACAGGATGTGAAGGGCGGTGTGGGTGCGCATGAGGGCATAACGCCGCTCCCAGTCGAGGACCCCCTCCAGGACCTCACCGACGGCGGGCAGACCCTCACCGGCCAGGGTGTGCCACACGGTTTCGCCCTCCTTGCGGACGGCGCGCACGGGCCAGGGGCCCAGATGGCCCAGGTCATGGGGCTGACCCCCTCCGCCGGGATAAAACGCCGTGCGGTCAAGGGCCACGCGGCGCCCCTCAGGGTCCACGGCCAGGACGACAGCCTCGAAGCGACGGCAATAGGCATCGGTCTGGTAAAGAAGTTCGGTCGTCGGCATCATCATGGGTTCCGCTACGAAGGGAATGGCCTGTCGGCCAGCGTTTCCAAGACGGGGTTGGGCAGGGACGGAAGACTCGACGACAAAAAAACGCCTTCGTCCGTCAGGGACGAAAGCGTCGGCTTCCGCGGTACCACCCTGCTTAGCGCCGGGCCTTGCGGACACCGGCGCTCACTCGGCGAGCAACAGACATTGCTCCGTGACGGCTAACGGGCCACGAGTCCGGTCGAGTCTACTGGGGGCAGCTCAGAGCCTGCCCGGTTCGGTCGACAGCTCCGGAGGGATATTCGGCGGGGGTGTGCATCCGGCTTCCACCGTCCCGGACTCGCTGCGCCCACGGAACCCGCCTACTCGTCTCCATCAACGCTTTTGCGGCCGATCGAATTGAGAGGAGTGTAACACGAAGCCGGGTTCGTGTCAAAAGTGCCCGGCAGGGCCGGAAGGAGATGAGCGAACCGCGGGATACATCCGGTGCGAGCGGTTGGCCGGGCCCAAACCAGGCCGCAAAGCTCCCATCAGACGAATCGTCACACCTTTGTCTATATTTTATCAAACAAATACTTGACAATATGAGGATCGGTATGGTATCCTAAAAAGCATCCCTCATCATCCCCTCCGGGCCTTTCCGAGCTATTTTACCATGGCCGTTCCTGCCGACGATATCCCCACCTTCAACCTCAAAGCCGTCGTTCAGGAAACGGGTCTCAAGCCCGATACCCTGCGCGCCTGGGAACGACGCTATGGCCTGCCCCGACCGGAACGCAGCCGGGGCAAACATCGCCTCTACTCGCAACGGGACATCGAGATCCTCAAGTGGCTGATCGCCCGCCAAGAGGAGGGCATGACCATCAGTCGTGCCGTCGATCTCTGGCACAAACTCGTCGCCGAAGGGCTGGATCCGCTGCAAACCCTGCCGACCGAGACCGGAACGGTCACCGTTCCTTCTTTGGCCGGCGAGGTGCTCAACCGCTTACGGGACGACTGGGTGGCGGCCTGTATCGCCTTTGACGAAACCCGCGCCGAACAGCTTCTGGCCCAGGCTTTTGCCCTCTATCCCCCGGAAACGGTCTGTCTCGAGATCCTCCGTCGTGGCGTGGTAGCCATCGGCGAAGCCTGGCACGCCGGCCGTGTCACGGTGCAGCAAGAACATTTTGCCTCGGAACTGGCCATGCGCCGACTGGAAGCCCTTATCGCCGCCACCCAGCCGACGCGGCCCGGCCGCATCCTGCTCGGCTGCCCGCCCGAAGAATCGCACACCTTCACCGTCTTGCTCCTCAGCTTCCTGTTGCGTCGGCGCGGCTGGCATACCCTCTACCTGGGCGCCAATATCCCCCTGACCCGCTTTGAGACGGCCCTGGAGCAGGCACGGCCGCAACTGGTCATCCTGGGCGCCCAATTGCTCACCACGGCCGCCACCCTGGCCGATATGGCCGACCTGCTTCTGCACCTGCGCGTGCCGCTGGCCTTCGGCGGCCTCGTCTTTACGCAGACCCCCGGTCTGAGCGAGCGCATCCCCGGTTACTACCTGGGTCACCGTCTGGAAGACGCCCCCCTTGAAGTCGAAAAACTCCTCAGCGCCCCGCCGCCTCTGCCCAGGCCCGTGCCCATACCCCCCGGTTATGCGGAGGCCCGCAGCCATTTCCTGACCCAGGTGCCTCACATTCACATGCGGGTCAACCAGATTCTGGACGAGGCGGAGATGATGGATCGGGGACCGCTAAACGCCCTCCATCTCTTTATCGCCAACAACCATCTGGCCCAGAGCATCCACGCTGCCCTCCGCCTGGGCGATTTGCGCTTTTTGCGTACCGACATCACCTGGATTCAGGGCCTGCTCGCCGAACGCCATCTGCCGGAAGCGGCCTTGCGGCTGTACCTGCAGACCTATTACCGGGCAGCCGCCGAGCATCTCGATGCCCGCGGGGCCCCTATCGTCGCCTATTTGCGGGAACTGGCCTATCCCGATGCCCACAACGGCCACCACTGAACCGCTTTTTTTATCCTCATCCCCTAAGGAGAGAGCCCATGCGTATCCTCATCACCGGCGGTACCGGTCTTATCGGCCGCCCCCTGGTTAATGCCCTGACAGGCGATGGCCACGAGGTCATCGTCCTGACCCGCGATCCCAAACGGGCTGCGGCGGTTCTCCCGGCCGGCGCGCGCGCCCATCCATGGGATGCCCGCACGGCCGACGGTTGGGGACATCTGGCCGACGGCGCCGACGCCATCATCAACCTGGCCGGTGAGAGCATCGCCGGCACCGGCACGATCCCCAGCCGTTGGACGCCTGAACGGCGCCGGCGCATCCATGAGAGCCGGGTCTACGCCGGCTTGGCCGTCGTCGATGCCGTCGAGGCGGCGGCGGTCAGGCCCAAAGTCCTCATCCAGGCCTCGGCCGTGGGTTACTACGGCCAGCGCAGCGATGACGTCATCCTGACCGAGGATTCCCCGCCGGGCCGGGATTTCCTGGGCGAGACGTGCGTCGCCTGGGAGCAGTCCACGGCACCGGTCGAGGAACTCGGCGTGCGCCGCGTGATCATCCGGACCGGCCTGGTCCTGGCCCGCGAGGGTGGTCCCTTGCCACTGCTCATCCTCCAACACCGCCTCTTTGCCGGGGGACGGCTCGGCAGCGGGCGCCAGTACTGGCCGTGGATCCATCTCCACGACGAAGTCGCCGCCATCCGCTTCTTGCTGAGCAACGCCAAAGCCGTCGGTCCCTTCAATCTCACGGCACCCCATCCCGTCACGGCCGCCGAATTCTCCCGCGTGCTGGGTCGGGTCATGAGCCGGCCCTCGTTGTTGCCGACCCCGGCCTTTGCCATGCGCCTGGTCTTGGGCGACATTGCCACCCTTGTGCTGGACGGACAACGCGCGATTCCGAAAAAACTACTCGATCTGGGATTCAAATTCCGATTTAGCGAGCTTTTCTATGCTCTACGGGATTTAGTCAAGTAATCTTGGTTGATCATCAATTTGTCGATATTATCTATTCCGAAGCCTGAGCGGCTTCGGAATTTTTATACCATAATTTCACCGTATGAAAACGTTTCAATCCCGTTTCCGGGTTTGTGCGCCTTTGCGGGATGTGGTGGCTTTCCACCGCCGCGCGGCCAGTATGGCGGCCATTACCCCGCCGCCGGTTATCGTCCGTATCCATGAAGCGCCTCTTGAGCTGAGCGAAGGTGCGGAGATGGACTTCACCTTGTGGTTGGGACCGTTGCCCATCCGCTGGCGGGCCCGCATCGAAGCCGTCAACGAGCACGGCTTCTGCGACCGCCAGATAAGCGGACCGTTCGGCTACTGGCTCCATACCCACCGCTTTGTCCCCGTTGCCGCCAACGTTACCGAGGTGCACGACACCATCGAGCTGGAAGTGGCCGCCAACGGGGCGGCGCGGTGGATCGGCGTCGGGATGTGGCTCAGCCTGCCTCTGCTTTTTGCCTACCGTCGTTGGCGTACCCGTCGGCTGCTGAACCAACAGCGGAGTTGCCGATGAAAGCCCGTCGTCCTCCCCATGTCGTTGTGGTTGGGGCCGGGATAGGCGGCCTTAGTGCTGCGGCCGCTCTGGCCCATGCGGGCCTCGAGGTAACCGTGTTGGAGGCCCATGTCTATGCCGGCGGCTGCGCCGGTACGTTCTATCACCAGGGCTATCGTTTTGATGCCGGCGCCACCCTGGCCGGCGGTTTCTATCCCGGCGGTCCCATGGACATCCTGGCGGCCGCCACCGGTTGTGATCCCTGGCCGGCGCGGCCGGCGCAACCGGCCATGGTCGTTCATCTCCCCGATGGCACCGCCATCCCGCGCTGGGGCGATGCACGGCGTCATGAGGCATATCGTCAGGCTTTTGGGCCGGCCGGTCTGGATTTCTGGCGCTGGCAAGAACGGACGGCCGATGCCCTGTGGGATCTGGCCCTGCGCCGACCGGCCTGGCCTCCGCAAAGCGCCGGCGAGATGGCCGCGCTGCTGACAACGGGTGGGCGCTGGCTGCTGAGCGACCGCCGACGATGGCATCCGGAACTGCTCCGGGATGCCCTGCGCCCGGTGGCAGCCCATCTCGGCAGTGCGCCGGAGGCGCTGCGGCTGTTTGTGGATGCCCAGCTCCTCATCGCCGCCCAGACGACTGCCGCCCACGCCAACGCCTTGTACGGGGCGGCAGCCCTCGATCTGCCGCGGCGGGGAGTGGTGCACCTGCAAGGCGGTATGGGCGCCATCGCCGCCACCCTGGTGCGGGCCATCCACCGTCATGGCGGCCGTGTGCTGTTCCGCCAACGGGTCGAACGGATTGTCTTAAACGACCACGGCCCGGCCCTCATCACCACCCGTCGTGAGGCGTTTCCCGCCGACATGGTCATCGTCAATCTGCCGCCCTGGAACATCGCCGCCCTGCTGGGCGAGACGGCCCCCTCGCGTTGGCGGCGGTTGCCGCCGCTGCCGGCCGATGGGTGGGGGGCTTTTGTGGTCTATGTGGGTTTTGCCGCCGAAGCCGCGCCGGCCGCTCTGCCCCTCCACCATCAGATCATCCAGGGCGAACCCCTGGCCGAAGGCAACACCGTCTTCCTCTCCCTGACGCCGGCCTGGGACGCGACACGGGCGCCGGCAGGCCATCGCGGCCTCACCCTCAGCACCCACACGCGCCTGGAACCCTGGTGGGACCTGTGGCAACAGGACCGCGCTGGCTATGAACGACGCCGCCAGGTGTATACCGACCGCCTGCTGGCCGCGGCCGAACGGGTTTTGCCGGGGCTGCGCCGGGCCGCCAGGCTCATCCTGCCCGGCACGCCCGTCACGTTTGCCCGCTTTACAGGCCGTTATCGCGGCTGGGTCGGTGGCTTCCCCCAGACAAGCCTCTGGCGGGCCTGGCCGCCCCGCCTGGCGCCGGGTCTGTGGATGGTGGGGGATAGCATTTTCCCCGGCCAGTCCACGGCGGCGGTGGCCCTGGGCGGTTTGCGCGTGGCCGCGGCAGTGGCGCGCGAGCTGGGGACCCGCCTCGTCTTCGCCGACCGGCCGCCGAGCCGTCCGGAAACGGTTTGGTGGCACGCCGAACCGGAGGTGCCATGAGTGCCGCCATCTGGTGGATTCGACGCGACCTGCGCCTGCACGACAACCAGGCCCTGGCGGCGGCCCTGGCCCAGGGTGGACCTGTGTTGCCGGTTTTCATCATCACCCCTGGCCTGGTCGAGGGTCCTCATGTGGCTCCTCGTCGCCTGGCCTTTCTGTGGGGTGGGCTGGCCGCTCTGGCCGCCGACCTGGAACGACGGGGGAGCAGGCTGCTCATCCGTCGCGGGGAACCACTCGTGGTGTTGCAGGAGCTAATGGCGACTACAGGCGCCACGGCCATCTTCGCCGAGGCCGACTATTCGCCCTATGCCCGCCGTCGCGACGAGGCCGTAGCCCGCAACCTGCCGTTACGCCTGTACGACGGGCTGACCGTGTATCCGCCTGCGGCCATCGTGCGACCCGACGGCAGCCCTTATGTCGTCTATACGCCCTTCAGCCGGGCCTGGAAGGCCCAACCGCCACCGGCGGCGCCTTTGCCGGCGCCTGCGTTCATCCCCACGGTGGCGTTCGACCGCAGCGAGCCGTTGCCGACCGCCACCGAAACCTCGCCTTTTCCGCCCGGCGAGGCCGAGGCCCACCGACGCCTGGCCGCTTTTGTGGGTGGCGAGCGCCCGCCCATCTACCGCTACGCCGAGGAGCGCAATCGGCTCGACCGTTCGGGTACCTCGCAGCTCTCACCCTATTTCCGCTTTGGCATGCTCTCGGCCCGCGCGGCGGTCCATGCCGCCTACGAGGCCATCGCGGCCGCGCCCGACGCAGAAGCCCGTAAAGGCGCCGCAGCCTGGCTCAACGAACTGATCTGGCGGGAGTTCTACATCGCCATCCTCTATCACCATCCTTTTGTCCTGCGCCGGGCCTTTCGGGCCGACCTGCGCGCCATCCCCTGGCAACAGGATGAAACCGCCTTCCGCGCCTGGTGCGAAGGGCGCACCGGTTATCCCATCGTGGATGCCGCCATGCGGCAACTGGCGGCCACGGGTTGGATGCATAACCGCGGGCGCATGATCGTGGCCTCCTTTCTGGTCAAGGACCTGCTGATCGACTGGCGTTGGGGTGAACGCTGGTTCATGCAAAACCTGGTGGACGGCGACCCAGCCGCCAACAACGGCGGCTGGCAATGGACCGCCGGCACCGGCACCGATGCGGCGCCCTATTTCCGCATCTTCAACCCGGTCGTCCAGAGCGCCAAATTCGACCCCGAAGGGACCTACATCCGGCGCTGGGTCCCCGAACTGGCCCGGGTGCCCACGGCCTATATCCATGCTCCCTGGCAGATGCCGCCGGATGTGCAACGACAGAGTGGGTGTGTGATCGGACGCGATTATCCGGCGCCGCTGGTGGACCACGCCTGGGCACGTGTCCGTGCGCTGGCGGCCTATGCCCAGGCCCCAAAACAAGGCGAACGATAAGGCAGCGATGGCGACCGCGTCCCTGAGATGGCCGGGGAATCGGTTCCGGTTCGGCTTTGCCAGGCGATCCCGTTTTGCGTCTCGCTTTGCCTTTTAAACGGGGACATGCTATGATATGTTGTTGCAAGAAAATGCAATAAAGCTTCCAATTTCCGGAAGCGGTGGCGATTTCGAACCGCTACCCTGGGCCAAACCCGGCCGTTGAGATTGTTGACTCGGAGGCTCGAACCATGGCTATCCTGCTTTCTGCTTTCTTCCCCTGGCTTCATATCCCTGATGGTTTTCTCAGTCTGATCATGGCCGTGGTCTTCTGGTTGGTGACGGCGGCTTTTGTGATCGTGGCGGCCCGCCGCCTTCAAGCCGATACGAGCGGTTTGGGCGAACAACAGGTCCCGCTGATGGGCATCATGGCTGCTTTTGTCTTCGCCGCCCAGATGCTGAATTTCCCGGTGGCGGGAGGGACATCGGGCCACTTTTTGGGCGGCGCGTTGACCGCCATCATGCTCGGTCCCTGGGCGGGTATTCTGGTGATGACGGCCGTGATCGCCATCCAGGCGCTGTTGTTCCAGGATGGGGGCCTGCTGGCGCTGGGCGCCAACCTTTTCAACATGGGCATCCTCACGGCTTTCATCGGCTACGGCCTTTACCGGAGTTTTGCCGGCAAAGACCGCAGGGTGCGTCTGATGGCGGCGGGGGTGGCCGCGTGGCTGAGCGTCATGGCCGCTGCCTTTTTGACCTCCGTGCAATTGTGGCTGAGCGGCACGGCCGTCCTGGGTGTGGTGTTGCCGGCCATGCTGGGAGTCCATGCCCTGATCGGTATCGGTGAAGCGCTGATCACGGTGGCGGCATTGGGCTTCATTGCCCAAATCCGGCCCGACCTGTTGGGAGAAGCGGCCGTCAAGGAGCGCGGGGGTCGCGGTTGGGTGATCGGTGGAGCCGTTCTGGTCGCCCTCTTGCTGGTGTTGGCTCCCCTGGCCTCGGCCGATCCCGACGGTCTGGAACGGGTGGCGGAGGATTTGGGCTTTATCGAGCGGGGTCTGGAGGCGCCCTACCAGATCATTCCGGACTATACCCTTCCCTTCCTGGGCGAAACGGCGCTTTCGACCATTCTGGCGGGCGCCATCGGCGCCGTTGTGGTCGGCGTTGTCGCCGTTGTGGTGGTGCGCGTGCTGCGACCTCGCTGGCAGAGCTGAGGCGACGTTCCTGGTTTTCCCATGCACGCCAGCGTCTTCGATCGCTATCTCCTCGGCCACAGCCTGATCCACCGCCTGGACCCGCGGGTGAAGGTGGTGGTGACGCTGCTCTTCATCGTCTCCAATGTGGTGTTGCCCGATGGCGCCTGGCCGGGATTCGCCCTGGCGTTGGTTTGGGTGCTGATGGTCACCCGTGCGGCCGGTTTGCCCTGGGATTTTGCCCTGCGTCGCTCCTTCGTGGCGTTGCCTTTTGCCCTGGTCGCCGTGACCACGCTGTTCAGTTTGCCCGGTGATCCCCTGGTGGCGTTTCGGCTGGGTCCCTGGTCGTTGGGGATCAGCGAGGCAGGTTTGCTGCGTTTCGTCAGCATCGTCATCCGCACGCTGCTGTCGGTGATGATGGCCGTTTTGCTGGCGGCGACGACCTCGTTCCCCGATATGCTCCACGCCTTTCGTCACCTGCGGTTGCCGTCGCTGCTGGTGGCGGTGATCGGCTTTATGTATCGCTACCTGTTCGTCCTGACCGACGAGGTCATCCGGTTGTTGCGGGCACGGTCGGCCCGTAGCGGGCAGTTGCCGGGCTACAAGGCCGGGGGCACGGTATTCTGGCGGGCCCGCGTAACCGGTTATATGGCCGGGCAGTTGTTCGTGCGCAGCTTTGCCCGCAGCGAGCGGGTGTATCAGGCCATGCTGGCGCGCGGCTATCGCGGCCATATGTACACCCTCAACCCGCATGCCATGAGGCGTCAGGACTGGCTGTTGGCCGCGCTGGCCGTGGCGGCACTGACGCTGATCCAGGCGGCCGGACGTCTCTCTCTCGTCTGACGATGCCGGTGAGCCATCCCCTGCCTTTGCCCTCGGCGCCGTCCTCGGGGAACGGCAAGGTGCCCGCGCTCCTCGTCGAGCATCTCCATTTCGCCTATCCCGACGGGCATGTCGCCTTGCGCGATGTATCCCTCATCGTCAACCACGGGGAAAAGGTGGCGTTGGTAGGGCCTAACGGCGCCGGGAAGAGCACCTTCATGCTCCATCTGAACGGCATTTTGCAAGGACAGGGGGTTGTGCGGGTAGGCGGCCTGGACGTGACCAGGGCCAATCTGCCCCTGATCCGGGCGCGGGTGGGGCTGGTGTTTCAAAATCCCGACGATCAGCTCTTCTCGCCGACGGTGTTCGAGGACGTGGCCTTTGGTCCCCTGCATATGGGCCTGCCCGAGGCCGAAGTGCGCCGCCGGGTGGCGGCGGCATTGGCCCAGGTGGGCATGAGCGACTACGGGTCGCGGCTCTCGCACCATCTCAGCATGGGTGAGAAAAAGCGGATTGCCATTGCCACGGTGCTGGCGATGGCGCCGGATATTCTGGTCCTGGATGAACCTTCGGCCGGGCTTGACCCGCGCGGCCGTCGGCAACTCATCGAGCTGCTGCGGACGTTGCCGCTGACCATGCTGGTCTCGACCCATGATATGGCCATGGTACGGGAGCTGTTCCCACGCATGGTCATCATGGACGAGGGCCGCGTGGTGGCCGATGGGTCGACGGAACGCCTGTTCGAGGATAGCTCTCTGTTGGAACGGCACGGTCTGGAAAGGCCTTGAGTATGCCATGACCCACACCACAAGCGATTACGCCACCCGCATCCGTCGCAGCGGGTTCCGCCTGACCCCGCAGCGCCAGCTCATCCTGGATGCCGTGTGCGAAGGCGGTGGGCACACGACCATCGAGGAGATCTGCGCCCGCGTGCAGGCCAAGGCCCCGAGCATCAATCGTTCGACGGTTTACCGCAATCTGGAGTTTTTGCAGCGCCTGCATCTGATCGTGGCGGCCGAAATCGGCGGGGAGACGGTCTACGAGATTGCCCACAATCGACATCATCACCATCTGCTGTGTCAGGGTTGCGGTCGCCAGATCGAGATCGGCGAAGAGGCCCTGGCCTCGGCCCTCACGGCCATCTTGCGGGATTATGATTTTCTGGTGCTGGCCGACCATCTGGTCTTGAGGGGACTGTGCGGTCCCTGTCGGGCGCAAACGGAATAAGCTCCCGGCGAGAACCGGGTCGGCGGGCAAACCGGGTGCGCGTTTGCCGGTTTTGACCGGAACATTTGTTCTATGCTATACTCAGCCCATGATGACCGCTGACCGCACCCGCTACATCGAAATCGACGTGCGTTCGGCCCTGAACCGGGTGGATAGCGACCGCCTGCCCGGGCTCAAGTGGTCCCTCAACCCCTATCGCGGCTGTCGGCATGGCTGTGTGTATTGCTATGCCCGCTATACCCACACCTTTCTGGAACTGGACCCCGACGCCGATTTCACCGGTACGGTCTTTGTCAAACGCAACCTGGTGCAGGCCCTGCGCCAGGACCTGCGGCGGCCGGGTTGGCGCCGGGAACATGTCAGTATCGGCACGGCCACCGACCCCTATCAGCCCATCGAGGGGCGCTATCGCCTCACCCAGGGGGCTTTGCAGGTCCTCTACGAGCAACGGACGCCGGCCAGCCTCATCACCAAGAACACCATGGCCGTGCGCGACGCCGAGATCATGGCGGCGCTGGCCCGACGGACGGGTTTTCGGCTGATCATGTCCATCACCACCCTCGATGAGGCCCTGGCGCGGACGCTGGAACCCGATGTACCGGGACCGTATCAACGGCTGGCGGCCGTGCGCACCCTGGCCCAGGCCGGTGTGCCCGTGGCCGTGGCCGTGGCGCCTGTCTTGCCCGGTCTCAACGACGATGAGGCCGGGCTACAAAGGGTGATCGAGGCTGCCTACGACCACGGCGCCGACCTGGCCTTCCATCAGGTCCTCCGGCTCTACGACGCCACCCGTCCTACCCTTTTCCGCTACCTGGAAAAGCACCGGCCCGATCTGCTCCTCCGTTATCGCCGGATGTATGGCTCCGGCCGAGAGGCGCCGCCCTCCTACCGCGAGGCCATCGCCGCCCGTATCGCTGCCCTGGATCGCCGTCTGCAACCGCAGCGGCCGCCGGCGCGGTTGCCGGAAAGCGAAGGCGGTCAATGGGCCCTGCCCTGGTAGTACGCCGGGCGCCGGGGTCGAAGCCTCCCGCCCGGCACCCGGCGTCGGCTCAGGACAGCTCGCGCAACACCATGGACCCGGTGCCGTCCGGTTCGTAGGTCATCGGTCCCTGGGGCACATGACTGGCAATGACGATATCGCCGGCATCCATGGCCTCCCACATGAGCTGGAAGGGGGCTTTGCCGGGGATCCACTTTTCGACCAAGACCAGTCCGTGCCCGGGCAGAATGGTGAAGGCCAGCGGGCGGGGATCGTCAGGATGGTTCAGGCTTTCGGCGCGGGCAAAGGCTCCCCGCACGCCATGGGCCTGGGCTTCGGTGGCGCAGGAGACGATGTAGTGAAAGTACGCCTCCTCCAGGGGGACGTATTCGACCTTATCCGGCCGATAGGAAGCCACGCCGCGATGGCCGTGGAGTTTGGAGCGCACCACCGGCACCGTAGCCTCGCTGCCCCATTCCGGACCCAGGCGGATACGGGGCAGGTCCTGGTCCATTTCGATCATCTCCACCGCCTCGGAGGAAGGGGGATCGTTGCGCTTGCCTTCGACGTGGCGCACCAAGGCCCCGATACCGCCCGGCCGCACCCCGGTGATGATGCTCAGTTCGTCTTCGGTGAGGTTGTCTTTATCCACCGGCCGGGCGCTGCCGGTAATGGTGGTAATCAGCCCGGCAATGGTGGGATCCCAGGTGGCAAAACAGCCCTCGCTGTACTGGCTGGCCACCGATGTGCCGACGACGGGAACATTGACCAGGTCGTTGATGCGCACCATTTCGGTGAAAAAGCGGCGTCTGCCCAGTTCTTTGGCCGCGCGGATCATGGCCCCCGGCGTCTCCAGGCGACGCCAGACGGCATAGGGGATGGGCTCGCCGACGACCTCATGGGCCGTGACCTCGCGGGTGCTGACGGTGGTGACCAAACGCAGGGCGATGTCCTCGTAAAAGGCCTCGGGCGGGTCGGTGGCGATGCTCCTGGGGTAGGCGCCGACCAAATCGAAATGGTACACATACTCGGGGCGATCCTCGCCCACCACCAGCAAGACGCGGATGGATTTGGTCTGAGCCTGGATCAGGCGTTCGAGGGCCAGGAT
>Ga0197142_1000580_pt1 | contig 33919 bp, 26 predicted proteins | sample GBS60_MetaG_FD_148614 | JGI IMG/M metagenome (GOLD analysis project Ga0197142, IMG submission 148614) | Sediment microbial communities from Great Boiling Springs, Gerlach, Nevada, United States - GBS 60_MetaG | ecosystem: Environmental > Aquatic > Thermal springs > Hot (42-90C) > Sediment...
AGATGCCACCATTCTGCTTTATGACGAGGAGAATCGTCCGAACTACCTGCGGCGGCCTTTCCCCTATGCGACGCAGCCCGTGCTGGTGGGGATTCGGCAGGATATGCGCTGGGTGAGCGCAGGGGATCCCGTTACCCTGACATTGCGTGCCCTGAGCGGGCCAAACTACACAGAACTCGCCAGAGGAAGTTATGCTATTGACGCAGAGGTGTGGGAGCTAACCTACGAGTACAATCTCTTCCAGAGCTATTACGACCAGTACCGTTCCGACTATCAGGTCAGGCGCAGGCGGATACTTCGCACGAAGGTAGAGGTACGGGATGGGACGGGGGAGCTGACCTTTACGCCGAGCACCGGTGGAACCTACGAGGTGCTTTTATGGGCACCGGGGCAGCAGGCCCCCACCATCTACCAGCTGGAAGCCTGGGGATGGGGCAGCACCGCCCTCAAAGGCTCCACAGAGGGACAGATACTGATTCAGCCTCAGGACTCCGCTCCCAGGGCCGGCACGAAGGTCGCCCTCCTGCTAAAAGCCCCCCTTCCCGGCAAAGCCCTCCTGACCGTGGAGCGCGAAAAAGTCTGGCACCACGAATGGGTGGACCTTTCCACTGGAACAGCCACCCTCAACCTCAAGCTTCCCGAGGCCTGGGCCCCGGGGGTCTATATCCATGTGGTGGCTTTTCACGCGATCGGGGATAAAGCTGTGCCTTTCGCCTCTTCACGGGGCCTGACATACCTTCCCGTGTCTCGACCGGAGGGGGTGGCTACCCTCACGCTCAAAGCACCCGAACGGGTCAAGCCCGGAACCCCCATCTCCCTCAGCCTCGAAGCCCCCAAACATCCCCGCGCCCGCATCCTCCTCACCGGCCTCGACGAAGGCGTCTGGATCAAACAGATGCACAAACCCCGGCGTCCCGAAGAAGTCTTTTATCAGAAATGGGCCCACACCCTGAATGTAAGCGAACACCTACCCTTCGTGGCCAGCTGGGGAAAGGAGGTTATTGGTGGTGGTGATTTTTTCATGGCGGAGAGTGAGGCGGGCGATGCTTCTCTTCTCACCACCGAGGCCTACGAGCACACGATTGCCTATGAGCGAGTCCTTCAGTTAGATGAGAAGGGTAGGGCAGAGGTGAGCCTTACTGTGCCAGCGTTTTCGGGAAAGATTCGCTGGCGGGCCTATCTGGTGGAGGAAGGTGTATATGGCAGTGCGGAGGCCTTTTCGCTGGTGGCGGCCCCCGTGGTGGGCCGTATGGGCGTACCCTTCTACATCGCTGGCGGCGAAGAGGTAGAAACTCAGCTCACCCTTCGTAACACCACAGAACAGCCGCAGAGCGGCACCTGGCGTATCGCTGTGCCGCCCAACGGCATGGAGGTTACGCCCGCTACAGGTAACTTCTCCCTCTTGCCGGCAGGCAGTCAGACCGTCAAGATTCGGTATCGGGCCACTCGGCCCTGGGGCCTTGCCAGGGTGGCCCTTTATGTAAATGAAGAGCTGGCGCAGGAGCGAGAGATTCGGATTCGGCCGGCCGCCGCCCCTCGCCTCGTTTCGGAGTCTATCACTCTGGCCCCCGGCATGGATACCACCATAGCCTTATCCCCTGACTTCTTCCAGAATCCCGAAGGGGCGGCTCACCTCGTGGTTTCCACCGCGCCCGTGCATGAACTGGGCCCCGCTCTCCTTCAGCTTCTCCGCTTTCCCCATGGATGTGCTGAGCAGATCACTTCTCAGGCGTTCGTGTCTCTCAAACTGGGAGATTTAGCCGCCGCTTTTCATGCCGCCCGGGCCGACACCGTTCGGAAGCATGTGCAGTATGTTCTGGGGCGGCTTCCGCTGTATCGGGCCGGAAGTGGGTTTAGCTTCTGGCCCGGCGGTAGCCAGGACACCTGGCTCACCCTGCATATCTGCCACTTCCTCATAGAGGCCAGCGAGGCCGGCTTCGAGGAAGCCCGAACCCTCCTGAACCCCCTGATAGAATTTCTGGAATATACCCTCAAAAGCGACTCCCCTACCAGTTACTTTGCCGCTTATAGTGCGTTCCTTTTGGCCCGGCAAAAAGGCTCTAAGGTGGCTTCCCTCCTTCCTTCGCCGAAAAGGATTGAGGAGGGGCAGGACCCTGTGGCTCGGGCCTTCTGGCGGGCAGCCTTCAGACTGGCCAAGCTTCCCACTCTCCCCGCTCAGCTGTCTGTGCGAATCATGGAAGAAAAGTTTGGCCCCTATTATTACAGGGTACCGGAAGTACGCTACTTATGTGCGGAATCTGAAGTACGCTACTGGTATGCCGAATCTTTTGTGAATCCTTCGGCAGTGCCGGCTTATTTTCGGGAGAAGCTTGCCCGGGAGCTTACAGACCCTTATCTTTCTACCCATTATGCGCTGTGGCTTCTTTTGACCTATCAGCGAATTTATGCTTCCCAAAAGGCCCTCTCCGGACAGGTGGCGATAGGAGGGAAAGCCCTTCCCCTGAATGGTATGGTCGGCCATTTTCGTTTGGGCACGAAAGAGGCGCAGGCCATCCGGCTCAAAGCAGACCGAGAAACCCTTTATGTTTTCCTCTGGGCGGAAAGCTATCCTGTTACGGCTCCGTCGGCTGTGTCCCGGGGCCTGGTGGTTACCGAAGAGATTATCCCGAAGGGCGGGCGGCAGTATGTGTGGCGGATTCGCCTCAACCACACCGGCTCCGGCTCGCTGGAAAATGTGGCCCTCACCGTACCCTATCCGTCGGGCTTCATATTAGACCGGTCCAGCCTCTCCGAAGAAAGCCGATACCCTCCCGCGCAGGGCATCTCCTGGGATTACACCGACCCGCGAGAAGACCGCTTTTTAGGCTATTTCAAGATGATCCAGAAGGAGGCGCAGATAGAACTGCCCATTCGGCTGATTTATGCCGGGCGCTATCAGGTCCCCTCTATCAGCGCCATGGTGATGTATGTGCCGACGATTCATGGATCAACGGCCGCCCGCAGCTGGGAAGCGCGTCCATTTTAGGGGCAGGGGGCGCTCAGGGTTCCTTTCATAGTCTGCGCCCATGCGCTGGCTGAAAGCGCTGCTGGGCGTGTACATCGCTTTTCTGGTGCTGGGGCTAATGTGGGACGCCGCGCCGACTTTGCCAGATCTGAGCCCCCTCTGGGTGGATGAAAAGGGACATCCCCTTCATGCTCGGCTTACCCGGGACGAAAAATGGCGCCTCAGTCCTTCGGAGGAGGCCTTTCGCCGTCTGGCCCCGCTCATCATTGCCAAAGAGGATCGGCGTTTTTACTGGCATCCCGGCGTGGACCCCATAGGGCTGGTCCGAGCGGCCTTTGTGATGCTGCGCGGCGGACCCCGTCAGGGCGGCTCCACCATCCCCATGCAAATCGCTCAGCTCACCCATCCCGGCCCCCGCACCCCCCTTCAGAAACTCCGACAGATATTTTATGCCATTGCCCTGTCTGTGCGCTACTCCAAAGAAACCCTGCTTCGCTTTTATCTGACGATTGCGCCCTTCGGACGAAATATTGAGGGGATCGAGGCGGCCTCCTGGTATTACTTTCAAAAGCCTGCAAAAAACCTCACACCTTCCGAGGTTGCGGCACTCCTGCTTATTTCTCAGCGGCCTTACCTCATACAGGCCTTTCTGCGAGGTGATGAGGCCTTTCTGCGCAGGGTGCGCTTCTGGGTGAGATTCTGGTACAGAGAGGGTCTTCTCACGCAGGCGGAGCTCCAGCAGGCGGAAGCCACACCCCTGCATCCGACTCCCCGGCCCTTCCCATTTTTAGATCCGCCACCGCTGGCCCTGCAAAAGCCCCAGCCCCGCCCCTGGGATGCGCCACCGGACACCCTCTATATCCTTCCCGAGCTTCAGCGGCGGGCTCGCGCCCTCTTAGAGAGCTTCCTTGGTTACTGGGAAAGCTGTGGCATTTCACAGGGGACGCTCCTGATAGCCGAGGTGCCCTCGGGGAAAATCCGCGTATATCTGGGGTCTCGCTCCTATCGCTCGTGTGCGATTGATCTGCTGCAGGTGCGACGCTCCCCCGGCAGCACGCTCAAGCCTTTTCTCTATGCTTTAGCCCTGGAAATGGGCCTCATTCACTCGGAGACGCCACTTCTGGATGTGCCCATCAGCTATCAGGGCTTTATGCCGGCGAATTTTCTTACAGATCTCTATGAGGGGCAGGTGCCGGCCCGAAAGGCTCTGTATCATTCGCTCAACCTCCCCGCCGTATTTTTACTAAAAGAAGTAGGAGAGGGGGCTTTTCTGGGGCGTTTGCGGGAGCTGGGCCTTCCGGCAGATGGGGCGGCCGGGCTGAGTTTGGTGATAGGCGGACAGGAGCTAACCGCCCATCAGCTGGCTCAGGCTTATACGACTCTGGGCAGCGGGGGCTATCTGGTTCGACTGCGTCTGAGGACCCGGGATCCGGCGCAGCAGAAGCGGGTCTATGATTCGGTAGCCATAGCTATCGTTCGCCGGATGCTGCCTGTTCCTCGATGGGGCTGGGTCGCCAAGACGGGCACCTCCTCTCACCTGAGGGATGCCTGGTGTGTGGCGGTGAGCGGGTCATATCTCATTCTGGTCTGGGTGGGTAATCCCGATGCCTCTTCCAGTGGCTGCCTTAGAGCCCGTCAGCTTCTCTGGCCGCTTATGGAGCAGCTCACGCAGCTGCTGCCTGCCACTTCGGAAAAGCCGCTTCCAGCTAACACCCACCTTCTCAAAGTATGTCCGCTTACCGGGCACATATCCTCGCCCGACTGTCCGGAATCTGTCTCTGCCTGGGCCTGTAAGAGGGCGTTTCCCACCTGCACGCACTGGGATACCCTGTATGTAACGGGCCGGGAGACCTTTCGAGCGCCGTGTGGCGATACGCTTCCCAAACAGTACAAAAAGTATGTTTTGCCGCGCAAACCTCTTTTAGCGGCGGCCTGGTGGGGAGACTTTGCTTATCAGGGCTTACCGCCCCTGGCAGAGAGATGTCCTGTGGAAGGACGGCTTGTGATGGTTGCCCCCCTGGAAAAGGTTACGGTGTGGCTTCGGCGGGACCGTCCTGCCCCTCTCCGTTTGCAGGCAATCTCGGATATTCCCGGCCCCATTCACTGGTACGCAGGAAGTAAGTATCTCGGGGCGCAGGGGGGAGCCAGCTCCAGCGGCCTGCTCTTCAGGCCGCCTGCCTCAGATACGACTCTGACTTTCTCGTGCCGGCAGGGGCCGCTTCGCTTGAGTCGAATCTGCCGGATTCGGTGGCTTTGAGGGAGTTTGTGAGGGGCCTTTTATTTTTTGCAGGTTTTGGCCGGGCCGCCCGCCGCAGGCGGGCGGCCCGGCCAGACAGGGAGCGGACGGCGCTGCAGGCGCCGGCCGCCACACCCATCGCAGATTAGCTCATAAAGCCCCTTATGCTACGCCACCCCACTCAGCCTCACACCTCCAGCCCCAGAAAGAGTATATCATCTGTCTGCGGCTCCTCACCCATGAAAGTTCGTATGGCCTCCTGTAAAAGGGGGATGAGCTCGTCCATAGGCAGATAGCTATTCGCGCGCAGGAAGGACGAGAGCCGGCTTCGGGAAAAGCGCTTGCGCTCGGGGCCCCCCATCTGATCCACCAGACCATCGGAAAAGAGATAAAGCCGATCCCCGGGTTCCAGCCTGAGGGTCTGAAGGGTGGGTGCCAGCGCATGAGCGCTTCCGGGCAGGTTCTGAGCACCGATGTCCATGCGTCCACCCCCTACAGTATACATTTCCCCGTGCCGCAGGAGCCACAGGGGCCGCCGGGCGCCCAGATAATAAGCGATATTCGCCGCCGGCTCATAAGCGATAAGCGCCAGTTCAAAACCTTCCTGAGCCCCTCCTTCTCCCCCAAAAAACCACGCCATGCTTTCCCGCAGCTCTTCATAAACTTTTTGTATCTGAAGGCCATGCTGTTTGACTTTCTCGTAGAGGCTCGTAACGGCGTAGATGCTGATGAGAGCGGCTGGAACCCCATGACCCGTAGCGTCCCCGACGCCTACCACCACGCCATTTTCAACGGGGAGATAACCATAGAAATCTCCCCCCAGCGCATCCAGGGGCTGGTACCATAACCCGACATCTTTGAAATAGGAGCGCAGGCCATCCAGGTTTTTCGGCAGGAAAGCCCTTTGCAGGCGGGCGGCGTAGCGCAGAGAAGCCTCCAGCTCTGCCGTACGCTGGGCCAGTGCTTCTTCCCGCGCCTTTCGCTCCGTAATGTCCGTCAGAAGCACCGTGTAATACCTGACCTCCCCTGCTTCATCCAGAACCGGAGCAATACTGATGCGTGCCCAGAAACCTTCTTCGTCGGGTCTGCAGTGATACACTTCTTCCTCCATGCCGCGGGGAGATAGCCTTTCCGTGATGCAGTAGGTTTTGGATGGATTTTGCTGCGGCGCCGGCAAAAGGTAGCAGGGCACACGGGGTATGTCACAGACAGGCTTTCCCATCACTTCCTCTCGACTGTATCCGTATCGCTTTTCGAATGCCCTGTTTACCCATAGAAGGCGGCCTCGGGGATCCAGTATCATGGCCATAACCGTAGTATGCGCGGCGATAGAAGCCAGCATGCGCAGGTGCTCCGACTGCGCTTTGAGCTCGGCCAGGAGCTGCTCGCGGGCCTCCTGGAGCGAAGATAGCTCGTCTACCTGATGCTTGAGTTCCTCTGCATATACCTGTAACTCCGCTTTGAGTCGCTTTTCCTCGGTAACATCCTGAAAAATCAGCAGGTACAGGCGGGGCGATTGTGTGGGGTCGAAGCGCATACCCATCCACAGACCCAGGATGTCGTAGGTGGGGCCGTTTTCGTTCTGGAGGGCGGCTTCTACTTCTGCCTGAAGGGTACCGTAGTCAAAGAGCTCGGTCAGTGTCCGGGCCGGCATGAAATAGCGTTCCAGTACGGCTCGGGCGCTGGCGGTACGCAGATACTCCGGACTGGCCCCGCTCATCTGGAGGAAGCCCGGACTGACCCAGTGAAGGCGATCCTCCTCCCGATCGATCACCACCACCGGCACCGGAAAAGTCTTAGCCATCATGTCCGCCAGCCTCGGGTCCAGCGGAAGGGCCTCATAACCCAGACTCCGGTCTGACCCAAAGAGAGATTTAAGCGTTTGTACCAGCGTAGCCATAGAAGCCAGCAAAAGTATGCTTTTTTTTTTTTACACTCAACCCGTCTGGGGGAACTTTACAGGGCAGGGGTGGGACAGGCCGGACTTTACCCTGAAGGGAAGCCGCCGGGCAGCGTGAGGCATAGCAAAAGCCAGCCGCGCAAGGCACGATACTGTTTCACTCGAATGCATCTGCCAGGGCGAACTTCCTCCGGACTGTATTTATTTTACTCTGTTCAGCGGCCTCGTTCTTTTCGTGTCTGGAGGGTCATTTGGTGCGATGAATATGATTTTTCCACAGGTTTCTCATTATGTGCCCACGTTCTTGTTGCAAAGTGGTTATTTCTCCACAGGCTTACGTATCTAATCGGCGGGTTTGTGCAAGGCCGGTGCCGTTGAGCCGCCCGGTGCTCGAAGGCCTGACGAGCTGGGGCGAGCAGTTCTTCTCTCGGGAGGGGGGGGGATGGCAGATAAATAAAGATTGGCGGACGAGCCGTTATACTTTTTTCAGGGCCTGCTCGAGGTCGGCGATAAGGTCATCCACATCTTCTACGCCGACAGACAGGCGCAGGAGACCATCGGTAATACCCAGGGCCTCCCGCTCTTCTCTGGGGATGGAAGCGTGGGTCATGGTAGCTGGATGGTTGATAAGCGATTCTACGCCGCCGAGACTCTCCGCGAGGGTAAAAATTTTGAGAGCGGGCCAGAAGTTTCGAAAGTCTTCTATGCCGGTAACTTTCACTTCGAAGGAGACCATGCCCCCCGGCAGACGCATTTGCTGCTTAGCTAAGAGGTATTGTGGATGCGTAAGCAGGCCGGGGTAATAGACCCGTGAGACTTTGGGGTGAGTGGCGAGGTATTCGGCGATTTTCTGGGCGTTGTAGGCGTGTTTTTCCATGCGGAGGGGGAGAGTTTTCAGGCCACGTAAAACGAGAAAGCAGTCCATGGGTCCGGGTACGGCTCCTACCGCATTCTGGAGGAAGCGGAGCTTTTCTGCCACTTCGTCGTCAGAAAGCATGATGGCCCCCATGACGACATCGGAGTGGCCGCCGAGGTATTTGGTGGCAGAATGCACGACGATGTCGGCGCCGAGAGCGAGGGGATTTTGCAGGTAGGGAGTGGCAAAGGTGTTATCCACGACGAGACGGGCGCCGCGTTCGTGGGCCAGGTCGGCAAGGGCGGCAATAGGCGAGACGGTCAGCAGGGGATTACTGGGGGTTTCTATCCAGAGCAGGCGAGTCTCCGGCCGAAAAGCCGCCGCGACCTTCTCCGGGTCAGTGGTATCTACAAAGTCAAACGACAGGCCCCACGGCTCAAAGACCCGCTTCATAATGCGGTAGGTCCCGCCATACAGGTCGCGACTGGCGATTACATGCGCGCCGGGCGCCAGTAGCCGCAGCACGGCATCCGTGGCCGCCAGCCCCGAAGCAAAGGCCAGCCCGTACTTAGCACCCTCCATCTGTGCAAAAGCCATCTCCAGCGCCGTGCGGGTAGGATTATGCGTGCGGCTGTATTCGTAGCCTTTATGCTGGCCGGGCGCTTCCTGCGCATAGGTGGAGGTAAAGTATACCGGCGTCATGACTGCACCCGTCTGAGGGTCCGGCTCCGTACCCGCATGTACCGATAAAGTATGCCACTTCATGGGGCAAAGGTAGAGAGAAAGCCGACGCGGCTAAGCAGGCCGTTCAATCACCCGGCGTTCGGAGGCCAGCGCCCGGGATCGGGCTTCCGGAGAAAAGTAATGCCGGAAGGTGCAGTGCACTTTACTGCGGCGCGCCTGTGTGGCCTCCAAGACAGCCAGCATTGCTGGATTGAAGTCGCCCACCCAGCTCAGCTCTGCATGCGTGATGCCCATCTCGAGTACCGGGGGCACGGGCAGATACGCCAGGGCTGATTCCAGTCCCCGACGCTGATAGCGCGGCCGAACCCCCATCAGCATCACGCGCGCCCGGGTCAGAATACCCCGCCGCCGATACCAGGCGTACTTATCTCGCTTGCGCCAGAGAAACTGCAAAAGCTGCCAGAGCGTTGGCTTTCCCCGCCAGGGCCGAAAGATTTGATTCAAATCGGGCAAGGCCAGAATCACCCCCGCCGGCTCCCCATCCACATACGCAAAGTAAATCATCTCCTCTACCAGAATAGGCGCCAGATTCGCTACCAGTTTTTCTACTCTGTCCGGTGTCAGGGCCACAAAGTGCTCATGGTGCTGCCAGGCATCATTGTAAATGACCATGAAGTCGTGAGCGTATTTTTTCAGGCGGTGTTTTTCCGGGTAGGCAAAGGTAACGCCCTCTTTCTGGGCGGCTCGCTGCGCAATCCGAATAATTCTTTCCGGAATCTGTCGTAAATCCAGCTCGCGCGACTCCTGCCGAAAGTATACCTCAAACCCATACCGGTCCAGAAAATCGGCATAATAGGGTTTATTATAAGGCATGCCATAAGCGGGAGGCGTATCAAAGCCTTCTATCAGGACGCCCCAGAAGCGGTCGTTCTCACCAAAGTTAACGCAGGCATCGGCAGCCTCCAATCCCCTCGCCTGAAGCCATTCTTGCGCCGTATCTAAAAGGGCCTCCGCCACAGTATAATCCTCGATGGTCTCCCAGAAGCCGATCCCGCCGGTGGGCACAGCGTAACGCCGGGCCTTGGGATAATACACAAAAGCTGCGATTCGCCCAATCACTCGATGCTGGTGGTCGTAGGCTATCCATAGTTGCGCTTCCCCATCGGAAAAGTGGGGATTTTTCCGGGGATCGAAAAGAGCCCGTAGCTCCATATCGAGAGGACCTACCCAGGCCGGATCATTCGCATACAAATAGCGGGGAAAGTCTAAAAAGTCCTTCCAGTGGGCTTTAGTACGAACAGCAACTACCTGCACCCCCCAAAGTTACCGCTTTGTAAATCGTACAGGCCACTGGGATTTGTCCCATCGACTTTCAGCTTTCTCCTCTATATCGTCCGGCAAAGCAGGGAAAAAATCTATCCCGGTGACCTTCTCTACCGAATCCACCGACACCATAAAGCGAGCCACCATATTTTCAGGGAAAGAGCGATGCGGCACCAGAAACCCTACGGCCTGCACTTCTCTTCCAGAAACGGTATAGATTACTTTGTAGAAGGTATCCGGCACGCTCACGTTCTGGCCGATCTTTTTCAGATTTGGTCGAAGAACGGGGCCCGTGTACACAACGAGAAGGCCCTTTTGTTTAGCCCAGCTGCGTACCGTTCGCTCAATAGCTTCCCAGATCCCGGCATTGAATTCATGCAGTTGAGGGCTCATGTTCGAGAGGTAGAAGGTTTCACTCATTCCGATGGAATCCCACTTGAAGTCGCCGGCTGGCACGAGATGGCCCCGGTCATAGCCGCTGCGCCGGTAATCAGCCAAGGTAGCGGAGTGGGTGCGTACTTTGGGATCCTCGCGAAAATCCTGCGTGCGCCGAAGGTGCCCTTGCTTGAGTTTTTGCCCCTCCAGCACATAAGCGGTCCAGCAGGGCTGCTCGTGGGCTTCTACATAGCACAGGAGATAATACGTATGGGCTACGACCTCACAGGGGAGTTTGCTCTGAGCTGAAATATGTTTCAGGTGGAATAAAGACTTTATTGGGTATGCCGGCTCTTTTTTGGAAGGAGCTTGAGGAGGGGGGGGAGCGGATTGGGGAGGAGGCGGGGGGAGGGATTCGCGGCCAGGTGAAGGGGAAGGAGGTTCTGGCGAGGCAGGGGCAGGCATTTCGGATCTGGGAGCGGGCTCGGGAGTGCGGGTATTCAGTCGCTCCAGAAGCCAGTAGGTAGCCAATCCCGTAGCCAGTAGCCCCAGGATCCATAAAAGGGGGTAGCGCATAGGCTTAACTTTTAAGGCCGAGGAGTCGCTTAAGCTCCGGCACAAACTCCCGACTGCAGTAGTAGATTCGGCCGGTGTGGGTAAGGAGTTTATAGCGTCCGGAAAACCACGGGATGACTTCCTGCAGGCTGTCGGCATTGATAAGGCATTGGCGAGAGATACGGAGGAAAGGGGGGGTAGGGAGTTTGTTTTCTAAATCTTTAAGAGTAAGCGTACGGAGGGTGTGGAGGGTTCCTTCGCGGGTTTCTACGAGGAGGTGCTCTTTTTCAATAAAGGCCGCCACGATCTGGGTGGAGGAGAGGACCACATAGCGGTCGCCGACGGGCAGGGTGATACGGTCGCTGGGGTTTTGGGAGGAGGTTTGCGTGCTAAGGTAGCGTTCGGCCCGCTCAAAAGCCTGTCGGAGCCGCTCCAGCGAAAAGGGTTTCAGCAGATAATCCACTGCTCCGCCGGCGAAAGCGTTCACGGCATATTCGCTATACGCAGTGGTGAAGATAATGACAGGGGGATGAGGAAGGCTGCTGATGTAGTTCATGAGATAGAGCCCATCTACCTCCGCCATCTCGATATCTAAAACGACAATATCCCAGGTTTGTTCGCTCAGTTTCTCAAGGGCTATGGGGCCGCTCTCTACAATGGTGTACGAGATGTTTGGTATTTGGTCCAGATAGCGGGCCAGAAGTCGTCGGGCGACTTCTTCATCTTCCACCGCCAAGACTTTTCGAAGCCGCATCCAGTCAAATCTACGCAAAACTTCCTACTGCTAAGAGCCATTCCACCTCTTCAATAAAATCTATCCAGATATACCGTCTTATCGGTCCCCTGATAAACACAACTTGTTTTCCATCAAATACTAACTCTCTCTTAAATGACACTTCTCTAAACTCGTTGCATAAAAGCTTGTATGACACTTCTTTAGCACACCAAACATGCCAGGGTGTTATGATTTTATTGGAAATCATCTCTTGCTCAGTGGGTTGTGTGAAGTAGGGTAGGACTTTTTTCGGAAAGGGGCGGTGTTTTTCCAGGTCTATGGCGATGGGGTGTGGAGCAATGGCGGCCGCAGCCCAGGGGAAGCTATGGGAGAGACTGTAGAAGAGGTATGAGTAGTGCGTTCGCAGGGTGGTAAGGGCGGCACGGGCGGCGAGCGACTCCAGCCGTCGGCGGGGATGAGAGATTCTCTGGAGGTACTGGACCTCGGCTGTGGAAAGTTGCACCTGTTTCCACATGTCATTTTCGTCTTCCTCTACTTTCCACACGGCAATCTGGGCGGGGGTCCGAGAAAGAGAGTATCTTAGGGGCATGCCGCGAAGGTGGTACTTTCTCCTCGGAAATCCCATACGAGAGGAGGAGAACGTTGTATGGGAGGAGCGCATTCGGGAGGCATTACAGGGGTGGAAGGCCCATGGTCGACCTGTAATGTTTGAGGTGGATTTCCCCTATCACCACTACGTGGCCGTTACGGCCCTTTCCCCGGTCTCAGGCTGTGCCATAGATCAGCTATTCAGGACCCTCCTGCCCCTGCTAAACCCGCTCCCCACCCATTACCTGGCTATTAGAAAAAACGAAAAAGTTGAAATAAAAATGTTTTATGAAATAATAAAACTAAAAAATGAAGGACTATGGCAGGAGGGGTGGCGTGTGATAGAAGTGGTGGGGGATGAGCTTTTAGAGCGGCCGATAGAGGAGAGTGGTCTGGCCGTTCATTTGTAGGCATGCGTATAGGTCTGGTGGGTTCGCCTCGTGATTTGCATCTGCGGAGATGGGGTTCAGCTCTAATGCGAGCGGGTGCTGAGGTATGGGTTTTTGGCCTGGAGAAGGAACCGGATGATGCAATGAGGGAAGGGAGCTACCTCCCCACAGGGCCACCTCTACCTTATATCAGGGTGGGTGAGGGGGTAGTTCGGCCGCAGTACTGGGATTTCATCCGGTACAGGCGGTCGTTATTTCGCATCCTGCGGGAATATCAGATTGACTTAGCCCATCCCATCCACTTATCACCGTATGGTGTCTGGGTATACATGAGTGGATTCCGACCTTATGTACCCTTTGCGATGGGAGCGGAACTGGAATATACGGCGTGGGGCAGGCGACAGGCACAGCGGGGTTTCTGGACTTCCCATCCCTTCCTGACCGCTCTCCGCCATCACACCCTTCCACTCCTTCTTCGACCAGCCCTCCGCGAGGCCAACCTCATCCTGGCTGACAACTATTCTATTTGTGAAAATATAAAACTTTTATGCAAAAATAAAATATTATTAGAAGTGCCGGCTGGCGTGGACCTGGAGTGTTGGGGGGGTAATGGGGGTGATAGGGTGCATGGGCCAAGTGGCAGAAGTGGATGGATCCTGGCACCACGGGGCATGACCAGGTTTTACCAGGCTGATTACATTCTCGAGGGCTTTGCGCACTATTGGGAAGGAGGGGGACAACTCTGCCTTCTCCTCCTGGCCAACCTCTATTCAGCTGATAAAAATATATTAGAAATTTTAAACATTTTTTCTAAAAAACATTTCAAAAAAATAAAAGTAATAGACAGGCTGCTCTCGCCTGCCGAAATGCAGGAGGTGTGGCAGCAGGTGGTAGCCTTTATCTCTGCGCCCAGTTATGACGGGTACAGCTATAGCGTGGCCGAGGGACGCTGGGCGGGCGCTATCCCCCTCCTCAATGCCATTCCCGGCAACCTGGAGATCGCCACCCATGGCTACAACGCCCTCCTGGTCCACCCCTTCACCCCAGAAAACCTCGCCAACGCCCTCCATGCGCTAGAAAACCACCTCTCCACCCTCCAAGAAACCTTTGCACCCCGAAATCAACAATGGACACAGCGTTTCTCAGATATAGAAAATCACGCTCGTCTTTTTCTAAAAATCCTAATCGAAAATCTATGATATTTAGAGAGGGTTGAGATTTTGCCTGGTAAGCTGTCAATATCAGATAGCAGTTTCAGGATTCTTTTACCAGACTGGACAGCGCAGAGCTTCCTTTGTGAGGGGGAGAAGGGAGAGTAATAGCAGTTTGATTTGAAAGGCATCTGAGTGCATTGGGGTTATAAGTGCACCGTCCGCCTGCGGAAACTATTGCCAAACTCCCTCTACAGGCATTCGAGAATGTCCGGGCACAGGATGGCAAAGGAGTAGATTAATGCTTTCATACATTTTTGCAACAGTCTCGGAGCAGCCCGAGCGCATCGAGGGGGCAGGCCAAAAAAACAAAGCCCAAAGTCAGATAACGACATTCCTGCGAGAAGCAGAGCTTCCTGTTAAGCTCTTTAGAAGAGGTCTCTCCCCCCAGTACCAATAACCCCTTACAATCCCTTCAGTAAGCCTGAATGCGATCCCCAGCAATAAGATAGAAACGCCGTCGCTCCGGCTCTATAAGCACATCTTTCATACCGCTGAAAGCAGTCTGAGAACCAAGTGATTTTTCAAAAACAAGGGAGGCATCCGAAACTTTTACGGCATAAACTTTAATCTGATTCCCATCCCGTCCAAAAAGAAAAAGTACTTCTCCAAGGCTCTGAACCTGTCTGAGGTCTGCGGCATAAAGGGGATTTTCCTGGATGGCTCTACGGATCTGGACGATTTCTGGCAGCTGATCTTCGGGCGAACGCAGCCAGGCTACCCGCCGGGCCAGAATCCAGCGAGCGGCAGTTCCCCCTACTGCCAGGGCCAAACCCAGCATCCGCACGGGCGGAGAAAATCCCGGTACCTCTCGCACGAAGCTCTGAATCACCTGACCCTTCTCATCCAGGATATACAGACTGCTGGTACCCCAGACATGCAGGCGCTTATTCTGCCAGAGGAGTCCCTGCGGCTCATCCCGACCGGTGAAATTCTGAAGGGGCTTGCCAAAAGGCTCGGGCTGCGTGCCGGGCCCCTTCCAGGCAAATAGCTGACCGGTTTCGTCTATAAAGAAGACCCGCGTATCTCCCCCTTCCTCAGCTACATAGAAAGGAAGGCTCATGGGGCGACGGATACGGCGCTCCCAGAGGGAATTGCCCTCTTCATCATAGGCGCGTATGGTCTGGGTGGTCTGCACCAGAAAGCCGCCCGGTACCCGAGCAGCCGCCAGAATCCCACCCCGTAGCGAGACGGGGTTTCTAAAAAGCCAGGCGCCCCGACGAACATCCAGCACGTCCATCACGACATTCCAGTCCTGATCGGGGGTCCAGAAAGCGCCTCGAGGGGCAAAAAACCGTTCTCGGGCAAACAGGGTGAGAATGCGGGTTTCGTCTATAGGTACATACCCTACGAAAAGGCCCGGCACTTTGAGGCGTTCGCCCCAGCGGTTTTCTCCGGTGGCGGGATCCACCAGAAACGCCAGCGGACGCACCAGCAGGTCACGTCCCCCCTTGCCTGGATCCTCCGGGCTCTGCCTGTCATCTGTAAAAAGCAGGATCCCTTCGGGAGTGCCGAAAAAGCCGAGGATTTCCTGGCGGGGAACTTTGAGGGGTTTTGACCAGATAGAAGTGCCATCGGACAGGCGATAAGCCGCCAGCCGCTCTCGCGCAAAAACCAGTAACTGTTCTCTATCCCGATCTATATAAAGCCTCGGCCGTACGTCTGATGCAAATGCCTGAGGAACATTAGCCTGCCAGAGGATTTGACCGGTGCGGGCCTGTATGGCGTAGACACGCTGGCTGGATAGGTAAAAAACCCGGTCACCGTCCGAGACCATGCCCACAGGCACCAGACGCTCCGAGTGAGAGGACTTGAAGGCTTCCTGCCGGAAAAGCTCGGCCCCCGTTTCCGCATCATAGCCCGCAATGAGAGGAACCGTCATACTGATTTTCTTCTGGGGATTTCGGGGCCCCTGCCCCAGAAGAATAAGCACATTCCCCTCAGGCACAAAAACCCGCGACACTACGAGGGGAAAACCGCGATTCTCCCGACCGGAATAAAGGACTTTACCGGTTTTGATATTCAGAATGAGGTAGTTCTGGGCCATCAGGTAAGTAACGGCATCTGGTGCCGGCAGGTTGGGCATGCCCGCTGGTGTGGGTCCCTGGGAGGCAGGAGCAACCTTTACCTCCAGGGGCTTGGACTCATAAAGGTAGGGAGATAACGGACTGATGGGATGCCAGTCGGCGTCCGGAATATCCCGACACTCCTGACAGCGCCAGAGCAGTTGCCCCGTTTCTCCGGAAAGCACCTGTACCGAGCGGGAAGTAGAAACCAACAGGTCGCCACCCGACAGGATGGTTATGTCGCGAATAGGTTCTGCTAAGGGTGCTTCCCAGCGTGCCCCCTGAGCAAAAACCATCCCGATGACCAGAAATAGCCTTCCACCAGGGCCGAGCTTCATACCGCACAAAAATAACACCTTGGTATCAGTCCTTCCGACTATTCCCTGTGGCAGGGCGATTTTGTTCGTATCTTTGGGGAGAAAAAGATGACGGAAGTAGCCCGGCGCATCTTAGAAGCGGCCATAGCAGAGTTTGCCCAGTACGGATATGATGGAGCCCGTCTGGCCCGCATCGCCCAGGCCGTAGGCGTCCATACCGCACAAATCCACTACTATTTCGGCAGCAAAAAAGACCTCTATCAGGAAGTGCAGAAGTACTTCCAGCCAGTAGAAACACATAGCATCACAGAGGTTCTCCTTCAGGGAGAACGTCCCCTACCAGAGAGAATACAGGCTTTTTACGAGCGGTTTGGAAATTTTGTACAGAATTTTCACCGGATTGAGTGTGGAGATGGGGTATCTGCGGGCCTGATTCCTTCCCTTTTGAAGAGTCCAAAGGCATTATCCCTGCCTGCGTGGGAGGAGACCCTTTTACAGGCTCAGCGGTTTGGTATGGTTCGGAATCTGCCCATACCCGTGATCCTGGCCCATCAGTGGAGTGTAGCCATGACACCCCTGTGGCTTATGCCTGATAAGAATCAGTGGCCTATCTATTATCAGAGCGAAGCTCCCGTTTATTTCTGGGCTTTAGCGAAAAATATCCCATGAGAAACAGTATAGAGCCCATTAAGTTTTTTGTTCTTCGCATAGAAGAGATAGCTGAAAGCCCCGAAGAGGCGGAGGAAAATCTCGAGGAGTTACGCTTTCTGGTAGAAAGCGCAGGATATGTAGTGGGGGCTACCTATACTTATCGATGGCGACGACCAGACCCGGCCACCTACCTCACTAAGGGACGGATTGAGGAAGTAAAGGCTTTGTTACAGGCCGGGTCTTATGATGCGGTGCTGATAGATGCGCCGGTATCGCCTGTACAGGTGCGAAACTTAGAAAAAGCATGGGAGAAGCCTGTTTTAGACCGGGAGGGCCTGATACTGCAGATTTTTGCACGAAATGCGCGTACGGCTCAGGCGAAAGCTCAGGTAGAGCTGGCTCAGCTGGAATATGAGCTGCCCCGCCTGGCCCATCGGTGGACGCACCTTTCCCGGGAGCGTGGGGGGATTGGCCTGCGGGGGGGCGGGGGCGAACAGCAAATAGAAATAGACCGGCGAAAAATCCGCGAGCGTATCGCCCGGCTGCGACGCACCTTAGCAGAATACCAGAAACAGGCCGCCATTCGGCGCGAGCGCCGGGAAATGCTTCTTCGGGTCACCCTCGTAGGCTATACCAATGTCGGTAAATCCACCATCATGCGCTTGATCAGTAAAGCGCCCGTCCTTGTAGAAGATCGCCTCTTTGCCACATTGGACACCACTACCCGAAAGGTCGTCCTACAGGGCATTCCCTTCCTGCTATCCGATTCGGTGGGGTTCATCCGGAAGTTACCGCCTGCCCTCTTAGAAGCTTTCCACACGACCCTGGAAGAAGTCCGGGAGGCGGACCTTTTACTGCTGGTGGTAGATGCCAGCTCTCCGGGTTACCTTCAGCAGATACGGGTGGTCGAACGCACCCTCGAAAAAATAGGAGCCGGGGAAATCCCCATCCTGATTGTTATGAATAAGATAGACAGGCTCTCATCCGATGCGCTGGACCTCCTGGAAAAAAGCTGGCAGGCTCAGACCCGCTATCCCACAGTTTTTATTTCTGCCCTGAGTAAGATAGGACTGGATACCTTTTATCAGACGCTGGTGCGTATGCTGCAGGAGATACACCGCCGCCGTCTCCTGACAAGAACTCCTTAGGTTTTTTTTGGGCGTACCCCCTCGCTGCGCTCGGGGGCGGGCTGCTCCGGAGACTGTTGCAAAACTCCCTCTCCAGGCGTCCGAGAATGCCCGTGAGCAGCACGGCAAAAGAGTAAAATAGTGCTTTCGCGCATTTTTGCAACGGTCTCCTCCGGAGACTGTTGCAAAACTCCTTATACAGGCGTCCGAGAATGCCCGTGAGCAGCACGACAAAGAGGTAGAGTGGTACTTTCGCGCATTTTTGCAACAGTCTCCTCCGGGGTTCGCTAACGCTCCGTCGCGCCTCGTAGAGCGAGGCGCGACCCGCCCTTGGGGCGGCCCTCCGCATCCCTCACGCAGACCCCTCACCCCAACCCGCTCCCTCAGGGACAACCGCCTCCCGGCCCCGGCGTACCCGCCACCCTGCCCCTCTTCATGAGCAAACCCAGAATCGTCTTTTGATACTGATGGTGGAGTCAGTGCGGGCAGCCACGAAAGGAGGATTCTGATAGATGAGGATTTCTTTTCTTCGTAATGCCATGAGGATGGTCCGGAAACTTTTTCCTGCAGTCTTATTGATGGGTTTTTTCTGGAGCCTTGTGAGCTGCAAGGAGAACTGTGAACGCAAACCCTGTGAAAATGGAGGAACCTGCATAGAAGGCTCCTGTCAATGCTATTTCCCCTGGGAGGGCTACAGGTGCCGCACTCATGCTGCCAGTAAGTTCACCGGCACCTGGCAGGGTACTTCAGACTGTGTATCAGATACTTTTAGAATGAAAATCGAAGCCAATGGGGTCGAGCTCAAGCTAGTGGACGAGCCAAAGCACAGCTTTGACTTAAGGGCCACTCTGACTGATAATAATACCTTTGAAATCCCTGCCCAGAACCGGGGTACCATAGTGGGCCGTGTCACTATAACAGGTCGCGGCACATACCGTGGTGGTCTTATTTACCTTGACATCAGATATGATTACGACGCCAACTTCTGGGATAAGGAGTGCAGACATACCCTCAGGCGATGAGCAAGGAAAATCAGGAGCGGCAGCATACAGATCATTAGGGCATAATACTAAACTTCTTTTTAGGGTTTACTTTTAGGCGTGCTCCTCGCTGCGCTCGGGGTCGGGCTGATAGGGAGACCGTTGCAAAAATGCGCGAAAGCACTATTTTACTCTTTTGCCGTGCTGCTCACGGGCATTCTCGGATGCCTGGAGAGGGAGTTTTGCAACAGTCTCATAGGGGGCCCGGGTCAAGGGCCTCCTCCGTCTCGCCTTTGATGAGACCCGCTCCTTCGGGGCGGCCCTCTGCACCCCTTACGCCGGGCGGCAGCCCTACAGACGCTACTGCCCATCCGCATGGTATTCAACTCCCGCCTTTTCCTCCACTAAGGGAGAGGGCATCAGGAGGGAATGCCCCTCATGCCGAACTTCCTGAACGAGCTCTGGTCCGTTTTTTGGTATTATACCGTTTGGAACCATATACTCTCTTTTCGGAGTGGCTATTTGCTTTATAGGCTTTGGATTGGGGCCGGAGGGCCTGACCTGCATTCAAAGAGCTTTTGACTTAGTTCGGTCATATACGCTCTTTTCGGTTGGCGGCCAGCCCGAGAGGGCTGGCCGCCAGTCAGGCGCGCCGCCCGCCAGAGGCGGGCGGCGCGCCAAAAACTCCTCCCTTGACTTAGGAGACCTTCTTGCCCCAGAGGGGTATTAGAGACTCTCTATCAGCGTTTCTCTCTCTGGCGGCTTTCTGTGTAGTGGTGCCACAAAAAAATAGCTGCCGCACTCCCGACATTCAGGGATTCTACTTCAGAGGAATGGGGAATGGCAAGGTGGGTGGAAGCCATGGAAAGATATTCCCGGGGAAGCCCCCTCTCCTCACTACCCAGGAGAAGGATACTGGCAGAAGGCCAGCTCCACTCAGAAAGGGATACGGCGGTAGGGGAGGGTTTGGTCGTAGCTATCAGGGACCAACCGGCCCGGGAAAGGCCTTGAAGGTCTGTATAGAGCTTTTGAGAGCGAAAGATGGGAATTTTTGGAAGGGTGCCGGCACTGCTGCGCCAGATTTCAGGATTAGCCGGAGAGGCCACTTTTTCGGCTGGCCATAAGATGCCCCTGGCTGCAAAAGCCGCAGCGCTTCGTACGATAGCCCCCACATTCCGAACATCAGTAATGCCCACAAGTGCTACTAAAAGCCCCTCTACAGGCCCGTGCAAAAGCTCCTCCACACTCCGAAAGGAGAGCGGACTCACATAAGCCGCCCCCCAGGTCGCTCCCTCTGGCAGAGCCGCCAGAGGTACCTGCTGAACCCGAAGCCGATACCGACGAATCAATCGATACAGCGCCGGCGCATAAGGTCGACCTGCCGGACAAACGATCTTCTCAATCGTAACGCCACTTTCCAGTGCACGCCGCAGCGCCCGTAAATCCGTAATTATTTCCACACTGCTTGATATTCCATTCGCCGTTGTAAAATCCAGTCCTGGCCCCGCCTGTCAAAAATAAAAGAAAGCTTCTGCTGGGTGTAGACCCAGGTTTCCATGGTGGTGGTATAGAGCCGAAGGTCAGGAGGACCAAATGAGGCATATATCAGACCGAAGTCGGTTCGGTCGCCGGGCTTAAAACTGGCGAAGCGTTGGCGGGCCTCCAGCTGCCAGGTGGAATTCAGGGAAAGCTTTTTAGGGGGATTGCCGGGTAGGGTACACGTCCAGAAAACCTGGGAGGTATCTCCTTTGAGATGCCAGGCGCAGGGTGTGTAAGTCCAGCGGGGAGCGTATTTGGTAAAAACATAAGGAAGAGGAGGCCAGCTCGTATCCACTTGTGCCGGCTCAAAGAAACTTCTCCACAGGCTATCCCCGGGTACTGCCTGATAAGCCTGTGCTTCCACGGTGATAATGGTTATGGGGGTGGTCAGCCAGGCGCCTTCGCTCAGGGGATAAGCTCGGACTATGCCGCCAGGCAGATAGATAAGGGTATAATAAGCACCTTCCGCAAGCCCATCAGGAAACGCTTCCAGATAAACCCATTTGTCGGATAGGGTAGGGGAGAGAGACCACTGAAAATGCCCTTTCCAGACGGTATGGGACGGTAGGGCTAAAAGCGTTTCTGCCAGGAGTTGTTTGTTCTCTCCGTACAGCCGAAACCGCACCTGTATGAGCGAGTCAAAGGCATAATCGAGCCAATCTGCCATTTCTATGCGTCCGACTACGGCCCATTGCAGGCTATCGATGCGAAAAGCCCTTACTTCCAGGGGTGGTCGCTGCGGGTAGGGCCTCTCCAGGATGGGTAAAACCAGCTGCGCCTTAGCCGCGGCGACGAGCAGGAGACAACGAGCGAAGGCGTTCATTCAGTTTGAGAGCCCGCATGCTAAGGGTATCTCGCCCGAGCGCCAGGGCCGCCCGAACCGTCATATCCGCCCCATACAGAAGCATGTCGTCCGGAGATTCCTTCATGGCGATATGGTATTCCACTTCTCCCTCCAGACGCGCCAAGTTTTGAGAAATGAGCTCTGCAGCCCGGAGGGTATCGCCGAACCCGATCCACATATTAGCTTCCTGAGCCATCTGATACGACTCAATGGGGCAAGCGTCAGGGGAAATATTTTCCCTCAAAAAAGAGAGCAGCTCTTTACCTTTCTGACGAAGGGTAGCGGCTTCCCCCGGAGCAGTGGAGTCCCGCTCAAAAGCTTTTTGAACATAGTAATCAGCCAGGCGATAAAAGACAGAACGGTAGGTATTAATCATGCGAAGGGTATTGGAGTCGTAGAAAATATTCGGATTATTGAGGTTTCGGTAGCGAAAAACTTTCGTCAAAAGGTGGTGGGTGAGGCTATCCTGTATAGAGGCGTTATAAATGGAGCCGCCCGTAGACTGTCGGGGCTTGAGGGGAATAAGCTCATACACATTCCCTCGCTGATAGAGGTAATCCGAAAGCCCCATGTAACTGAAGGACGGAAGCGTATTCGCAAAACAGATAGGGCGTTTCCAGCCTTGCTGAATGGCGGTAATCACAATATCATAAGTCATATAATCCTGTTTGAGGAGATAGGTATTCTGGCCGCTGCCCCGGACAGGAACCTGCCAGTACAGGGTATCCGCTAAGTCTTTTTCTGAGAAACGCCCTTCCACAGGATAGCTGCTGAGAAAAACGGTTTTATCAATGGGGATGGCGAGGGTCTGGGAACGGGCGGGGATGGAGGCGGTCTTTTCGCCCATGAAAAGCTCATCAGGGGCGGAGATGGGCACAGGCGGTGCTCCATTAGGGCTATTGTATTTGAGCTGGGAGATGTACCAGTCGGTATTCAGGAGGCTCAGGTTAACGATGCGGACGTCGGTTCGGACACCCTCCACTTCCTGCAGATACCACAGGGGGAAGGTATCGTTATCACCATTGGTAAAGAGTATGGCATTGGGGGGACAGGATATGAGGAAGTTGTAAGCGGCGTCGGGAGGCACATAGTTACCGGCCCGGGAGTGGGATTTCCAGTTCTGGGCGGCCATCAGGAGCGGTACGCCCAGGGCCGCTATGCCAGTGGGTATATCTATATCCCGACGAAGCCGCTCTCTCAACCATTGTGCTATGGCGGCTGTACCCATTCCCACCCAGATAGCAAACACGATAAATGACCCTACATAGGAGTAGTCCCGCTCGCGTGGTTGATTGGGAGGCTGATTGAGGTAAAGGATGATGGCCACGCCGGTCATCAGGAAAAGCGTCAGGACTGTGTAGGCGTGACGGCGATGGCGTTGAAAATGCCAGGTGGCTCCGAGCAGTCCTAAAAGGAAAGGCAAACCGTAATAGTGGGCTTTTGAGGGATCTTTTCGCTTGTGAGGGGGAAGCTTGGAGAGGCGTCGGAATTCCAACCCACTTTCCCAGGGGCTATCCTGCTCTTCGGCAGCCCGACCCACAAAGTTCCACAAAAAGTAGCGAATATACATGTGATACAACTGATAATCCAGGAAAAAGCGCAGATTTTCCACACCTGTGGGCTTGTCATCGAGAGGGTTATTGGGGTCTGCACCTTTGTCTCGCACATAGTTGATGTAGCTGAATGGCCCTTGTCCCGTGTAGTGGCTCGGGCTCCACATGCGCGGGAAAAAGCGATAATCTTTCAGGTCGTAGTCATAGGCGAGCTTGGGACCTTCGTAAACATATCGGGTAGAAGTTCGGTAGCGTAAAAAGACCTTGCCGGTTTCTTTATAGCCTCTGGGAATGGCATTGTATAGAGTACCCCATACGATGGGCGTTTCTCCGTACTGCTCGCGTTTAAGATAACTCAGGAAGTTCACCACATTGCTGGGATCATTCTCGTCAATCGGGGACTCTACATGGGAGCGCAGAAATATCACCGCATACGAGGAATAGCCCAGATAGATGAAAAGTATGCTCAATGCCGCGGTGGAGAGGAGCGGTTTTTGGGATCGGTGTGCATAACCTACCAGAGCTGTGAGCGCCCCGAAGAGAATCAGAATGAATACCACCAGGCCCGTACCGAAAGGGAGTCCGAAGCCCGAGGTTTCTTTTGTTTCGGGGTTGGTGGTGCCGACGAGGATTTTTTCTATGGGCCAGGCCAAGGAAACCGTATATTGAATCACTCCGTACTGGAGAAAGACGAGGAGGGCGGCGCCGGCGGCAAAGGCGCCCAAGGTACCAAGCGGAGTTACACGGGAAGCTTTTCGGAAATAATACATGAGGGCGAGACCCGGCAGGGTCAAAAGGTTGAGGAGATGGACTCCAGTAGACAGCCCGAAGGTGAATGCAATCAGAATGAGCAGTTGATTCTGTCGGCGGGAGTCTTCGGTCTCTTCCCAAACGCACATGAGCCATATCACCAGAGCCGTGAAAAAGGCACTGGGGGCATAGACTTCGGCTTCGACGGTATTGAACCACACGGAGTCGGCAAATGTGCATACCAGTCCCCCTACCAGGCCGCTCAAGCCTACGATCAGCCTATCAGGGGAGCCTGCAGCCTTTTTGGTGAAGTGCATGGTGATCCAGGCAATCAGGAGGGAGGTGAAAGCGCCGCTAAGGACGCTCACCCAGTTTATGAGGTAGGCGACCTGGTCGGGACCGGGCGCCAGCATGGCAAAAAGCCGGGCTACAATAAGGTAAAGAGGTGCGCCGGGCGGGTGAGGTACCTCTAACTCATTGGCGGTGGCAATAAACTCCCCACAATCCCAGAAGCTCGCTGTAGGTGCTACCGTCAGGCCATAAGTGATAAGGGCTACCAGGAAAACGATACCTCCAAAAAGCCAGGTTTGTTTCTTATATGGCATCGGAGCAAAGGTAAGCCGCCCTGACCGAATATATCACTCTATTCCGTCGATCCGCTGCGCCGGCTCGGATCCGAGGCCTACCGTTCTCGGGATTCCAGTGAGCTTTGTGCCGGTCCATTTACTAATCTATCCATTCTACATGATCGCAAATTCTGGAAAAGCCCCAACCACTCACTACCGCTTTCATAAGCCTATCAGCTCTAAAGCTACTAAAATTCCATAAAGCGCTCCCACCAGCAGGAGAAACATATCCGCAAAAAGGTCTTTGCTGGGTTCGCCGGCCGAGAGATTATGGGTCAGGTGATAGTACCGAAAAAGCCCCAGCACGACGAGAGGTAGACTCCATAAAAGCCACCTGTAAGGCTTTTCTAATAAATATTGCACGTAAACCACGAGCGTCATCGTGGCGCAGATTACCATCAATTGATCCAGGTAATAGACCGAGTAGCGGCGCAGAACCTGACGAAAAGAACGGCCTTTCATTTCGGCTAAAAGAATTTCATGGCGGCGCTTCCCGAAGGCCAGGTAAAGCGAGAGAAAAAAAACCGTCATAAAGAGATATGGTGAAACGGGAATATTTCCGGCGGCCGCGCCACCATACACCCTCAATACAAAACCTGCCGCAATACTAAATACATCTATTAGCTGAACCCGCTTGAGATAAAGAGTATAGAGTAAGTTATTGGCCGCGTATAAGAAAAGTAGAAGCAAAGTCGGGAGATTGACGAAAAAGGTAATCAGCAAGGCCAAGCCGCCTAAAATGAGCGCGGTCAGATAACCGGTGGTGGGTGCGAGCGTACCCGCAGCGATAGGGCGGTGGCGCTTGTAAGGATGAGCTCGGTCTTCTTCGGCGTCTCGGGCGTCATTCAGGGCATAGATCGCCGAAGCCATCAGACACCAGGCCATAAAGGTTTCAGATACCGGTAACAGCGCCTGCCACACCTTCCCAAAAAGAAACGGCACAAAAACCAGGATATTTTTCGTGTATTGGTGGGGCCTTATGAGGAAAAGCCAGGCTCTTATGCGATGAGCCATAGACATAAAGTAGTATAGAGCATAGCCACCACATCATCCAGGAGGATACCCCAGGGAGCGGGTAACTTTTCTGCCCAGTCAGCGGGGAAAATTTTGCAAATGTCCCAGAAGCGAAAGAAAAAGAAAGCCAGGCCAGCGGTTTCGAGCTGACGAACGGGCATGAATAAAGCAATGGCCGCCAGGGCCCAGTATTCATCGGCGACGACCCATGCAGGATCCACAGGGACTTTCCCTAACAATCGTACAATTAGCACGGCTGAAATGAGCCATCCTATTCCCACCAGTATCAGCCGCCAGGCCCATGGCAGGAGTGAAAAACCGTGTGCCAGACCAAGTCCCCACAAACTCCCCCAGGTAGCAGGCGCCACTGGCAGATACCCCAGGCCCAGACCGCTGAGCCAGAGCGTGTAAAAGCGCCTCAAGAGGAAAGCAGTTTCAATGCGGTGCGGGCCGCCTGCTGCTCGGCTTCTTTTTTACGACTCCCCGTGCCGTAACTGATGATTTGATTATTTAGCTTCAGACATACCACGAAGTACTCCTCACCTCTATTACGACGGCGCTCCTGCACCTGAAACTCCACCTGTCCCAACTGCTTTTGCTGAACAAACTCTAAAAGACGACCCTTGTAGTTAAACTCCGTTTTTTCCACTTCCTTCCACCGAATCAAAGGAAAAAGACGCTTGTAGATGAATCTTCGCGCATAATACGGGCCTCGATCTATATAGATAGCTCCAATGAGGGCCTCTACGATATCTGCCAGGTAATCGTTCTTTTTAGGTAAAGACTGCCTGACAGTATTCATCAGCGATGGTATCAGAAGCCGCTGAGCCATTTCAACCAGGTAGTCCGTATTCACGACTTTGGCCCGAAGCTCGGTCATCTCTCCCTCATCAAAGTGGGGATAATGGCGAAAAATATAATCCGTAACGACCACCTGAAGCACCGCATCCCCTAAAAACTCCAAGCGCTCGTAAGAATTGGAGATATAATCGGCCTTTTCTTGATTTTGGGTGGGCAGGGTTAGCGCCTGCGTATAAAAAGCTATATCCCGGGGGTAAAATCCTAAAAGTTTATGGAAGCGCTGGTAAAGCTGAGCTTTGGGGCCGAAATAGCGGGCGATCCATTGCCGGAAGGCAGATAGCATCATTACTCCTCATAACGCTTAAAGACAAGGCAGGCGTTGTGCCCACCAAACCCGAAGCTATTGGAGAGTGCATAGCGAATAGGCTTCTGGACGGCATGGTGAAAGGTATAGTTGAGGTCGCACTCCGGGTCGTCGGTAAAGTGATTGATGGTAGGGTGAATGGTCTGGTGATAGATAGAGAGAACGGTCGCTACGGCTTCAACGGCACCGGCCGCTCCAAGAAGATGACCAATCATGGATTTGGTGGAGCTGATATTTAGTTTATAGGCCCAATCCCCAAAGACCGCTTTGATAGCCTGAGTTTCGCTGACATCTCCCAGTGGGGTAGAAGTACCATGTACATTAATATAATCTACATCGGTTGGGGAAATACCAGCATTTCGGAGGGCGTATTTCATGACCAGCTCTGCCCCTGCGGCGCACGGAGCGGTAATGTGATGGGCGTCTGCCGATAACCCGATGCCTGCCAGCTCGGCATAAATCCGGGCTCCCCGTCGCCGCGCATGATCCAGGGATTCCAGTACCAGTGCGGCCCCCCCTTCTCCCAGTACGAAGCCATCCCGATCCTGATCAAAAGGGCGACTGGCCGTTTTAGGGTCATCGTTGCGCTCGGAGAGCGCCCGCATGGCATTGAAGCCACCCACACCCGCCTCATTTATCGCTGCCTCACTACCCCCTACAATCATCACTTCGGCCAGCCCCTCTTTGATAAGTAAATACCCATCTGCAATCGCATTCGCTGAGGAGGCACACGCCGAAACGGTTGCATAGTTCGGCCCCCGAAATCCATGCTGAATCGAAATATGACCCGCCGCAATATCAATAATCATCTTGGGGATGAAAAAGGGATTGAATCGGGGCGGCTGACCCGGCTGATACCCTCGCATCTCCTCTATGAAGGTCTGCAGGCCACCAATCCCGGAAGCCATCACCACCCCCACTGCATCTTTATCAATGGCCCCCTGCAGAAGACCCGCATCCTCAATAGCCTCATTAGCTACGACGATGGCATAATGCGTGAAGCTATCCATTTTGCGGGCTTCGCGCCGGTCTATATACTGAAGGGGATCAAAACCCTTGATCTCACAGGCGAAACGGGTGCGGAACTGCGAGGCATCAAACTTTGTAATATAATCAGCCCCACTGACCCCTCCTACGAGCGCTTTCCAGTAGGCAGGCGCGCTAAGCCCGATCGGCGTCAGCGCGCCCACCCCCGTAACCACCACACGACGCATCAAGCCGTGGCGTGCTCTTCAATATATTTGATAGCGTCCCCTACCGTTTCTATTTTCTCTGCCACTTCATCTGGAATGGAAATCCCAAACTCCTTCTCAAACTCCATAATGAGTTCTACGGTGTCCAGAGAATCGGCGCCGAGGTCATTCGTGAAGGTTGCTTCTCGACTAACTTTCTCAGGCTCCACGCCGAGCTTGTTGATAATGATGGTCTTGACGCGTTCTTCAATGCTACTCATAAGCCTGAATGTTTGCGGGGCAAAGGTAAAGCTTTTTTTTCAGAGTGGGGCCATCCCCAAAACTCGTGCCAGCACCTCCCAGGCATTTGCATCCGTTGGCAAAAGGGCCTGCCTGAGGGAAGCCTGTGGAAAAGCCGGTGGTTTAAGATTTCCGCCTGCCACGCCTGAAAAACCCGTCTCTACCTCCCGATATGGCAAGCGCCCAAAAGGTATGTGCATTGTCTCCCGGGGATGACGAATGTAAAGCGTCAAAACCAGGTGTTTCTGAGCCGTAGCCCGCAAAAAGCGAAGGGCCTCCTCTCCATCCTGCCAGAAACCGTCCGTAAGGAGAACGAGAAGCCCCCGCCGCCTGTGCAAATGGGCATAAAAGTTTAAAAGAGGCCCTAACAGGGTGTGCGGTTCCGATGGCTGGCAATGTAGAAGCTCTTGAAAAGCCCCCCACACAAAGCTTTCGTTACGACGAGGAGGAGCGGAAAAAACCACCTTACGGGTGAAGCCGAGCCACTCCACGCGGTCGCCCGCTTTGATCGCCGTAAGGGCCATGATGCCTCCGGCTATGGCCGCCTGACGAAGCTTTTCGGGGTATACCTTCATGGAGGCACTCAAATCCATAGCAATGCAGCAGGTGAGCTGGCGTTCCTCTGCCCCCAGCCATACATAGGGCTGACCCCGCCGTGCCGAAATCGCCCGGTGGATGCGCCGCCAGGGCTCTCCCGGTTCGTAAGGCCGCGTATCCGCAAACTCTATCCCCTCACCCCGCCACATAGACCGATACGCCCCGATTAATACTCCTTCTACCGGCCGACTCACCCGCCACCGCAGCCGACCCAACTCCCGTAAAATCTCCCGAACTTCCACCACCCAAAGATAAGCCTGTATCTTTGAGCCACATGAGCAGTCAAAAACTATTCACGAACTGGGTGATCCCCCTGCTTCTCATGCTCATCGTAGCTATCCTGTACTTCTTTCCTTGCTATAAGGGGTATCGATTCCAGGCCTCAGACCAGATCCAGTTAGAGTACATGCACTACCCCCTCACACAGGCTAAGGCCCAAACAGGCCGCCTCCCCTTCTGGAATCCCAACCTTTTCTCTGGCATGCCTTCCTATCTCATCCTGTACGAGGCCGAAAATGTATTCTGGAAGGACCCTATTTTTTATGTGAGTAAGCTCCTGTATCAGTATCCTGCAACGATCCTCCTGGTAGGGCTTCTGGGATTTTTTCTTTTTCTATGGGCGGAGGGACTGTCAGGACCCATAGCGCTGGCGGGGGCCTTTGCCTTCGTCATGATGAGCTACTACACGAATATGATCGTTGCCACCCACTGGGGCAAAAGCAACGTAATCTTTACAGCGCCTTATGGGTTGGCGGGAATGTCATTGATCTTTCAGGGGCGCTGGCGCATCGGTGTCATCTTATCGCTGCTGGGATGGGCAGGAATGGTGGGCGGGCATCATCCACAGATGACTTATTATGTGCTTTTCCTGTGGGCAGCTTATGGACTCTACCGTCTCTGGGAAGCCTGGCAAGGCCGCTCCTGGGGGCGTTTTTTGCTTATGTCTGCCCTCCTGCTCGTTTCGGCCGGCGTAGGGGCGCTTTCGCAGGTGGCCAACCTGCTGCCTTATTATGAGTATGGAAAATATAGTATTCGGGGCGGCAGCGAGCTGGAACGCGATCAGACCCGGGACCCCGCCCTCCAGACCGGCCTGGACAAATCGTATGCCCAGAGCTATTCCGCCTCCCGGGCCGAAATCTGGACGCTCATCATCCCAAACTTCGTCGGCGGTACCTCCCAGGAAGACATCCTCAGACGACTCGGCCAATTCTCCGCCCTGTTTGATGCCTTCCAGCAGTATGGCGTCCGGGACCTCTCCTTTCTGCGAAGTGCGCCCGCCTACTGGGGCGGCTCTCCCTTCTCAGCAGGTTCCTTCTACGCCGGTATAATCCCCTTCTTCCTGATTATACTGGGCCTTCTGTATAAGGCCGACGCCCTGGACTGGATTTTGCTCTACCTTGGATGGGTAGTCTTGCAGCTTTCTCTGGGGGCTTATGGGTACAGCCTGTGGGCCACCGCTATTCTCCTGATCCTCCCCTGGCTCAGTTATACCCTTCCACGCAAGTACCTTCCTCCCCGATGGTGGCCATGGAGTACCGCCGCTTTATTCCTGGTCGGGTGGGGAATCGTCAGCGCCATAGACAATAACCCCACAGAAAGTTACAAGCTCACGGATGCGGCCCTGGAATACCTTCCATTCTACAATAAATTTCGAGCGCCCTCTACCATGCTGGTACTGATGGGCTTTTTGTGGGGCTGGATGGGGATGCGCGGGCTAAAACGCTTTTTAGAGGCGCCTTCGGCGAGGCATCTGTGGACAGCCTTCGGAATCGTCGCCGCCATCCTTATCCTGGTGGGCATCCTGTCCGGTGTTTTTGAATGGTTTTCCTTTGAAGGGGGCTCAGACGACGAGCTGAGACGCCAGAACCTCCCTGAATGGTTTTTCAAGGCCCTGCGAGAAGACCGCATCACGCTCGCCCAGCGCTCCGCCATTCAGGCTCTCTTCTGGCTCGCCCTCTGTGCGGGCCTGTTATACTTTTTGACCCGCTCTTTGCTAAAAGCCTCTATCGTGAGCTTCGTACTCGCTGGGTTAATCCTGATTGATGGGTGGTTCCTGGTGAACGAGCGATACTTCCCCCGTTACAAAACCTACGTGCGTAAAACGGAAATCCCCCTGCCGCCGCCCCCTGCGCCGTACGAGACTTATCTCAGACAGCAGGATACGTCGTTTTACAGGATCCTTCCCCTGCATACGGCGCCGTTTACCGACGCCCGTCCCGGCGTCTTCTTAGAAAATGCCGGCGGCTATCATCCCGCCAAGCTCAAGCGATACCAGCAGCTTATAGAGACCCATTTAGCCCGATTAGAACCCAGTACCCTCCAGATGCTGAATGTCAAGTACATCACCGCCCCGGCGCAATCTCCACCCCCGCAGGGTTTTGATAGCATTGCCGCTTTTCCCGACAACATCACGCTCTACCGGTTTCAGGGGCCCCTGCAATATGCCTGGCTGGCCGAATCCCTCGTCGTCTATCCCCGAGTGGATCAGACCCTGGACAGCCTGACTCAGTACGACCTGAGCCGCCACGCCCTGATTACGGAGAAAGACTTTCAACAGCTTCCCCTCAAACCTCAAAATGCACCCCTCGATTCCACCGAAAGCGTGCAGATTCTCAAGAGAAATCCCATGGAGGAGATTCTCCTTCGGGTACGGACACCCGTACCGCGCCTTCTGGTGCTGAGTGAGATTCATTACCCGCCTGACTGGAAGGCCAGCGTGGATGGTCAGGAAACCCCGATAATCTACACAAACTTCGTCCTGAGAGGCCTGGTGGTGCCTCCGGGCGAACATACAGTGCGGGTGTACCTTCAGAGTAGCGTTCATGAACGCGGGGGACGGCTTTCTCTCATCGGGTCTATTTTGGCGTGGGGAATAGTGGGGAGCGTAGCCCTGAGTGCTCTGTGGCAATGGCGTAAATGGAAACAGGCTCAAAACCGCTCATAGCATGGTTTTTACCCGCTCCGGGTCCCCGGGCGGAGTTCGTCATCAGAACCTTATGCGAGGAATGGCTCGGTATCCCTGTCTGGATAGGGCTACCTGACCAGACTCCTCCCGAAACCCCTTATCGAATTGCCTGCGGATGCCCGGTAACCGGGGCTCTGAGCCTGCCCGCGCATAAGATTCTCTGGACGGGAGATACCACATTTTTTATTCCCGGATGGGATGAAAATGGTCTCTTTCCCGCGCAGCATGCGGACTACTCGCATGATCTTTTAGCCATGGGGTTTTATGTGCTATCCCTGTACCCGCTTTATGAATGGCCTTATGGGTATGACCGCTATGGTCTGTATCGGTGGGAGCAGCTGCCCTTTTACACGGCGAGATTCTGGGAATATCCCTTTCTGCAGGCTCACTGGTATCGGGTTTTAGATGTTCTCGGCTATCCGTACAATAAGCCGTCCTTTCATTGGGAAGTGGGGTGGGATATAGACCATCCCTATGCGTGGAAGGGACGATGGAATGCGCGCTGGTGGATGGGCGGCCTGCGCCGAAAAAATCTCCATAAAAGACTTCTTGCCCAACTGAACTTTATACACGACCCCTATGACACCCACGAGGAGATAATCCGACATTTCCCCCCTGCGCATACCCGCTTTTTTCTGCTGCTATCCAGCTCTCATCGGTGGGATAGTCTGATTTCACCCGGGCATCCTTTCTGGCGAGCATGGGCCCAAACGCTTGTCGCACAGGGATATAGCGTAGGGATTCATCCCTCTTACCGCAGCCGGGAAAAGCCAGCCCTCATTTTGCAGGAAAAAGCCCTTTTAGAGGCCCATACAGGTCAGCCTGTGACTTTTGCCCGCCAGCATTACCTACGCTATTTTTGGCCAGATACTTTTTATCGTCTGGCGGAAGCAGGCATAAAAGCCGACTATTCTATGGCTTTTCCTGAGCGTAGTGGGTTTTTATTGGGGACAGCGCTTCCTACGAGTCTCTATGATGCATCCCGAGAGCAGGCGATGCCGCTCTGGTTTCACCCGGTAGCTCTAATGGATCAGGTCTATCTACGACGGGAAGATGAGGAGGGCCTGGCAAAAGAAGTCCGGCGCCTGTATGAGGTCGTAGCCCGAACGGGCGGCAAACTGCATTTTTTATGGCACAATTCCACCTGGGAGGCGGCCGACGCCCTCCGACGCCTTCTCTGACGAAGCCAGCCCTTAAAAGGTAAGCGGGGCGCTTTTCGCTTTTAGCGCCCCGCTCCCGCCCAGCTTCCCCTCCCCTCAGGGCAGAACCTGCAGGCGATAGGCCTGACCCCGGGCCAGGAGAATATAAAGACCCGGCTGGGCCGGAAGGGTAAGAGTGCCACCCAGCGTGCCCTGGCTGAGTTTTTGCCCTCCCAGATTGTATAGCTCATACGAAAGGCCCTCCCAGCCCTGCGGTAGGGTCAAACTTTCGCAGGCCCGCCCACACAGACTATAAGTGCCGCTTTTTCCGGGCACCAGCGCAGTTGTAAGGAGCTTGTAAACATAGCGATCTCTTTCATAAGGCTCACATATCGGTGCACAGTCCTCATATACAATCATTTTCAGATTATCGTTCGCATCGTAGCTATAACGGGCAACCTCCACGGTCTGGGTTGGGGGGGCGGAGGGGTTGCTTCCATCATATTCCCGCGTAACGAGAGAGTCCACGGCTATTTGCTGGCTGGTTGAGGTGGTGTAGGTAATGAACCTATCTGATGCGGAACCCGGCACAGGGCTGCCTCCCAGGAATGAGGCGTAAAGAGTATCCCGAATATAGCTTGGACGACTGGCGGCATCGTAGAAGTACTTCTGGAAATAACCTCCACTTACGAACACAAAGTTGAAATAAGAGATAATAGAATCCAGCAGGCTGCCCGCATACTTGTACTGGACGCGGAGAAACTCATTCCAACTGTTGGTGTTGTCATCATATCCCTCTGCGAGTGCGCTATCAGGGCGGTTATTGCTATACCAGATGTACTGGCGTTGTGACAGCTCCCAGGCACTATTGTCGGTATTGTAGGTGTAGTATAATATTGTTTCAAGGGTTACGTTGCCGGAAGTCGTATAACTATATACTGTGCTATCCGATGGTTTCCAGGTGGTGCCATCCGGGCTGACATAGGTAACCTGGATAGAGTCCTGGTCTGCACTGGTGTAGTAGTAGCGCGTTTCTACCGAGTCTATCCAGCTTCCCCCGGCTTTGCGGAATAGACTATCCGTACGGAGCAGTGTGGAGTTGGGATAATAGTCATAGGTGTGGAGTAGATCCTCTTGCCAGCTGGATGTGCCGCTATCGTACAGGTCGTTATAGAGGCTATCTACCACGTAGGTGTTCTGGGTTCTTACATGAGAGGGTACTGAGGGGGATCTGGCAGGGGTGAATTTCTTCTGGAGTTCTTTCTGCACCTCTCTTACTCTCTGCAGCTGAGCCGG
>Ga0197142_1000581_pt1 | contig 33859 bp, 27 predicted proteins | sample GBS60_MetaG_FD_148614 | JGI IMG/M metagenome (GOLD analysis project Ga0197142, IMG submission 148614) | Sediment microbial communities from Great Boiling Springs, Gerlach, Nevada, United States - GBS 60_MetaG | ecosystem: Environmental > Aquatic > Thermal springs > Hot (42-90C) > Sediment...
TCCATTATATCGTCGTTAGTTCCGGAACATGTTCGCCTTCGTATTTCTCAATCAATACACCAATGACTTCCATCAACGACGCTAAGGAATGATTCTCGTCCTCGCCTACCACATCAATCAAAGCGTCGAGTAATCCCACCAACCGTTGATATTCGCTCTCGCTGTGAGGCACAAACACTATTGAGGCTAACGCTGGCCAGACACGTTCAGCGGTCTGTACTTCTGTTGCCATAGTCTACTCCTTCCATTTGCCTTTATCATACTCATCGTGCGTTAGCACCGCACGAATGTAGATCTTCCGCCGATTGTAATGAATAGCTGCAATCAGACGCGCTTTACCGCCACCAATATTGAAAACGGTCAATTTTCCGACCTGGTCGGCACTGGGAAAGATCGCGCGCAACTCAACAAAAGAACCAAATTGATTCTCTTTCATCAATCTATACCAATGCTGGAGCGCAGACCTGGCATCGGGATGCTTCTCTGCAAACTCGTTCAGCCGTTTCCGTGTAATGATGTGCACTGGCTGTCCCTACGTCACGTGTTCGAGAATGTACGTATTGCTTACTATGTCATCGTGCTGCGCACTGCCCCCAACGGCTCGCGTTTCAACCGCCGCGAAGCGAGTCGAGTGTTCCAGGTAAAGGCGCCTGGTGATCGACTACTTCGAGATGATCGGCAGGTGCAACGCTCCAGAGAGCGGCGCGTAGTACGCCACCCGCACCCCGCACAAACTCAATAAAGCCGAATCAGGCGTGCCCAAATCTTTGCGCCATTCGACCAGGTAGTTGTAGTTCTGGTTGTCAATCGTCACCGGGTTGTTTTCTGCGCTGTTGGTTTGCCGGTAGCCGCTCGTATTGGGCGGGCTTGTGGCTGACACCGTGAATCCGCCGTTTCCCTTGCCATCGTTCAAAATGAAATAGGCTGTGCTGGTGGTCGTCGTGATTACCGAATCATACGTATAGAGTGTGATCGACACCACCTGTGATCCTTGCGGCAAGTGCACCGGTGCGGAGAACGGGATGCCCTGGGGCATCCCGTTCTCCGCACCCGGTCGACTGGCGCGAGTAAGAAACCGGTCCGCCAGGCGTAAACGTGTTCCCGCTGATGAAATAGTAACTCAGCGTAGAGGACAGGGCTACCGGGCTGGCGGCAGATTGAGCGGTGGACACATACGGCTGCGCAGGCGCCGGAGTGTCGGGCCCCACTATCTGCGGCGCTGGCGCGACGTCCTGACCATTCTGCCCACCGGCTGCATACACGATGGCTGAGACTGCCAATAGCACAGCCGCAACAGCAACTATTCCAGGCGTAACGATATGTCTGCGAATGTTCATGGCCCTGTCTCCGTTAAGATTGCAGCGTCTCGGAAGTCGCGTGGTTGACTTCCCCGGTATTATAGTCGATCACTCGAATGATAGGGTTGCTCTCATCCCACGGGCTGAACTACGACATCTTCTCCTCTGTCTCAGACAGGGATGACCGCAGGTAGCGACCTTCCTGCTATGCGTGCAGGTGGACTTTAATGCCGTCGGGCGCCAGCTGGTCGTCTTTGGAGAAAGGGCGCTGCACGAACAGTGGTATCATGGCGCGTCTGACAGCCTTTACGGTCAACTCTTAAACCACGGAAAGGATCGCGCATTCCATGTCGAAAAAAGTTCGTGTGGCAATCATTGGCGTCGGCAACTGCGCCTCGTCGCTGGTGCAGGGTGTTGAGTACTATCGCAACGCTCGACCCGACGAATTCGTTCCAGGGTTGATGCACGTCAACCTGGGCGGCTACCATATCGGCGACATCGAGTTTTCCGCAGCCTTCGACATTGCCGATACAAAGGTCGGCAAAGACCTGTCGGAGGCTATCTTCGCGCCGCCGAACAATACGTATCGCTTCGCGCATGTGCCGCACCTCGGCGTGCCGGTGCATCGCGGCATGACCCACGACGGTCTGGGGAAATTTTTGAGCCAGAAGGTGCGCAAGGCGCCGGGTTCGACCGATGATATTGTCGGCATTCTGCGCGCCACGCGCACCGATGTCGTCGTCTCGTACCTGCCGGTCGGCAGCGAAATGGCGACAAAATGGTATGTCGAGCAGGTGCTGGACGCCGGATGCGGGTTTGTGAACTGTGTCCCGGTGTTCATTGCCAGTCAGGCGTACTGGCGCAAACGTTTCGAGGAGCGCGGGTTGCCGATCATCGGCGACGACATCAAGAGTCAGGTCGGCGCGACGATCACGCATCGCGTGCTGACGGCGCTGTTCCGCGAACGTGGCGTGCGCCTTGATCGCACCTATCAGTTGAATTTTGGCGGCAACACCGATTTCTACAACATGCTGGAACGTGAACGCCTGGAGAGCAAGAAGATCAGCAAAACCAACGCGGTCACCAGTCAACTCGATTACGACCTTCCCGACGACGCGGTGCATGTCGGTCCCAGCGATTATGTGCCCTGGCTGGAAGACCGCAAATGGTGCTACATTCGTATGGAGGGCACAACGTTCGGCAATGTGCCGATCAACCTGGAACTGAAACTCGAAGTCTGGGACTCGCCCAATTCCGCAGGAGTGGTGATCGACGCGGTTCGTTGCGTCAAACTGGCGCTGGATCGCAAGATCGCCGGCGCGCTGATCGGTCCGAGCGCCTATTTTATGAAGACGCCGCCGCAACAGATGACCGATAACGAAGCACGACGGTTGACGGAGGAATTCATTGCGGGGTGATCTGCACATGTACGCTTGACAATGGTCATGCGAAAGCGTAAGATAGGATCGCAACAGAGTGCCGGATAATCTGCATGACCTGTCAATGGATATGTCATGCAGGGATATGGTGATTCGGTTGGCGTATCATGGTTTTTGAATACGTCATCCGCTCTAGACCGCGCAGGCGGGCTTCGCCCTGGATAGCCGGGGGCTTTAGACCGACGGCACGAGGCGCATACCGGATGAAGTTCTCAATCTCCATCATACGCCAGCCGGATCGCATTGCATCAACACGATCCCGGAAGGAGGCGCCGTGTTTGCACGCTGGACGAGATGGCGATGGCTATGCCTGGTCGTGATACTGCTCATCACGGCGTCGCCGGGGATCATTACACCGGCGCCGTCGGTTGCAGCGCAGAGTGATCTTCGCTACTTTGCGGAAACAGGACATTATCTGCGCGGCGCATTCCGCGCCTACTGGGAGCGCAACGGCGGCGTCGCAATTTTCGGCTTCCCGATCACTGAAGAGTACCGCCGCTCCGACGGACGGATCGTGCAGTGGTTCCAGCGCGCGCGCTTCGAACTGGCGCAGGCCAATCCGCCGGTGGTGCAACTCGGTCATCTGGGGCGCGAGTTTACCGGTGATCGCATCTTTCCGCAGGCGCCGCCCCAACCCAGCACAGCGCGCATCCGCTACTTCCCCGAAACCAACCATACGCTGCGCGGTCTTTTCAAGGAAACCTGGGAACGGCGCGGCGGTCTTGCGATCTTTGGCTACCCGATCAGCGAAGAGATCTCGGAAAATATCAATGGGCAGTGGACGCTGGTGCAGTACTTTGAACGGCACCGCTTCGAACTGCGTCTCTTTCCGAGTCGGGTCGAATTTGGCTTGCTCGGCGAGGCGCTGGCGCCAGCGCAACTGCGCGCCCCCTGGCCCCCCAATATCGCGCCTGACCAGCCGTTGAACGAGGACGGCACCCCGTTGCCGCCACCCTTCCGTCCGGGCCTGTACGCGAATGCGCGGGTCATCGCCGAGGCTGATCAGACCTTCCGCATCGAGGGCGAAGGGTTTCGCCCCGGCGAACGGGTTCGCTTCCTGCTCTCGTCGCCGGAGTGCGAATGTCGTCCGACAACGCTCGAACCACAACCGCTCGCCGACGTCAACGGTTCGATCTCGTATGCGCAGGTGCGCTTCAATGCGCGCGACTATGCGCGGGGACGCTGGTATCTGACTGCGCAGGGACAAACGAGCAACCGCGCTGGCATCGCGCAATTTTTCGTTGGCGTCGCTCCGCCGGTTGGTCAACCGGGCGGGGTCTTCGTCGGTACCACGCCGCAGACGGCAGGGTTCGGGCAGGCGGTCATCGTCCAGGGAAGCGGATTCCAGCCGAATGAACCGGTCAGTCTCTGGTTGACTGCACCGGACCAGTCGGTTCGCGGCATCCCCGAATCTCCAACCGCCGATGGCAGCGGTTCGATCAGCGGTGCGAACATTCGGATCGCCATCGATACGACTTTCCGTGTCGGCACGTGGTTTATTACTGCGCAAGGACGCAACAGCGGTCGCCAGGCGATCGGCACATTTCGCGTTGAGTCAGGAGCACCGCCGCCGCCAGCCCAGCAACCGGGCGATCCTGCGCGCCTGGGCATCCTCATCCACAACGAACTGCGTGTGAGCGGCGCCGGTTCAATCACGCCCCTCGCGGCGCCTCCCGGCGCTGGCTTTGTGTTCAACGCCAGCGGATTCGACCCGAACGAGAAAGTTGGCGTCTGGTTGACGCGACCGGCTGGCGCTGGCGTTGAGCCAATCGATGAGCGTCTGGTGCAGCGCGAGGGTGGCAGCGTGCGCGTCGCATTTCGCGTGGATCGCGATCAGCAGGGGATCTGGACGGTCACGGCGCAGGGCGCAAGCACCGGTCGCGCCGTGACGGCGCCGTTCAAACTGACCCGTGATTATGTCGCACCGCTCGGAACGCCGCGTCCTGCCACGAGCCGCAACGCATCGGTTTCGCCTGCCGAAGGCGGTCAGCGCACCACGTTCCGCCTGACGGCGAGCGGTTTTCGCGCCAACGAAACGCTGGAGTTCTGGGTGACGTCACCTGACGGGTTGTATGTGCTCAACACCCCCGTGCAGGCGGACAATCGCGGGCGCATTGGGGTATCGCCTGCGCTGGGAGTGCAACTCGGCGCCCGGAATCCGCCAGGGGTGTACGGGTACCACTATCGCGGCACAATCAGCGGTGTGCGCGCCGACATCTACTTTACCTTCACCGGAGCGCCGTAATGTGCACCATCACCCTTTACTCTGCTGCACCATCAGCGTTTCCGGTCAATTTGGGCAGCAACTGCGCCGCGATCAACGTCGTCAGTGCTGAAGTATCGCCACCATCGCCCTGGATCACAATTGGACGCGGTGCGCGTTTCATCAGCGTCTCGGCGACCTGTAAGCGGCGTCGGGCCAGTTCGTACTGTAAGACTGCCCGGTTATCCTGGTAGGACTGTCCCAGGTATTCCAGACCGCGCGCCTCGTTCTCAGCCTGGCGCAGGGTCGCCCGACCGCGCGCCTCGATCTCCCAGCGTACTCGCTGCGCTTCAGTCTCTTTCTCTTGCAGCGTGCGGGCCACATCCTGGCGAGCTTTGTTAATCGCTTCCCGCACCTCAACCAGCTTGGCATCGCGCACCTTTCTGGCGCGTTCGATCTCCAGCAGCAACGTATCGATCCGCTGCTTTTTGATCAGCTCCCACTCGCGTTCGTAGGCCTGCAATTCTTTCGCAACCCGCTCGCGCGTGGCCAGATGCTGCTGGTATTGATCGGGCAACTGGACATCGGGAATGTTGGCGCCGGTAATGCGGACGCCATAACGGGCCAGTTGCCGATTGAGCAGTTCTTGCATATCGCCGACGTCACTTCCGCGCAGGTCGTAAGCACGTTCGGTTTCGACCCGTCGCGCCCGCTGGCGAATGGCATCCTGGACGGCGCTGCTCAGAACAAGGTCGAAGTTGCTTGCCCCCAGGCGACGGACGAAGGCTATCGGGTCTTCAATCCGGAATTTCAAGAAAAACTCAATTGATTTCAGTGGCACATTTTCACGGGTTGGCGCTGCCATCACCGGTGCGGTGTAGGGAATCTCGGTACTGGTGTCAACCACCGCTTCGACCTTTTCCCATGGCCACCACAGATAGTGACGACCTGGCGGTATGACGCCAACGATCTGCCCCCAGCGCGAAAGGATGCCGGTCGTTCCCTGTTCGATCTCAACGATCGCCCCAAGGAAGAACGAAATACCCGCTATGATGAGCATCAACAGTGCCAGGAACAGAGCCAGACCGCCAACAATGCCTCCGCTGAAGATGGCAACGCCGAGCAGATAGAAACTGATTGCCAGCGGGAAAAGCCAGCGTGCCCGCCGCCGGTCTTTGGGGATCACCACCGGTACCAGCTGGCCCTCTTCGCCGGAACGGAGGAGTTGCCGGATAAGGCTCCAGGTTGCTACTGCCTCACGAATGCGGGAAAATTCGCGTCGCGTATCGCTCACCGGTTGTCTCCTTTCGTCTCGGCCTGATGAATCTCGCCTGCAACCACCAGCCTGATCTGTTCGTCCCGTTCCAGAATACGCTGGCGAATCTCTTGCGTGCGACGGCGGATCGCAGCGACATCTTCAGGTGAATAGAGTTGCGTATCGGTGATGCCCAGCATACGCTGCGCCAACGCCAGATAGTCGATAACCGCATCATCACTGCCGCTCACCTGTACAATCTGCGGCAGATGGTCGGCCACTGCCTCAAGTCGGTCAAGAATATCTTGTTGATAGCGGTACTGCAAAATTTCAGGGTATCGCGCTGCACCTACCGCACGAATATCGAGCGCCTGAGCTTCAAGCAACGCGGCATTGGCCCGTGCTGCGCTTTCGGCTTCGCTGAGCAACTGGCTGGCGTAAGCGTTCGCGCGATAGACCTCCTTTTCGCGAGCCGTGTCGATCTGGGCCTGATAGGTTGCAATTTCAGCCTGAATGGCCGACAACTGCTCACGCAGGCTGGTCAATTCACGATTGAGATCGCCCTCGTCCTGTTCTTTGCGCAGAGCCAGCTGGTATTCGTAGGTGTACGCCTCTTTCGCAACCCGGATCATCTCCGGCTTGGCGAGATCGATCCGGTATTCCTGGCTTGATGGCTCGGCGTGGGTGATGTTGGCGTTGACGAAACGCACTGCGGGGAGAAATTGCTGGTTCAGCGTGTTGAGCAGGTTTTGGGTGCTCTCACCAACCAGATCGTAGATGGCTTCCGCCCGTTGTTCGTAAATGAGGGCGCGGGTGACTTCGCTCACCGCATTCTGCAACTTCTCTTGAAAGCCTTTGGCGCCGCCCAATGTGAAGATGAAGGCCGCCGGGTCTTCAATCTTGAATTGCAGGAAGAGGTCTACCGAGGCGTTAACCCGCGAAGCCGTCGGCGCTTCGCGGATCGGAGCGTTGTACGGATATTCACGCGTGACGTTGACAATGTAGCTCACCCGTTTCCAGGGATCGAGCAGCACTTTTCGCCCCGCCGGTGCGATCTCTTCGAGTTTGCCGAAGCGGGTTATCAGCGCCTGACAACCATCTGGCACCATAACAAAGGAGTTGCGCCAGAGGCTGTAGACCACGTACCCGACGATGATGAGCCAGTAATGGGGACCAAACAATGCAAAGGTCAGGTTGGTCAGCCCAAACGAAATGGTGTCGATAATCACGCTCAATAGCCAGCCGATCAGGCCGATCACCACCAGGATGATCGTGACGACTATCCAGAGTTTAGAACGCGGATCACGCGGAATGACGACCGGTGAAATAACGTTGGCTACCTGACCGCGGCTGTCGCGTAGTTGCAGGTTTCGGTTGAGCAACTCGGCAGCTTCATCGAGCAGCACATCCATCTGCTCGATCCTGGTTGCCCCACTCTCGTTGCCTGAGCGTTGGGAAATGAAGTCGCTGGCTTTGATGTGCAGTTGTTCGAGTTCGCCGCTCCCCAGGATTTGTCTGGCAGTAGAAAGACCTTGTTGCAGAAGACTCATGTCTTTCTCCCCTTTTTGCTATTGACACGCAGTATTATATACGAGACCTCCTGACCAGACGTTGCAAAAGAGGGCGACTCTGCCGCCCAAAGAAGGCGCTGTTCCAACCCTGACGCATGACGCGGGGAAAGACGAAATTGAACACTCCGCGAATGACCGCAATCATCATCGCGCCCCTCTCGCGGCGACCGAAATGATGAAAATTATGAATATAAACCAGTATTCGCCCTTGCCGTGGGGCTGATGGAGATTGAGAATTTATTCCGCTATCCCGCGCTAGCCGTGGGGCTGATGGAGATTGAGAATTTATTCCGCTATACTGCGCTAGCCGTGGGGCTGAAGCCCTCGGCTAAGCAAGGCAAAGCCTGCCTGCGCGGGCTCTACCGGATTATTTATTCAAAGACCATAAGCCCTCGGCTATGCAGGGCAAAGCCCGCCTGCGCGGGCTCTACCGGATTATTTATTCAAAGACCATAATTTCGGTCTACGAGAGAAGTACGCCGAAATTTATTTCGGCATATTGTAGTTCTCACAGAGATCGAACACTTTGCTGGAAGCGGGCGTCTCACGCGACACGGCAGATCCAGACAAGGGTCAACGTATCTGAGAACTGCTACAAAACCATCAGCGCAAGAACATACGCCCCTTCCATACCACTCCCTTGCCGCTGCGGATCTGGCGCAGCGCCTGCGCAGCGAGCGCGAAATAGACGGCTGTTCCCACACCGTAGAGCACGCCCCATAACGGCGAGATACGGAAGCGATAACGAAGAACGATCCCCCAGCAGATCGCGCCGATCAGCAGCAGTGCGACGCCTGCCAGCGCAAGCGCCTGCGCCAGCGCCGGATCACCGCCGAGGAGCGTCAACGCAAAACGCGCCGCAAGCATGTTCCATGGCATCGTCGCCATCAACCCCAGGCGTAACCCCATCAACCCGGAACGTGTTCCGCCGCTGCGGTAACCGGCAACTGCATTCTTCTTCAATCCTTCGGAAAGGGTGCTCCATCCGTTGTACATCCGCACTTCCAGCAGATCGGGTGCGTGCGCCGCTTCAAGCGCATACCCGGACTGCTTCACCAACCGCGCCAGATCCATATCTTCGAGCACGCTCCCACGCACTGCGCGATGACCGCCGATCGCAGCGTAGGTTTCACGGCGCATCATAATGCACTGACCAATCGCAAATGCCAGCGGCGATGACGGATCGTTCACCCGGTCGAACGGGTAAATAGCCGATATCAACCCGATGAACGGCGGTAGAACCAGACGCTCGGCGAACGACGTCAGGTGAATGAGCGGCACCAGCGTGATCATGTCACGTCCGGCGCGTGCGCGTTCGACAAGCGCAGCGATCAAAGCCGGACGCGGCACGACGTCGGCATCAAGAAACAGCAGCCACGCACCGTGCGCATGGTTTGCACCCTGCCAGCATGCCCAGCACTTGCCAGCCCAGTCGTGCGGCAGCGTTTTGGATGACAGAACCGTCAGTGATGGAAGACATGCTGTGTAGGTGCGCACCACATCGGCAGTGCCATCGTGCGAATCATCATCGACGACGATCACCTCGAAACGGCGGTACGACTGCTGCGCCAGTCCTTCGAGGCACGCGCCGATGCGCGTTGCTTCGTTCCGGGCAGGAATGATGACCGTCACCAGCGGACCGTCGTCGGGAAGGCCGGGATGTGGATCGAGCCGTGGGGTGCGAAACGCAGCGATCACATCCTGGACATACCAGAGTGCGAGGAGCACGCTGACAAGCGTCAGCAGCAGCCACGGCGAAACATCGATCTGGTGAACGTCGAACACTGGGACTGCTCCCTCTCTGCGTACCTGTGCGGGCAGGGCAATATGTCGGGGAGTGAAGACTGTCGCTCAGGCGACCACTATCTTTCGCTTTTCAGCACCGTCTCATTATACTACCGCTCCTTCGTCCGACGTGGATGGGTAGTCGGCGCTGCGGTACGCAGGTGGTGGGGGAAGACTGGCAGTTCGACAGATGCACGCATCGGGGAAGAACAGGCGAAGACGACGCCTTCGCCTGCCACAGAGCAACCATCAGGAGATACAGGAGATGCCCGGCGGTCGCACTCCTCGCACCAGGCAGACGACCGCCGACACGGAACATAACCCGGGCTAGACGGCGATGCGCGCAGCGACTTCGGCGAGGCGCGTCGCATACCCCATCTCGTTGTCGTACCAGGCAGCGACGGACAGGAACGTATCGCCCATCACCTGGGTCAGCGGCAGATCGACGATCGATGAGTGCGGGTCGCCGACGATGCGCGACGATGCCCATTCATCTTCGAGCACCCCCATGATGCCCTTGAGCGGTGGCTCAGATGCTGCCTTGCGGAAGGCGTCGTTGACCGACTGCACCGTCACCGGCTTCTCGGTCACCAGGTTCAACTCGGCGATGCTGCCGGTGCGCACCGGAACCCGGTACGCTTTGCCGGTGATCTTCAAGTCTTTCCAGATGAACTGCAACGCACGCGCTGCGCCCGACGATGAAGGAATAATGTTCTCGGTCGCAGCCCACGAATCACGCCGATCTTTCATCGGTTGGTCGGTGAGCGACTGGGTGTTGGTGTATGCGTGAACCGTCGAGAACAAACCATGGTGGATGCCAAAGTTCTCCAGCACCACTTTGACGACCGGCGCCAGCGCATTGGTGGTGCAACTCGCCATGCTGACAATCTTGTGCTTTTCGGGGTCGAACGTATCAAGGTTGATGCCTGCCAGCAGAACGGCATCGCAGTCCTGGAGCGACTTGCTGGGTGCGCTGATGAGCACGCGCTTCGCGCCGCGATCCAGATGCTGCTGCGCTACATTGCGCACCGTTGCGCGACCGGTGCAGTCAACGACCAGATCGACCCCCAGCGCCGCCCAGTCGGGCAGTTCGTTCAATGAGTTGAAATACGGAATCTCGCGCCCGCCAATCACGAACATGTTGTCGCGCGCAATCACCTCTTCGTGCCAGCGCCCATAGTTCGAGTCCACCTCAAACAAGGCAGCAAAGGTTGGCACGTCGCGAATATCGGAGATCGAAACGGGGGTCCAGAGGTTTTCCTTCAGAGCGACTCTCAACAACGAGCGTCCAATGCGACCGAAACCGTGGATTGCGATTCGAGCCATACTGATCCCCTTTCTGTCTCTCACTTTGTGAGCGCGCAAATGTGTTGTGCGCGCGTCCAACTGTTAGTATACATTATATTCACTTCTCGCTTGGTTATGACCTCATGCCGTGAAGATCGCATTCATTCACCATCACCGGCATTCAGGCGCCGGAGGGTCGTCGAGCGCCGGTTCGGATGGTCAGCCATCGCACCAGACCGGGGGCGACGGCGTGTGCGGCATAGAGCAGACGCAGCATCCGCGGCAGCACGATCTCGCGCTCGCCACGCGCAATGCCGCGCACAATCGCCTCTGCCGCCTGTTCTGCGGTGAGCGGGCGTAGCAGGCGCCGCGCCAGACCCGGCACCCGATCCAGCACGCCGGGGTTGTGCTCGAAGTAGGTGGTTGCCACCACCCCCGGAATGATTGTGGTTACCCGCAGCCCGGTACCGTACACTTCGGCGCGCAGCGCTTCGACAAACCCGCGGAGCGCCCAGCGCGCGGCGGTGTACGTTGCCGCGCCGGGCCATGCCACAAGCGAGGCGGGTGAGTTGACATATGCCAGACATCCGCGATTGCGGGCGCGCATGGCGGGCAAGAACGCGCGCGTGATGAAGAAGGCAGCAAAGTAGGGCATTGCCATCATCGCAACCGCCTCTTCCGGCGTCGTCTCTTCGATGAAGAGCCAGCGTCCGGCGCCAGCGTTGCTCAGGAGGATGTCGGGGGGACCAAGATCGGCCATCACCCGTTGCGCAACCGCATCGACTGCCTGTGCATCGGTCAGATCGACAGGATACACCGATGCCGCGCCTCCGGCTGCGCGAATGTCGCGCGCCACATCTTCCAGCGCCGTCTGTGTACGCGCCAGCAGCGCCACGTGCGCTCCGCGCCGCCCAAACGCCCGCGCCGTCGCAGCGCCGATACCGTAGGACGCGCCGGTGATCAGAACATGCTTCTGTTGAAGATCAACCATTGTTCACCTCATACCGTTTGCCGATACAGTATAATGTGAAAGTTATCGGAGGTTTCTGGCGACCCGGTGCAGGTGAATCCGGCAGGCGGCGTGTTCGTTCGTCGAGGCGGCGTCGAATGCAGCAAGCCAGGGTTTTCCTGACCTCCGTTCGCCGCGCATGTTGGTGCTGTTCGCATTGCAGACAGCGACAATCCCGGAAGGAGTTCTGTCCATGTCTACGCTTCAGACGCTCTGGCGCAGCGATCCGGCGGTAGCGCGCATCATCGATGGTGAAATGCGCCGTCAACGCGACGGATTGGAACTGATCGCCAGCGAGAATTATGCCAGCCGCGCTGTGATGGAAGCGCAGGGTTCGGCGCTGACGAACAAGTATGCCGAAGGGTACCCGGGTGCACGCTACTATGGCGGGTGTGAATGGGTCGATCAGGTGGAAGACCTGGCGCGTGCGCGGGTCAAGGAGTTGTTCGGCGCGGCGTATGCCAACGTCCAGCCGCACTCCGGATCACAGGCGAATATGGCGGTTTATTTCACGTTCCTGCGTCCCGGCGATAAAGTGCTCGGCATGAACCTGGCGCACGGCGGGCACCTGACCCATGGATCGCCGGTGAACTTTTCGGGTCAGTTGTACACCTTCGTGGCATACGGCATCGACCCGAAGACCGAGCGCATCGATTATGAGCAGGTCGCCGAGATTGCGCACCGCGAGCGCCCGAAGATGATTACGGTCGGCGCAAGCGCCTATTCGCGCGCCATCGACTATGCCGTATTTCGCCAGATCGCCGATGATGTCGGCGCATTCCTCTTCGCCGACATTGCGCATCCGGCGGGGTTGATCGCCAAAGGGTTGCTGCCCAGCCCCATCAAGTATGCGCATGTCGTGACATCGACCACCCATAAGACACTGCGCGGACCGCGCGGCGGCATCATCCTGATGGGAGAGGATTTCGAGAACCCGTTTGGGTTGAAAGCGGCGAAGAGCGGTCGCACCCTGATGATGTCGGAACTGCTCGACAAAATGGTCATCCCCGGTGTTCAGGGCGGCCCGTTGATGCACGTCATCGCTGCCAAGGCGGTTGGATTTGGCGAAAACCTGCAACCCGAGTTCGAGACCTATGCGCGTCAGGTGATCCGCAACGCGCAGACGCTGGCGAATGCGCTGATCGCGCGAGGGTATCACGTGCTCTCCGGCGGTACCGACAATCACCTGATGCTGATCGATCTGCGCAACAAGGCGGTCAGCGGCAAAGCGGCGCAGGAGGCGCTTGATCGGGCGGCGATTACGACCAATAAGAATGCTGTGCCGAACGATGACAAATCACCGCTGATCACCAGCGGCATTCGGTTGGGAACGCCCGCCCTGACGACGCGTGGCATGAAAGAGCCGGAGATGGAACAGATCGCCGCGCTGATCGATGATGTGATCACGCACATCAATGATGATCATGTCATCAATCGCGTGCGTGAAGAGGTGATGGCGCTCTGTGCACGCTTTCCCGTGCCTGGTCTGGAACCGTCCGCCTGATCCGCACGCAGCGCCTTCCGGGTACGTTTGGAGAGATGAGGACAGGAGCGTCTATGCTGCATCATTTGCGTATTGCAGTGATCGGCGCCGGGGTCATGGGCGAAGCCATGATCAGCGGCTTACTGAAACAGAATCTGATCGCTGCCGATCAAATCGTTGCCACCGAACCGCGCGCCGAACGACGTGAAGAGATCGAGCAACGGTATGGCGTGCGCGTCACCGATGATAACCTGGAAGCGGCGCACTGGGCGCAGGTGGCGATCTTTGCCGTCAAACCGCAAACGGTTCCCAAACTGATGCCCGAACTACGCGGCGCTTTGAGGGAAGGGGAACTGGTGATATCGATTGCTGCCGGTGTTCCGATCCGCACCTATGTTCAGGGGCTGGCGCATGGCGCTGTGGTGCGCGCCATGCCCAACACGCCAGCGCAGATCGGCGAAGGGATGACCGTCTGGACGGCATCGTCCGCCGTCAGTGAGGAGCAGCGTGGTTGGGCGCGCGCAATCCTTGGCTCCTTCGGGCGCCAGATGTTCGTTGACGATGAAACATATCTTGATATGGCGACCGCCATCAACGGCACCGGTCCCGCCTATATCTTTATGGTGCTGGAAGCAATGATCGACGCGGGCGTCCACCTGGGGTTGCCGCGCTACATGGCGGAAGAACTCGTGTTGCAGACCATGCTCGGTTCGGTGCATTATGCCATGCAGAGCCGGCGGCATCCCGCCGAACTGCGCAACGGCGTTACGTCGCCGGGCGGCACAACCGCTGCCGCGCTCTACGAACTGGAGCGCGGCGGGTTGCGTACCGTCCTCTCCGATGCTATCTGGGCGGCATACCGTCGATCCGCCGAACTCGGAAAAATGATGTGAGCGCGACGCTTGATCAACGAACGCTCCCGCCGGCTGCGAAACAAGCGGGAGCGTTTTTATGAGTCCGCTGCAAAAAGGGTATGTCACCGCAGAGACGCGGCGTTCGCAGAGGAAGATTCTCTCGCGCATCACGCACACGCATGCTGCGCCATGCATCCATCGTGTTCGTTTTCAGGGTTCTTTGCGCCCCCGGCGTCTCTGCGGTGCGTTTTTGCAGCAAAGTCATTTATGCACCCAGGATCACTGCCCCACAGGAACCCGCCGCGCCACATCGGGATCAACCGTCAGCAGGGTGCGATTGACCCAACCAGTGACGCCGCGAACGTTCGTAATCCGATACCAGTTGCCGTCGGGCGTCTTCGACAATAGTTGCACTGTCTCACGTGCATTGATCTGATCGAGCACCTGCCCCTGGAGATTTGGAGCGGCGCGCACATTACCGCCATTGAACACGATGGCGGTCAACCCGGTCGCAGGCGGAACCGTCGCATTGGGAGTCGGCGGTGGCGGGAGCGCGGCAACCGTGGCAGGGAGCGGCGTCGGAACCGTCTCGTTCGACACCGGAAGACGTCGCAGGTCATCAGGCGCAATCGTCAGCAGCGTGCGACTGACCCATCCGGTCATCTTCCGTTCGTTGATGATCTTCAGCCACGTACTATCCGCGTTTCGCGCCAGCAGGAAGACGCTCTCGCCCGCATTGATCTGATCGATGACCAGGCCGCGTAAACTGGGGCTGGTGCGCACATTGCCGCCGTTGAATACCGCTGCCTTGCGCAGATCGGTCGGCGTGGCGACCGGCAGTTGCGCTGCCAGGTTCTGATCGACTACCAGCAGCGTGCGGCTGACCCAACCACTCAGCCCTTCCGATGTCGTGACACGGTACCATTCGCCGTCGATGCTGCGTTCGATCAGGGTCACGACTTCTCCCAGCGCGAGGCGCCCCAGAACTTCCGCTTCACGGTTGGGTTCACGCCGGATGTTGCCGGCAATCGTGGCGGTTCCGGTCAATTCGCGGGTTGCCTCAACCGCAGTCGGCGATGGTTCCGGCGTTGCAGGTGGTTGGGTAGCGGTTGGCGTAAGCGCTGGCGCAACGGTCGGTTCCGCCGCAATGGCGTAGAAATCATTGACGAAGGGGCGCAGTACATCGAGCGTCGCAGGATCGGATCGGGCGATTTCACCGCTTTGATCCGAAGCGATGGCAATGACCGTATAGGTCGCATCCTGACGCGGGGTTGGCGCGTTGGCACGGCGGTCGAGCACGATCTGCGCTGCGCCGCTCAGCGGATCGGGTTGCGCCAGCGCAGTTTCAGGGTTGAACCAGGGAAACTCCTGACCATCTTCACGCATGAGCGCAGTCAGCGTTGTTCCCGCTGGCAGGTTTTCAGTCTGGACGACCACCACGATTTTTCCGGCGCCAACCACCTCGGCGCGCTCGACCACCAGGCGCGGCTGTGGCGGCACGGGGGTTGGCGTTACATTGGAACCGCCTGACCCGCCAAACGTCAGCAGCAGCACGACAATGACGCCGATAAGTACGACCGGTGCGAGAAGAACCAGCGCCTTGATCGCTGGCGGCGCCGCACGGAAACGCTCGCCCAGGCTGCGCGGCGCCTCCTCGGGCAGCGATGTGTAATCGATGGACTCACCGATCCCGGCAATATCGGGCAACGGCAGGTCATCTGGTCGGGCAGCGCGTCGTCGTCGCACAATGATCAACACAACTGCCGCTATCAGCACTGCCCCAGCCAACAGTGCAATGATCTCAGGCGACATTGAGCGTCCAGGTCCTTTCGATCAATACCGGCGTATACCTGACACCATTTCTTCTCGTCTTTGTCATGCGGCTATCATATGACAACCTGGCGCAAGATGCAAGCGATGCATGCGATACCGATGTTGCGAAACCATATATCTTCCCGTCAGAGTGTAAAATGCAGGAGGTGTGCTATAATCACGTGACGACAGGTACGAAGAATTCAGGGGGCGCAGTATGAAAGACCTGTTTCGTCGCGCGCCAAAGCGTTTTACGGCAGCGCGCATCGAGAATCAGGCGATCCCCGACAATATGTGGGTCAAATGCCCGTCCTGCGGCGACCTGATCTACACCCGGCAGTTCAGTGACAATCTGAAAGTCTGCAAATGCGGCTATCACATGCGTCTGACTGCGCGTGAGTGGCTCGGGTTGCTCGATGACGGATCATTCGTCGAGTTCGATGCTGCCCTGGCATCGGTCGATGCGCTGGGATTCGTGTCGCCACGGCATGTCTATGAACAGAAATTGAGCGAAAGTCGGCAGCAGACTGGCCTGAACGATGCGCTGATCACCGGCAGCGGAGCGATCGACGGGATGCCGCTATGCCTGGCAGTCACCGAATTCGAGTTTATCGGCGGCTCGATGGGAAGCGCCTATGGCGAGCGCCTGGCGCGCGTGATCGAGCACGCCGCCGATGCGCGCCTCCCGCTTGTGACGATCAACGCCAGTGGCGGTGCACGGCAGGAAGAAGGCACGCTGGCGCTCCTCCAGATGGCGAAGGTCAACATGGCGCTGACGCGCCTTGCCGCCGCCGGTCAACCCCATATCGCTCTGCTGGTTGATCCATGCTATGGCGGCGTGCTGGCGTCGTACACCTCGGTCGCCGATGTGATCATCGCCGAACCTGGCGCGCGAGTCGGCTTTGCCGGGCGACGGGTCATCGAGCAGACGATCCGCCAGAAACTGCCGGTCCACTTTCAGACCGCCGAATTCCTGCTGGATCACGGCATGATCGATATGGTGACGCCGCGTAGTGAACTGCGGGGCGTCCTGTCAACCCTCCTGCGATTGTATCGTGATGCGTTTGCACACACGTCAGCAGCGCAGCATGTTCCGGCGCTGACGCACGTCCGGGGATGATCGTTCCAATGAAAACGCCAGCCTTGACGCCATGGGACAGGGTGCAACTGGCGCGTCACCCGCGCCGTCCGCATACGCTCGATTATGTGCGCGCCCTGTGCGACGATTTTATCGAACTCCACGGTGATCGTCGCTACGGCGACGATCCGGCGATCATCGGCGGACCGGCGCGCTTCGCCGACCGCACGGTCATGATTGTGGGGCATCAGAAAGGGAGCGACGCGCGCGAGAATGTGCGGCGCAACTTTGGTATGGCGCGCCCGGAAGGGTATCGCAAAGCGCTGCGCCTCTTTCGCCACGCCGAAAAGTTTGGCTTTCCGCTGATCTGCTTCATCGATACGCCAGGCGCCGATCCGAGCATGGAATCGGAGGAGCGCGGTCAGGGGAATGCTATTGCGGAAAACATTCTGGCGCTCGCCGGGTTGCGCGTCCCGATCGTTGCATGTGTGATCGGCGAGGGGGGGAGCGGCGGCGCGCTGGCGCTTGGCGTCGCCGATCGGCTCCTGATGCTTGAACACGCAATCTACTCCGTGGCAGCGCCAGAAGCGGCAGCGTCGATTCTCTGGCGCGACGCAGGCAAAGCGCCGGAAGCGGCAAGCGCAATGCGCATTACGGCGCAGGACCAGTACGACCTGGGGATCGCGGATGCGATCATTCCCGAGCCAGAGGGCGGTGCGCACACCGATGCCGCCGCCGCAGCGGAGGCAGTAGGGGCAGCGCTGCGTGCAGCGCTCGATGCACTGGTCGGGCTGCCGATCGATGTCCTGTTGCAGCGGCGCTACACCAGATACCGCGCTATCGGACGCTTTCAGGAAAGCCAACCAATGCCGAACATGCCTGCCACCGTTCCGCCGCTTCCCTTCAAGGGATCGTAACGCGGGTCAGAAGCAGCGCATCCTGCCCTGCATCGTCAGCCCACTCCCCGTTGGTTCGCAACGGCAGGCGGGAGAAGGTCTGCGGGTCGTAGACGCCAATCGCAAGGCGATAGGTTCCGGCGGGGAGATCAGGCGGCAGCGGGAAATGCTGCACCATCGAAATGTACCTGCCCGGTTGCCACAGGCGCGGACGCCAGCGTTCCGTTCCCAACGGAACATCCACCTGCGCAACACGTTCGCCTGCGTCGTTCATCATATGAACGAAGATCATATAGTCACGGTCGGATTGTGCAAGCGCCTGCCACACCAGTGTGATCGTCAACGCCCCGGATGCGCGAATGGCGGATGTATCGAGGTTGTATCCGTGGAGGCGAACCATCTCGCCGAAATCTGTGTCCGGAACTTCAGTGACTGGTGGCGGAACCTGATAGATGTAGGCATAGTCAATGCCATGGATTCGGACAATGTGGATCGGCTTCACACGCTGTAATAGGGCATGCAGTTCCGGTCGCGTGTTGCGCTGAATCTGGTCGATATACGCGACCGCATAATCGACGCGCAGCGGGTTTTGAATGGCCTGGAGCGGCGCAACCCCTGCTGGCGCAAACGGACTCAGGACAGCCTGGTAGAACACGGCGATCGGGCGATCCCTGCCGTCTGGCTGCGCAGCGATAAATGCAGCCGCAAGTTCCAGCCCCTCACCCCAACCAATCGGCAACACCTGTCTGGCTACTGCACCGCCGCCGAGCAGCGGGTTGTAGTACGCCAGATAATAGGGGTGGTACCAGATCAGATTGGTGATCACTGCCGTTACCACCAGCACATACCCTGCCGACTGCCACGGATGCGCGGCGCCGAAACGTCTGAGGGCATCGATGATCCCCCGCTTGCTCAGAAAATCGTATCCACGGGAGAACCCGGCAGCCGCCAGGATTGTCAGCGCAGGAAAGACCGGCAGCGCATAGCGGTCGAATTTCTTCGCCATAACACTGATCGCTGCAACGAAAAGAACGACAAACACCGCCAGCAGCAGCAAGGGACGATTCGCATCCTTCCAGGCGTCTTTCCCATCGCGCACAATAAAGCTGATCCAGATCAGCACGCCGATCAGCGTCCACGGCGCCAGGCGGAACGGTATCGCCACCAGGTAGAAGAGCGGTCCCGGATCGGCGACGGCGCGACCGAAGAAGAAGTTCCCCCACGGGTGCGGCGCTCCGCCATCGAAGAGAATCTCGCTCACAACACCCCAGGTCGTCGCGAGCGGTCGCACCCACATGGCGGGCCAGAGCGCGATCCAGACGAGCGCTGCCATGCCGCACCACACTGCCAGGGGCGGGATGCAACGCACCATTGTTATAACCGCAGAGCGAACGGTTAGCGTCGATGGCAGCCCCTGCCCGATGAGCACAACCAACCCCGCCAGCGGCGCCAGCAGCAGCGCGGGTGATTTGGTCAGCAACCCCAGACCGGCGACGAGACCGCTGGCGATCCACCACGGCGAGTGGACGAAACTGCGTGTGTTGCTCTGGAGCGCCACCAGCATCAGCAGCAGGCTGAGCGTCATCAGGGACGTCAGGGTTGCATCCATATGGAACAGTTGCGAGTGAGCGACCAGAAACGGCTCGCCGATCCAGAGCAGCGCCGCCAGAAGCGCAATGGTTCGACCGGTCAGGCGCTCCAGGAGCGGGTACGCCAGCGCGAGCGCAAGCGCCGTAATCGTGGCAGCCGGTAACCGCATGACGGTGTAGAAGGTCGCCGGGTGTTCCTGGATGATTTCGAGTACGGTCAGAACCTGGTAGATCGTGTGCCCCAGAGCGCCAAGCCACAGCGTTGTGACTGCCGGATGCCCGAAGTAGAAGGTGTCGGCGAAGTTGCCGGTAGCAACTGCGGTTGCGAATCGCCGGGAGAGCGATATCCAGTGGTAGGCTTCATCAACGGTGAGAAAACCTCCACTGGGCCAGCGCGCCGCCATTGCCAGCACAAAGAGCGCAACCGGCGTCACCGCCCGACGCAGGACCTGACCAGGACCTGTCACAAGCCCTCCTTGAGTAAGGCTCGTCGTCACGATACTCTGGAGGTGCAGAAGCAATCTCGCACCACGAGTAACGACGGTTCTGGCGTGTCATCCTGAAATGAGGAATGAGACGAACAACGACGACCGGTGTACCTTAACGGGAAGAGCGCACAGTTGAGGTCTCTTCATCGGTTCTGCGCGGTTCGCCGGAAGGTTCGGCTTTCACGCGCATCCCGACAATCAGTGTGCCGAAGAGAAGCACAGCCATAGCAACAAACACCGCGATGGTAAGGAGCGACTCGCTTTTGGCAAGTTCGAACCCCAACGCGACAAACGGCAGCGCCGTCAGCAGAATGGCGAGCACGGTCCAGATACGATCGAATGTGTTCATGACACCACCCCGCATTCTCCCCCTCAACTCCTTCCATGGCATATAGTACCATAATTTCGTGGAGAGAACCGCAGCGTGTCATCTTTTTGGTTGATAGATTTCCAACGGCAGCGCCAGCAGGTGAAGTACTCGCTGTTGCAGCGGCGACAGCGGCGTTATGCCAGAGGGATCGTGATGGAAGCCAGGAACGAAGGTCATATCACGAAAAGCATCGAGCAGGCGCTCGCCGGTGATCCGCGATGCACTTCGTCCGTTGTCCTGGTTGGCGGAGAGGGTGAACACGCCTTCCTCGATCAAGCGGCGGCGCGCGATGGCTTCGAGCGAGGCAAGCGTGCGCAACCCCAGTGAGAGCAGGCGTATCAGCCCGCTTTCCAGTTCTGGCGAATGCACGTCGTGCGGCGCCAGCGAGATCGGACGCCCGTGCAGGCGCTCGAAACCTGATGCGGCAGGCAGGGTCAGTGAGAGCATTTGATCCCTGGCAGGTTCCGGCGGGGTGATATTGGAACCGAATACCTGCCACCCCAGGCTGTGCACCGCCCGACTCAGCGCATCGGTATTGACCGACACGTTCATACGCACATCGCGCTCAACGCGCACGCCGGTTGGTCGCCCCCGGTATCGGCGCACCATACGCTCCTCGATCTGCTCATCGAAGTCCAGGTGCAGAAGCCCATGTACCTGATAACTGTCGAGAATGGCATGGGCAGCTTCGCGCAGAGCTTCGATGGTACGGGGACGACGCTTGCCGCGTTTGCGCTCGCCAAGCGCCAGCAATGCCGCCTGTGCGCGTGTCAGGCGTGCGCGCAACGCTTCCTCCGAGATACGTGCATGGTTTGGTGAACGGATGGCGATCCGTCGCTCGTTCCAGACAACAGGGCTGCCGTTGAGATCGACATGCATCGGCATAAACCATTCGATGCCATCGCTGGAAGGAGAGGCAAGCGGATCATGAGCGTCCGCTGGCAAGCGGCATGCTGGTCGAGCGCCATCAAGCGGGGCATCCGGAGCAGACAGCGAATCCGGCAGCAGGCAGAGATACTCGTGGTTGTGCTGATGGATCGCGCCGCGGAATTCAACTGCTGTGAGTGCGTCGCCGGTGAACCGGTATCGTCGTGGCGGCAGGTTCTGACTTATCCGTTCCACGAGATCGTAGAACGACGCAGGGTGCGTGCACTCTTGTGAGAAGGAGTACAGCACGAGCGGCATATTCAGCGGGTCGAGCATTGCCAGCGCCATTGGTTGCCGTGACATCCTGGCGCGCCAGAGATGGGGCTGATTAACCAGGAACAAGCCGTTCGGCGAGATGTGCCACACCCGACCTTCATAGATGCGCACATGAATCTGCTCAATTTCCGACACCCATGTCTCGAGGACATAGCGATTGAGATCGTGCTCAATCGCCTGCCACTGATGATCGCGGCTGAGTCCGATCAGGAGATCGTGAAGCCGATCAAGATCGACATCAATGGGAGTAACCTCACTGCCAATGCACCAATGAAGCGTCCCGAGGCGGCTCGATACCCACTGTTGAATCGTGCTGGCTTTATGATCGCCGCACGACAGGATGTGGGTCAACCAGACGACAGCAGTCCAGCCGGAGGTGAGGTTGCCCCAGTAGGCGCGGGTAGGAATATGCCGGTCGAGGATATGCGGAATGCCCATACGTCGCATGTGGGCAATGAGGAGCGGAATGTCGTCACTGTGCTCGACAGTGAGCGTCAGCATCTCTGGACGTTCATGCGTGTGAAGCATGGGCATCGACCTGTCTCTCAAGACTGGATTTCATGATGCGGCGTGGCATCCCGCTGATGATAGTATCAATACAGGATGACCGTCCCTTTTCAATTTCTTCTGTGGACGTGAACGTTTGTTAAGACCACATTACGGTGTATAATTGGCGGTATGCCAGACTATCCGCCACCGCCACAACTCTACACGCTGCCCGGCGGCTTGCGTGTGCTGATCGAGGCGTTGCCATATGCGCACTCGGTATCGGTCGGTTGCTTCGTAAGCGTCGGCGCTGGTCATGAAGCGCGCCATGAGAGCGGCATTGCGCACTTTATCGAGCATATGCTCTTCAAAGGCACACAGCGCCGACCATCGCCCAAGTTGATCGCCGATGCCATCGAGGGTGTCGGCGGCACGCTGGATGCCTATACCAGTTTCGAGTCGACGGTCTACTACGCCAAAGTCGCCGATATCTATTTCGACCGCGCGATAGATGTGCTCGCGGATATGCTGATCGCTCCGCGCTTCGATCCGCTCGACATCGAAAAAGAGCGGCGCGTGATCGCCGAGGAACTGCATCAGACCGAAGACACGCCTTCGGAACTGGTGCATCTGGTTCTCGACGCTGCCATGTGGGGCGACCAACCGCTGGGACGCGACATCGCCGGCAGTGAAGAGACAATCGCGGCGTTCCGTGCCGAACAGATCGTTTCGTTCTGGCGGGCGCATTACACTAAACGGAACATAGTCATTTCGATCGCCGGGCATGTCGATGTGCAGCGCGCGCTCGATGCGGTGGCGGTCGCCTTCGAGGCGCTGCCGGAAGGCTCGCCGGCAATGTTGCTGCCCAGCCAACCGCCGCGCCCCGGTCCGGCGGTAACGTTGCGCAGCGACGACAATGAGCAGGGCAATTTCTGCATCGGTTTCCGCGGCGTATCCCACAACGACCCGGATCGTCGCGCGTTGCTGGTCTTCGATACGGTGATCGGCGGCGGCGCATCTTCCCGCCTGTTCCAGGAGATCCGCGAAGAGCGAGGGTTGGCGTACAACATTGGCAGTTACAGCCGCGAATACCACGATACGGGGAAGTGGGTCATCTTCGGCAGTGTGGAACCGCAGTGTGTAGATGAGTGCATTGCGACGGTGATGACAGAATTGCGCCGCGCGCGAGTCGAAGGGATCACTGCTGAAGAACTGGCGCAGGTGAAGGAGCAGGTCAAAGGGGGCATTCTCCTTTCGCTGGAGGATACCTGGGCGATTGCGTCGCGCAACGGGTCGCATCAACTGCGCTATGGGCGCGTTATTCCCATTGAACAGGTTGTTGCCGAGGTTGAAGCCGTATCGCGTGACGATGTGCTGCGCGTTGCCCAACGGGTGCTGCGTGACGACCATCTGCACCTGGCAGTCATTGGTCCGTATGATGATACCGCCAATCTTGAGCGCCTGCTCACCGTGGAGCATTCTCCGTGAACCGCGCTACCGCTCATCCGTTTTCCATGCATGTGTCGCATGTGCTACAATAGATACGGAATCGAGAGTCGGCAACGAGCCGCCGCTGGAGCGATCCTCCAGAGGAACTTCCCGACTCCCCGCCCGCCGCAAGGCGGAACGTCGCCCCGCGAAACAGCAAGCGGGGGCGCGCAGGGGGTAACGCCTGCGCGACGCAAGACGGCAACAGAGAGCAGACCCGCCGATGGCTCCTTCGGGAGCTCAGGTAAGGGGTGAAAGGGTGCGGTAAGAGCGCACCGGCGTCGGCAGCGATGCCGGCGGCCAGGCGACTGCGCCGACGATGGGGAGCAAGGTGTGTGGGGCGGGCTTATCGTGTGGGAGCGACGCACGTCGCGCGATCACCACCGCGCTCGCTCACATCGCAGCCGCGACGGTGAAGGCGGGCAATACCCGCCAGGCCAGGAGCGGCCCGCGCAGTGCGCGGAGAGAGATGGCGGCAAACAACAGAATCGGGGGTACGGTTGCCGACTTGTCGAACGGGCGGGAGCAGAGTGCTTCCGCCTGTTTTTGTTGCAGTCTCCAGTGTTTGACGACATTCATCAATCGCGTTACGATAATGCTGCATCGTCGAAATCGTCGGAGCCGTTGTGCACCTGTTCTTTCGCAGCATTCCGCAGTGGTTCGAGCGCAGGTTGATCGGCGCCTATCCAGAGAATGTCCGCGCCAATATTCGCATCGAACTGCTGGCTTCGTTCTGGTATGGTCTCTTCTTTGCCGCCAGTCTGACATTCTTTCCGGTTATTCTGCGTCGTTTGGGCGCCACTCCCTTCGAACTGGCGCTGTACGTCGTCTTCAGTTATATCGGTCAGACCCTGTCGCCGCTCAGCCTGATGTTGCTGCGGCGTATGGCGCCGATCCGCTTCTCGGTGATCGCCTGGTCATTCGGGCGCGGCGTGCTCGTTTTTGGGGCGCTGTCGAGCAACACGCCCTGGTTGCTGGCGCTTGCCGCCCTGTTCTGGATCGCCGAGGCGCTGCCATCACCGGCATATGCGCGCATCATGCAACAGATCTACCCGCCGCGCTATCGTGGGCGCGCGATGTCAACGGTGCGGATCGGCGTCGCAATCGTGGTGCTGATCGCAACGCCGATTGCGGGTTGGGCGCTCGATCAGGCGGGACATCCGCCCCTCTTTGCGCTGGCGGCAATCTTTGGCGTTGTTTCGAGCCTGATCTTCTCGCGCGTTCGTCCGATCGACGGCGCTGCGGAACCGGAGAGTCCGCCAGCGCTGCGTGCATTGCTGCCGATTGTGCGCCACGACCGCCGTTTTGCGCTCTACCTGCTGGTTCTGACGATCTATGGGTTTGGCGCCGTGATGGCGCTCCCGCTCTACCCGGTGGTGCAGGTGACGAAACTCCAACTCTCGTACACAACCATCGGCTATCTGAATCTGGTGCAATCACTCTGCTGGCTGGCAGGATTCTTCGTGTGGGGGCGTCTGCTCGACCGGTACGGTCCGTTGTGGGTATTGCGCCTCAGCATTCTCCTGGCAGCCTTCGTGCCGCTAACCTACATCTGGGCTGGTCATGCCTGGATGTTGCTGCCCGCATTCATCTGCCAGGGTCTGATGCAGGGCGGTTTCGAATTGGGGATCACCACCGGCGCTATCGACCTGGCAAAACGGGGGCATGTGATGGAGTACACCGCACTTCAGACGGCCACAATTGGAGTGCGTGGCATGCTGGCGCCGCTGATGGGGGCGGCGCTCCTCGGCGCGGGCGCATCCGAAACCCTGGTGTTGGGTCTTGCCGTCGGGTTGGTGGCAGGATCGTGGGTTCTGCTCGGCGCAGTGCGGTTGCCACAGAATCCGTCATAGCAAACTTGATGGATCAGGATGCATTCTTGCCAGGGCGTCCCATAAATGTTCCTGGCGTGCTGGAACGGTGCGCGTCCTCGCCACTGCCTGGGTGCGCAGGCGTCTCGCCTGCATGCAGTGCCGTGACCCTTGACGGGAACAAGGGCATGGCGTCCCTGGCTGTCTCGCGAGGGCGGGACGCCCTCGCTCTGAGGAACACAGCGTGGAAGGTGAACGAACAGCGGTGGAGCGTTTGTTCTGCCAGAATAGAATGCGCTACGGTCCCACACGAATGTAGATCGGCGCGTCGCTGACGGCGAAACCGATCAGTCCATCCCCATCGTGATCCGAGCAATCGACTGTCAGCGGCGTCGGACGCTCCAGGTGTGAAATGCACATCGCCCGTGCGCCGGGTTGCACCACAAGACCCCACCCGACGTCGTCAGGAGCGCGGGGTCGCCAGAAGAGATGGAGTGTGCTCCCATCGCGTGCGGCAAAGCGTAATGTCTGCACCATGCCGTCCTGATCGAACCGCACATCGGTGAGCGGCGGACCGGTGTATACCGCGTCGCGCAGCAGGAGCGCGGCATTGCGGTAGGCATAGAATGCCGGTCGCGGTGTCACGCCGCTACTGCTGAGATCCGCCAGATGACTGTTCTGAAAACCCGTTCCCTGTTCCAGCAGCGTATACCAGAGAATGCCGCGCATGTTCATCGCAATTGCCAGGGCATAGATGCGGGCGGCATAGTTTGCCTGCATTTGCAGGTACATTTCCGGGCAGGGTTGACCTTCAGGGCATACCTCAGCAACCTCGATGGCGGCGAGCGGCATGTGTTGGAGACCATAGGTTGCCAGCGCACGCCGGAGACTCTGTGCCTTCAAGGTCATCCGCTCTGCGCTCCCCCAATACGTGTAGCCGGTGAAGCCAATGATGTCGCATGCCAGTCCACTGCCCTCGATCATGCCGCGCAGAAACCCGATTGTTTGTCGGTCGTCGGGCCAGAAGTGCGCGAAATTCCCGCCAATAATTTGCGCCGATGGATTAACTGACCGGATGGCGTCGGCAAACACGCGCAACGCAGCGCCATACGCATCGCCGCCATACCATGGCGCCTGATCGGTATTCCAGCAACCAACCCCTTTATTGTCGCTGACTGTCGGGGTGAAATCTGGCTCATTCCAGAATTGCCAGTACCGCACATTCAGATCGCCGCTCCGGTAACGCGTTGCGGCAGCAGTAGCGAAGCGCGCCAGATCAGCGTAGGCTTCAGGCGCCACAGGGCTGCACGTTCGCCCAGGGAGACGGCGTGCCCACGCTGGCGCGATCTGCACCAGGACAATCGGCTCGATGCCAGCAGCGCGCAGACGGCGGATATTCGCCTCCAGCGCCGCTGCCGCTTCCCAGGAATAAACGCCGCGCGTCGGTTCGATCATCGCCCAGACCAGATCACCGGCGCGCGCCCAGCTCGCCGGGAGCGCCGGTAACAACGGCTCCGCATGTGCGCCGCGGTTCGTCCGCAGGTCATACCCGATCAGAACACGGGTATCAGGAACGCTTACCAGCGGGAGATATATCATCGATGTCGCCGCACCAGACCCGGCGGAAGGCGATGGCATCAGCGCCAGGAGAGTCGAGATAAGGAAGAGAAGGAGTGATCGCATGAACACGCTAACAGGTTTGTACGCTCAGAACCATCACGATCATCATACCCTATCTCCAGGCAATGCAGCGACTTCCGTTCGTTACACATGCGTGACGATGACACGATAGTACGACCGCCAGTGTGATATAATCGCTCTGCCGATGGGAAGGGTGAAGGAGCCGATAGTGACCGTGATCCCGACCGCACGTCAGCGGATTGAGCGTCTGTATCATGACCGGGTTGCGACACGTGAGCGGAGCGACTTTTATGCATGGGGGGCGCTCGATGCCGCAGATGCTTTCGCATATTCGTTGATTGAACGACCGCAAGGCAGCGTCCTCCTGGACCTCGGGTGCGGCAGAGGAGCGCATACCCTGCATTTTGCGCAATCTGGCGCTTACGTCGTCGCCATCGATCTGTCAGGTGGTATGATCGGTGTGACACAACAGCGCGCTGTCGCAGCCGGGCTTGGCGATCGCGTGGCAGTTCAACAGATGAGCGCCGAGTCGCTGGGATTCGCCGATGCGACCTTCGATTATGTGTTTGGTCACTCAGTGCTTCACCATACCGATCTGGCAGTGACGCGGCGGGAGGTGCATCGCATCCTCAAGCCGGGCGGGCGCGCCGTTTTCCTGGAGCCGCTGTGTCACAATCCGCTGCTCAACCTGTTCCGGCGTTTGACGCCATGGCGACGAACGCCGACCGAGAAACCGCTCAGTATGGCGGACCTGCGTTTTTTTGCAGAACCTTTCGCCAGCGCATCGCATCGAGAGTTTTATCTGCTGGCTCTGGCTGCGTTCGTTTTTGCGCCTTTCGGCAGTCGCGCGCTGTTTCGACGCGCGCTGCATCTGCTCAATGCCGTTGATCAGCGCATCTTTCGCCTCGCGCCTGCACTGCGACGCTACGCATGGGTGACGGTGCTCGAACTACGGCGTTGATGGTCACAAGAACTATGAGCAAAATCGCAGACACGCACGCCTCTGCTCACAAGCAACAATCCGCAGCGCTGCAGCCGAGTGACTCGAAGCCGGATCGCACACCCTTCGTCTCGATCATTACGCCGTGCTACAACGAACAAAAAACGATCCATCTGTTACTGGAGGGGATCTATCATCAGTCGTACCCGCGTAGCGCCATGGAAGTCGTGATTGCCGACGGCGGCTCAACTGACGCCACGCGTGAGGTCATCCAGACATTCCAATCCAGCCACCCCGATCTGGCGATCCGGGTCGTGCCGAATCCGCAACGCATAACGCCAGCTGCCCTGAATCGCGCTCTTGCGGCTGCCAGAGGCGATATTCTGATCCGTCTCGATGCGCACGCGATCCCATCGCCCGAGTATGTAGCGCGCTGCGTGACAGCGCTCGAACAGGGTCTCGGCGATAATGTCGGGGGAGTGTGGGAGATTCGCCCCGGCAGCGACCGATGGGTGTCGCGCGCAATTGCGGTTGCAGCAGCCCATCCATTTGCTGCCGGTGATGCGTTGTACCGCCGTGCGCCGCGTTGCGCCACGGTCGTGGATACTGTTCCTTTTGGTGCATTTCGCCGCGAACTCTTTGATCGGATTGGTCTCTTCAACGAGCAATTGCCGATCAACCAGGATTATGAGTTCAATGCGCGGATCCGTCAGCATGGCGGCGTTATCTGGCTCGATCCGGCGATCAGATCGGTCTACATCGCACGCCCGACGCTTCGAGCGCTGGCGCAGCAATACTGGCGCTACGGGTTCTGGAAGTTCCGCATGCTGTTGCGCCATCCAAAAACAGTGCGCTGGCGTCAGGCTGCCCCGCCACTGTTCGTCGCCGGTCTGCTGGGGTTATCGGCAGGCGCACTGCTGGCGGCGCCAGCGCGAGTGGCGCTGGCGCTGGTATTCGTAGCATACGGCAGTACGCTGACCGGCGCCGGGATCCACGCGGCTGTGGTGCGGCGCGATCCGGGGCTGGCGGCAGGATTGCCGCTGGCGATTGCCACAATCCATCTCAGTTGGGGCAGCGGTTTTCTGTGGAGCGTCGGTTCGCATCTCATAGATCAACATTTTTCTGAATGGATCGTACCGTCTCGATGAGTCGACGCGCGACATTCAATCTGGCATCCCGTACGGCGAGGATGCCATTCCATCTGCGCTTGGAGATTTCCGAGCGCCGGTTGTTGCTGCGCGTCGGCGATCTGGCGTTGACTGCGCTCGCCGTCTTCGGAGCGTTGTGGTTCTGGGCGCGTCTGGCGGATCGTGCGCTCGATGTCGCTCTGATCCAATCGCAGTTCAGTTGGGTGGCGCTGATCGGCACTGGCTGGCCCCTCTGGCTGATGCTGGCGGATATGTACAATCTGCGCCTGGTCGCGCGCATCGGTCCGAGCATGCGCCGGATTCTGCTCGGCGGTCTGGCGTTGCTGTTCGCGTATCTGGCGCTATTCTTCGTGCTGTCACGCGCGCCGGTCACCGGGATGCTTGCGTCGATTGAAATTGGCACGCCGCAACTGCGCCTGGCGCCTGCGCTTGCGATTGTGCTGCTGGTCGTATCGATGGTAATCTGGCGTCTGGCATACATTCGTGTGCTGGGTGCGCCGCACGCGCGTCGTCGGTTGTTGATCCTGGGAACAGGTCAGGCGGGTTCGGCACTGTCGCATGTGATTCTGAAGGGGCACACCCCATACTACGAGATTGTCGGGTTTGTCGATGATACCCCCCATCCACCCTGTGACTGCATTGGCAGTGTGCCGGTGCTTGGCGGCGTCGACCGCCTTGGCGATGTCGTCTGGAATCAGCGTGTCGATGAGATTGTGATTGCCAGCAGCGATGTCAGCGGTGAACTGCTCCAGTTCTTGATCGACTGTTATGAACACGGGATTGCTGTGACGCCGATGCCGCTGCTGTACGAGCGGTTGACCGGGAAGATCGCAGTGGAGCACGCTGGCAGTCAGTGGCATGTGGCGCTGCCGTTGCAATCCCGTCCGACACGAACTGCCGAGGCGGTGTTGAAACGCATGCTCGATCTGGTCGGCGGTCTGGTTCTGGTGGGGTTGCTGCTGGTTCTGCTGCCATTCATTGCGCTTGCGATTCGCCTCGACACGCCCGGTCCCATCCTGTACCGTCAGCAGCGCGTTGGCTGGCGGGGACGAGTCTTTACAGCGCTCAAGTTTCGCTCGATGGTTCACGATGCCGAACCGGACGGCGAGGCGCAGTGGGCAACAAAGGACGACCCGCGTGTGACGCGGGTTGGGCGCTGGTTACGTCGCACCCGCCTCGATGAACTACCGCAGGCATGGAACGTTCTGCGCGGCGAGATGAGCCTGGTAGGTCCGCGTCCCGAACGACCGGAGTTTGTCGAGCAGTTGCAGCGCGTCATCCCATTCTACCGCGCACGGCTGGCGATCAAACCGGGGCTGACGGGGTGGGCGCAGATCAACTATGGCTATGGCAATAGCGTTGAAGCATCACTTGCCAAACTCCAGTACGACCTTTACTATCTGAAACATCAGTCGTTCTGGTTCGATCTGCTCATTCTGGCGCGAACGGTCTATGTCGTCCTGCTGATGAAAGGTCAATAACCGCAGAAGAGCCGAAACATACGCTCAGGACCGACAGTCCATCTGGACAGTGTACTGTATCGGTTGCAGTGTGATTGCCCCGGCGCTTCTGTCACTGTTCAACGATGGTGAACCTCGCAGGAACAGCGGTTCCACGTCTGCCATGCAGTCTGCATCAACGATCAACATTTCTCACTCGCGCACGGAGGCGCGTTTCCGGGCTGCGTCGGTGCAGCACATCGCGCTGGCGACGCTTCTGGCGGTCATCGCCTTTGGCATCGGTCTGGCGTGTGCATCCTATTCGTTGCACTTCGATGCGGCAGACTCAGCAGTGGAAAGGCATCTGATCAGGTTCAGCGCCGTCGAGTCAAATGAACGTGAACAGTATCGCTGGTCGGAACAGGGCGCCGCCGTGCGTCTGTTCGGTCTGACCCGGCGTCCCCTGATCGTCGATCTGCGTATGACCTCACCGCGCCCGCCGAATGCTGCGCCTGCCGAGACGCGCCTGGCGCTCGGATCCTGGCGCAGTAATACTTTTGTTGTCGAAGGGGACTGGCGGCGCTATCGGGTACTGCTCCCGCCGCGTCCCGGCGCTCCTGATCTTCGTCTCGATATACGCACCTTTCGTCCCGCCAAAGAGACCGATAAGCGCGATCTGGGCGCAGCATTGACCCGCGTGGCGGTTTATCCCATCGATGGTCTTTCGGCGCCGGGTGGAACAGTTGCGACGCTTGGCGGAATCCGCACTGTCGTGCTGCTGTTGCTGCCGATTGCAACATTCGTGATCATGTCGCGATTGGCAGGCGGGGTGCTACCATGGTTTGCCGCTGCCGCCGTTGCCGTCCTTGTCGCTGTCGGCGCTGCGCGTCCAGTCGATGCCGTCGCGCTTCTGCCTGATCTCTGGCTTATTCCGGTCGGAACCACAGTGGGTGCAGGCATCGTTTGGGGAATGCAGTCGTACCTGTCGCCAGTGCTGACAGGTGTGCGGGAAGCCCTGGCTGCGGATACGGTACGGCTTGCATGTGTGCTGATCGTCGCCAGCGTGCAGGGGATCGTCTTTCTGGCGCTGGTTCCGCCCTGGCAGCACTATGATGAACCGGCGCACTTCGAATATGCCTGGTTGCTGGCATTCCATCCATCCTGGCCCACAATAGGGACGGTCAACCCGGCAATTGCCTGGATCGGTGGTGAAGGACGCGCGCTGTCGCATTTTCCGACGTATCATCTGCTGGTAAGTCTGCCGCTTCGACTCACCAGCGGGTGGACAGTTATCGAACAACTCTACGTGGCCCGCAGCGTATCGCTTGTCATGTTCGTGGTTACGGTCGCCATTCTTGGCGGCATCGCGCGCACGCTCTTCCACGAAGGACATCACATGCGCTGGTTGATGCCACTCACAGCGGCACTCATTCCCCCTTTCGCCGACATTATGACGGCAGTCAATAATGATGTTGGCGCGATTTTGGGATTTTCTCTCTTTTTGTGGGGCGTAGTGCGGATTATCACGCTGGGATGGAGCGCTCGACGCGCGGCCTGGGTCGCTGGCGCTGCACTGATCGCCGCAGCAATGAAGAACGTCGCGGTGGCAGCGATCTTTATTGCCCCGCTTGTTCTGGTCATTGCGGTTGGTCTGCACCGCCGGTGGCGCTGGAAACGCCTCATTGCGGCGCTGGTCGGGGCAGGCGCAGTCCTTCTCGGGAGCGTGCTCGCGTGGGGCGATCCTGCCGGGTGGTACCGCTACGGCGCAGTATCCGTCGATGGCGCAGCGCGCGCGGCTGTTTCCGCTACGCCACACGGACGGCAGGTGTTTCGTCTTACATCGAGCGTCTCCGTGTACGACGAGTTCTCCGGGCTGGCGACTCCCGTCACTTCCGCTGCTCTGCCCCTGCTCGCCGGGAACCCGGTCACTGTTGGCGCGTGGGTGTGGACGTCGCGCCCGGTAACGATCGCTGGACCGGGGGTTCTTTACAACGATGGGACGCGCCCTGTGGCGATGATGACGCCAGTTGTCGATGCGGATACAACGCCACGCTTTGTTGCGTGGACATTCGAAGCGCCGGAAGCCTTGAGTTCGTTGCAGGTTTTCATCCCTGCCCCGCCGCCCGATGCCGATCCACCCGTTACCCTGTTTATCGATGGCGTTGTGGCAGTGCAGGGTTCGTTCTTCGCCAATCCTCCGCCGATCCTCAACCGTTCAGCGACCGACGGTTTCTGGGAGGGGCGTCCATTCGTCAACCTTGTGCGCAACGGTTCGGCAGAACAGGCATGGCCGTATGTTCGTCCAGGCGTTGATCGTGCCGTCTGGCCCATTGTCCGCCGATCTCCGTCACGGGTCGTCACATCGATGTTCGATATCGGGCGCACCGGACCGATTGTGGCGTTCGATGTCGCGCCTGATCTGGTCTTTCGTGCTCTCGCTTCGTTCGGATGGGGAGAAGTGATGCCGACGGGTCAGAGCATGCGCCTGGCGTTGCCATTGGTGGCGCTGGCGACGCTCGCAGGGTGCATCCGTCTGGGTATAACGTGCAACAACGGCTCACCTCGACGCATTGCTCTTGCGCTGTTCCTGGTGATCGGCACACTCGTGTGGGCAAATGCGGCACTGCGCATCCTGCCTGCGCTGATCGTCCAACCGCCGCCTTTCCCGCGCTATGGCTTCCCTGCCATCGGACCGCTGGCGCTGGTTCTTGCCGCCGGATGGCTGGCGTGGTGGCCCGCACGGTGGCGCACAATCGGCATTGCGACGCTGGTGCTCAGCCTGATCATGCTGAATGCGCTGGCGTATGCAACAATGTGGTGGTATTGGTACGTGTAAGGGGTGTCGGGTTGCGGATGGTTGTTTGTTGAAGGTGGAAGGTTGAGGGTGGAACGTTGAACGTTGAGGGTTGAACGTTGCAGGTTGAGCGTTGAGGGTTGAGCGTTGCAGGTTGAACGTTGCAGGTTGAACGTTGAACCTTGAACGTTGAACCTGCAACGTTGTTCTCAGGTCTCAGGTCTCGGTTCTTAGTTCTCGGGTCTCAGGTCTTGGTTCTTAGTACAGGCTATCATAAGTGCGATCCGAGTTTCTTTTCGAGCGCGTCGCTGGTGTACGTCCAGGTGATTGGGCGAGCCTGCGCATTGTGTGCGGCGATAAACGCGGCAATCGCCTGTTCCAGCGCTTCCACACCGGCAAAGTGATTGGGCGTCAGCAGTTTGCGCTGCAGCACGCTAAACCAGATTTCTATCTGATCGAGCCACGAGGCATTCGGAGGCAACCACACGATCT
>Ga0197142_1000582_pt1 | contig 33854 bp, 33 predicted proteins | sample GBS60_MetaG_FD_148614 | JGI IMG/M metagenome (GOLD analysis project Ga0197142, IMG submission 148614) | Sediment microbial communities from Great Boiling Springs, Gerlach, Nevada, United States - GBS 60_MetaG | ecosystem: Environmental > Aquatic > Thermal springs > Hot (42-90C) > Sediment...
CCGACGTGGCGCGCGAACTGGCCTACCGACTCTACACCATCTGCGAGCGCAAGAAGCGCCCGGATGACGCCTTTGCCTACAACGCGCTGGTGCAGAGCTGGGGGGAGATTGGGAGGCTGGCGTGGGAGCGGCAGTCTAACGTGCCGGTTCAACAGTCGATGGAGATGGAGCAATGATAACCAGCCTGGAGATCGAAAACTTCAAATCGTGGAAGTCCACCGGTCAGATCCGCCTGGCGCCGATCACTGCGTTCTTCGGCAGTAACAGCGCAGGTAAAACCAGTCTGCTCCAGTTTCTTTTGATGCTGAAGCAAACCACCGAGTCGCCAGATCGGAAGCAGGTGCTTCACCTGGGTGATCCGCGCAGCATAGTAGACCTGGGCACATTTCCCGACATTCTGTACAGGCGCGTGCTCGACCATCCGCTCACGTGGCGCATAACGTGGCGACTACCGCAACCGCTGCGCATCCCGGATTCTGGGAGAGGAGATGTGCTCTCTGAAGAAGATACCCTCTCCTTCTCAGCGAGTATCGTCTGGCGCTACAAAAAAGACAATGGAGACCAGACCTCATCTCCAGATGTGACAGGTGGTCGCGCTATCGTGAAAGAGATGGGGTATCAGTCCGGCAAGCGCTTCTTCGGGATGCGCCTGAAGCATGCGTCGGATTCGGAAGAGGAATACGAGGTATACAGCAGTCCCGCCGGGTTCACGTTTCATCGTAGTCGTGGCCGTCCTTCGCGCCTGTACGGACCTGTAAAGTGCTACAGCTTTCCTTCAGAAGTGCGGGGCTATAAAAATGCCGATTTCCTTAAGGATTTTGAGCTTGCGTTTGAGAAGATGTGCCAGCAGATGCTCTACCTTGGTCCACTGCGCGAGTATCCCTACCGTCAGTATACGTGGGCAGGGCAGCGTCCCACGGACGTAGGACCTCGCGGTGAGCGAGCGATTGATGCGCTGCTGGCTAGCCGCGACGATGATATGGGGACTGCGCACGGTCGCAATAAAAAGCGGTTGCCGCTGGAAGGGCAGGTGGCGCACTGGCTCAAAGATCTCGGATTAATTGCAAGTTTTGCGGTGCGACCGATCACTGCCCACAGCAATCTCTATCAGGTTTGGGTTCGCCATTCGTCTGGATCGCCTGAAGTCCTGATCACCGATGTGGGCTTCGGTGTTTCGCAGGTCTTGCCAGTGATCTCCCTCTGTTACTACGCGCCAGTCGGCGCCACGCTCATCCTGGAGCAACCGGAGATCCATCTCCATCCCGGCGTCCAGGCTGGTCTCGCCGATGTTCTGGTTGACGCCGTGAAAACTCGCAGCATACAGATCATCCTGGAGAGTCACAGTGAGCACCTTTTACGGCGGCTGCAGCGGCGAATTGCCGAAGAAGCCAGTGGTCTTACTCACCAGGATGTCGCGCTCTACTTCTGTACGACCGATGAGCAGGGAACGTCGCAGCTTCAACCTCTGGAAATCGATCCCTATGGCCACATCACCAACTGGCCAAAAGACTTCTTCGGTGATGAGATGGCCGATCTCCTGGCAATGACCCAGGCCATGATGAAGCGTCAACGTGAGGAAGAGGAAAATGAATTACATCGTGATTGATACAAATGTGCCCGTAGTGGCAAATGGACACTCGGAGCAGGCATCGCGTGCGTGTGTTCAGACCTGCCAGATGATACTTGCTGAGATCAATGCAGACAAACGCATCGTTGTCATTGATAATGCCTGGAAGATTATCGGTGAATATCAACGCCATCTTAACCCGTCTGGCAGACAGCCGGGGGTAGGAGACAAATTTCTGCGCTGGTTGCTCACCAATAGCGCCAACCCGAAACGTTGCCAGCAGGTACGAATCACACCCTCAACGGACTGGCGCAGCTTTGCCGAGTTCCCCAACGACCCAGCCCTGAAAGACTTTGATCACTCGGATCGCAAGTTTGTCGCCGTCGCTTGCGCCCATTCAGCTCGTCCTCCTGTTGCGAACGCGGTTGATACCGATTGGCTTCATTATCAACATGTCCTTGCTACTCATGGGGTGACGGTTGTGCAACTTTGCCCGTGTGTGCTGGAAGAGATGTCTACCGGGCGTGGATGAATAGCGTGATAGCCCCTTTGGGATGCTCTAAGGACTGTATGAATCCTGAAAAGACAACGAGAGTACGGATGAAACGTTTATACAGGGGAGAGGAAACACACGTCTCGGAGCCTTTCTCAGGCAAGAAACGCATACGATCAAAATGTGACATCATCTCTCACTTCTCACTCCTCTCCACTCGCTTCTCACAAGGAGGAACGCATGGCCATCACCAACCAGGAACGGATCGGGAAAGCGCTTGACCTGCTGCGCCAGGGGTTGCAACCCTTCATCGAGCGCGAGTTGCAGAGTCACTATGGCAAATATTGGGTGACGAACGTCACCGGCTCCTGGCGCAATGAGTTGACGTGGCGCGACGATGATACGCCGCATCTCGATAGTGCTGCGCTGCTCAAGATCATGTGGGAGCAGTGGAACGACGTGTTCCGCAAGACCCTGGGCTTTACCGAACGCAGCCTGGTCAGTGAGTTGCGTGAGTGGCGCAACAAATGGGCGCACCAGGAGTCATTCTCGACCGATGACACCTACCGGGTGCTCGATTCGGCGGCCCGACTGCTCAATGCCGTGTCCGCTCCGGCGCAGGCCGATGAGATCGAGCGGATGAAGATCGAGTTGCTGCGCGTGCGCTTCGACGAGCAGGTGCGTGGCGAGAAGCGCAAAGCGGGCGGCTCGCTGATCGAGGCGGCGGCCAGTGGGATGCTCAAGCCCTGGCGCGAGGTGGTGACGCCGCATCCCGATGTGGCCAGCGGTCGCTACCAGCAGGCTGAATTCGCTGCCGATCTGTGGCAGGTGCATCTCGGTGAAGGGAGTGACGAGTACCGCGATCCGGTGGAGTTCTTCCGCCGCACCTACCTGACGGAGAGCCTGAAGCGATTGCTGGTGGGTGCGGTCGAGCGACTCTCCGGCAAGGGCGGCGATCCGGTGGTGCAGTTGCAGACCAACTTCGGCGGCGGCAAGACCCACTCGATGCTGGCGCTGTACCATTTGTTTTCCGGTCATAGCCCTGCTGCATTGCCCGGCGTGGATACAGTGCTGGCCGAAGCAAGCGTGACGAGCCTGCCGATGGTGAAGCGGGTGGTGCTGGTCGGCAACAAACTCTCGCCCGGCAACCCGATGGTCAAGCCCGATGGCACAGTGGTGCGCACCCTGTGGGGCGAACTGGCGTACCAGCTTGGCGGCGCTGCCGCCTATGCCCGCATCGCCAGCGACGACGAACATGCCACCAGCCCCGGCGACCGACTGCGCGAACTGTTCAACACCTATGGTCCCTGCCTCATCCTGATCGACGAATGGGTCGCCTATGCCCGCCAGCTCCACGACCAGAGCGACCTGCCGGGCGGCAGTTTCGAGACCCAGTTCTCCTTTGCCCAGGCGCTCACCGAGTCGGCGAAACTGGCGGATCGCTGTCTGCTGGTCATCTCGTTGCCAGCCTCCGATACGGCGACCTCGCCCCACGCTCAGGCGGATGATGTGGAAGTTGGCGGCCTCCGTGGCCGTGAGGCGTTGGACCGGCTGCGCAACGTCGTCGGTCGCGTCGAGTCGTCGTGGCGTCCCGCGACCGCTGAAGAGGGGTTCGAGATCGTGCGGCGTCGGCTGTTCCAGCCGATCACCGGTCCGGAGTCCTTCAAGCACCGTGATGTGACGGCGCGGGCGTTCGCCGACTTGTACCGGACCCATGCCGCCGAGTTCCCGCCGGAGTGTCGCGCCGCCGACTATGAACGACGCATTCAGGCGGCCTACCCGATCCACCCGGAGGTCTTCGACCGCCTCTACGAAGACTGGTCAACGCTGGTCACGTTCCAGCGCACCCGTGGCGTGTTGCGGTTGATGGCGGCGGTGATCCACTGCCTGTGGGAAAAGGGCGACCGCAGTCCGTTGATCCTCCCTTCAACCATTCCGATCGACGATCCACGGGTGCAGTTTGAGCTGACCCGCTACCTTGCCGACAACTGGGCGCCGATTATTCAGAAGGATGTAGACGGACCCAACTCACTGCCGCTCAAGATCGACGGCGAGACGCCGAATGTCGGCAAGCTATCGGCAACGCGGCGCGTGGCGCGCACCGTCTATCTCGGCTCGGCGCCGAAGGCGGCGGCGCGGCGGGGATTAGAAGATCGCCGCATCAAACTCGGCTGCGTCATGCCGGGCGAGTCGCCGTCCGTGTTTGGCGACGCCCTGCGCCGACTGGCTGCAACCGCGACCTATCTGTACCAGGACGGCAGCCACTTCTGGTACGACACCCAACCCACGGTCACCAAACTGGCCGAAGATCGCGCCGAACAACTCCGCCGCAATCCAGACCGGGTGGCGATGGAGCTGGAAAAGCGCCTGCGCACGAACCTGCGCAACTCAGGCGGCTTTTCACGGGTGCATCCCCTGCCGCGTTCGGGCGCCGATGTTCCAGACGACCTCGAAACCCGCCTGGTCGTGCTGCCGCATGAACATCCATACAGCAAAGAGGCGGACAATGCCGCCGAGAAGGCGGCGCGCGCCATCCTCGAATCGCGCGGCAATGTTCCGCGTCACTATCGCAACACGCTGGTCTTTCTGGCGGCCGACCGGGTGCGGCTCCAGGACCTCGACGAGGCGCTGCGCACGTTTCTGGCCTGGGACTCGATCCTGAGCGAACGCGAGACGCTCAACCTCTCACCATTTCAGGTCAGGCAGGCCGAAACCCAACACCGGAGCGCCAACCAGACTGTGGATGCCCGGTTGCCAGAAACCTACTGCTGGCTGCTGGTTCCAGCGCAAGAGAAGCCGCAATCCCCTATAACATGGCAGGCGCTCCGCCTGACCGGAACCGATGCTCTGGCCGTGCGCGCCTTCAAGCGACTCCAGTATGAGGAAATGGCGCTGAACCGTCTGGGGGCGACGATCCTGCGCGGCTACCTGGACAAGATACCGCTCTGGCGGGGGGACCACGTGGCTGTGCGGCAGCTTGTGGAAGACTTTGCCACCTACCTGTACCTGCCGCGTCTGGCAGATCCAGACGTGCTGATCCGGGCGATCTGCGACGGGATTGCCCTGCTCACCTGGCACGCGGAAACCTTCGCATATGCCGAACGCTACGACGAACAGACAGGGCAGTATGCGGGGCTGCGGGCTGGCGAGCGAATCACGCTCACCGGAGATGGCGGCGGCGTGTTGGTCAAACCCGATGTCGCCCGCAGGCAACAGGAAGCCGATACGAGAGAAGCGCGCCCAGCAGTGAGCAGCGAGAAGGGAGCGACGAACCCGGGCGCTCCTCACTCCTCTCCGCTCACTCCTCACTCCTCTCCGCTCACTCCTCACTCCTCTCCGCTCACTCCTCACTCCTCTCCGCTCACTCCTCATGCCACGCCGCGCCGGTTCTACGGCACTGTACACCTGGATCCCAACCGGGTTGGCCGTGATGCCGGTCGCATCGCCGAGGAAGTGATCGCGCACCTGATTGGTCAGCCCGGTGCACAGGTAACGGTGACGCTCGAAATTGAAGCCAGGTTGCCAGACGGCTTTTCTGACAACATTGTGCGCATCGTCATCGAGAATGGTCGGACGCTCAAGTTCAGGAATTGTGAGTTCGAGGAGTGATATTCAATCTGGACAGAGCGCGGGCGTCTCGTGTGCGTCGCGTCTCCGAGGGCACGATGCGCGTGCTCTCAGGCGCAATGCGACTGCTCTCCGCCGGAGGCATGTCCTCGCCGGCATGCGCGCCGGAGGCGCGCGCACCCAGGGCAGGCGCTGCTGATATGCGCGCCAGAGGCGCGCGCACCCGGGGCAGGCGCTGCTGATATGCGCGCCGGAGGCGCGCGCACCCAGGGCAGGCGCTGCTGATATGCGCGCCGGAGGCGCACGCACCCATGAACCTGAACGGAGCGCGGGCGTCTCGCGCGCGTGAACCTGAATGGAGCGCGGGCGGCTCGCCCGCCTGCACGCCGGAGGCATATCCTCGCTGGCATGCGCGCCGGAGGCGCGCGCACCCATGAACCTGAACGGAGCGCGGGCGGCTCGCGCGCGTCGCGTCTCCGAGGGCACGATGCCCTCGCTCCCAGGCGCAATGCGACCCCTTCCGTTGAACCTGTTGGACAAGGTTGAACCCTCCTCGGACGACCGCAATCACCATCGCGCGCCTCACGCGGCGACCGAAATGAATTTCGGTCTACCCTCTGCTGGAAACGGGCGCCTCGCGCCTCACGCGGCGACCGAAATGATGGTCTTTGAACAAATAATCCGGTATAGCCCGCGCAGGCGGGCTTTGCCCTGGTTAGCCGAGGGCTTCAGCCCCACGGCTAGCGGGGATAGCGGAATAAATTCTCAATCGCCATAATTTCGGTCTACCCTCCGCACCCTCCTCCCCCCACGACCTTTCCCAACTTTGCACTGTTTTCTTTGTTTATGGTTGACAAATAGTATTTATTAGACTATACTAACCAACGAGGTTAGCGTTCTACTCCTGCTCTATTCTGGCATATCAACCGTTGTGCGTGTGCGCCGTGATTGCGCGCCTGGATTCGGGAGTTCGGTGTCCGCTCCTCTGATCGAAGCGTGTGCGCTCAGTTATTACGCCGGTGGTCGCTGCCTGCTCGATGCCGTGTCACTGACGGTCGATGGCGGCGAAGTCGTGGCAATCGTCGGTCCGAACGGCGCCGGGAAGAGCACATTGATCGGTCTGCTTGCCGGTGATCTCCGTCCAGCCGCCGGTCGTGTGCTGCTTGAAGGCGTTCCGCTGGAACGGATGCGGGCCGGTGATCAGGCGCTACGGCGATCAGTCCTCCGTCAGCGGATCCATGTGGCGCTGCCCTTCACCACCTTCGAGGTGGTGCTCATGGGGCGCACACCGCACCTTCGCGGACGATCCGAGGGGCGAGAGGATGTCGTTATTGTTCAGAACGCCCTGAACCGTACCGGGATGGCGCCGTTTGCGGAACGGCTGTTTCCAACCCTCTCCGGGGGTGAACAGACCCGTGCCAGCCTTGCGCGCGTGCTGGCGCAGCAGGCGCCGCTGGTGTTGCTCGATGAACCGACCGCTGCGCTCGATCTGCGTCATCAGCATGCGGCGCTGCGCCTGGCGCGCGCGGTAGCTGCCAGCGGCGGCGCCGCCGTGATCGTCCTGCACGACCTCAACCTGGCAGCCGGGTATGCTGACCGGATCGGCATTCTGCACGAAGGGCGATTGGTTGCGATTGGCGCGCCATGGGATGTGCTGCGCCCGGAATTGTTGAGCGCTGTGTACGGTATTCCGATTGCCGTTCATCCGCACCCGCACACAGGCGCCCCGCTGTTGCTCACCCTTCCCGATGTTCCTTCGTCAGGACAAGGAGGCGTCTATGAAGTCCTGGAAGCCTGATCACCGTTCAGTCGCGGCTACTGGTCGTCTGCGTCAGACTCTTCTCCTGTTCAGCCTGGCAGTCGCAGTACTGCTCGCCGCCTGTGGGACGACGTCGTCCTCCAGCGGCGTGTCGCCCGCCGAAACTGCGCTCCCCGCGCCAACGTCGCTTCCAGCCGCGCCGGCGAGCCTGACGAGCAGCGGAGAGATGGCGCCGGTCGAGGCGGAACCGCAACTCCCAGCCACAGTTGTCGATTATCAGGGAGAACAGGTCACGATCACGTCAATCGAACGCATCGTCAGCCTGAATGGTGATATAACCGAAATCATTTTTGCGCTCGGCATGGGGGAGTATGTGGTTGGCGTCGATAGCAGCGCGACCTATCCCCCTGAGCGCACGAAGACGCTGCCGAACATCGGCTATCAGCGCCGCCTGAGCGCCGAGGGCATCCTGTCGCTCAATCCGACGCTGGTTATCGGTGATGAAGCAGCCGGTCCGCCTGAGACGCTGGCGCAGATCCGCGCGGCTGGCGTGCCGCTGGCAATCACTGCCGATCCGCCGTCGCTCGATGCGCCGCAACAGAAGATCCGTTTCGTCGCGCAGGCGCTGGGCATCCCGCAGCGCGGCGAACGCCTGGCAGCGCGGGTTGAAGCCGAAATTGCCGCTGCACGCGATCTGGCGCAGCGGATCGCCAATCCGCCCCACGTTCTGTTTCTCTACCTGCGCGGCACAGATGTCCAGCAGGTCGCCGGACGCAACACTCCTGTTGATGTGATGATCGCTGCTGCCGGCGGCATCAATGCTGCGGCTGATGCGGGTATCGTGGAGTTCAAGCCGTTGAGTCCCGAAGTCGTGATCGCGGCGCAACCAGACGTTCTGCTGGTTCTTGACAAGGGGCTGGAATCGGTCGGCGGCGTCGATGGTCTGTTGAAGATACCAGGTCTCGCCGACACGCCTGCCGGCAGGCAGCGCCGGATTATCGCTCTCGACGATCTCTATCTGCTCGGCATGGGTCCCCGCACCGGTCAGGCGCTCACCGATCTGACCATTGCCTTCTACGATGCTGCTCAGGGGAGTCGTCCATGAGCGCCGCAATGACGATCACGTTGCAACGGATTGCCGGATGGCGGCGAACAGGACTGCTCCCTGTGCTGATCCTGGCGCTGGCGGTGGCTGTGGCGCTCGGCGCGGGCATCGGTCCGGTTGTTGTTCCGCCTGACGTTATGCTGGCTATCCTGTTGCGCAAAACCGGCATCCTGCTCGATGTGCCCGTCAGCATGCAGCAGGAAGCGATTTTCTGGACGATCCGCCTGCCGCGTGTGGCGCTGGGTGTTCTGGCAGGCGCTGCGCTGGCTGTCAGCGGTGCACTGCTTCAGGGTGTGTTTCGCAATCCGCTGGCTGATCCAGGTTTGATTGGGGTGAGCAGCGGCGCTGCGCTTGGCGCCGTGGCGGTCATTGTGCTCGGTATCTCGTCGCTCGGGTTGATGACGCTGCCGCTGGCGGCTTTCCTTACCGGAACCGCAACGACATTCTTTGTCTACCGCCTGGCGCAGCGTCACGGGCGTACCGACGTGGCAACTCTCCTGCTGGTTGGTCTGGCGCTCAACGCGATGGCTGGCGCTGCAACCGGATTGCTGACGTACCTGGCAGACGATGCGCAACTGCGATCAATCGTCTTCTGGACGATGGGCGGGTTGGGCGGCGCGCTCTGGGAAACGGTGCTCGTCGCTGCGCCCTGGATCGCCGTTTCCCTGGCGCTGGCGCCGCGATTGGGGCGGGCGCTCAACCTGTTTGCGCTTGGCGAAACGGAAGCGCGCCATCTGGGTATCGAGGTCGAGCAGGTCAAGCGGGCTGCCATTCTGCTATCCGCGCTTGCGACCGGGACTGCCGTGGCGCTTGTCGGTCCTATTGGCTTCATCGGTCTGATCGTACCGCACATTGTGCGCCTGATCGCCGGTCCTGACCATCGACTGCTTTTGCCCGCCTGTGCGCTTGGCGGCGCCAGCCTGCTGGTGCTGGCGGATCTCGTTGCACGCACTATGGCGGCGCCAGCCGAGGTTCCGGTGGGATTGATAACCGCATGTGCCGGTGGACCATTTTTTCTGGCACTGATCCTGCGTGCGAGGCGACAGTATGGATGGGGATGATATCCGGGAGCGTCCGATGAATTTTCGTATGGCGCCCTATCGTGTTCTGGCTCAAAATGGGCGGAACTGGTACATTCTGCTCCTGAGCGATGGACGGTTGCAGCTCGACTTTGGACCGTTTGCGATGGCGCTGCATCAGGATGCCTTTGGTTTGCTGCACGGTCTCGTTGAGGCTGCCACGCAGCATAGTTCGGCGACTGCCGGTTGTGTGGCGCATGCCGGCGCCGAACGCAGCATCTGGATCGACCCGCAGTACGGCGCGCTGCTCCTGGCGTTCGATAGTGTGGTTCTCCGTTTTATGCCCCAGGAACTGCTCATATTTGTGCAACTGTGTCGTGAAGCAAGTCAGAAGCTTTCTCTGACACCAATAACTTTGCCACTGGAAGGCAACTTGAATTAGTCATCACGGAAAGGAACGAGGCTTATGGCTCAGCGACTCGGCTCGATCAGCAGACTGCTCGTTGGGGTATGGCTGGCAGGCGTCACGATTGCGACGTTTGTCATCATCCCGCCCTACCAGGGACTTGGCGACGCGGGGCGTATCGTGATCGTTCATGTTCCTACTGCCTGGGTTGCGGTTATTGCCTTCACCGTATCGGCGGTCTACAGTGCGCTCTATCTCCGTCGTCGTCGACCTGACGATGACGCAAAAGCGACTGCCGCCGCTGAAGGCGGGTTGATCTTCACCCTGCTGGCAACGCTGACCGGCATGGTCTTCTCGGAGATTGCGTGGGGAGTGTTCTGGAACTGGGATCCGCGACAGGTGACGATCCTGGTGCTGTTGCTGATCTATGCGGCGCTCTTCGCGTTGCGCAGCGCCATCGACGACCCTGAGCGACGGCGCCGGATGGCGGCGGTCTACAGTCTGTTTGCGTTCGTCACCATGCCGTTTCTGATGTTCGTCGCGCCGCGTATGGCGGAAAGCACACTGCACCCCAACTGCGCCTTCATCAAGGGGAGCGATTGTGAGGGGATTACGTTGAAGATCGGGCATGTCGGGTTGCTCGGTGATCAGAAGGTGCAGTTGCTGGGTTTGGAACAGCAGGGCGATACTGTTGTTGCGCAGGTCAAAGTCAGCACGCCTGGTCTGGAGAGCGAAGCGGTTCTGCTGCCCGGTTATGATCTGACCACGCGCAGTTACACCGACCGACCGACCTTCCCCGGTCAACGCTTCACGCTGGCGCTCGAAGCGGTTGATCTGGAGCGCGGGGAGGCGCGCATCAACATGGAAGCGCCCGGCAGCGGCCTGCTGGAGAACCAGCGCACGCTCTGGGTATTCCTGGCTGCCAATATCGGCTTCACCCTGCTCTTTATCTGGATGTTCCTGGTTCGTTCGCAGGTGTTGAGTCTCGAAGTGCAGATAGCGCAGCGAAAGGTGGCGCTGGCATGAGTGAGAGTACATCCGCAATCTACATTTCGATGGCAACCGTGCTGCTGGTGTGGGTGACTATCGCCGTCTATCTGATGCAGGTCAGTTCGCGGTTGCGTTCGTTGAAGCGCGATCTGAATGGAGGCTCACCGGGAAACAGACCTGCATCGGGAACAGCCGATGCAGCACCAGATGTTGCAACCGAACCTCCGTCCGTCACTGCCGACCAGTGGACCTGGATGGCATGGTATGCTGCGCTGTGGTATGGTTGCATTGACACCCTCAGGCTTTTGGACAGGTCGCGTCGCGCCCCAAAAGTGGTTGGGCGGCGGCGGAATATCGGCTATCAGGAGAAGTTCGTATGATCACAACTGCCAATCGTATCTTCGTCAACCCCGAATACGCTGATCTGTTCGAGGAGAACTTTCGCAATCGCGCCGGTCTGGTCGATAGAATGCCTGGTTTCGTCAGCAACCAGTTGCTGCGCCCGGTCAATCCCGGTGACCCATATATCGTTTTGACCGTCTGGGAGAGTCGGGCGCATTTTGAGAACTGGGTGCGTTCCGACGAGTTCCGCCTGGGGCATGCCCGTTCGAGCAGTCTTCCGCCGGAGACGTTCAGCGCTCCCAGTAAACTTGAGTTACACGAAATTATTCTCGACACCAGTCGTCCCGATCTGATACCCGAACCGCGGGGCAAGCCGTTTCGGGCGCACGGATAGACATCAGGCGAGGACGATGTGTGAGTGTGGCGCACAGGTGAGGAATGACACGTTTGCTTCGATGGTCGGGCAGTACGCTCTCGTGGCATCTGATCGTGAGTCTGGGGGCGCTGCTCGTCATGATGACAATCAGTCTTGCGCTCGGTTCGGTTGCGCTGACGCCAGCCCGCTTCCTTACCGCGCTCACGATGCCTGACGCCGATCCGGTTGCTGCGGCGATTGTGTTCAACGTTCGCCTGCCCAGGGTGCTGCTGGCATGCTGTGCGGGCGCACTCACGGCGATGGCGGCGCTGCTGCTTGCACCGCATGAGCAGGGAGCAGCGCCGGATCCGGGATGGAGCGGAATGATGCCGCTGGGTGCGCTCGGCGCCGTCACAGCACTGACCGTCTCTCCTGGAAGCCCGTGGTGGAGTGTGATGGGAGCGCTGGTCGGGTGCGGCGCAGGTGTCGCATTGTATGCTGCAACGCAGCGCTGGCGGCAGCGCCGGATCATTGGCTTCGTCGTGGCGCTGGTTGCACCGGTATGCGCATTTGGGTTGCTGATCGGCGAGGTGCGGATTGCCACATGGGTGCGCTGGTGTATTGGCAGCCTGGAGCAGCGCGACTGGCAGGCCTGGAACACTGCCTGGCCCGTTCTGCTGACCGGTGTGTTGCTGGTAGTTGCGGCGGAATATCGTTCATCAACGCACCGCTGGCGCCGGTACGTAGGTGCAACAGTGGCGGCTGTGGCGGCAACTGTCGCTGCCGGTGCGCTCGGATGGATCGGGAGCACGGCGGCGCGCCGGGCGCAGGCCTCCGATGGATCGCCCGTCCGACGCATCGTTCTGGCAGGATTGTGGGGCGCGCTGCTGGTCGTCGGGATCGACCTTGCTGCGCGTGGGGCGACGGCGCTGCTGCCATCACCCGGTCTGATCGGAGAACTGCCGTTGGGTGCGCTGCTGATCGTGATCAGTGGGGCGGCATACGTGCATGATCGCGTGCGTTCCCGCAGCCATCGCGCCTGAAGCGTCCTGCGACCGGTGACATGCTATAATCAATCCACGCACACTGTGATGTTGTTGTCCACCTGTTTGCCTGAGCCGGGGCCTGGAGGAGGAAAACGCAATGGCATTGGCTGATGCTGTCGATCGTGTGATGGCGCGGGTGTTGTTCGTAACGCCGCCGCCCCCAGCCGATGAAGAGGTAATGCCGGAAGAAGCGAAGGAAGGGCGCACGATCGGTCTGGCGCTCGTCATTTCCGGGGTGCGGTGCACCTTGCAGTATCTCATTCTGCCCGTCGTGCTGCCGCTTATCGGTCTTGCCAGCGGTTTCTCGCTGATCATTGCGATGGCGCTAGACCTGGTGGCGTTATGGTTGCTGATTTCGGGGTTGCGCTATCTCTGGCAAACGCGCCACCCGCACCGCTTCGACATGCTGCCGCTCTCCGCCGCCATTCTGGCAGTCATTGTCGGCTCGTTCGCCTATGATGTCTGGCGATTGATCTCATGATCGCGCTCTTTCTTGCTTCTTTCGCTCTGCTGACGGCGCTGTTGACACTGGTGCGCCTGCACCTGGGCATCGCCAACGAGGATGGTTCGCACGATCCTGCGACGCCATTCGTCATTGACGATCCCACGCTTGCCCAGGCGATCTACGGGCGGCTCAGCCCGGCAGCGCCGGTCGCCTATTACGCGTTCACCGTTCCCGATGCAATCAGCGTGCGCGTCATGCTGCTCATTCCCACGCGCGACTGTCAGTCCGGTTTCATGGCGCGTTTTGCGCTTGTCGGTCCGGGTCTGCCATCAGGTCGGCTGTTTCCAACAACGCATTTCACGCCGCTGACGATTGCCGGGCGCACCTATCGTCTGATCCAGAGTTATGTGCCGCCCCTGCCTTCCGCCGGAACATATTGGATCGAGGTGCACTGCGATGCAGGGAGCGGTGTGTATTGTCTGTGCATCGGCACGCGTGAAGGCGGGCATGCCGATGCCGCAATGCGCGCGCGGATCGAACGGATGCTTGAAGGGTAGTGCATGACATCGCGCATCGTGTATCTGACGGGCGCCGACCGGACTGACGGTGATGAAGTAGCCGGGATTGAACGCGCCTGTCTGGAGGTGATCGCCGGGTTGAGTGAACGGCGCGAGCCGGTGATGACCACGCATGTGATCGACCGGATGCGGAAACAGTTCGCTCCACCGTCGCTCGTTCTCGCCCTGCGTCGCCTGGAACAGAAGCGTCTGATCACCTGCGATGACACCGGTATGATCGGTTTGACCGATGAGGGACACGTGGCCGGTATGCGCATCCTTCGCCGCCGTCGTCTTCTCGAACGCTTTCTCTTCGATACGCTCAAGGTTCCGTGGCACGAGGTGTACCGCGAGGCGAAACACCTCGAACCTCTCCTTTCAGCGGTGATGGAGGCGCGGATCGAGGCGCTGACTGCTGATGCGACCACCTGCCCTTACGGTAATCCGGTTCCGGGACGCAGCGACGTATCGCCTGACGAATGTGTGCTCGTCACAGCGCCAATCAACGCCTGGTTCGTGGTGACGCGCATCGACGAAGAGGCAGGCGAAGACAGTTGCGCGCTTCAGTTTCTCTGGACGCGCGGACTGCGCCCCGGCGTCCCGCTCGTGCGTCGTCCCGATGCCTGCGATGGACTGGTGGTGCAGCGCGCCGACCGTCGGATCGTGCTGTCGCGGCGGATGGCGCACTTTCTGTGGGGACGCAGCAAACGCTCCGAGGGGTGACTCAGACGAGCACCGGCAGGCTTTTCAACCCGCGCAGCCAGGTAACCGGTTTCCATGCCGGCGTGTCGGTTGCCAGCCGGATCGCTGGCAGGCGCTCAAGGATGTGCGTAAACGCGACGCGCGCTTCGATGCGCGCCAGCGGAGCGCCAAGACAGTAGTGGATTCCCATCCCGAACCCCAGGTGCGGATTCGGCTGGCGGGTGATATCGAAACGATCCGGATCGGAAAAATGCGCCGGATCGCGGTTAGCCGCGCCGAACATCAGACTGATCTGCTGCCCGGCTTCGATCTGTTCTCCGCCGATGACGAAGGGTTCCGCTGCAAAACGGGGCGTCGAGCGCTGCACCGGGCTTTCGTAGCGCAGCATTTCCTCAATTGCTGATGTCAGATACTCTGGTTGTCGGCGGAGCAGGTTCAGTTGATCGGGGTGGCGCAGCAGGGTAAGCAGACCGTTGCCGATCAGGTTGACGGTTGTTTCGTGCCCGGCGATCAGGAGCAGGACGCACATTCCCAGCAATTCATCTTCGCTCAGGCTATCACCAGCGTCGTGCGCGGCGATCAGCGCACTGATCAGATCGTCGCGTGGGGAGTGCCGGCGCTGCCGGATCAGCGTCGTAAAATAATCGACCAGCGACGCCATCGCCTGGTGTGATTGACGGGCTGCTTCTTCACCGCCAAGCACCGAGTCGCTCCCCGCCATAATCTGATCCGACCATGTGCTGAACTGTTTGTGATCCTCGAACGGCACGCCGAGCAGTTCGGCGATGACGATGATCGGCAGCGGGCGGGCGTAATCGGCGATGAAATCCGCCTCGCCGCGTGCGTGGATGCGTTCGATCAGGTCCAGACTGATCTGCTCGATGCGCGGCATCAGATCGTGTACCCGACGTGGCGTGAACGCATGGCTTGCCAGCCGTCGCAGGCGTGTGTGATCGGGCGGATCGCGCTGAAGCATCGCCCGGTCTAGCGGTGTCAATGTGTCCGGCGGCGCAATGCGGCTGGTGTCTTTGAATATCGGCGCTTCTCTGAGCACAAAAGCGATGTCGTCATACCGCGCAATGCACCACATCCCTCCTGGCGCATTCGCGTGCGGCAACCAGAACACCGGCGTCTGCTCGATCAACTGCCGGTACACAGGATACGGATCGGCGAGAAACTCAGGGCTTGCCAGTCTGGCGACAATGGTGGGCGTCATATCGTCTGCTGCTTCAATGCCACAATGTGCATGCTGCATTATACGCCTGTCGGCGACGGTTCGCCAGAGATGAGCGCCGGGTTTGACACTCCCTGCCGGTGTAGTATAATGCTGAAAGCACAGATTTCTTGCGGCAGAATATGGCATCTATCGCGCATACGCGCGACACGTGGATGAAGGAGACTTGTCATGCCACAGCTTGGAATAGGCGAACTGCTGATCATTTTGATCATTGTCCTGTTGCTGTTCGGCGCTTCGCGCATCACCGGCGTCGCCAGTGCGTTGGGAGGCAGCATCAAGGCATTCCGCAAGGCGGTTCGCGACGATGACGTTCCCGCCAGCAAGAGTGAACCGGCTGAGTCGACCGATAAAAAAGTCGAAACGAACGTCTAAAGCGTCGTTGCTGTGATAGTGGCGCTGCGCGATAGATGCGGCCCGCGCGCAGACAGGCCGGCGCCAGCCGCAGTGTGATGATCTCGCTCTGTGGCTGGCGTCGTTGTGTTGGTACGATCTATGGCAGGCGATTTTTACGATTATGCGCGAATCTTCGTGCAGGCTGGCGATGGCGGTGACGGCGCTGCAACCTTTCGCCGTGAAAAGTATGTGCCGCGCGGCGGTCCGGATGGCGGTGACGGCGGGCGGGGCGGGCACATCTATCTGGTCGCCGATCCAGGTCTCAATACGCTTTTGCCGTTCCGTGAACGCACGCGCTTCGTGGCGGAGCGCGGCGGCAATGGTGGACGATCACGCAAACACGGGCGCAACGGGCGCGATGTTTTCATCCGTGTGCCGGTCGGTACGGTAGCGCGCACGATCATCGATGGCGAGACGTACACCGTCGATCTTGATGCTCCCGGTCTCCAGTTGCTCGCTGCACGCGGCGGGCGCGGCGGTCTGGGGAATGTTCATTTTGCCACATCGAGTTATCAGGTTCCGCGCATCGCCGAACTTGGCGAACCGGGTGAGCGCCGCGAGATTGAACTGGAACTCAAACTCCTCGCCGATGTCGGGTTGGTCGGGTTTCCGAATGCGGGCAAATCGACGCTCTTGTCGGTGATCAGCGCGGCACGCCCCAAAATTGCGCCATACCCGTTCACAACCTTGCAGCCGAACCTGGGGGTTGTCGAGGTTGGAGACTACTCATTCGTGGTTGCCGACATTCCGGGTCTGATCGAAGGCGCGCATCGCGGCGTCGGGTTAGGGTTCAGTTTTCTCCGCCACATTGAGCGCACACGCCTGCTGATTCACATCATCGATGCAGCCGGCGTCGATGGGCGCGATCCGGTCAGCGACTTCCACGCGATCAATGAAGAACTGCGCCTCTATCAACCCGAACTGGCGCAGCGCCCGCAAATCGTCGCCCTGAACAAAGCCGACCTGCCAGCAGCGCAGGCGAACCTGAGCCGCCTGCGCCAGGCTCTTCCGCTGCCCGACCATGACGTATTCGTCATTTCAGCGGCAACGCGCGAAGGTGTGGATGCCCTGTTGCAGCGCGTCGCCGGGCGCCTGAAAGAAATGCCAGCGCCCCACCGCGCACCGCGCGATGAGACCCTGACCTGGCCCGTGCCCGACGTCGATGAGCGCCAGTACACGATTGAGCGCACCTCCGATGGCTGGCGTGTGCGGGGGCGCAAGATCGAGCGCCTGATTTCGATGACCAACTTTGCCCAACCGGATGCGATCATGCGCATTCAGCGCGTGCTCGAAGCCAGTGGCATCAGCGCTGCGTTGCAGGAAGCCGGCATTCAGAATGGAGATACGGTGTATATCGAAAAAGCAGCGTTCGAGTGGGAAGATGGCGAAATAACCTACCTGATGCCGGGCGTCAGATGACCCGGAGTGTCACGAAGCGCCAATTGTGATCGGATGAACCGCGTCGTTCACAAGGAGCCGACGGTGAACAAATCAACAGAAGCGACGACAACTCCATCCGTCGCTCACCCTCCGCTCCCGATCCGTCGTCGCCGGATCGCGCCTTCGGGCGTGCTGATGGCCATGGTCGATGCCTGCCTTATCCTGCTTGGGTTTGCTCTTGCGTACTGGATGCGCTATATAATCGACTGGCCCCCGCCATTCGATCAACTGGTGCGCGAAGTTCAGGCGCAAAACTTCGTGCCGCTCAGCGCATTTGCTCCCTTCGCCTTTCTCCTGACCGCGCTGCTGATCGTTCAGTTCGCCATGCGGGGGCTGTACCGCATGCCGCGCACCGCCGGAGTGCTCGATCATGCCAGCATCATCGTCGGATCGACGACGACCGGCATTGCGATTCTGATTGTAGTTGTCTTTCTCTATAAGCCATCGGAGTTCTACTCGCGCCTGATCTTTGCTTTTGCGCTGGTGTCGATCAGCACACTGCTGGTCGGCGGGCGCGCAGTGCTGATCGGTCTGCGCCGCTGGCGCTGGGTACGCGGCATCGACCGCGAGCGGGTGCTGGTCGTTGGCAACACCGGTCTGGGGCGCGAGGTGATGGAAAGCCTGGTGGCGCAACCCGATCTGGGGTATGCGCTCGTGGGCTTTCTCGATGATCGTGAGACACCGCTCAACCGTCGCACGGTTCACTTTCGGCGCCTTGGTCCGATCAGCGATCTTGACGTATGTCTGCGCGGTGGCGATATCGATCTGGTAATCCTGGCGCTCCCGTTCTGGGAACATCATCGCCTGCCGGAACTGGTCGACATATGTCGCTATGCGGGCGTCGAGTTCCGGGTTGTGCCCGATCTGTACCAGTTGAGTTTTGACCGGATCGATATCGGCAACCTGAGCGGCATTCCGTTGATCGGCTTGAAAGAAGTCTCGCTGCGTGGCTGGAACCTGGTCGTCAAACGGACGATGGACCTGGCGCTGACATTGCTGGCGTTGCCCATCGTGTTCCCGCTGGGCGTGATGCTGGCGATCATTGTGCGGCTCGACTCGCCAGGACCGGCGATTTTCCGGCAGCGCCGGATCGGGCGTGATGGGCGCCCCTTCATCTGTTACAAGTTCCGCACGATGGTGGTCGATGCAGAGGAACGGAAGGCTGAACTGGCTGCCCTGAATGAAGCCGATGGTCCGCTCTTCAAAATCCGCAACGACCCGCGGATGACCCGCGTCGGACGGTTTTTGCGGCGTTATAGTCTGGACGAACTGCCGCAACTGTGGAACATCCTGCGCGGCGATATGAGTTGGGTTGGTCCACGTCCGGCAACTCCGGAGGAAGTTGCACAGTACGAAGACTGGCACTATCGCCGCCTGACGGTCGTGCCTGGATTGACCGGTCTGTCGCAGGTGTTGGGGCGCAGCGATATTTCATTCGACGAAACGGTGCGCCTCGATATTTTCTACACCGAAAACTGGACCCCCGGCATGGATCTGCGTATTCTGCTGCAAACGATCCCCGTGGTTATCTCCGGGCGCGGGGCATATTGAGATCAGCGGCGGGATGGTTGAAGGTCAGGCGTTGCAGGCGCATATATAACGGCTTGTTCACGGTCAACACCGACCGGATCACGGAAGTTTCACCAGATGGCAGTACCATGCCAGAGATGAATAATGAAGAGGTTGTATGCCCATGCGTATCCTGATCACCGGCGGTGCAGGTTTTCTCGGATCACATCTGTGCGACCGGTTCCTTGCTGAAGGTCACACTGTCGTTGCAATGGACAACCTGATAACCGGCAGCACCGACAACATCGCCCATCTCGCCGGTCATCCGCGCTTCAGTTTCATCAAGCATGACGTGACGAACTATATTTTCGTCGAAGGTCCGCTCGACGCCATCTTGCACTTTGCATCGCCGGCATCGCCGGTCGATTATCTGGAATTGCCCATTCAGACGTTGAAGGTCGGCGCGCTGGGAACGCACAAGGCGTTGGGTCTGGCGAAGGATAAAAAGGCGCGCTTCCTCCTGGCGTCCACATCGGAGGTGTACGGCGACCCGCAGATTCATCCGCAGCCCGAAAGTTACTACGGGCATGTCAATCCCATCGGCCCGCGCGGCGTCTACGACGAAGCCAAACGGTTCGCCGAAGCGATGACGATGGCATACCATCGCTACCACGGCGTCGAGACGCGCATTGTGCGTATCTTCAACACGTATGGTCCGCGTATGCGACTCCGCGACGGGCGGGTGGTGCCGAATTTTATCCAGCAGGCGCTGCGCGGCGAACCGCTGACGATTTATGGCGATGGTTCACAAACCCGCTCGTTTCAGTATGTCGATGATCTGGTTGAAGGGGTCTATCGCCTGCTCTTCTCCGATGAGGTCGAACCGGTCAATATCGGGAATCCCGGCGAGTTCACGATCAAGGCGTTTGCCGAACTGGTCAACACACTCACCGGCAACACAGCCGGTGTGGTGTACAAAGATCTGCGCACCCAGGATGATCCGCAGGTGCGCCAACCGGATATCTCCAAGGCGCGCAGGATTCTCGGTTGGGAGCCGCAGATCGGCCTCGAAGAAGGATTGCGCCGCACTATTCCCTGGTTTCGGGAAGAGTTGCGCAAACGTGGGGAAATACCCTGAAACGATGCGTGCGATGGTCACATCGATGATCACCGGGTGATGCTTTGACGGGTGACGTACTGATTTTGTTCAGGAAGGTTCGCGTTCCACCGCGAACTGCCGTTCTCTGGCTCGTTGCCGCAGCGCTGGGGATAGCGCTGGCGCTCGTTCCTTTCGATGATCTTGCGCTGGTGGCAGGAACGGGACTGGTCGTCGTTCTGGCGCTGGTGCATCCCGTTCTGGCTGTTGGCATGGCGGTGCTGTCGGTGCCGGTGCAGGACCTGGTGGCGCTGCCGGGTGGTCTTTCGGTCACCCAGGCAGCGGTGCTGCTGATGATCGGAAGTGGGCTGGTTCACACACTGGCGCAGGCTGAGCAGGGAGCGTTGCCGTTTGGGATGGTGGCAGCATGGGGAGCGCTATTCTGTGCTCTGCTGCTGTCCGCCGGAGCAACGCCGTATTCGCGCACAGAAGCCCTGCGCGAGACGCTGCGCTGGGTGGTTGCGGCGAGTGTCTGGATGGTGGCGGCAAGTACGATAACGCGACGCTGGCACATCATCTACCTGCTGGTCTGCCTGGTTACGGCGCCTGCCGTATGCGCCGGTATTGGACTGGTTCAGTTTGTCACAGGCGATGGTCCGCCGACCTTTCGTATCGCGCCTGATCTGCCGTATGTGCGTGCATATGGCACAATCGGGCAACCGAACTCGTTTGCGGGATACCTGAACATGGCGTGGCCCCTGGCGCTTGCGCTGGCGGTTGCTGGTGTTGCACACGCCTGGCGGATGCGCGCGTTGCAGCGTCTGACTGCCGCCGGGGTCTGGTTGCCGACGGTTGCGTTATGGGGGGCGAGTGGTGTCGTGCTGGCGGCGCTGATTGCATCGTTCTCGCGCGGCGCCTGGATCGGTGCGGCAATCGGAGCGCTGGCGATGGCGTTGAGCCTGGGAAGGCGCGCGGTACCGGCGGTCTTGGGGTTGATAACGGCGGGCGTGGCGGCAGTGGCGACGGGCGCTCTTCCCGAAGCATTGACCGCGCGTCTGGTCAGCATCTGGCAGAGCCTGGCATGGTTCGACGCTGCAACTGTCGCCGTTACCCCGTCGAACTTCGCCGTCGTTGAGCGCATGGCGCATCTTCAGGCGGGTTGGGAAATGGTGCGCGCTGCGCCGCTGCTGGGTGTGGGACCGGGCAATTACGCCGTCGCCTATCCGTCGTTTGCGGTTGGTGCATGGTATGCCGGGCGCGGGCATGCCCACAACTACTACCTGCACATGGCGGCGGAAGCCGGGATGATCGGTCTGCTGGCGTATCTGTTACTCATCGGCGTGGTGGTGCAGCAGACAGTCTGCGCGCTTCGACGTGCAACCGATCCTGTTTTGCGTAGCACAGCGGTAGGTGGATGTGGTATCATCGCAGCAGTCGCAGGGCATAACCTGTTCGAGAATCTGCACGTGCTCAATTTTGGCATTCAACTGGCGGTGATGTGGGCGATCATGGGCGCGATTGCGCAACGTCCAGCACGCTTTCAACCATCGATATGCGATACCTCATTACAGGCGGCGCCGGTTTCATCGGCAGCCATCTGAGCGATGCGCTGCTGGCGCGTGGCGATCAGGTGGTGTGCATCGACAACTTTAACGACTATTACGATCCGACGCGAAAGCGGCGCAATATCGCCCGCGCGCTGACGAACCCCGGCTATACGCTGGTCGAAGCGGATTTCCGCGATGCAGACGCGATGGATCGTATCTTTGCGCACTACCGACCGCAACGTGTGGCGCATATTGGCGCGATGGCGGGTCCGCGCCCCTCGATGCAGAATCCTGCGCTCTACGAAGATGTCAATGTGCGTGGGACGCTGATCGTGCTGGAGACGGCAGCGCGCTATCAGGTTGATGGTCTGGTGCTGGCATCGACATCCTCGGTCTACGGTCTATCGCCGACGCCATGGTCGGAAGAGTCGCCGACCGACCGCCCGTTGTCGTTCTATGCCGCCACCAAGAAGGCGGCGGAAGTGCTGGCATACACAGCGCACCGGCGCCACGGCATTCCGATCCGCATCGTGCGGTTCTTCACCGTCTACGGTCCGCGCGGGCGCCCGGATATGACGCCGCACCTGTTCGTCGATGCGATGGTTGCCGGGAAGGCGATCACCCTCTTCAACGGCGGCATCGGGGTCTATCGCGATTGGACCTACATTGCCGACATTGTGGCAGGGGTCATTGCAGCGCTCGATATGGACGCTGCATTCGAGATATTCAATCTGGGGCATTCGAGTCCGGTGCAGTTGATCGATTTCGTGCGCACCCTGGAAGAGGTCACCGGATTGCGCGCCGGGATTGTTGCACAACCACTGCCGGCGGCAGATCCGCCGGTGACGTTTGCACGGATCGACAAAGCGACGCAGATGCTCGGTTTTCAGCCACGCACGTCGCTTGAGGAAGGGCTGGCGCGGTTTTGGGAGTGGTACCGGGGTGAATATGGCGTATGAGCGCCCGGAATATATGAGCATCTCACGAGATCCGCGAGAGGATGGTTCACCGATGATCAACGAACGAATCGGCGATGCAGGCGCCGAGCATCCTGCTGTGTTGCCGGAAACGCCGGAGATTCAGGAAGTCGAGCGCCAGGGGTTCTCTCTGGCGAAGGCGTTGCGCAGCCCGCGCACGCTGATTTCATTTGCGCTTGCGATTGCCATTGTTGTCTTTGCGGTGCGCGGCTTTGACATCGATGTGCAACAGACCTGGCAGTACATCCGCGGCGCGAATGGATGGCTGCTCCTGGCTGGCTTCGGTATCTTTTATCTGACGTTTCCACTTCGCGCGCTGCGCTGGCGCATGTTGCTGGAAAATGCACATGTGCCGGTGAATGAGGGACGGAAGAGTTGGGCGTCACTGCCGGCGCTGATGGAATATATCTACCTCTCGTGGTTTGCCAACTGCGTGGTGCCTGCCAAACTTGGCGACGCCTACCGCGGCTATCTGCTCAAGCAGAATGGACGGGTGTCCTTCTCTGCGACATTCGGCACCATTTTCGCCGAGCGTCTGCTGGATATGCTGGGTCTGTTCGGCTTGCTGGTGCTGTCGGCGTGGTTCACGTTCGGCGCACAGATGCCGGAAAGCACACGCATTGTCTTCGGGTTCGGCGCGCTGCTCGTGGTGGCGATCGTCAGCGGTCTGGCTGGCATGCGCTGGTTGAGTCCGGTCATCCGGCGATTCATTCCCAAACGCCTGATCGGGGTCTACGGCAACTTTGAGCATGCCGCGCTGCGCTCATTCCGTCCGGGCATTCTGCCGCGGTTGATCGTGCTGACCTCCGGTGTCTGGCTGCTGGAAGGGATGCGACTCTATTTCGTGATTCAGGCGCTCAGCCACGAGGGGCTGGCGTTGCCGTTGTCGGCGATCATCTTCGTCGCGCTGGCATCGTCGCTGTTGACCGCCATTCCATTTACTCCGGCTGGTCTGGGCGTGGTCGAAACGGTGATCACCGGCGTGCTGACGTTCTTCAAGGTTGGGACGAGTCTGGGCGGTGCGGTGACCATCCTCGACCGGGTCATCAATTTCTGGAGTATTGTGGTGATCGGGTTTGTCCTGTACCTGGTCAGCAAGCGCCGGTAACAGCGAGCCAGTAGTTCATGCATGTCGGTATCGATTTTACAGCTGGCGTCTGGCAGGGGGCCGGCATTGGTCGCTACACGCGCGAACTGATCGGCGCCGTTCTTGCTCAGAGTCCTGATCTTCGCTTCACGCTGTTCTACGCTGCGGGCTTTCCAGGCGCTGATTCTCCACCCTATCTGCCTGAGGTGCATCGCCTCTGCGCCTCACATCCGCATACCCGCGCCGTTCCCATCCCGCTGCCGCCGCGTCGCCTGACGCAGGTCTGGCACCGCCTGCGCATTCCGCTGCCGATTGAATGGCTGACCGGTCCACTTGATATTCTACACGCTCCTGATTTTGTGCCGCCGCCAACCCGCGCCCGCACCCTCGTCACCATCCACGATCTCTCGTACATGGTGCATCCCGAGTGCGCAGTTCCGGGAGTCGCCGCTTATCTGCGCGATGCCGTGCCGCGCGCCTTGAAGCAAGCCAGTATCATTATTGCCGATTCGGAGTCGACCAGGCGCGATCTGCATCGACTGTTGAACATCGCCCTCGACCGTGTGACGGTGGTCTATCCAGGGGTCGATGCGCGCTTCCGCCCGTTGCCGCCGGAGGTGTGCGAACCGGTGCGGCGTCGGTTGAACCTGCCACGCCGTTTTATTCTGTTTGTGGGAACGATCGAACCGCGGAAGAATCTGGTGCGGTTGTTGGAAGCGTTTGCCCGCATCGACCCGACGACGGGCGGGGAGGACCTCTTCCTGGTGCTCGCCGGTCGCCGTGGATGGATGTATCAACCCGTATTTGCGGCGATTGACCGGTTGAATTTGCGCGATCGTGTTCAACTGCTCGATTTTGTGGCAGATTCTGACCTGCCGGTAGTGTATAATCTTGCACAGGTATTCGTGTATCCCTCACTGTACGAGGGGTTCGGCTTACCACCGCTCGAAGCGCTGGCGTGCGGTACGCCAGTGGTGACATCTGACAATTCGAGTCTCCCGGAGGTGGTGGGCAATGCCGCTCTCCTGGCGCGCGCCGATGATGTGGAGGCGCTTTCGGAGGGGATGATCCGCCTGTTGAAAGACGTGGCACTGCGGGATCGGTTGCGTCAGGCGGGTCTGGAACAGGCGCGACGGTTTTGTTGGGAAGCGTCTGCCCGACAGATTATCGAACACTATCATACGTTATCAACGGGAGCATCGCATGAGACAACAACCGGATCTCTCCGGCGAAGCGCTCGACTCCGACGAGATGGAGAGCCGTAGTCTCACACTTGCCAGATTGTTGTCGCAGATCTTCAATCCGGTCTTCGTCACGATTGCCGCCTACGTTCTGGTCGGTTTTCATATCCTGCACGAGTCTGGTCTGGCATGGGCTGGCGGTATTATCGCTGTCCAGACGGTGCCATCATTGCTGTACTACCTGGTGCGTTTGCGCCAGGGCGGGTTCAGCGATGCCGATGTGTCGGTGCGACACGAGCGCAACGAATTGTACCTTTTCGGCATCGTATCCGTGCTGTTGACGATCGGGCTGTTGTTGACGTTCGGCGCGCCGCGTCCCTTTCTGGCGCTGACGGTTGGCATGCTTGGCATCGGCGTCATCTGCGGTCTGATCAATCTGACGTGGAAGATCAGTATGCACGGGGCGGCAATCGGCGCACTCGCCACCCTGGCGCTCATGTACTCGAACATTTTGGGAATCGTGTGCTGGGTATGCGCCGCAGCTGTCGCCTGGGCGCGGGTGCGCACTCGCAACCATACGCCGGGTCAGGTTATCGCCGGTCTGGCAGTTGCCGCACTGGTGATCGCTCTCGCGTTCCTGACGCTGGGGTGAGTTATCTCGCAACCGTTGTGCTTATGACATCGAAAGACGCTGCGCTGCCGTTCGTTCTCTCGCTCGATATTGGCACCTCTTCGGTGCGCGCATTCGTGTTTGATGCGCGGGGAAGGCGAATAAGCGGCATTGGTGCGCGCGAACCGCTGGCAGTGCGCGTGTCGTCCGATGGCGCTGCGGAGATCGATGCGGCGGAACTGTTCGATGCCGTGGCGCGGTGCCTCGATGGTGCGCTTGCGCAGTCGGTCGATCTTCTTCCGCCGAATGCCATCGCTGGCGTTGCCGTGACAACCCTGGCGCCCACCCTCGTGGCGCTCGACCGTGACGGCGTTCCACTCACACCGGTCTTTACCTATGCCGATACACGCTGCGCGCAGGACGCAGCCGCACTGCAAGCGCGTCTCGACGAACGCGAGATCCATCAGCGCACCGGGTGCCTCCTGCGCACCAGTTACTGGCCTGCGCAACTTGCCTGGCTGCGACGCACACGCCCGGCGGTCTTCCGCCAGGCTGCATTCTGGGCGACATTTGGCGACTACCTGGAGTTGCGCCTCTTCGGACGACGGCGTATCAGTTATTCCGTCGCTTCCTGGACCGGGCTGCTCGACCGGATGCTCCTGTCGTGGGATCTGCGATTGCTTGGCGAACTGGGGCTTCGCCCCGGACAGCTGGCGTCACTCGTGGATCGGGATGTTCCTATCCAGGGGCTGCTCCCTGAACATACGGCGCGCTGGGCGGAACTGGCAGACGTGCCGTGGTTTCCCGCCATTGGTGATGGCGCGGCCGCCAGTATCGGCAGCGGATGCAGCGGACCAACCCGCGCTGCGCTGACGGTTGGCACCACCGGAGCATTGCGCATCACGCTGCCAACTGTAGTGCATGTGCCCGCCGGTCTCTGGTGCTATCGCATTGATCGTCACCGCGCACTGCTTGGCGGCGCGACGAGTGAGGGCGGCAATGTCGTTGCCTGGCTGCGGGATACCCTGCGGATCGATGAAGACCCGGATGTGCTTGATCGGGCGCTGTCCGCGCTTCCGCCCGATGGTCACGGGTTGACCATCCTGCCGTTTTGGGCGGGCGAACGCAGCCCTGGCTGGAGTGGCGATGTTCGAGCTGCGATCACCGGTCTGTCGTTGGGAGTAACGGCGCTCGAAATCCTGCGCGCTGGCATGGAATCTGTCGCGTACCGGTTTGCACTGATTCTGGAGCAGATCGAGCAGGCTGGCGTCACCCCTTCGGCTTTTATCGCCGGAGGTGGCGCACTGCTGGCATCGCCCGCCTGGATGCAGATCATTGCCGACGTACTTGGGCGACCAATCATCGTCGCCGCCGAACCCGAAGTCAGCGCCAGAGGCGCAGCATTGCTGGCGCTCGATGCGCTTGGAGTGGCAGTGGATGAGCGCGACACTGCAACAGGCGCTGTTGGTTTTGTCCCCAACCCCGACAATTACAGCCGCTATCGCGCCGCAATCGCTCGCCAGCAGGCGCTGTACCGGCGGATGATCCAACAGTAGGGGTGCTGCGAGGTGCACGCCGGGAGCGCGGGCGTAGAAGCGCGGGCATCCCCTGGGAGCGCGGGCGTCGCGCCGGCATGAGCACGCAGGTGTTCGCTGGAAGCGCGGGCGTCGCGCCCGCACGAGCACGCAGGCGTCCCCTGGGAGCGCTGGCGTCGCGCCCGCTTGCGTATGCAACGCAGCGTCGGAGGCGTCGCCAGTGCCTTCGTCCGCCAAGGCGCATCCCCGATGGCGTGCGTAGCCGCCAGCGCCTCACCGTACACTGCCGCCTGCTGTGCCCCCTCCAGGCGCTTCGTCGGCGCTGCCAGCGCCTCTGCCCGTACATCCGAGCGCCATTTCAAACCTCCGAACTTCTTCCGCTGCAACCTGATCACCGGCATGCTCGAACGCCTGTCCACTCAATGAGAAGCAGGTTCTGGCTCGATCATGCTCATCCAGAGCGGCATAAATTTCTCCCAGACCACGATAAGCGCATCCCAGACACATGGCGTCGTTTGCCTGCTGTGCCATATCCAGCGAACGGTGCATTATGGTGAGAGCCTGTGCTGTGCTCATACCGGGAGACCGGATATTTCGCTAAAGCCAGTGCGTAGAAGCGCCCGGCTTCATCGTACCTGCCGCTATCGAAGGCGAGAAACGCCTGGTAAAACAAGGGGTCCATTGGAAGAACAACTCCAGTGTCTATGTGTCTATCGCGCTGCCCGACGTTCCGGCATCGACAGCAGCACGCCTTCAAGCGCGAGTTGTGGGTTGACATTATCGCGCAAACGCTGCGCCGCCAGGTTGATGCTCGCAACAAAGGCATGCAGGTCGGGAAGGGCATACTGAGTCGCCACTGCTGCCAGATCATCACGGCGGTCAATATGGACGACCGCCTGTGGACAACCGGCAGCCGTCAACAACACATCACGCCACCAGCTCTGCCACAGGTCAAGCATCTCGAACACCGCTGTCTGCTCACCGGCACGGTATGCTTTTGCGCGCTCTTCCGCCCAGCGCAGCCTGGCTGCCAGCGGTTGGTCGGTGAGGGCGAGGAGTTCGCTGAACTGTTCCTGGCGCGCTGCCAGTTGGTTGGGGTCTGCAACCATGCGGAGCGCCCATCCGATCCGTCCGCCGCTCCACGCCGCCAGGAGTTCGGCATCTTCGGCGGCAAGATTGCACTGTTGGCGCAGCGCGGCAGCCACCTGCGCCCGCGGCAACGGACGCAACCGCAGCAACTGGCAGCGTGAAACAACCGTCGGCAGCAGGCTGCCCGCCGTATGCGCCACCAGAATGAGCGTCGCATACGGCGGCGGCTCTTCCAGCGTCTTCAGCATCGCATTCGACGCCGCCTCGCTCAACTTTTCGGCATCGTGCAGAATAAAAACGCGCCGCCGTCCTTCATAGGGCTTCAGCATCATATCGCGCTGCCATTCGCGCACCGTGTCGATCTTGACCTCTTTCTGGCGGGCAGCTTCGTCGGCTTTGGCGCCCGCAGCCTGCATCGCCATCCCGGTCAGGCGTACATCAGGGTGATTGCCACGTTCGATCCGCTGGCAAGAGCGGCAACGCAGGCAGGGATCGGGCGTCCCCTGTTCGCAGTTAAGCGCCTGCGCCAGGCGTAACGCCAGCAACGCTTTCCCCACTCCCTCCGGACCGCCAATCAGATACGCATGCGCAATGCGGTTTCCGGCTATTGAGCGTCGCAGGAATTCGACTGCCCATTCGTGCCCGATGATGCCCCAGTTTTCCGGCTGTGCATTCATGGTGTGACAATCCGTATCTTTTTGTTGTTCGAGCCGATTGTAACTCTGTAGAAACGTTGTGATCTGCGAGGATGTAGATAGTGCGCTCCACCATTCTGATCATCGACAATGAACCGGAGCACCGTGATATTCTGGCTCGATTGCTTCGATCATACGGGTACGCGGTCATCGAAGCGACCCCTTCCAGCGCATTCGACCAGGCTTCCGTCAGACGACCTGATCTGATTCTCTGTTCGCTTTCTCTTCCAGGTCAACCCCTTTGGGAGATGGTGCGACAACTACGCACCCTTCCTGAACTTACAACGGTTCCTGTGCTTGGCGCGACCGTCTACACCACGCTCATCAAGCGTTCGTGGGCGCAGGCGATTGGTTGCACCGATTATGTTGAAAAACCGTTCGATCTGGACAGGCTGGTTGAGCATGTGACAACCCTGTTGTCGGCTATGCCGATGGCAGCATAACACGCAAATGGCGCAGTACCGTCCTTTGCGCGCAGCTCTCGACGAATCACTGGATATAATCCGCTCGCTGCAACACCAGGACGCTGTTGATCCCGCCGAAGCCAAACGAATTCGACATTGCGATTCGGATGGCGGCGGGCCGCCCGTGCTGCGGAACGTAATCAAGGTCGCACTGCGGGTCAGGATTCGTCAGGTTGATTGTTGGCGGGATGAACTGATGCTGCATCGCAAGGAGGGTTGCCGCCGCCTCCACCACGCCAGCGGCGCTCGTCAGGTGCCCGATCATCGACTTGGTGGCGCTGATAGGTACGCTGGAGGCATACTCGCCAAAGGCGGTCTTGATCGCCAGCGTTTCGGCAACGTCGCCGGTCGGCGTACCGGTGGCATGAGCATTGATGTAATCAACCTGCTGCGGTGTGATCCGCGCTCGCGCCATGGCGCGCACGATTGCGCGCGCTGCGCCATCGCCGTTTGGATGTGGCGCAGTTACGTGGTGCGCATCACAGGTTGACGCATAGCCGATGATCTCGGCATAGATGCGGGCGCCGCGTCGTCGCGCATGGGCAAGCGACTCAAGCACCAGCACGCCCGCCCCCTCGCCGAGCACGAAGCCATCACGTTCGGCATCGAACGGGCGAGATGCCCCCGCCGGGTCGTGGTTGCGCGTCGAGAGCGCACGGATCGCACCAAAACTGGCGAGGGTCAGGCGGCAGATCGGCGCTTCGGTTCCGCCTGCCAGCATCACCGTGGCATCGCCGCGCCGGATGACTTCGGCAGCTTCGCCGATGGCCTGCGCACTCGCAGCACAGGCGGTGGCGATGGTCGTGTTGTACCCCATCAATCCGAGGTGGATGGCAACCTGGCATGACGGCATGTTGGGCAGGGCGCTGGTGATGTAGAACGGGCTGATCCGTGACGCGCCACGTTCGAAGAGAATCTTCGCCGCCGCTTCGGTGTCAGGCGGCGACGTGCTGCCACAGGCGATCAACGCGCCGGTATCGTACCGGTTGCTGTCATCGATCGTGAACCGGGCGTCATCGAGCGCCATGCGCGCCGCAGCAATGGCGAACTGTGTTCCGCGTGAGACGCGCCGCGCCTCTTTTGCGTCCATGTAATCGCGCGCGTCGAAATTGCGCACCTCAGCAGCAATCGTGGTGGTGGCATCACCCGGATCGCACAGTGTGATCGGACCGACGCCGCTGCGTCCTTCCGCCAGCCCCTGCCAGAACGTCTCCAGATCGTTGCCGAGTGGCGTGACTACCCCGATACCGGTGACAACCACGCGACTGTCTTCATTTCCCTGATCGATCAGGGCAGGTTGCGGTTGCAGCGCCGGCTCGTCCTCGAACACCTCCGCCAGCAGTTGATCGATCCGCAGCGCAAGTGTCTCGTGATCGGTGAGCGTTGCGCTTGCGGTCAATGCTGCAAGAATGCGTTCACGCACCTGCACGCGCCGTGACGGCGTGTTGTGAGAGACAGGCGACATTGCGCTCGCTCCTCTCTGTACAATACTGGAACAAAACACTATTATAATCGTCCTGCAGCGACAAGCGCCAGTACAATCGATCCGGCCATAATACGATAGATGCCAAACGCCACAAAACTGTGATTGGCGACATAGCGCAGCAGCCAGTCAATGCTCAGCCACGCCACAATCAGTGAGACCACCAGCCCCAGGAAGAGCCGTCCCACGTCTCCCGGAGTCACCTGTTCCAGGCTGGTCAGCAGATCGACGACCGTTGCCGCGCCGAGCGTCGGAATCGCCAGGTAGAACGAAAACGTCGTCGCTGCCCGTCGGTCGAGACCGACGACCATTCCGCCGATGATTGACGCCGCCGAACGCGAGACCCCCGGCGTCAGCGCCAGGACCTGGGCGATACCGATGCCAAGCGCCTGGCGGAGTGATAATCGGGTGGCATCGTGGACAGTCGCAGTGCGCCGGGGCAATCGCTCGACGATGATCAGGACGATGCCGCCGACGATCAGGGCTGTGCCGATGACCACCGGCGAAAAGAGCACTGCCTTGATCCATCCGTGCAGCGCAAGTCCGATGATCGCTGCCGGAAGGAATGCGACACCGATTGCGATCCAGAATCGTCGCGTGTGCGGATCGCGCGGCGCCATACGCGCCTGGCGGAGCAGGTCGGACGCATAGTACCCCACGACAGCAAGAACCGCGCCGAGCTGAATGAAAATCTCGAAGGTTCCTCCGATGCTCCCCTCGAAACTCAGCAGGTTCGACACAATCAGCAGATGACCTGTCGATGAGATCGGGAGAAACTCGGTCAATCCCTCAACGATGCCCAGCACCGCGGCTTTCCACCAGTCGCTGGCGGTCGGAACCGCGATCAATAGCGCGATTCCGAGCAATGCCAGGGCAACCAGCATCAGCACGAAAGTTTTGCGCGAACGCGCTTGATCGACCGGTGCAAGTTCAGAAGAGTGCATGCAGCTTTCGCTTTCCAAATGATTCGAAGTGGTGTTTGACCCTGCGATCAACCAGTATTAGCGCAACCGGGCGTATCAGTGTGTACCGGTGCATTATACCAGACGTAGTGGAACGTTCGAGATTGGCGGGGTCGCGGTAGCGCATTTGGGTGACACAGCATTGATCTCCACATGCGCGTTATGGGGCAATTCGACCGCGTAATGACATTTGACACTCGTCTTGCGCCATCCTGGAAGCAAGAGATCGCGCGGAACGAGGTGAAAGATATGCTATTTGAGTGGACAGAGCCGAAAATCCGCTTGCGTAGAATAAAGAAGTGGTATACAATAGTTGAAGGAGTAATCAGATCTCAATCCTCTCCTTGATTGCTTATCATTTGCCCGTCAGGGATTTTCATTCAGTGTCTGGCAGAACTATAGAAAGGATGCCGCTATGCCCAAGGTTCGCAAACTCACAAAGGAAGAGGTACTCGTCCTCGAAAACAAAGGTAAAGGCATGAGAGCGCTGATCGCGGCAGAGTACGATCAATTTCTGGAAGACTATACCATCGGCGATTATGGTGAGGTGGAGCTTGAACCGGACGAAAGGCGCACAACCGTCCGTAATCGCCTGCGTGCTGCCGCAAGACGCCGGGGGTTCGACATTCTGTTCTTCCGCACGCGCGGATCGACAATTCCATTCAAAATCGTTGAACTGATTCCAGAGGCGCTCGAACCGTCGGCTTCTGTTGCATCTTCTACAAACCTGGCATCGGAAGGACTTCCTCGTAGAAGACCGGGGCGACCGCGCAAGTACCCGATTAGTGTATCAAACACCTAGTTGCAGCGCATCGGCTCTGCGGCCTGACGTTCAATACGTGCGTATTCTTCGAGAAAAAGCCTGGCAATCGTCGCACTGCGGATGATTGCCAGGTTTTCATCATTCGTGTTTTCTGCGTTGTCGGTGAAGTTGTATGAACCGGTGATGACGGTGTGGTTGTCGATGATCATCACCTTGTGGTGCATGATGTAGCAGTTGCCGTCTTCTCGAACGTCAATCCCCCGCTCACGCAAAAGTGCGAATACTGACCCTGTTCCTCCGGCGTTGCGTTTTTCGATGACTCCCTCGACATGTACTCCGCGTGCTGCTGCATCGATCAATGCGTCTGCGATCGGCGCCGAGGTGAACGAAAATGCCATGAAGATGAGGGTGCTGCGGGTCTGTTCGATCTGTTCGAGAATAAAGGGGAGCGCTTTGTCTTGTGGCGAGAAGTAGATTTCGATCATCCCATTGTCGATGCGTGTTGCGGAACGCAGCACATCGCTGCGTTTGGCGGTTCCGAAGGCGCCTGCGTGCATCTGATCGAATTCACGCCGGTAAGCGGCAGCGATTTGCCGACTTTTGATGCGTATCGCGTTGTTGTTGTTGCGAAATGTGCAGTTTTCGGTCAGATTCCACGAACCAGTCCATACAATAGCATCGTCGATCACAACAAACTTATTGTGCATAAATGGCGCCCGCCGGTCGAATGTGATCGGAACCTGTCGGTCTTGCAGGCGCCCGGTGAGCATGGCAACCGCCGGGTCGACCAGGTTTTCGCTGTCGATGACGGCGCGCACGGCAACGCCGCGACGCCTGGCCTGGATCAGTGCATCGATCAGTTGCGGCAGGTCGAGGTCGAAGGCAGCCACGTCAACCGAAGTGCGGGCATAGGCGATGTCGTCGATCAGTCCGTGCAGCACCGGCGATGCGGCGCGTCGGTTGGGGGCGTCCGGGTAGCGTAACGTCGGTGTGGTGAAAAATACGCGCACCTGATCGGTGGCGGTGCGGTCGTCAGATCGGGGCGGTTCGACGGAACCGGGCGTTGTCAGTACGTAGCATACACCCAGGATCAGTAACGCCAGAAGGACCTGCCATACCTCAAAACGTCGCCTGCAGCGGCGCCCATCCCCGCAGAATTGGGCGTTGGCGTGTTTTGCCCCACGCTTGTTCCGTGTTTCGCTTTGATCGCAGAACATAGAGTCCCCGGTGCAGGAGGTTGCGCGCTGCGTTGCGATAATAGTTTATGACCAACCCGCATCGCAGGCATCTGTGGGTGTGGTCCATAACGTTTCTTAAACCGCGCACGTCCTCGCCGTGATACGCCTGTGACACTCCGCTGAGCGCGCATTTGCCAGGCAATGTTCAACGCCCAACCTTCAACCTTCAACCTTCAACCTTCAACGCTGATAGAC
>Ga0197142_1000583_pt1 | contig 33822 bp, 29 predicted proteins | sample GBS60_MetaG_FD_148614 | JGI IMG/M metagenome (GOLD analysis project Ga0197142, IMG submission 148614) | Sediment microbial communities from Great Boiling Springs, Gerlach, Nevada, United States - GBS 60_MetaG | ecosystem: Environmental > Aquatic > Thermal springs > Hot (42-90C) > Sediment...
AATTTCCCTTTCAAGATTTTCTATAACATATTTAGCATCTGCTAAATCTCTATCTATTTCTTCAAGTCTTCGGTTGATTCTGTCGTTTTCGGCTGTGTACTGCAATTTTCTTTCAGAAAGATTGTTTAGTTCCGCACGATAAGTTGCGATGTGTTCATTCAAACCTTCAAGTTTTTTTCTGTGTTCTTCGAGTTCTTTCGAAAATTCACTAACATCAGATTGAAGTGCTTTTCTTTGTTCATCAAGCCTTTTTACCTCTGCCTCTATATGCTCTATTCGTGCAATGTTTCCTTCGTACTTCGCATTGTACTCGGCTTCAAGTTTAATTAAATCAGAAAGTTCAGCAGCAATATCACGTAATGCCTTTTGGAGTTCTTCGAGTACCCTTTTTGAAGACAAAGATTTACTTGAAACACCTGCGAGTTCTTCTCGTATAACTGAAACATTTTCTTGGAGCTGTTTTATCTCGAGCTGAATTTCTTCGAGCTCTTTTTCAATTAGTTCTTTCTTGCTACCAACTTCTTTTAGCTCTTCTTGTAGAGTCTTTAGTCTGACTCTTCGAGCTATAAGTGAGTTCGAATAGTCTTCTTTTGCCTTTCCACCACTGATTGAACCTTTGCCGGAAATCAGTTCGCCGTCAAGTGTCACTATCCTCGAGCGTACGTTATACTTTCGCTTTATCTCAATCGCACAATCTATATCTTTTACTATAATATCATTTCCAAAGAGATACATTGGCAAACTCTTGTATTCAGAAGGAACCGTAACTAAGTTTGCAGCATATCCGATAAATCCATGTTCTTTTTCAATACCGTTTATAGGGGTAAATGATGCGTCTATTAAATCAAGGGGTATAAATGTTGCCCGGCCATACTCCCCAGCTTTTAAGAATTCTATTACTTGCTTTGCATCATCAGCAGTTTTTACAACAACATGCTGCACTGATCCACCAAGGAGCGTCTCATACGCAGTCGATAAGGATTTATCAAAATCGATAAGATTCGCAACAACATCAATGAGTCCTTTGAATATATCTTTATTCTCAAATATCTTCCTTATCGCAAATCCAAACCCTTGGTATTCAGAAATCTGCTTATTTGTAACTTCGATTTCTGCCTTTATTTCTTTTTCCTTTTTGACTAAGGAGTCCAAAATTAAATTCTTCTTTTCCTTTTCATTATTGTACTCTTCGAGTGAACTTTTGACAAGTTCTAATTCTTTGACAAGTTCATTCTCTTTTTCTATAATCTCAAGCAAATGATGTTCAAGGTCTCCAATCTCTTCTTCGAGCTCTCGCTTTCTATTCTCTTTTGAGAATCTCTGGCTTTGAATCATCTCAAGCCTGTGTTTTATATCTTGGTTATTCTCACTAAGCCTCACTATCTCGTTGGTAAGTTTTGAAAGGTTTTTCTCAACTTCTTCATATTCTTGCTTCTTTTTGAGAATCTCTTTTTCTTGTTCGGAGTACTGCGTATATATCTCGTTCTTTTCTTTTTCAAGCCTCTCAAGTTCTTTTTCCTTTTCACTCAGTTCTTCAACAATCTTAGAAACAATAAGTTTTATCTCCTCATATCTGTTTTTAAGGGTGTTCGTCTCATCACTTAGCATATCGGATCTTGTTGTCGTTTCTATATATTTACTCTCTAATTCGTTGAGCTTTTTCGTAAATCTTTCCCTTATGTCTCTCAGTTGGTCTTCTCTTGTCTTGAATTCTTCAAGTGTCTTTGTATAACTTTCCATTTCAACGTCAATCTGATTAAATTCTTCGCGCAATGTTGACCAATTCATCTCCATCTGCGCAAGGTGTCGAAGCTTGTCTTTAAGAGATAGATTGAGCTCGTTATAATAACTGCTCATATCACTTAATCTTTGTGTTTCAATGTGATATAATCCGCCATAGTATGTCTTTTTTATCTTCTCAAGCTCTTCTGAGTATTCGACGTACCTCTCTGCTCTTTTAGCCTTTAAATAGAGTGATTTCCTATTTTTGTCAACTTCAAATAGTACATCACTTATTCTACCGAGATTCACCTCTGTTGCGTCAAGCTTTGCAAGTGCTTCTTTCTTCTTTTCTCTGTATATACCAATTCCAGCAATCTCTTCAATCATTGTCCTTAGACTCTCCGGAGTCGAAGAGACAATTTTATCTATCTGACCTTGTCCTATTATGGAATAGGGATTCTTACCGAATCCATGCATCATCAAGAGTTCTCTTAAGTCTTTTAACCTTGCTTCATCGCCGTTAAGTAAATATCTGCTTGCACCATCGCGTGATAGTTCTCTTGCTATGGTAATCTTCTCACCATTGTCTTCAAATACGAGTTCAACGTAAGCATATTGCGCTGGTGCTTTTTTTTCATTACCCCAGAATACCACGTCTTCTCTTTCTTGAGCTCGTATCTCTTTCATAGATTGTTCGCCAAGCACCCAGCGTATGGCATCAACGACGTTGGATTTACCCGAGCCATTTGGACCAACAACAACAGTCACTCTATCAGATATATCAAGTTTTACCGGTTCTGCAAAAGATTTAAAACCTTTTATGAAAATCTCCTTTAAGACCACCGTCCATCCTCCCAAAGCTACAATTGATAAGAGTTATACCTATGTGTTACTCAGTGATTTTGTAATTTCTTGAGAAACGTTGTAAATGTCACCAGCACCAACAAACATATAAACACGGTTATTTTCAAATTTAATCTTCTTAATCTCTTCAAGTTGTTCAACAAATATCGCACCTGGTATCTCTTCCACTATCTTACGCGCACTTGCTCCATTCTTACTTTCAAAAGCACCGTAAACTTCTGTTACATAAATTTCATCGGCAATTTGGAGTGCATCTTTAAATTTCTCGGCTTCTCTCTTCAATCGTGTGTACCTGTGAGGTTGGAATATCACGACAACTTTTCTATTCGGATAAACTTCCTTCGCCGTTTTCAGAAGTACCTCGAGTTCTTCTGCTGTATGTGCATAGTCATCAACAACAGTTATGTTGCTTTTGGTGTTATCATAACTTACATTGAATCTCCTCCCAGGCAGTTTAAAATCACTAAATGAATCAAGAACTTCATTTATATTATAACCAATGCTTGATAACAACGTAACAACGGCAAGAGCGTTCAATGCGTTATGATAGCCTGGTACAGGTAAATATAATTTCTTATTTCCCCATGGAGTTATCAATGTAACTATCTGTTTGAAACCATCTTGTTTTCTCTCAACCATCTTAAAATCACCCGAATATATACCAAACGTTGCATGCCCTTTGAATTTTTTCTCATCGGAAAATGTGACAATGAATTTTGAATTCCTTATCAAAGTATCAAATGATGAATAATAGTGTTCAAGGTCTCTATAATTCTCCACGTGGTCTTCGCGGATATTAGTTATTATCAGATACTCTGGCTGGAAGAGTTCGAATCCCGGTTGACTCTCGTCGAGTTCGTAAACGGCAATATCAGAACCAGTTCTATAATTACCATGTTCTAATTTATTGTGCAGTGCACCTAAGAATACATATGGATTAACATTTAAATTTATTAAGCTATTTGCCAACATCGATGTTGTTGTAGATTTACCGTCCGTACCAGTTACCGCAAAGCCTTTATATGGTTCCAAAATCTTTCTAAAGTGGTCTATGCGCATCGTTATATTTATATTCTTTCTAACTGCGGCTACGTACTCTGGGTTCTCTTTTGATATTGCAGGTGTTATTACAACTTCATCGACATCTTCAACATTTTTTTCTTCGTGTCTATCATAGATTGTTATACCAACATTCTTAAGATACACTGTTCTTTCTGAACTATACGGGTCACTTCCTGAAACAACTTTCCCGTTGAAATGTTCGTGCATCGCCTGTGCGCTCATACCTATACCGCCAACACCAACAAAGTGAATCTTTTCAATCTTTTTAGCACTCTCCATCACTTACGCCTCCATGACTATATTTAAATCTCTTGTCCTTCTCAATCATTCATATCAAAATCTCTTCTTATTTCATCAACTATCTTTTTAGCCGGATTTTCTCTCTCTTCAAACTTCCTGCCTTTGGAAAGCATATCGTTTATTGTTTCAGCCAATTTTTTCGGTTCATACTCTTCCTCTCTCAGCATTATACCAAGTCCATGCTTTTCAACAATCTTTGCGTTTACAACCTGATGAGATTCAGTCGCTCTTTCCCAAGGGATAACAATTGCTGGAACGTTGAAGTGTATGAGTTCAGATATTGTCGTTGCTCCCGCGCGCGTTATTGCCAAATCAACACTTCTCCAGTACGAATACATGTTTTCAATATAGTTAACTACTTTGACATTCTTTGTGGGTTCTCCTTCCAAATTCTTTCCACCAGTTGATAGAATGAAGTTTACATTCGGAAGAAGTCTTGCAACTTCGAGAGTAATTTTATTCAGGAACTCACTTCCACCACTTCCACCTATAACTATCACTGTTGGATGTGGCAAATTTTCTCTTCCTTCCTTTGCCCATACCGGATTACCAACTATGCGTATCTTTTCTTTTACCTCAACAGGAAATCTTGAAATGCTCTCTTCAAAAGAAACAAATACTTTCTTAGCAAATTTTGAAATGGCAATATTGGCTTTGCCTGGAATTGTATTTTGTTCTTGGACGTAAACAGGAATACCGAGTTTCTTCCCAGCAACTGCCACCGGATAACTGACATACCCACCTGATACATAAGCAAAATCTGGAGCAAACTTTTCGAGCTCTTTCTTTATACTTTTTGAGTTGTTAATCAACTTCAGAAATCTTAGAATATTTTCCGGATGAAATATTGGTCTCCTCAGTCCCTTAACACTTACGGTGTATCTTTTAAATTCTGGGTGAACCTTCGGCAAAAGTCTCTCTTCTATCTTACCTTCTACACAAAAATAGAGTACCTCGATTTTTTCGCTTTTTTGGAACTCTTCAAGTACGGCGAGGTTTGGATAGAGATGACCTCCAGTTACGCCACCAGCAACGGCAATTTTTAAAATATTTCTATCATTATACATATCCTATGAAACCTCTCCTTCGTTAGAAAACCTCTTTTCTTGTTCTTCTGTGTTAAACAACCCTGATAGTATAATACCAAAACCAGTTAAAAGGGCCATCATAGAACTTCCACCAGTGCTTATAAACGGCAACGGTATACCGGTAACTGGGAAAAATCCAGAAAAAACTCCCAGATTTATTGTCACGTGAAAGAGTATAACAGTTGCGTAAGACCACGTAAATACCTTTAATGCAAAATCTTCTATGTAACTACCTATTCTCATTAATGAATAGCTTAAAAATAGATAAGAAACACAAACAATTAGTATACCAAAGAAGCCAAAATCTTCCCCAATAACCGCAAGAACAAAGTCGCTCTCAGCCTCTGGTACGTAGACTTTCAGCCATCCATTCCCTATACCCATACCAGTTGCTCCTGAACTCCTAAGTGTTCTGAGTGCTATATTCACTTGCGGTGCAATTTCTCCTCCGAAGAAATACCTCAGCCTACCAAGTTGATACGCATGCAAGACTCCTGTAAGAGAACCAACGATTACAAGTCCTATTCCTATGAGAGCTAATATAATAAAGTACCTTAATTTTGCGCCTCCATAATAAATAGTAACTGCTGCTATTAAAAACGTGAATAGTGCAGTACTCAAATTTGGTTCAAAAAAGATTAATGCTACGTATATACCCGCTATCGAAATAGGTATAAATACTCCACGCACAAATTCGTTCATTCTTCCTTTATTTTTCTTTGCATATATTGAAAGATATAAAATCAAAATCAGCTTTGCAAACTCCGATGATTGAAAAGTAAAACTTCCTATTCTTATCCATCTATGAGCACCGTTAATTGGCGGAAATGCAAAAACCAACAACAACAATACGACTCCTACGCCAAAAAGCAATTTGTCGTGCTTTTCGTACAAACTGAACGGAATATTCTTTGCTAATAACATCATAAATAAACTTAGCCCAAGCATTACGACATGTTTTGTGAAAAAATTACTTGAGTCATTAAATACTTGTTCTCTTGCAATATCCAAGCTATACATTGCAAGTGCACCTATAACAAAAAGCACAAGATATGCAACTATAACTACCTTAAGCTCCCTTCTCAACTGAAATACTCCTCCCACACATTAAGCATTGTCACAAAGAACAAATTGCTAAAATCCATACCTTTCTCATTAAGCTTTGTACCGTCAAAGAAATCAAAACGTCGTTTCAAAACATTCAACACATTTGAGACATCAATACCTGTTTTTTCTTCGATTTTCTTTGGATCCATTCCCCACTTAGTTCGAAGCGCCATGAAAAGAGTTTCAAGTGCCTCCCGCTCTGGCGTATTTAAGACTTCGTAATTTCTCGGGAACTTTCCATCTAAAAGCGCTATGAAGTAATCATTGAGCAATTCTTTATTATTGTATCTCAGAAAACCAATGTGCCCACCAGCTGCAACACCGAGTCCTATGTAATCAAGATTGAACCAATATTTTAAATTGTGAATACAATATCTCCCATTGAGCGCAAAGTTTGATATTTCGTATCTCTCATATCCATAAGATTTTAATGCATGTAAAAATTCTTCATATCGCTGAAAGGTTTGTTCATCTGGCTTTTTCAAAAATCCATTTCCACTTTCATCGTGAACTTCAAGCATGTAGACGGAGACATGGTCAGGAATAAAATCATTCACAAATCGCACATTTTCTTGAATTGTACTCCAACTTTCACCAGGCAACCCAACAATAAAATCAACATTAATATTATCAAAATATCTTCTGGCAATGTCGTATTTCCTTAAAAACGTTTCGTAATCATATAACCTGCCAGACCTTTTCAAAACAACATCATCTGTACTCTGCAATCCCATGCTTAACCTGTTCACACCAACAGCCTTATATTCTGCGGCTAAGTCTTTGTCAAAAGAATCAGGATTAACCTCTATACTAAATTCTTCAAACGTTCCGTATGAAGAGAGCTTATTAACAATCTTTGCCAAAAGATGAAACGGAAATATACTCGGTGTACCTCCACCTATGTACAAAGTAGATACACCTTTTTTTAAAACTTCTTCGTACATTTCGATTTCTTTTAAAATATACTGGGTGTATTCTTCATAATTTCTTTCTAAGTAACTGACAAAATCGCAATATATACACCGACTTTTACAAAATGGAATGTGTAAGTAAACTCCCAGTCCTTTAGAAACCCGCTCAAACATTGTCAACCCGCTCAACCTTTCAACTCTACAACAATTTATTGAGAAACCTTAATTTTAAAATAAGCAATATTATTTTGAATAATAAGATCTCCATTGAACGGAGAAAGAAACCTAAACCAGACACCGTATTTTATATTTTGCGAAGTTGGTACATAAGTACCATATGTTGAGAAAAAGAACCTAAGGTCTTCAAAATCTATAAATATCCTTCCGCCTAGTATACCGACAATTCTACCTTCATCAAAATCCCAACCAAGGTTAACCGTTGCACCTTGTTCTAAGGATTTATCAGCAAAGACATAAAAACCAAGTGAATAGATATTGCCAAGCTGTATAAAGCTTAACTGGAGCGTATCGATACTGGCATATCCACGTTTTATATTAATCTTTGGTTGATCCTTACCCAATTTTGAGAGCGAAAAAGCCTCGTAATTAAGTGAAAATGGTCCGATTGCTGAATCACCAAATGGTATACTCGGTAATGCGAACCACGTTTTTGAGTAATCCGTTTGAATTACTTGGTTTGTCGATATATAATACGTCTTTTCAAATCCAGTGCTCGGTATAGAATAATTCTCATATCCAACTGTCAATGCGACACCATACATTTGACCAACAAAGGCGAGAAAATTGAAATAACTCTTATCAACAGGTCTCTTCATAGTAATGAATCCAAGTTTGTAGGACTCACTTCTTGTAATTTCATCTTTCAATCTCAATCCTGCAGCTAATTTTGAATCTTCGTAGATGAGAGAAAAATTCCAGAGATTGAGCGAAACAGAATTGTATAGTCCTTGCACTTCTGGAAGAATGTTATCAAAAATTCCTTCCGCAAATGTTGTGAGTGGTAATATTGTGAGTAAAACTACGAATGCAAAAATCACATTTTTTATTGTTTTCATCGAATATCCCCCCTTACAACATTATTATTTTTTGAATTATCCTCTAAGCAATCTATTAAGCACTTCATTAACTGTCTTTGGATTCCCTTTCCCCTTGAGCTCTTTCATTACCTGACCAACGAAAAATCCGAAGAGTCCTTCCTTACCAGCTTTAAACGTCTCTACTTGTTTTGGATTACTTTCGATAACTCTCTTTGCAATCTCTTCAATTAGACCAACGTCATCAACTTGCTTAAGACCACGCTCTTCGACTATCTTTCTCGGAGATGCTCCGTTCAAAGCTGCCTCTTGGAATATCTCCTTGGCCATGTTTCTGGAAATGGTTCCTTCTTTGATAAGCCCAATTATCTCGTTAAAAGTCTCCGTTGTAACGTGTATCTTATCTTTACCATACTCACCGTATAATCTAAAGAGTTCAGTCAAAAACCAATTCGCAACTTCTTTTGGTTCGTTTACCTTCTTAGCAACTTCTTCATAGAAATCTCCAACTTCCTTATCTTCAACAAGCACCCATGCGTCGTTTGAATTTAACTTGTATTCATCAACAAAACGCTTTAACCTTTCATCTGGTAGTTCAACTAAGGTGCTTTTTATTCTATCTATAAACTCTTCGCTTAGAAGCACTGGTGGTATATCGGGTTCAGGAAAGTACCTATAATCGTGGGCTTCTTCTTTGCTTCTCATACTAACTGTGGTTTTTGTATTGAGATTCCAACCTCTTGTCTCTCTTTGTACTTCTTCTCCTTTTTCCATCAATTCTATTATCCTATAGTACTCATATTCCAAAGCCTTTTCAACAAACTTGAAAGAGTTCATATTCTTTACTTCTACTTTGTTACTCTGCTTACCGGTGAGCATATCCACAACCGAGATATTTGCATCGCATCGCATAGCACCTTTTTCCATATCACCAGTACTGACACCTAAGTATCTCAAAATGCTTCTGAGTTTCTCCATGAATATCCTTGCTTGCTCTGGAGATTCAATATCGGGTTCGGTAACTATTTCAGCAAGTGGGATACCACATCTATTCATATCGACAAGTGAATGCTCAGATTCTGTTATACTGTCACCTGCATGGAACAGTTTACCAGCGTCTTCTTCAAGATGTATCCTTGTTATTCGAATTTTCTTACCATTCACTTCAAGATAACCATGTTCTGCTAATGGAAAGAAGAATTGCGTAATCTGATAGCCTTTTGGAAGGTCAGGGTAAAAATAATTCTTTCTATCAAAACGTGAATACTTATTAATCTCACAATTAAGTGCCAGTCCGAGCCTAACACCAAGTTCAAACATCTCAAGAGATGGAACCGGAAGCGCACCTGGTTGACCTGTACAAACAGGACATATTGAAGTATTTGGTTCCAATTCAAATACATCAGCACTACAATCACAAAAAGCCTTTGTTTTTGTGTTGAGTTGGACGTGTATTTCAAGACCAATGACTGGTTTGAATCGGTCATATATATTTGTCTTTTCCATAATAGTATTCCTCCTCATAAAATCTACTCTTAATTTCCTTTCAGATGTCTTTCGAGATTATCAGCAAACCCCAACAACTTTGCATCTGAGAACCTTGGTCCCATTATCTGTATCCCAACAGGCAGGTGTTCCACTTTACCAAAAGGAATACTTATTGCTGGAAGTCCGGCTAAATTTGCCGGAATCGTGAATATGTCCATCATATAATAGACAAGTGGGTCACTTACAGAACCAACTTTAAAAGCTGTTATCGGAGATGTTGGAGTAACTATGAAATCATGTGTCTCAAAAACTTCTGATAGCTTCATTGAAATCTTTCGTCTCACCTTTTGCGCCTTTTCAAAATACGCATCGTAATATGCAGCGCTTAATGTGAATGTACCTATGAGTATTCTTCTTCTCACTTCATCTCCAAAACCTATGCCTCTACTCTCTTCGTACATCTGCCTTAATCCATCTGCAGAAACTCTAAGACCATATTTAACACCATCAAAGCGTGAAAGATTAGAGCTCACCTCGGAAGGTGCAATTATATAGTACGTCGCAACAGAGTATTTAATCTCATCTATATCAACTATATCAACATTATGGCCAAGCGATTCACAGAATCTGATAAATTCTTGCATTTTTTCTTTTATTCCATCTTCCACACCTTCGTTGAAAGATTGTTTCGGAACAGCTATCTTCATCTTTGGCATATCTTTACCAATGAACTGTGTAAAATCAATTTTCCTATCTACTGTTGTTGAATCGTTCTCATCTCTACCAGCAATTACGTTCATCAGTATAGCACTATCTTCAACGGTCTTCGTTATTGGTCCAATCTGGTCAAGCGAAGAAGCAAATGCAACAAGTCCGTATCTTGAAACCAAACCATAAGATGGTTTAAATCCAACAACACCACAGAACGCAGCAGGTTGTCTTATTGAGCCTCCCGTGTCACTACCGAGTGCTGCAATAACCTCTCCACTGGCAACTGCAGCGGCGGAACCGCCACTGCTTCCGCCTGCAACCCGGTCTGTATCGTGTGGATTTCTCGTTACACCAAATGCAGAATATTCAGTGCTCGCTCCCATTGCAAATTCATCAAGGTTCGTCTTACCTACTATCGCAAACTTTGCCGCTTTGAGCTTTTTGACAACCGTTGCATCGTATGGTGCGATGTATCCTTTTAATATCTTAGAAGCGCAAGTTGTTTCCATATCCATTACATTGATGTTATCTTTTATACCAATAGGTACACCAATTTCCGGATTCTTGTTAACACTTATAAAGGCATTTAAAATTTTATCTTCATTTTCAATGACTTCCAAAGATTTTTCAACAAGTTTTTGACCGTTACTATTCTCCAAAAAGTCAAAAGCACGTCTCAACGTCAGTTTTTTGAACTCTTCCTTGTTAATCACTTCTTTTTCCAAAGTCAACACCTCCTCGCAATTTCAAAGAAAATTATATCACACATTCATCAAAATGCATATTCTTATGTTAAAATAAATATTAGGCAGTTTTCTAACTATAAAACTAAAAATTGGGGGGATTATATTGATATTCGAAGAAAAAAGCGGAAAGTATTACTACCATTATCCATTTCCAGTTGCCATAATAGGTGTACAGTCCGAGAATAAGACGAACTTTATGTCCGCTGCATGGCACACACAGATTTCCTTTGATCCACCATTATATGGAATTCTCATCTCGCCAAAGAGATACACTAACCAGTTAATTCAAAATACAAAAGCTTTTTCAGTTAACTTTTTAAGATTTGAAGATTTCAAAATTGCAGGTTATGTGGGAAGAACTTCAGGAAAAGAAATAGACAAGATTAAGATTTTTAACTTAGAGTATTCGCTTGGAAAGATAGTACCAGTCCCCATACTTAAGAATGCGATTGCGTGTTATGAGTGTAAAGTTGTTGACGAACGAACATACGGCGACCACATCCTTTACGTTGGTGAGATTGTTGGTATCCATTATGATGAAAGGTTCTACAAAGACAACCTCTCAAATTCTCTTTTACTTTACCATGGAAATGATAGATACACAGTTGCACAGATGGAAGATAGTATGAGATTTGGAAAAGAAGAAGTTCAAGAAGAAATTAAAAATATACTATCAAAAGAAGAGAAAAAATGATATAATTTTTTTATAGTCATCAACTTGTTGATTCGGAGGTGAGTATCGATGAAGATTTTCCTTGATACTGCAAATATTGACGAGATTAGACAAGGGGTTGAGTGGGGTATAGTTGACGGTGTTACAACTAATCCAACACTAATTGCTAAGGAAGGCGCTGATTTCGAAAGGAGAGTAAAAGAGATTTGTGAATTAGTCCAAGGACCTGTCTCAGCCGAAGTAATTTCTCTGAATTGGGCTGAGATGGTTGAAGAAGCAAGAAAACTTGCAAAGATAGATGACCATGTAGTAGTTAAGATACCAATGACACCAGATGGAATTCGTGCTGTTAAGGTACTTTCGACCGAAGGAATAAGAACAAATGTAACACTTGTCTTCAGTGCAAACCAAGCTCTCTTAGCCGCAAAAGCAGGCGCAACCTATGTTAGTCCGTTTATCGGTAGAATAGACGACAACGGTAATGACGGTCTGAAATTGCTCGAAGAGATTATGGAAATTTATATAAACTACGGATTTGAAACGGAAGTAATAGCAGCAAGTGTTCGTCATCCTATGCACGTTGTAGAAGCAGCAAGAATTGGTGTCGATATAGCAACAATCCCTTTTGATGTTCTGAAAAAGATGTTCCTGCACCCATTGACCGATGTTGGAATCAAAAGATTTCTTGCCGACTGGGAGGCTTATAAATCTAAGAAATAATTGCGCAGTGTATTAAAGTTGAAGTGTACTAAAAGGAGGAAAATAGATGTATAGAACACATACGTGTGGTGAGTTACGTTTAGCAGACGAAGGTAAAAAAGTCATTCTTGCTGGTTGGGTCGATAGAATTCGAGACCTCGGCGGAGTTAAATTCATTGTTCTTAGAGACAGATATGGTAAGACTCAAATCGTTGTAAATCCCGATTCGCCAGCTTATTCAATAATTAACTCCATCTCGAGGGAGGACGTAATAAACGTTGAGGGTGTTGTTAGAGCAAGACCTAAGGAAGCAGTAACTGCAGAGGAAACTGGAGAGATCGAAGTACTCGCAGAAAAGATTCAATTGTTATCAAAATCAGACCTGCCACCATTTTACCCCGGAGACGATGTTTCAGAAGAAATGAGATTAAAATACAGATATATAGATTTGCGCAATCCAAAAATGGCACATAACCTAATAGTCCGACACAAAATGGCATTTCATGCAAGAGAATATCTCACAAAAGAAGGATTTTTGGAAATCGAAACGCCTTACCTTACAAAGAGTACACCCGAAGGTGCAAGGGATTTTCTCGTGCCATCAAGACTAAAGAAAGGCAATTTCTATGCATTACCTCAAAGCCCGCAACTTTTTAAACAAATACTTATGGTGGCAGGAATGGATAAGTATTTCCAGATAGTTAGATGTTTCCGTGATGAAGACCTCAGAGCCGATAGACAACCTGAATTTACACAGATAGATATAGAGATGTCTTTTGTACATATGGAAGATGTACTAAACCTTGCGGAAGGATTAATAAGATACATCTATGCACAAATTGGAATAAACCTTCCAGAAAAATTTGATAGAATATCATTTGAAGAAGCAATGGAAAAGTATGGTTCTGATAAGCCAGATAGAAGATATGGGATGGAATTGCAAGATTTGACCAGTTATTTTTCAAATTCACAATTCAAGATTGTATCAGATGTACTTTCCAAAGGTGGAGCTGTGAAGGGATTTAAAGCAAAAGTTCCAATAAGCAGAAAGATAGGCGATGAATACTCGGAATTTGTTAAGACATTCGGACTTGGTGGGGTTCTATGGTTTAAAATTGAAAACGGTCAAATCTCCTCACCAACAACAAAGTATCTTGAAGGAGAATATACACAGATTTCTAAAGCGTACAGTATGGAAGAAGGAGAAGTATTCATCATTGCCGCACATGCTAAAAGGGACAGACTAAACGAAGCACTTGGTGCATTGAGATTGAAGCTTGGAAAAGAGAACTTCAAAGTTGATGGATTTGATGCAATGTGGATTGTCAACTTCCCATTCTTGGAATGGAGTGAAGAAGATAATCGATTTGTCGCAAGACACCACCCATTCACAATGCCGTATATAGAAGATTTGGAAAATGGTGTAGAATTATCAAAAGTAAGGGCACATGCTTATGACATGGTTATAAACGGTTACGAAGTTGGTGGAGGAAGTATAAGAATACATAGAAAAGATATACAAGAGAGAGTTTTTGATATAATAGGATTGACAAAAGAAGAGATGGAAGAGAAATTTGGATTTTTACTTGATGCACTTAGACATGGTGTACCCCCGCATGGTGGGATTGCTTTCGGCCTTGACAGGTTGGTAACAATCGCTGTCGGTGCAGATAGCATTAGGGAAGTCATCGCGTTCCCAAAAACTTCAAGTGGTACATGTCTACTTACAAACGCACCATCGTTTGTATCACCAAGACAATTAGATGAACTCGGAATCTCTTTGAAAGAATAAATTCACTTAGAGTAAAACAGGAGGTGTCGCTATGGCGATAAAGTTTGATAAGAAAGAAGAAAATGGCAAGCTTATAATCTCTATTCATGGCGAAATTGATGCATATCATTCAGGAGAGGTAAAAAAGTTCCTCAAAGATGCTATAACTGAGACAAAACTTACAAAAGTGGTACTTGACATGTCCGAAGTAAATTACATAGATAGTGCAGGTCTTGGAAGCTTAGTTGCACTTTACAAAGACGCAAGAATGGCGGAAAAAGAACTCGTCCTCGCTGCTTTAAAACAAACCGTTATGAGAATATTTGAAATGACAAGACTCGATAGAGTATTCAAGATTGCGCAGACAGTCGAGGAGGCTTGATAAATTGCACTGCAAGATAGCAATAGACGGACCCGCAGGCTCCGGAAAAACTACTGTTGCCAAGGAAGTTGCTAAAAGACTTGGTATAGATTATCTCGATACAGGTGCAATGTATCGTATTGTTGGGCTTTATTTACACGACTGTGGCATAGACCCAAACGCAACCGAAGAGATTGAACGACGATTAAAAAACGTTTCCATTGAGTACAAGAATGGTAAATATTACCTTAATGGTAATATTGTTGGAGACGAGATTCGCACCGCAGAGGCTGGTATGTACGCTTCAATCTACAGCGCAAACTCTGCAGTGCGTATGTATTTAACGCAGCTTCAAAAAGAAATATGTGCAAACAGAAGCATCGTTGCAGAAGGAAGAGATATAGGAACGGTTGTCATGCCCAATGCACAGGTTAAGATATTTCTTAACGCTTCACCGGAAGTTCGTGCAAAGAGAAGGTATGAAGAATTGAAAGCTAAGGGAACGGAAGTTAGTTACGATGAGCTTTTAAAACAGATAATTGAGAGAGATAAAAAAGATACTTCAAGAGAGATAGCTCCTCTAATTAAAGCAAAAGATTCAATAGAGATAGATACATCTGATTTGACAATAGAAGAAATTGTTAATAAAATAATAAAAATCGCAAATGAAAAGTGTAAGATAGTCAAGGAGCAATAAGATGCCTAAGATACTCATTGGTCCAGTGGGTTTTTGTTTTGGTGTTGAAAGAGCAGTTGTAAAAGTTAAAGAACTACTCAACTCTGGTATCAAGCTCTTTACGGATGGCGAGCTCGTTCACAATAAGAATGTTGTCCAGGAATTGAAAAACCTTGGGCTCCAGCTTATACATACCGAGCCTATTCAAGGTTCAATTTTTGTAGTACGAGCCCACGGATTACCTCCGCAAGTACTTTATAAAATAAAAGCAAAGTACGAAGTCATAGATTTAACATGTCCTATTGTTCTTAACGTCTTTCAACTTGCTAAAAGATTGAGAAGCAACGGATTTGGAATTATAGTGTACGGTAACCAAGAACATGCTGAAATGATAGCTTTGAAAGGACATGTAGAAGATGCAGTGATAACTAAGACACCGTTTAAAACGGAACTTGGCAAATGGTATATTATAAGTCAGACAACGAGTTCAAAAGAAGATTACGATGAGTTTGTTCGTAAAATGAAAGAAATTAATCCAGAAAGTGAAATAATTGGTTACAATACCATCTGCAAAGTTACGATTGAAAGAGAAGAGTATGCGAAGAATTTTGGTAAAAGCTGTGATTTAACGATTATTGTTGGTGGAAAGAATAGTTCTAACACGAAAAAGCTGTACGAAATTGCCTCTAAACAAGGCAACGCAATCCATGTTGAGGACTTAATTGAATTAGAAAATGTGGTCCGAAGTGATAGTTTTATTGAGTCCACTCTTTCAAAAAAGAATTCAAAGATAGGTATTTTAAGTGGGACATCAACATCACAGAGTGATGTTAATGATATTATTCAATATATCCTTGAAAAATACGGTGGGAGGGAACTTTTTATGGCTGATATTAACAAACTCAACAACGCTGTCCAAGAAGGACAAGATTTACAAGAAACAACAGAGGAACTTTCATTTGAACAACTACTTGATGAGTACGAAAAGAACACAGAGTCAAAAAACGTGGGTAGGGGGAAAGTTGTAGAAGGTATTGTAACTGAAGTAACACCAACAGGATTAACAGTTGACTTTGGTTGGAAAGGAACGGGGGTTGTACCTCTTGAAGAGATGTACAGAGAACTTTCCGAGTACAGCGTTGGTCAGAAAATAATCATCAAAATAGAAAAACTCAACGAAGAGGAAGGTACCGCTATCCTTTCCGAGAAAAAAACTATGGAAAAGAAAGTTATGGAAGATATTAAACATGCTTTTGAAAATGGGGCAACAGTTACTGGTAGGATTGTTGAAAGAATCAAAGGTGGTTACAGAGTTGTTCTCGAAAATATCGTAAATGCATTCCTACCAGGCAGTGAATCTAATCTAAAAGAAGGAGAAGAATTGCCAAGAGAAAAGATGCACTTTGCAGTTATAAGCTTTGAAGAGCGAGGCAAAAGGACAAACATAGTTGTTTCAAGAAGGAGATTATTCCAAAAACTTATCGAAGAATTCTTCCAGACGAAAAAACCCGGAGATATAGTCGAAGGTCTTGTAGAAAACATAGATGAAAAAGGCGCATTTGTTAAGATTAGCGGTGTTCTCACAGGATTTTTACCAAATGGTGAGGTGTCTTATAACTCATCAGTAAAAGCTAAAGATGTGCTTAGCTTGGGAAAAATTATGAAATTCCAAATAAAAGAGATTGAACCAGCAAGAAAACGAATTACACTTAGTCTTAAATCAATGATGCCAGACCCATGGGAAAGTATAACAAAGAAATTCCAAGTTGGTCAGCAGGTTAGTGGTATTGTTACTTCTATAAAGCCTTTTGGATTCTTCGTTAAAATTGATGATGGTATCGAGGGTTTAGTACCAACTTCTGAAATCTTCTGGGGTAAACCAGGTAAAGTTACGGATGTAGTTTCCTTAGGTGACGCTGTTAAACTGCAGATATTAGAAATTGTGCCAGAAAAAAGACGATTATTACTCAGCTACAAATCAGTTGAAGGAAATCCTTGGGATAAAGTTACAGAAAAGTATCCAGAAGGAAGCATCGCAAGTGGTAAAATCGCAAAGATTCTCCCAAATGGAGTAATTATAGACATAGAACCAGATGTCACAGCATTTTGTAATATTTCCGAAGTCTCGTGGAATTTCGTTGACAAACTTGAAGATATTGTTAAAGAAGGACAAGTTGTAAAATTCCAAGTTCTTTCAATTGACAAGGATAATAAGAAGATTAGGGTTAGCATAAGGAAGGCAACACAAAATCCGTGGCAAAGATTTGCAAGTAATCATAAAGAAGGAGACATTGTTAGAGCAAAGATAATTAAAACAGTGGAAAAAGGTTACATAGGACTTTGTGAAGACATAGAAGTGTACATACCGAAAACACAAGTTTACGATAATTTAAGCATCGGCGATGAGATAAGTGGTAAAATTATAAAGCTTGAACCACAAAAAGCGATATACAAGATTATAGTTAGTCCAAAAGCACAAGAAGATGAGAATGCCGTGAAATCATCGGGAAATAATGCTTCGCAGGTAAGTATGGAGGGAAAATTCCAGGATGCCACTAAATCAAAAGAATCAAAGGAAGAATGAGCAAGCTGAAGCACAAAAATCGAAGAAACCAACAAATATTAATACTCTACCAACAGTTCTCATAGTTGGCAAGAGCAATGTAGGAAAATCTACACTTTTTAACAAACTTATAGGTAAAAGAAAATCAATAGTGGCTGATGAAGAAGGTACAACGAGAGACGCGGTCGTCGACCGCGTCCTTTACTATGATAAATCATTTTTGCTGGTTGACACATGCGGAATCTTCGAAGGAAAAGAAGACGAGATTTACGAAAAGAGCAAGGAGTTCACGTTAAAAGCACTCCAAGAAAGTGATTTGATACTCTTTGTTGTTGATGGAAAAAATGGACTATCTTCGGAAGATTATACAATTGCCGAAATGCTAAGAAAGTCACAAGTAGACATTGTACTGGTAGCTAATAAATCGGAAAGCGAGAAAAATTACACGAAAGTGTATCCCGATTTGTTTGCATTGGGCTTCGGAGAACCGTTTCCAATATCTGCAGAACAGAGTAAGAACTTAGATGAATTAATCGAGCTCGTCATACAAAAACTTGAGGAAAAAGGGTATGATTTAAATGCTGAAACGAAAATAGATAATCTCATAAGAGTAACAATCGCTGGCAAACCAAACGCTGGAAAGTCTTCTCTCTTCAACATGATAGTGAATGAAGAAAGGGCGCTTGTAACACCTATCGCCGGCACAACTCGCGACACGATAGATTATATAGTAAAGCTCGGCGATAAAAATTATCTCTTCGTAGACACAGCTGGTTTAAGGAAGAAAAGTAAAATAAACGACTTTATAGAACGTGTGAGCACGTTAAGAACAATAGAAGCAATCGAGCGTTCAGATGTTGTCATCTTGGTAATCGACTCGACTGAGGGAATCACCCGGCAAGATCAAAGAATCGCAGGCCTTGCCGAAAGGAATGGAAAAGGACTTGTTGTTGTATTTAACAAATGGGACCTCGTTAAACACGCTGATAAACGTATAAAGGATTATATGGAACAATTCAAAGAAAAACTCTACTTTGTTGACTATGCACCAATTATCTTTACAAGTGCGATAAATCGTGTTGGATATAAAGAACTGATAAAGGCTATAAACACTGCTTATAACTCTTTGCACAAAAAGGTTCCGACAAGTGCTATAAATGCTGCGTTGCAAAGGATGATAGCAAAACCACCTCACGGATTAAAATTGTACTACGGACTGCAGGTTGACACACGACCACCAACATTTTTGTTTTTTGTAAACAAAAGAGAAGTTCCAGAAAGCTTCCAGACAGCGATTCGAAAAACAATAAGAGAACAGGTTGAACCATTTGTTGGGGTGCCAATATTCCTTAAATTCAAGGAGAAAGAATAAAGATGTCAAAACCAAATAATTTTGAGCCACTTAGTGATGAATTCATTAGCAATCTTGAGAATTTACTTAAAGAAACAAATTGCCCACCATGTGTTAAATGTGGTTGGTGTTGTAAGCATACCGTTTGTTACTATGGTGAGTGGGATTATGAAAAAAGCCAATGTAAATACCTTACAGATGATAATCTGTGCAGTAAATATGAAGAAATTAACGCATTCGAGGAAACTCAAAGACTCGAAATTAGATTATTTGGAAGTGGGTGCTGTTTAAACTACGAAAATCCTTCAAGGATGAAGATCATCAATCAGAAAGAAAATAATCGTACTGAATAATTTTAGATAATTGGATGAGATTTGAAAAGTCCGAGGTGATTTTTCTATGATTGACGCAAAAGGGCTAAAAAACAAAATCCTAAAACGCAACGTAACAATTGCTCTGATAAGCACCATTATTATCGCTTTAATAGCACTTATTTGGTTACAGGTACATGAAATCAAAAGTACTGAAAAAAGCTTTGAAACAATAGATAGAGCGTTTAAAGACGTGCTTGACTCACTTTCAAGATCTATATATTTATCTACAAAAGGTCTTGATTCTTTTCTTTTAGCAAACCTTCAGCTTTCAAAGACTTTACTTGAACACATAGATACACAGAGTGCACTAAATGAGATAGAAAAAATCTATGAATCTTCACTTGAAAAATTTGGGACAGGTTTTGTTGATATAGATATTGCAATAGTCAATAACGAAGGCAATGTACTAAGTGCGACTGGATACTTTTCAAATGTGCGCAACATTGGATTCAAAATATACACACCTACTGAAAATGAATTGCCGAAGATTAATGCCTTTGTCCCAGATACAACGCGACTTGTAACTTACTCGTGGGCAGTCCTACAAGATGGAAACTACTTGCTTTTTGTTACGTACATAGATCCACTGTTGTATAAAGGGCTTATACGCGGTCTTGCCTCTCTCACTATTGCCAGTGTTAGAGAAGTAGCCATCTACGTTGATTATCAAAATAGATTAGACAAATCTTCGAGAATGCCCGATGAGGTAATTGCCAAAGGATTGAAGACAGAAAAAGAAGTGATTCGACAGCCGTTAGAATTAACAATTTACAAAAGATATGAACTTTCAAAATATAACGACATAGAAATTCCCATATATCTCAAAATTATATTCCAATCAAATTTACCTTACATCGTACTTGCATATCTTTTGATTTTTATGATAACCGTCGTAATTTTCACATACATTTCAACGCGTTCTACAATTAAACCGTTTTCTCTAGATATGGAAAAACTCGGCACAGCTGTACGCGAAATCGGAAATACCGGTATTTTACCACCTGCAAGTAATTTTAATCTCAAGGAAACTCAAGAGTTCTATGAAACACTGTCAGCAATACTCCAAGAATTGAGTGCAACAATGCAAGAACTTGAAGCAACAAACGAAGAACTTGAAAAGTCATACAATGAAATAGCAGCCAAAAGCGAAGAGTTCAAAAGGCTACTATTGAGCATTTCTGAAAAACTTGCGATTATTGCAGAAGGTTACGATGAAGATACGGGTCATCATATATACAGGGTGAAATTACTTTCTCGATACTTGGCAGAAAAACTTGGACTTGATGAAGAAAGGATCGAAGAGATACACATGTTTGCAAGTTTGCATGATATCGGGAAGATTTTTGTACCCAAGGAAATTCTCCAAAAACCCGGTAAGCTAACGCCAGATGAATGGGCGGTTATGAAAAACCACACAATTTATGCAAAGAAAATACTCGATGTCTCTGGTTTTGAAAAGGCTCTCAACATAGCCCTCTATCACCATGAAAATTATGATGGGACAGGGTATCCGTTTGGACTGGTTGGAGAAGAAATACCAATTGAAGCTCAGATTGTAAAGATCATTGACGTGTATGATGCCCTTAGGTCTGAGCGTCCTTACAAAAAAGGATTCACTCACGAAGAAACTTTAAAAATCATGCTCGAAGGTGACGGAAGAACACTCCCAACACATTTTTCACCAAAGTTGCTCGAAATTCTCAAAGAATATGGAGACGAAATAAATAAACTATGGGAAGAAATCGGCTAAAACTCCCCACTAAAATAAACGATAACAACCAAAAGAGTAGGTCTTCCAACCTACTCTTTCATTTTTCTAAATTGCTTATCTTTTTCCATTTCAGCAACTGCTTCGTAAATAAGTATATCCGCCGTTATATTTTCAGAAAAATCGAATTGCTTTGCGCCAATATAAAACTTAGTATTGACTTCTTCACGTCTTAACAAATCTATAAATTTCTTCCTAAACACCTCGATAAAGAAAATTCCATATTGATAAAGGACAAAAACATAGATATGTTCATTCAGTGTAAAGACAAAATCGCCATCTTTCAGTAATTGTTTAAAAACATTCTCGACTTTTATCCTCTTTTCTTCAAAATTAGCATCTTCAAATTCAAGCACAACTACGCAAAGTGCATGGTTTTCCCTCTTAGATAGTGCAATATAGTTTTTCAAAATCTCTTGACCGAAAGTGTAATTGTAAACGTTCCGTGTTTCATCAGGAATGTCTTTTAAAATCAATGTTCTTTTATACCCTTCAAGTGCTGCTTCACATCGATACTTTTCTCTTTTTAACAAGTGCTTGAATGCAAGTATAGTTAAAAGATAAACAACACTTAAAATTATTAACAAGAAAATGCCCACACTCATCTCTTGTTTTTGTTTCGATAAACCAAAATATTCATTAAAAAGTTTATCAAGCTCACCATTCGCTTTCATCAACGCAAGTGTCTTATCTATATTATCGAGTACAGAAGTATCTTCCCCTTTTTTCATTGCAAACTTGAGAGCAACTGGCGAAAATATAAAAGAAGTAGCAAGCACTTTCGGATATTTCGCACTATTTACAATATAAGCAAGCCTACTAACAACTCCAGCCACTGTCTCTCCACTATCCACTGCTTGAATCACTTCTTCGTAAGTATCTTTTTCTATATAATCTAAACTTATACCAAAAGATTTCGCAAGGTCTTTGAATCTCTGATAATAAACATCTCCCTTGTTAACAGCAATGACTTTACTATCCAAAAGCATAAAATTCTCAATTGATTTCAAACTTACAAGAACTCCCCAATTCATTATTACTGGCTCACTATTGAATGTGTATAGCTCCTCTCTTTCGGGTGTATGGGCAACAGCAACAAGCAAATTTATTTCACCGTTTTTTAGCCTTTCCATTAAATCACTAAATTCTCCGTAAACGAATTCCACTTTCTGATTACGTAAGATATCCGCTCTTTCAAGCACATCTATAAAAAGGCCCTTTGGTTGACCGTTGTGCTCATAAATCAACGGATAATTGTCGTAATATCCAATACTGAGGGCAAAAGAAATTGTGTAAAAAAGAATTACTATAAGAATAAGAGCAAGAAAGTTATATACTATCCTCATACTCATTCCTCCCTTCTTGAAACGCAACCTTTATTCATTATACCATACATCTAACTTGACGTAGTAAAAATATATGGTAAAATTCCAATGCATAACTCCAAAATCCGCACGCTCTCCGTTCCCCGCCTCGGTGCCTTGTAGCTAAAAAATCAAAAAATGCAAGGTCGGCGGGCAAAAGGAAGCGGAGGATAAAACCAAACGGAGGTGTAGGTATGGCAGTTGTAACGATGAAACAACTTTTGGAAGCAGGAGTTCACTTCGGACACAGAACACAGAGATGGAACCCAAAGATGAAACCGTACATCTACGGTGCAAGAAAGGGTATCTACATTATTGACCTTCAAAAAACCGTTAAGCTCCTCGATGAAGCGTACGACTTTGTAAGAGATGTTTCTAGCAAAGGCGGAACGATTTTATTTGTCGGAACGAAGAAGCAAGCACAGCAAGTTGTCAAAAACGAAGCGGAAAGATGTGGCGGATTCTACGTTAACAACAGATGGCTCGGAGGTCTTTTAACAAACTTCACAACGATTCAGTCAAGAATCCAAAGACTCATGGAACTTGAAGAGATGGAAGCAAACGGAGAACTCGACAAACTTCCAAAAAAAGAACAAAGTAAGCTTAGAAAAACACTTGAAAAACTCAGAAAGAACCTCGGTGGAGTTAAGAACATGAAGGGATTACCAGATGTGCTCTTCATAGTCGACCCGAGAAAAGAAAAAATAGCAATTGAAGAAGCAAATTACCTTGGTATTCCTATCGTTGCAATGGTTGATACAAACTGTGACCCAGATCCAATCGATTACGTTATTCCATCAAACGATGATGCAATAAGAGCAATCGCTCTTATAGCAGGAAAGATAGCAGATGCATACCTCGAAGGAAGAGAAGGAGTACCTTACTCAGACGAAGAAACAGCACCAGAAAGTATAGAAAGCGAAGAGATAGAAATTAACATTCCAGAAAATCTGGACGAAGAAGAAATATAAGAATTATAAACGTAGTTTAGAAAAGAGCCCTTTAAGGGCTCTTTTCTGTCTTTATATCATACTATTTTCTCTACCTTTTAAATATGAATTAGCCAGTAGAGATAACAATATTAAAATCATTCCAATAACTTGCAAAATTGCTATCTTCTCATGCCTTATAAAACTCCCTGCAAGAACTGAAATTACCGTTGTGAGGTTTGAAAATAAAGAAGACACAGTCGGTGAAACCTTGCTTAGCATATAATTCACAAGAAAGAATGCAACGGTTGATGAGAGAACACCAAGGTACAATGCACCAGTTACAACGGTGGTATGAAACACAAATCTGAATTGATTGGTTAAAACGCTAAGCAATGTGAAGAAAACAAAACCTGTTAACATCATAAAGAACGTTATCTCAACTGGTGTAAATTCAACTAACAACTTTCTTGAAGCAATATTATAAAGAGCTGCAGAAAAGACCGCTCCAAGCACTAAGACCTTCCCAAGAAATGCACCACCTTCTATTCCACCACTGCCAACAATGAGAGTGACACCAAAGAAACTTAGAAATGCAAAAACGATTTGATACCATCTAATCTTTTCCCTTAATAGCATAGGACTTAGAATAGTTATCACTATTGGTATTAAGGCTATCAACATACCTGCCTCAGATGATGTTGCATACTTTAAACCATTAGTTTCAAATATAAAATACAGAATCGGTTGAAAAATTGCAACAGTCCACAACTTCCAGTAAGGCTTTTTTGAAAGCTTTACTATTTTAAATATTGCCAATAACATCAACACAATTGTAGCTACACCAAAACGATAAGATAAAAAAGTATACACAGGGACATGCTCGATACTGTTCTTTGTGAAAAGAAAGGACAGACCAAATATTGTTGAAACTGAAAAACCCGCCAGATAAACCTTCCAACTCACATATCTCACCATCCCATACTATTCGACTCAAAATAAAAATTGTTCGTAAAACGTACTATATTTATTATACCCTCTTCGCTGAGTTTTTTCAACAACTAAACCTCAGATAGTCCATTTAAAAGAGCATGTTTCCTCCAAGTCTCGAATTGACAATTCGTTATTGTTATGGTAGTATATTAGCAGAGTATTAGTTTGATTGCTAAATCAACTGACAAATGAGAGGTGATTCTATGGACATCACCGAAAGGCAAAGAAAAGTGTTATACTGTATAGTTCAAGAATATGTAAACACGAAAGAGCCTGTCAGTTCAAAGCGTGTGCTTGAGAGCGCATCGCTTGGAAGGTCTGGTGCAACTGTTCGGAACGATATGAACCGCCTTATGCGGGCAGGATATATATATCAACCTCACACATCGGCTGGTCGTGTTCCAACTGACAAAGGATTGCGATTCTATGTTAATGAGTTAAAGAAAATACGAGAAGAGATAAAATCAAAAAGCACACACGTGGAGACAGCGGCAAATTTTCCAATAGGTGATATGGAAAAAGTCCTTTCCGGAGCTGCGAAGTTATTGAGTTCTTCAACAAAGGGTATGGTTATAATCGAAAAGCCAAGTCCACTCAATCTCAGAATTAAGCGAATTGTTGTTACTCCTGTTAGTAAGAGTTTTTCGATTGTCAGTATAATAACCACACTTGGATTAAGTTCTTCGATACCTATCCAGCACGGTGAATTTGATGATATAGAAAATATAGAAAACATGCTTAATAAAGTAATGACAGGTCTCACATTAAATGAGTTTAGAAGTAAATTAAAGGATATTCTCTCACGTATGAATAATCTAAATAACTTGAACGGTTTTAGTGAGTTCGATTTTGTAGCACTTAACAGAGGATTTTTTGAGATTACCGAAAGACTATCGATTGAGAGCTATGAAGATTACATAACCGAAGGTTTACCAAATTTGCTATCTAACGAAAGAATCAATTTAAAGAAACTCCAAAATATTCTTTCCTACATTTCAGGCGAGGTTTTCTATAAGGAATTATTTGAGATGGAGAATGATATCTTCATAGGTAAAGAGCACGGCTTAAGATTCCTCGATGACTTTTCAGTAATTATCGGTTCGTTTTACTCTGAGGAACATCCCGTTGGAAGAGTAGCTGTTGTGTTCGATAAATACAGTCGATATGACCATATCATCGATAGTTTTGAGTTTATGATTAATAGGCTTACAGAATATTTCACCGTTGTTTCAAGAAATATATGATAATAAGGAAATGAAATAGGAGGAGGTTGATACTATGAGCAATTTCAATGACTTGAACAATGAAATGAACAAGAAAGAAATGATTCAAAATGAATCTGAGAATGCTGAGAATAAAAAAGATGATAAGAACTTTGATGAACTCAATAACCTTACTGAAGAGAATAAACAACTAAAAGAGAAGATTACAGAACTTGAGTCGCAACTTAAAGAGATTCAAAACGCTGCAAGGGTAATAAAAGCCGCATTCGAGAATTATAAGCTCGATGTGGAAAAACAGATAAAAGATTCTACACGTTCAACAGCACTGAGAATAATGAGAGCTATGATTCCTGTAATCGATGATTTCAAAAGAGCTTTTAAACACTTTGAAGTGGACAGAGATTTGGAAAAATTCAAGTTCGGTATAGAAAAGATATACGAGAAATTCGTTAAGATTCTTGAAAACGAAGGACTAAAACAGATAGATGCTTCGGGTAGATTTGACCCATTTAACCACGAAGCACTCGAAAGAGAAGAACGTGATGATGTTGAAGAGTACACAATAACCGAAGTACTTGAAGATGGTTATACATTTAATGGTCAGGTTATAAAACCGTCGAAAGTTCGTGTTGCTGTGAAACCAAGAAAAAAGACTTCAGATGAGTCAATTGAACAAAGCCTTGAAAATCAAACCGAAGATAATGGTGAAAACATTAGAGGTGAGGCATAATGCCTACAAGAAAAGATTATTACGAAATTCTTGGTGTATCAAAAGGAGCATCTGATGAAGAGATAAAAAGTGCTTATAAAAAGCTTATAAAGGATTGGCACCCTGATAGACACACAGGGGATAAAAAGCGTGAAGCTGAGCAAAAATTTAAAGAAATACAGGAAGCATACGAAGTGTTGAGTGACCCACAAAAACGTGCTATGTACGATAAATTTGGATATGTTGGCGAAGGTGGATATACATACGAACCTTCCGGTAGTGGGGGATTTGGCTTTGAAGATATATTCAGAGATTTCCTAAATGATGATATATTCAACATATTCTTTGGTGGGCAGAGAACAAGTACTTCTCAAAGAACAACCGGTAGTAGAAGACGTGTAAAAAGAGGCGAAGACATAAATCTTGAAGTAGTTATTACCGAAGCTGACGTCTTTACAGGAAAAGATGTTAGTATAGAATACGATAGATACGAAGCATGTGAGCATTGTAATGGCGAAGGTGTAGAACCCGGGAGCAAATGGGTTACGTGTTCAAAGTGTCACGGAACTGGCGTTGTGAGAGAAGAACGTAGAACACCATTTGGAGTCTTTGTTAACCAGTACACTTGCGATGTTTGTGGCGGAAGTGGTAGTGTACCTGGTGAGACATGCCATGTTTGTAAAGGTTCTGGACGAATCAGAAAAAGAGCAAGTACAGTTATAAATATTCCTGCCGGGATAGAAGATAACACAGTGCTTAAAATACCGAGAAAAGGGAATGCTGGTTTCGGTGGTGGCGATTACGGAGATTTGTACATTCATGTTAGAGTTAGAAAAACAGGTGATTACAAACGCGAAGGTGATGATATAATATTAACTGTACCAGTTGATTACATAACCGCTATCTTAGGTGGTTCAACATATGTAACTTTACCAAATGGTGAACAAGTAAAGATTGAAATTCCATCAGGAACTCAACCCAATGAACGTATAGTTGTCAAAGGGAAGGGAATTCCAAATGTAAGAAGTGGCAGGCGAGGTAATCTCATAGTAGAAATTGCTGTATCGATACCAAAAAGAGTTTCGTCTAAGGAAAGAAAACTTCTCGAAGAAATAGCAAAGGAAAGGGGTATTAAGATTTGAGACTTGATAGAGACAAGCTGAATAAACGTAGAAAAAGCTCAACTTTTTTACCGATACGTACAAATTCTCGCGAGTCTCATCATTATTATAAGACGTACGACCATTTCAGTTCTCACAAGTCAAATACTTTGAACGATCACAAAGAAAATCGAACCAACCGAAGTAGCCACGTTAATGGGGGAAGGCATAAAAAGCCTTACATTATCTTTTTCTTTCCAATCTTTCTTATCATTACAACTATTGGGAGCTTTGTTCTGCTTTTTATTCTTGATAATCAATTTGCTTTAAGTATTAAAAATAAATTATCATCTTTGTATTCTTTTCTCATTTCTCACCAAACTTCGTCAAAAACAGCAAGCGCTATAGACATTTTATTGGATTTTGGAATAGAGACAAGAGTTAATAAAGTCATAGACACTGGTGATGGTTTGGTAGGTATCGGCACCGCAATGCTCGATGAAAATCAAAAATATCAATCACTAATCTTTAAACTTGATTATGAAGGTAATGTTATATGGAAAGAGATTATTGGTGCCGAAGGTGATGAGTTTGTATATGACGTCTTAAAAGATGATGATGCTTATATAGCTGTTGGTATATCTTCCTCAAAAAGCATAGGTGTTAAAGGACGCTACGATGTTATAGTTACAAGATTTGATGATAGCGGAAAAGTACTATGGCAAAGAAACTTTGGTGGTCCGGGATGGGACAGGGCTTACGGTATTGTGAAAATTCAAGATTCGTATATATTTGCTGGCGACTGCGAACTGGCCGGGGGAGACGTTAGTCAAGATATGGGCTTAGAAGATTTTTGGACTGTAAGAATATCGAAAAATGGCTCTATTCTCTGGGACAAGGTTTTTGGAGGTATCCTTAGTGACCGTGCGTATTCTATTGATTATCTTGAATCTCGAAATCTCATATTAGTTGCAGGCTCATCTAACTCATTTACCGATGGTAATCGCTATGAAGGATACGTTCTTGCGTATACATTAAATGGTGACGTAGAATGGCAGGTACCACTCTCGGCACCACTACATTCAACACTTTGGCCCCTTGATTTGGTAACAACTCAAGATTCTATCTACGTTGGTGGATACGTTTACGAAATGCCTATGGATTCGGAAAAAAGCGGAGTTGAGAAAGCATTTATTGCAAAAATCTCGAAAGTTGGACAAGTTGAATACATCAAAATTTTCGGAGAGAATTCCAGAATACATTCAATAGAATATTCAAACAATACCAATAAAAAAAGAGAAATCATCTATTTTGCAGGGTATAAAGAAGATGACAATGAAAAAATTCCATGGTACGGGTCATTTGAATACTCCGAAGATATGAACGCACCTAATTTAAATGAAGAAACAATTAAAAGTAAATACGGAATGCTTTTCTCAATAACAAAAGCAGGCAATTCCATAATATTATCCGGAAGTACCATGGACAAAGGAAAAATCAAAGGACTAATTAGAATATCTCCAGACATTTGAATTATTAACCGATGAGGTTTTTGATGTTGTCTTTGTAATTCCTTCCAACTGGTAATATATCACCATTCGAAGTTTCAATCGCCATCGAACCGAAGTAGTTCTTAATAATCTTCTTTATTTGTTCAGTATTTACTATATACGATTTATGTATCCTTAAAAACTTTTCTGACGATAGTCTAAGTTCAAAATTTTTTAAAGGAATCTTTGTTCTCACTTTTCCGTTCACTGTAACAACAATAGTTTCTCCCTCATCTGATGTGAGATAAATAATATCAGAGCTCTTCAAAAATACTATTTCGTCACCACTTTCAATTGGAACTTTTTCAAGTCTCATTTTGCTTATTGTCTCTTTCACTTTAAGTAATCTTTCATTCGATTCACTAATTTGTGAAGCTTTGAGCTTCTTAACTTTCTCTATTGCGATTCTTAGCCGCTCCTTCGTTACTGGTTTTAATACATAATCGACAGCATTTTCATCAAATGCTTTAACAGCATATTCTGAATATGCTGTGGTGAATATAACATATGGCTTATAAGTTATATGCTCAAGCACGTAAAAACCGTCATGTTCACCGAGGTTTATATCGAGAAATACAACATCAGGCTTCGTATCGTCTATGATTCTTACGGCATCTTCTGCATCTATTGCCATTCCAAGTACCTCTACCCCTTCTTCTTTTACCATTTTCTCAAGTACCATCGCAAGTAGCTTTTCATCTTCCACAATAACGCACGTCACAGTAATCCCCCCAAACCACATAAACTAAACACACTAAACACTCCACGAGAGAATAACCGTAGTTCCATCATTATACGAAGTTTCGTACTTAACTGTTGATTCTTTGAAAAATGCCTTCATCAATTCCTCCACAAGTCTTAACCCCGTACCGGGAACTATCTTTTCAGCACCTTTCCCATCATCCTTAACTTTGATTTCAAATTTTCGCCCATCGAATGAACACTTTATTGTTATCTTCCCTCCATTTTTTGACTTAGCAATACCATGAACAATGGAATTTTCAACAATCGGTTGAAGTAGCAACGATGGGACAATAACTTTTGAGCATTCTGGACTTAGTAAAATTTCGTAATCAAATCTTTGCATTCTAACCTTCTGTATCTCAAGATATCTTGATATAAGCATTAACTCTTCTTCAAGTGTCCAAGTTTCTGGAGTATTTAAAACTGCTCTGAAAAGTTCGGCTAAGTCTGAAAGATATCTCGCTACTTTCTCCTTATCTTCTTCAAGTTCAAGCATAGAAATAGCTACACTGAGAGAATTAAAAAGAAAATGCGGATTTGTCTTATAACGAAATGCTTGCATCTTTAACTGCAATTGCGATTCTTTCAACTTCTCATAAGCAGTGATTTGACGTTCTAATTCTCTTTTAAGTGTGATATACGAAATGCCAAAAGATACAAGTAGGAATGTTGAGATGACAAGTAGAGAATATGTGAAATTGGCGAGTGATTCCTCAGTATATCTATCAATCCACATTTTGAAAATATTCGTGAAAAGAAAAGTTATAGCTCCTAAGGTAACAACCAATAGTAAAAAATACACAATTTTTGTTGTTTTCGAGGAGTTTTTCATTTCTTTTCCCCACATTCTGAACGCATAGTACGTCAAACCGACTGTGTTGACGATTATAAAAATGGAGATAACTGAAATGAAATATAAATTTGATGGCAGCATATACATAATGTATATAAAAATAACAAGTGCTATCAATTGCAAGAATAAGAATACTCGCATTAATGACTCACCTCGAAAGTACTTGAATTAGATTGGCAATTCAGATATATTTTAACATAGAAAATGTAAATCATAAAAATAAAAAACCGTCTCCAAGCATTTTTACAATTTGCTTTGGAGACGATGTTCAAGAAATCAAGATTCAAAATTTCGTCTTTTATCTTTCTTGCTTTTCTCACCTTCTTGGTTCAATCTTTTTTAGTTCTCCTAAGATCAGCTTCGAAACAGCTTCATCAATTGGTGTATTTGGAGTAACAAGATAAACGCCTATATTTCTTTCTTTTAAATCCTCAAACATATGTGGTCCTATCCTAACTGCTGTAACTGCCTGAATATCACCTGTTGAAGCGAAGACTTCATCGTGACCATGTGTATGACCATGACCGTATCCATGTCCATGTTCATGATGGTTGTGATGTTCGTGATGACCATGGTGCCCATGACCTTTGGCGTGTAGATTCTCAGATAACCTTCTGGAAATCTCTTTTCCATCTTCAATCTCAACTATCGTAAAATACTCCGCTCTTCCAAAGTGGTCCGCTACTGTTCTACCATCATCCGTTGGAATAGCTATCCTCATACCTAACACCTCCTCTAAGTTCTCATTCTTCATTCTTGAAGAAATAACTCAAATGCCATCTTTAAAGAATATATATACTTTCTTAACTCATCCAAGTAACGCAGACCTTCTTCCGTAGTCTTATAAACTTTCCTCAACCCACCATTTCCTTCTTGCACTGAGTAACTCACAAATCCATGTGAATTGAGCTTTCTAAGAGCACTGTATATAACACTCTGGTCATGCTTAAATGGATAATACTGTGCGTTCATTATCTTTTCATAAAGTTCATACCCGTGCATTGGAGCTTTTGAAAGCTCTCTTAGAATGACAGCTGTAAGATAATCACCAGCCGAAAAACCCATCTCCTCACACATATGCGGTCCATGACCATGATGCTGACAACCACACTTCCTGCGCAATATACTCACTCCTTTTACCAAAACATTCAACAATCAAAAAACATCAATACTGATTATATATCACTATTGATATTTGTCAAGTATTATATCAAAAATATCCCCTCGGTCTAAAAAGCTCCGAGGGGCAGGGGTACTGGTATGAGGAAGCTGAAAACCTATAATTTTGTGCAAACTGTAATCTTAGGAATTAAACATCGAAATACAAATCGTACTCTTTTGGATGAGGAACAGAATTTACCTGTCTTTCTTCAACCAATTTTGTTTTAATCCAATGATTAATAAGTTCTTTCGGGAATGTGGTAAGAAATTCATGATTCTCTTTAAGCGCCATACAACTTTCTTCAAGGGATTTTGGGAGTGGTTTCAATTCCTTTTCGTACATATCACCCTCAAATGGTCCGTATCCCTCTGTTGTTGGGTCTATCTTTCTTCTTATTCCATCTATACCTGCAAGTATCATTGCAGCATAACCAAGATATGGATTACATGTTGCGTCAATTGTTCTGAACTCTATCCTTCGTTTTTCTGGATCCTTTACGTATGCAGGTATTCTAATAGCGGATGTTCTATTTGCAAGTGCAAAGACTGCATTAGTTGGCGCTTCAAATCCCGGCACAAGTCGTCTATAAGAATTTGTAGAAGGATTTGTAAATGCCATTAGCGCAGGTGCGTTCTTCAAAATACCTCCAGTGTAATAAAGTGCCTCTTCTGAAAGGTTATAAAGCTTATCACCATCAAATATGTTTTTTCCGTTCTTTTTCAAAAATTGGTGAACGTGCATACCGTTTCCTGCTTCATCATACATTGGTTTTGGCATGAAGGTAACTATGTAGCCATACTGTTTTGCAACAAGCCTTGCAACATGTTTGATAAGCATCGTATAATCTGCTGCCTTAAGTGCTGGAACAAGTGGTAATTCAATCTCTACCTGACAGGTTCCAACTTCGTGATGGTGGTATTTGACAGGTACACCATATTCAAGCAACTTTTTAACTATTGCGTTCCTAACCTCCATAAATTTATCGAAAGGAGGTATTCTGTGATAACCTTTCTTTCTACCGATAAAATATTCCCCTGTTTCACTCGATTTCCAAAAACCTTCAGCACTGTCTATTTCAAACATTACTCTGTTCGATTTCACATCGTACCTAACATCTTCAAATATATGAAATTCATACTCGGGTCCTAAGTACACCTCATCAGCTATATCCTTTATACTCTCAAGTGTATTTTTTAATATCGTTCTCGGATCGTGAGAGCACGGAGTCATATTTTCAACTTCATACACATCGCAAATCATAGAGAGTACCTTTTCACCATCGTACTCTTCTATTATTGCCGTCTCTGGATCAGGAATTATTACCATATCACTACTAAAGACTTCCGCATACCCAAGATTAGATGCATCAAAACCCACACCTTCTATAAAAGTCTTTTCAGAAAAGTTTGTTCGTGCTAATGTCACATGCCTCCATCTACCCCAGAGGTCAACAACTTTAAGATCTATAAAATTAATACCTTCTTGCTCAATCAATTTTAAAACTTGTGTACTGTTCATATGCTTCCCTCCTCCTAAAATAATGATAATGTTAACTAAAAGTATTGAAATTTTCCAAAAACCGCATTATTCTTTAAATAGGGTACACCCCCCAACAACTCTTATCTAAAGGAGGTATCCCAATATGAATAACTCAACACCTTCTTGCCCAAAGTGTGGTTCTACCAACTTCTACAAAAACGGTCACGACAAATAAGGCAACCAACAATTCCTTTGTAAAGACTGCAATCATTCTTTCAGACTTTCTCATTCTCATAAGCACAAAAAGTTCTCTTTACCTTATCCTAAATGCCCTTCTTGTGGCAAATCTATGGAAATTCACAAACCCCATCGTTCTTTCGTTGTCTTCCGTTGTAGAACTTGTCATACCAAAGATAGAGTCCCTTT